>ERZ1090861.26-NODE-26-length-118671-cov-25.436585_pt1 | contig 118671 bp, 144 predicted proteins | sample MGYA00478482_ERZ1090861 | MGnify/ENA primary metagenome ERZ1090861 (study PRJEB33644, sample SAMEA5815744) | chicken gut metagenome | biome: Chicken; feature: Gastrointestinal Tract; material: Caecum | place: Ireland | collected 2019-01-01 | study: A study of... | reverse complement strand
ACTTAGTAGATTATGAGGTTTGTTTAAGACCAGATGATATAAAAGATATAATAAAGGGTTTAGAAAATTTAAGTAGATAATAAATGAAATAAGGTGTCTTTACCATCTTAGTTTTTTATAGAAACGAATCCTATTTCTCGTAAGAGATTAATATTTTTTTCAATATAGTTGTACTTAAAACCTTTTAAATACTTACTTTTCTGGTAATCGGTTATAGTATAACCAAAAATAGTAGGAGTGTAAAGGAACTCAATATATGAATTACACAAGTTTTAGGTTATAGTATAACCAAAAATAGTAGGAGTGTAAAGGGTTTACTATATTGAAGTAACATTTTTAATTGTTATAGTATAACCAAAAATAGTAGGAGTGCAAAGGTGTTTATCTATGAGTTGTTCTGTAATCTCAGTTATATTATAACCAAAAGTAATAAGAATGCAAAGGGGAAGTGAGAAGAATGGGAGTTAGTAATTTTGAAGATTTGGTAAAATATATAAGAAATAATATTTTATCAAAAGATTATAATGATTTACAAGTAACATTTTATGAAGATACAATAACCTTTGCTATATATGAAATTTTCAATGTTGTTGTAGAAGTGTCAAAAGATAAGCTTTATGATGAAGACTTAATTGGATTTGAAGAAAAATATATGGTAAAATTTAAACCAGAGTTTGTTAATACTGATATGACTGTATCAGAGATGAAAGAAGTAAGCGAGATATGTAGTTTCCTTGAAGAAAATATAGATATTGTTGTAAAGATGCTATCGTAGCCAAGTTGGTTTAAGGCAATGGGCTGCAAACCCATGACCGTGGGTTCGAATCCCTCCGATAGCTCCATATAAACATTGGGCTGTAGGTGAATTGGTAAAACCACTTGGCTTTGACCCAAGAGTGTGTTAGTTCGAGTCTAACCAGCCCAACCAAAAATGGCACAGTGGCAGAGTTGGTTTAATGCACCAGTCTTGAAAACTGGCGTAGGTGATGAGCCTACCGTAGGTTCGAATCCTACCTGTGTCGCCAGACATTCCTCGTTAGCTCAGTTGGTAGAGCGGCTGACTGTGTTGGAATAGTATAAGTATTACATTCTACACAGTAGAAAGATTAAGGTTCAAGTCCTTATTTCAGCTCCATAATCAGTAGGTCACTGGTTCGAGTCCAGTACGAGGAGCCATGGGTTTATGGCTTACCTGTTAGGGTTTTTTAGTTGTACCAATGAAGCCATATAAACAACTACGGTTTCGAGCCAGTTTAAACCGTGAGAGGAAATTGGCAAATCAACTAGAGTAATTAGAAATAATAGTAAAGTTTGTTGGTGTTATTTCTTAAAAAAAACTAGAATAGATATATATAAGGTCAGTCAACATATTCCTTATATGAAGGCAAAGTCCATGCTATTGTAGAGAGAGTTTTAGTTGTCTTTACATCTCTACACACCATATGGTATATGGTCATATAGCTCAGCTGGGAGAGCATCTGCTTTTAAAGATATATACATATCAATTTGCTATTTTCGTATTTTAGATAATCATTTTAGATAAATTAAATTTTAGATAAAATTTGATTTATGGAAGTGTTTATACTGAAAGAAAATTTATGTAAAAATTGTAAAAAAAAGATTCCTGAAAAGAATGTTTTTTGTGACAATTTTTGTCAAGGAGAGTTTTATTATAAAGAATATATTTCTAAATGGAAAAACGGAATAATAAGTGGAACCTCAGGAAAACAATATAAAGATATATCAAACCATATTCGTAGATATTTATTTGAAAAGTATGATAATAAATGCTCAAAATGTGGATGGGGAGAAGAGAATGTTTATACTGGGAAAATTCCACTAGAAATACATCATATTGATGGGAACTGTTGTAACAATAGAGAAGAAAATTTAGATTTGTTGTGCCCAAATTGTCATTCTTTGACAGAAAATTATGGGTCAAGAAATAAAGGGAATAGTAAAAGATATAAAAAACAGCAAAATAAGAATTAATATAAAGTAAGAGTCATAGGTTCGAGCCCTATTGTGACCACCAAAAAAACTCGGCTAAAAATTTGGCGAAGGAAATTGAGCGAACAATGCTCTGGTAGCCAATACCATCGTTAGTAACAAAATATTTCCATGTGGTTTTGCTGAGTGTCCACAAATTTTTCGTCTCGTCAGAAATAAAATGGCGAGACGAGAATCTAAGGTATCTTTATTACCTTAACTTTTATAAAAATATAGAAGTGAATTCTATTTTCTGTAAAGAATTAATATTTTTAGTTAATAATAATGGTTAAAAACCTTGAACTCTCTATATTTTTACAAAATAGGTTATAGTGTAACTAAAAATAATAGAAGTATAAAGGTGAAAATTCTTTTGGTGTGCCAGATGAAAAGTTATAGTGTAACTAAAAATAATAGAAGTATAAAGGTGAGCATTATATATCTTATCATTAATACTCGTTATAATATAACTAAAAATAATAAAGTACAAAAGAGGAAAAATAAAAAAAAGGAGGTATAAAAACCAGTGATGTTAAGAAAGATAAAATATAAAATTCAAGACTTAACTTTTAACCACAGAATGAATAAGGCTAGAAAGAAAAACGGATTCGCACCATGTGACTGTTGGAATATGCATTATTGGTTTGGAGATACTTTCGTAAAAATGATAAGGCATTTAAGAGACAATATGCATGGGTATCCCCAATTGGAATTTGAAGAAATAGAGCAATTTCCTATAGATTGGATTATTCAAGAAGGACAAAGGATTAGTAAGAGTAACGAAAAAAAAGATTTTGATTCATTTGATTTATACAATCCTAATGATAGATGGAATTTAATACTATCAAGAATTGCTTATTGTTTTGAACAATCTAGTGATGAAATTACTGAAATTCCAAATGAATACTATGAAGAATTTAATAAACAAGTTTGGGGAGATACTTCAGAAGATAGTAAATTGTCTTTTAAGCAATGGTGGAATAAATATTTTGTAGTTGAAAAGTATGACAAAAAAGGGAAACCTATGTCATATAGATTAGTAACAAACGAACCAGAAAAAGACTTAAAAAAGAAATATTTCGATAGAGAAGCAGAAATTGAAGAATATAGAGAATCAATGAAGGATGAAGCTTTCGATTTATTAAAAAGATATTTTTATTGTTTATGGGATTAGCATAATGGTTTGATAGCTCAGTTGGTAGAGCACAAGATTGAAGCTCTTGGTGTCAATGGTTCGATTCCATTTCAAACCACCATAATTATGAGTGCGTAGCTCAGTCGGTAGAGCATTTGACTTTTAATCAAAGGGTCGGAAGTTCGATTCTTCTCGCACTCACCAAATGGAGACTTTCCCCAAAGGCTGTGGAGGGGAGTAAGATTTTCTTATCTGACTTGTCAGGCGTAGGTTCAAATCCTACAGTCTCCATTTATATATGGGAGCATAATCCGCTAAGGAGACGGGGTTGACTGTAAATCAACTGCCATTTGGCTCGAGTGGGTTCGATTCCCTCTGCTCCCACCATTATATGGGGTCTTAGTGATAATGGTTAGCACTTCTGCTTTGCAAGCAGAGAGTAAGAGTTCGATTCTCTTAGACTCCACCAACAAGGTGTCTTTACCATCTTGGTTTTTACAAAAAAATGTAAAAATGAATTCTATTTTTCGTAAGGAATTAATATCTTTAGTTTACTAAATCAAATGGAAGCCTTTATTTGTCTGCACTCTTGATATGTTGGGTATAGTATAACTATAAATAATAGGAGTGTAAAGGGTTACATCTTCTACTGTGTAAACTTGCAATGGTATAGTATAACTATAAATAATAGGAGTGTAAAGGGACTGAACATCGTTATTAAAGCTAAAATTTGGTATAGTATAACTAAATAATAGGAGTGTAAAGGTTATAATCCTTATAACTAAAACAAAACATAAAAATGGGGTCAATAGTGTCAGTAATGCCTATGTGCGACAAGAGAATATGCGTGGGTTTGTAGGTTACCCCAGAACTATTGGTAGAAAGATAACGATAGGAAGCAGGACATGCCTATGCCACGACCCCATTCAGATATGGCGAGGTAGCTTAGTTGGCTAGAGCAACTGGTTCATACCCAGTAGGTCGTTGGTTCGATTCCAACTCTCGCTACCAGTAAGGCATCTTTATTGTCTTAGTTTTTGTAGAAATATAAAAACGAACTCTATTTCCTGTAAAAAGGATTAATATTTTTAGTTTGAGATAATAACTGAAAGCCTTGATTTCTCTATGTTTTTAAAATGTTGGCTATAGTATAACTAAGAATAGTAGGGGTATAAAGGTAGTAATAATATTAATGTTACAGATTTAAAGCTATAGTATAACTAAGAATAGTAGGGGTATAAAGGGACTGAACATCGTTATTAAAGCTAAATTCGTTATAGTATAACTAAGAATAATAATGGAGGAAACAAATTATGTTTTTTATCACAACAATGGGAAAAGAAGGGAAATGTCCAAGAACTGTGGGATATGTAGAAACATTTGAAGAAGCAGAGGATATTGTTCTAAATAACAAATATGACATTTTTGAATATACCTTTGATTATGCTGTTATTGAAAATGTTCCTAGTGGAATATATCAATATGACCAGAATCCAAATTGGTATAAGTGGAATCACGATAAAGAATGTTACGAAAAAATTGAAAAACCAGATTTTGCCAAAGGTTTTATTGGTTGGGGTATTGGTTAGCGATATAGGGATGTAGTTCAGTCGGTTAGAACGCAGTCCTGATAAGACTGAGGTCACTGGTTCGATTCCAGTCATCCCTACCAGTTGGGTTCGGATATATTTTATATAACTAAGAAATAGCTAATCTTAAAGTGTATAGAATGAAAAGTTGGGTTGCAGATATGTTGACTCCGATAGAAACCAAGCCCGACCCCAATTTTATGGAAAGGTGGGTGAGTGGTCTAAACCAGCACCCTGCTAAGGTGCCGAGCTCTTTTAGGGCTCCGAGAGTTCGAATCTCTCCCTTTCCGCCATACTTTAAAGATTTATAAAAAATTTGTCAAAAACTTGACAAAAAAGTTTTTTTGTGGTAGTATATTTATATCAAATTTTAATTATTTTTACCACAATTTGACTAGAGTCAATACCTAGTAGTTTTGGAGAAGTCCGAACAAATCTCTGCATGTTTAGTTCTTTCAGACACAAGAAAGTTCCAGTATTGATGGTGGAGGCGATGGTTCCACATAGGAAACATCTAGGTGTATTTCTATTTTCCCTACCTACTCCAAAGTGGGAAAATAGAATATGGCTTGGTAGTTCAGTTGGTTAGAACACTAGTCTGTCACATTAGAGGTCGTGGGTTCAAGTCCCATCCAAGTCGCCAAAGAGTTTTAGAAATAGGATAGTTTGTGCACAGTTAAAATAAAGACTAGGAAAAGTTATCTGATAGAATTAACTATTGCAAATTGCGTGCGGTACAGCTGACAATAAACGCAATGTTGGATAACATAATCGGCAAAGCTAAAACTCTTATTATATATTGCGGGGTAGAGCAGTTGGCAGCTCGCTAGGCTCATAACCTAGAAGTCGCTGGTTCGAGTCCAGCCCCCGCTACCACTTCTTGGCACCTTGGGCAATCGGTTAAGCCACTAGCCTTTCACGCTGGAGTGCCGAGTTCGACTCTCGGAGGTGTCACCAGCTGTGTAGTCGCTCTACACTAGGGCTTTGGATAACCGCCTTTGCACCAACCCGAATCAACAACAAAAAATGAGGCACATTTTTATTTTAGGAGTTTCTATTATGATTAAAATAAACAAATATTTGTCAGAAATTGGACTAACTCAAGAAGATTTACCAGGATATTACAAACCTAATAAAAATCTTGAAGAAACAAAGCCATGTACTGACCCAAGAAATCAAGATATGCCAGAATATGGATTTTCAAATTATGAATTTTTCAATTTAGACCATACATTTGATTTACTTATATATCCAAGGTTATGTTATTTTAGAGACCATTGTAACTTTGGAAGTCCTTTAGGAATGACTTTTGAGCAATGGAATAAAATATTAAATACTATGATAGAGGGGTTTAAACTAAGTCTTACTATAGATTATCCTAAAATAAAACAACAGAAAAAAATACAAAAAGCAAGAGAATATTTTGCTAAATATTATAACCATTTATGGTATTAATAGATAGGTCGTACAATGGTAGTACTACAGTCTCCAAAACTGTTAATGAGGGTTCGATTCCTTCCCTATCTGCCATTAGTACTTTTCATATGGGATTGTGGCGGAACTGGCAGACGCACTGGACTTAAAATCCAGTGAACAGTAATGTTCGTGTGGGTTCGACTCCCACCTTTCCCACCATTGAGTATATTCATTATGCTCACCTCAATATGTTTTCATTTTTTTCATTGAGTTACTTCTTTGAAATATACTTGTCAGAAATTTGACAAGTATATTTTTTTATGATACTATATTTACACAAAATATTTACATAATGAGAGGAGTTTTTTTATGAAAATTATTGAACCATTAGTCGAAGTAGAGAACTTCGATGGACTAAAGATAATGAAAAACATAGAGAGAGCGATGAGAGTTTGCTATAGAAGTGAAGGATTGATTACAGATGATAGCTACAAAAGATTATTAAAAACTGCTGTTGAGTCTGGGCATGGAAGCATTATGGAACATGAAAAAATAAGCGTGCTATTACACTGTAGTATTAACACATATAAAGATATAACTCGTCACAGAACAGGAGTCGCTTTTTCAATTGAAAGTACAAGATGGTGTAACTACAGTAAAGACAAATTTGATAATAATATAAGTTTTATGAATCCAGTATATATTACTGATAAAAAGAATTATGAAATTTGGGAAAAATGTATGCATGAAATTGAAAGCTGTTATTTAAGAATGGCAGAAAACGGAGCTAAACCAGATGAATTAAGAACAATATTACCACATAGTACTGCTGCTGAAGTTTATATGACTTGTAATATAAGAGAATGGAGACATATCTTTAAATTAAGGACAACAAAAAGAGTTCACCCTGAAATAAGACAATGTTTAATTCCTTTGCTTCTATACTTTAAACAAGAAATGCCTGTTCTATTTGATGATATAGAATATGATACAGACTTTCCTAAGGAATGGTATGCAAAGTTAACAATAATGAAAGGAGAGGTAACAAAATGAGTAAATTGATAGATAGAACTGGAGAAAGATATGGAAGATTAATTGTGATAGAAAGAGCTCCCAATTTTGTTTGTTCTTCTGGGAGGCAACTTGTGATGTGGAGATGTAAATGTGATTGTGGAAATATTACAAATGTGTCTACAAACAGTTTAAGAAGTGGTTTAACCACATCTTGTGGATGTTGGAACTATGAGCAACAAAAGAGTTCAATTACTAAACATAGAATTCATGGAGATACAAATGGAGAGTTTCGTTTGTTATATGAAAAATGGAATAAAATCAAAAGTCGTTGTTATTCTGAATGCTGTCATAGTTACAAGAATTATGGGGGTAGGGGGATAAAAATGTGTGATGAATGGAAAAACGACTACCTATCTTTTAAACAATGGGCATTATCCAACGGATATGATAAACATCTCTCTATAGATAGAATAGATGTGAATGGGGACTACTGTCCATGGAATTGCAGATGGGTTACAAATAAACAACAACAAAACAACAAAAGAAATAACAAATATATAACATTTAATAATATAACTCACACACAACAAGAATGGGCAGAAATCACAGGTTTATCAAGACATACTATTGCAAGTAGACTAAAATTGGGGTGGTCTATAGAAAAGACATTAACTACTCCATCCAAAAGAAATAATATGAAACAAAAAAGAGAATTAAAAAAGGATTAATTCTTACTATATATAAGGAGTAGATTATGTCAGATTTATTTTATATTGTAGCTCTTATAGTAATAGCATTTTGTTATTTTGTATATAAAGTTTGTGAAATTATTTTAACAATAATTAAGGCAAAATATAATTACCAAGAAGGAGATAAAGCAGACCCAAAAATAAGTATAAAAGTAGGTGATACAACAAATGAGATTAAAAATAACGGGGGACACACATCGGAGATAGAGAAAGAATGTTAGAATATATTGCTTTACATCAGTTCCATCAAAACTTTGACACACTAATGATTTGTGGAGATTTTGGATATACTTTTAGAGGAGATGAGGATGAAGACAAGTTTCTTGATTATATAGAAAAAGAAGCAAATTTTGATATAATATTTGTGGATGGAAATCATGAAAATTTTCCAAAAATCTATTCTTATCCAATAGAACAATGGAATAATGGAGAAGTTCATAAAATAAGAAATAATATAAGACATTTAATGCGTGGTGAAATTTATACAATAAATTCAAAGACATTTTTCACTTTTGGTGGAGGATATTCTATAGATAAAGAAAGACGATTAAACTATGAAAAAGCATATAATAGGAAGGTTTGGTGGGAAGAAGAATTTCCTACAAAACAAGAGATAGACAATGCTTATAAAAATTTAGAGAAATATAATTGGAAAGTTAATTATATTATCACACATTCTGCCCCAACTAATGTCTTGCCTATGGTGTCTGAGTTCTTTATTAGTAGCTTGAAAGCAGATATAGACATAGTGAATTCTACACTGGAAGATATAAGACAAAGAACAGATTTTGACCATTGGTATTTTGGGCACTATCATGGTAACAAAGATTTTGACAAATTCACTCTGTTGTATGAATTAAGTAGAAATATAAAAATTTAATTTTGTCAGATTTCTGATAAAACTTTAGACTTTCTATTGACAAATTTTATCTTTTATGTTATAATTTAGAACATAAAGGAGAAGAAAAATATGGATAAGAAAAGTTTTTTAAAAAGCATTATTGCTTCAAAGTGGGTAAACTTCAAAATGACAAAATCTCAAGCTATAGAGCTAAAGAATAGACCCAACTATGAAAAATTAAATATAGTACTTTATGAAGACCCAGAGTATGAGTTTAGAGAATTTTTTGATAAAAGTACTGGGCTATGGATTACTGGAGACTGTAAAAATGGAAATACTCCATTTAGAAGAAGTTTCCCTAGTTTGTTAGATATAGGAATTATGGGGCATTGTCCTAATGGAAAAGTAGGAATCTGTGCAAAAGCAGGCATTCAGTGTTATCAAAATGCCCCAAATTCAACAAGAGAAAATATGAAATTAGAAGATTTTAAAATAATTATAGACCAATGTAAAGGTAAAACTTTTCAAGTTGCTCTAGGTGGAGCAGGAGACCCAAATCTTCATGAAAATTTTAAAGAAATTGTTGAATATTGCAGAAAGAATGGAATCATTCCTAATTACACAACAAGTGGATTTAATCTAACAGATGAGCAAGTAGAGATTAGTAAGCAATGTGGAGCTGTTGCTGTTAGTCAATATAGTAGACTAAAAATAGGTTCTATTCCAGAATATGGAACTACAAAAAATGGCGAACATATATGTCTTAGTCTTAATAAAACATATACAGAAACAAATCCTCAAACAAATAATGCGATACAAAAATTTTTGGATGCAGGGATTACTACAAACATTCATTATGTTTTAGGAAAGAATACTATAAAAGAAGCTATTATTCGCTTAAAAGAAAGTCTTTTCCCAAAGGGAATAAATGCAATAATATTCTTATTACATAAACCTGTAGGATTAGGACAAGAGTCAAATATGTTACATTATGATGACCCAGAAGTAAAGGAATTCTTTGATTTAATAGATAATAATGACTTTCCGTTTAAAATAGGATTTGATGCATGTTCTGTCCCTGGAATTATTAATTTCACTTCTAATATAGATTCTAGGTCAACAGAAACTTGTGAAGGTTCTAGGACAAGTGCATATATAGATGCTCAAATGAATATGATGCCTTGTAGTTTTGGAAATCAGAACGAATCTTATTATGTAAGTCTATATGACCATACAATAAAGGAAGCTTGGGAAAGTGAAGTCTTTGAAAAATTTAGAAATAGACTTAACACTTCTTGTATGCAATGTAAAGATAGAGCCAATTGTTATGGTGGTTGCCCTATAATTCCAAATGTTGTTTTGTGTGATAGAAAGGAGAGGGTCTATAATGAAGATAAGAAATAACTTTATAACTAACAGTTCAAGTTCAAGCTTTTGCTTTTTCAAAAATGAGTATTACCCAAATCTATCAAAGGAAGAAATCGATAAAACACTGAAAGACTTAATAAAATTTTATAAGAAGTACGGAAGTGAACCTTATGTAACAAAACATGATTTTACTGATTATAAAATCTTTAGTGGAGACCAAATTGAAGAAATCACAGAGGCTTTACATAATGAATGTTGGTCTGCAAGCGGAATAAAAATACCTGATGAAATGCACAGTAGATTTGAAAAAGTTGGACATTATTTAACAGGAAATAGACCAACAGTTAAGGAATTGCTAGAAGATGAGAAATTTCTAACAGACAATTATGGAAAGGAAAAAGCTAATGAAATATTTGATTTCAAATCTATCTGGGAAAAATGTGAAAAAAGTACCCAAAAACTAGTGGAAAAATGTGTAAAAAATGGTGGAAAATATATGGAAAAATGTGATAACATAACAGTCCCTAATGAAGAATTTGCATATTATGATAATGAATTTCAAAAAGCAATACGAGCAGATTTTGTAGTTATTACAGGAGAAAATGTTTTCCCGTACTCTTTCTTTGATTTAATTCAAGATTTATTAGGTGGAGAAAGAGACCATCTTGGTTAGGAGGAATTATGAAGATAAGAAATAGTTTTGTAACTAATAGTTCGAGTTCAAGCTTTTGTATTACAAATAGAAGTAATAGAAATTTAACAATTAAAGATTTAATGAAAGACTGGAAAAATTCAATAAAGAGTTTTTATGAAGAAGAAACGAAATGGGCTTCAGAAAGTTTTACAAAATATTCTTGGGGTAAGCAATTTATAGAACAATTTCCAACATTTGAAGACTTTTTTAATAAGGTATTAGAAGATGCAGATTTCCTATATGATAAAGAAATTAAACCACGAGAATCTATAGAACTAGAATGTGGAGACCACCAATCTGTAGATGGGTATGCAAGTTATTTTATTCATGGTACTTGGTCAGACTTATTTCCATTTACTCCATATTCAGAAAATTTTGATGTTGAATTTTTAGAAAGTCATCATTAAAAGAAAGGTTGTGATTTTATGAAAGTGAGAAATAGTTTTGTAACTAATTCTAGTTCAAGTAGTTTTATTTTGGCACTGAAAGAGGGAGTAGAAAAAGAGGATTTAAAGAAAGACCTAGAAAAATTTTATGATAAAAATAGAGATGAGATTATTGATTGTATTGAGTATTACAAAGAGTTTTTTGAAGATTATGGAGAACCAGAAGAGGATGAAGATAAAAACCTAAAAGATATTGCTTCTGCATTAAGTACACATAATACAAATCTATTAAAAACGAGAGTTGTAGATTTTCTTTCAGAAGAGATTTTAGACTTTTTTAATAACTCCTTTTATTCTCCACGAAAACTTAATGACTGGTTCCTTGGTATAGAGGAGTGTTCAAATGACAGTGGCGAATTGTTTAGTGATATAATGTATGAAGCAGGAGGAAACTTTGACGGAGAAAACCTAAAGATGATATAAGGAGTTGGATACATATGAAATTTTTAACTATTTTAGGAAAAATTGTATTGGCAATTTTAGAAATTGTTGCATTATGTATGTGTGGAATTATTTTAGTGGGAGCAATATCTATTGCATCATTTTGTATAAAATTTGGAGTAGCTCATATTTTTGTATTATTAGTTATTACTTCCCTAATAAGTATTTTTAATGGATTTGTTGCAATATATTATTATTTCAAAAAGGAAGATGAAGATGATGAAGATTAGAACTAACTTTATAACAAATAGTTCAAGCTCTAGTTTTTGCATTAGTAAAGATGAACTTACAGATTATACTGTTGAAGTTTTTAAGAACCCAGAATTAGTTGCCGACCAGATTGTTCCAACTTGTGATTGTACTAGAGAAGAATATATGGAATTAGCAAAAGAATGGGATATAAGAGATGAAGATGGAAAAATCTATGGATTTGTATCTGTTGCAAATTTTGATTATTCACAAATTTTTTATATTTGTGGTGTAGATTGGGATTTACATAAAGACTCAGAGTTAGCTCCAAGTCTACTAAAAGAAATGGTAGAGAATGGGAATAAAAATTTAGATATGTTGGGAGATGATGATAATGAAGATTAGAAGTAGTTTTGTAACTAATAGCTCAAGTTCTAGTTTTGTAGTTTCTGCAAAAAGAGAAAAGAAAAAAGAAATGAGTGATTTTTATGATATTGTAAATTGTATGGAAGGTTATGAAACTGGAACTCCTGTGTTAGTTTCTTCAGAAAAAGATTTGAACAATTATGTTGAAAGAGAATATAGCAGAACATTGCCAGACTTAATGGAAAGCGATGAGTATTATAAAGAAAGATATGGGAATATTTTAAAAGAATTAAGAGATGGAAATATAATTTTAATGCAAGATATTTCTTATGGAGACGAAGAATTGTTTGAAAAAATTTTACATTATGTTGTTGGAGACTATACTATTTTAAATAGGTATTAAACAATATAAAATAGTGATTTTATGTTGTTTTTAAGCTTTCTAAACCCTTGAAAATAAAGGGTTTAGAAAGACCTATATTTTTTTATTTTAGAAATTTTGTCAGAAATCTGACAAGAAAGGAAATGTTATGTCAGAGAAAAAAAGAACTGGAAAAGAACAAATTTTATGGAGATTACATAATGTTTTAAGAGGACAAGCAATGTTTATTAGAGAAGATAGTTTTACTCCTCCAGAAGAAAGGTTAGAACAAATGAAAGTTGTTGAAGATTTAGTTTTCTTTTTGGATAATTATGATGAAAATATAAAAATCTTACGAGAACATAAACAAAAAGAAGATAAAGAAAAAGGAGAAAGATAAATGAAAATAAGAAATAGTTTTATAACAAATTCTAGCTCTAGTAGTTTTATTGCAGTTTTTGCAAAAATTATTGATGAAGATAAAGCAGAAAAAATTATAAATCAATATAATCTTAAAGACTACATTTTATCCTCAAAAGAATTAAGAAAATCAGATGCTTCAAAATTCTCACGAGAATGGTGTGGAGCAGAACTTCTTTCTGAAGAAGATTTGGAAGATTTAAAAGAAGAGGCTAAATGGAATGACTTATTTGTTTTTTGGCATGATTATGAAGACTTAGATGATGAATATTTACATTATAATAATCTTGATTATGATGATATTGATTTGTCAGATTTCGGACATAAGAAACAACAAATTTTTAATGACATAGATTCCGATAATGGCTTTGAAGTAATTAGTAGTTTTATTGGAGCAGGATATAATGGGTAGGAGGAAATTATATGAAATATAGAAATACTTTTGTAACTAACTCAAGTTCTAGCAGTTATGTTTGTATGGTATGTGGAGACGAAGTCTCTGGATGGGATATGTCCTTATATGATGCAGAAATGATAGAATGTGAAAATGGACATGTTGTTTGTGAAGAATGTATGGAAGATAAAGATTTGGATTGGATAATGGAACATTATGCAGACGAAGATAGTGATGAATATTTTGAAGATTGGAGATATGAAATTCCAGAGAAATATTGTCCAATTTGCAATTTTAAATATTTTTTAGAAAAAGATTTGCTACTTTATTTAAAAAATGTAAAAGGTATAAATATTGATGATATAAAAAATGAAATTAGACAAAATTTTAATTCGTATTCTGATTTTAGCAAAAAAATTTCAGACAAAAATTAAAAATGACCCTTTAAAATTGATTTTAAGCCATTTATTTTTTTAAGACATATAACTTGTTGTCTAATAGGGTAAAATCGCTTAGAATCAATTCTAGTGAGAATATGCAATTTTGTCTATATTTTGAGTAGAAAGGAGTTGATTTTTTGGAATTTACAGAGCATATTTTAGAAAGATACGCAGAAAGGATACAAGAGAAGAAAGGAAAAAATGAAATAAAATCTTTTGTTGCTCAAAACAGGAAAAAAATAGAAGAAAATATTCAAAAATTATTTGATAGTGCAGAATTTTTATGTACAACAAAAATAAAAGAACATAACATAACTAATTTTTATGTAAATAAAAATGGCTGGGTATTAATTGCTGACAAAGAGAACAAAAAATTAATTACATTATATAAAGTAGACTTGTTTCTTGGTACAGATTTTAATAAATATTACATAGAAAAAATGACGGAAGATATAAAAAACAAAATGAAAGACTATGAAAATATTGAATATGAAATTGAATTAGATAAAGAAAAAAGACAAGAAGAGAGGAAACAATGTGAGTCAGAAATTGCTTCTTTAAAAACAAGGATAAAATGGTTGGAAGAAAATATAAATTTATCTACTCAACAGGATAAAGAAGCAGACGCAAGATTAAAAGTAAAAAAAGATGAAGTCCAACAACAAATAGAGAATTTTGTTGGAGCAAGAATTTTTGAATAAAAAAATAAAAAAATTTTGTCAGAAACTTGACAAAAGAAAAAATATATGTTATTATATAGACACAGTAAAGATACATACAGCAAATTTGATTAGCAACAAACTTTTAATTTGTCAAGCTTTTATGTATCTTGGTTATTAAAAATAATTCACCCCTTTTTTAAAGGTACATACAGCAAATTTTAGCGATTATTTTGGGAATAATTATTGCAAAGTACCTTGTGATATTTTTAATTTCCTTCGTTTACATAAAAATTCAAAAAACATGAAAGGTGCATACAGCGAATTTTATATTTGGTTAAAAAATTTTTCTGTCAAAAAGATTTGATATGGTTCGATTCCATAAAAATAAAATGCACCTTGTTATTTAAAAAAATAATTTGTCAAATTTTTGACAAAATTAAATAAAAAGATACTAACAGCAAATAAAATTGAATACAGGGAAAATTTTGTTATTGGTTCAAATCCAATTATGCCACAAGTGGCATATAGCTCAATTGGTAGAGCAAATTTAATTCATTATAGTATCTTGTAATATTACATTTTTTTCATATTCATAAGGAGAGATACAGACAGCAACTAGACAACAAAATATTAGGGAAAAATATTTTTAGGTATCTCGTTATTTCTCCTAAAAAATTTTTAGAAAAGGAGTGGAACTATATGAGTTTCTTAAATGAATTAGAAAAAAACATTTTAACAGATTATAACAAGTCTGTTACAGAAAATGGTGCAGTTGGTTACAAAACAACTGGAAAAGAAATTTTAGATATGAATTTTAAAATTTCTAGTTATAGGAATATGTCAGAAGAAGAGATTATAGAAGATTTTAAACAGGTATTTTTCTCAGACAAAACTTTAGCTTTACAATTTTTATTTTATATAAGAGATAGAGAAGAAGGACTTGGAGAAAGAAGAACTTTTAGAGTGATTTTTAAATCTCTTGCTAATGCTTATCCAGGATATGCAAGAAAACTAATTCCTATAGTTGCAGAGTATGGTAGATTCGATGATTTACTTCCTTTGCTAGAAACAAACTTAAAACAAGAAGTAGCAGATTACTTAATTGACACAATGATTTCTGACTACAAATTAATGCAAGAGAATAAACCAATCTCATTATTAGCGAAATGGCTACCAAGCATTAATGCTTCAAATGAACAAACAAAAAGGTATGCTAAAACTTTAATAGTTTATCTTCAAAAAAGAGATAGAACTTTTAATGAAAAAAGATATAGAAAAGCATTGTCGAAAATGAGAAACTATATCGATGTTGTAGAAAAGAAAATGTGTGCTAATGAATGGGATAAGATAAAATATGAAACAGTTCCAAGTAAAGCAAATCTAATTTACAAGGATGCATTTTTAAAACATGATGAAGAAAGAAGACAACAGTATTTAGAATCTCTACAAAAAGGCGAAACAAAAATAAATGCAAGCAAGTTATTTCCTTACGAAATATATCATAAAGTAACAAAGAATGATACTACTTTAGAAGAACTATGGAAACATTTGCCAGACTTAAAAAACAAATCTGATTCTGCTTTAGTAGTAGCTGATGGCTCTGGAAGTATGAATTGGGAGTCACTAAGTGGTTCTGGTGTAACTGCATTAGATGTAGCAAATTCTTTGGCAATATATTTCGCAGAAAGAGCTAATAGTGAATTTAAAAACAAATACATTACATTTTCTAGTCATCCACAATTAGTTAACTTGGGAGATAATACATCTTTATATGAAAAAAAGCAAATTGCCTTAAGACATAATGAATGTTCAAATACAAATATAGAGGCTACATTTGATTTAATTTTGAATACTGCAATTAAAGCAGAAATGAAACAAGAAGATTTACCAAAAACTTTATTAATTCTTTCAGATATGGAGTTTGATTCTGCAACAGATTCTAATTTCAGATATGGTGGAGAATCTCTATTTAAAACAATTGAAAGAAAGTATAAGAATGCAGGATATAAATTACCAAAATTAGTTTTTTGGAATATTTGTGGAAGAACAAATACAATTCCTGTTTTAGAAAATGATTTGGGAGTTGCACTTGTTTCTGGTTTCTCTACTAATATTTTTGATATGGTTCTATCAAATAAATTAGACCCATTAGAAACTTTACTAGATAAATTAAATGCAAAAAGATATTTGAAAATAAAAGAAATTATAGAACAAGAATAAAATAAAAAAGGTACTTACAGCAAAACAAACGCTATGTTAAAGCCGTTGTCGTTGGTTCGAATCCAACATTACCAGCCAAAAGTTTTGGTAATTAGCTCAGCTGGAAAGAGCACGAAAAAGATGTACCTTGTAAAAATTAAATTAGAGGTGAAGAAATGAGAAAACAAGAATATCCAGAGAAAGCTCCATATAAACATTTTATTTTAGTTAAAAATGGAGAGAAAGATAAAGAAATTGAAGAGCAATTATTAAATTGGCATAAAGAAAATCCTTCTTTTTCTATTGGGCAACATCAATATGCATATGTTGGTGGTAAAGAAGGGAATGGGATAGAAACTTTATCTTTAACATATTTTGATTTAGATGAAGCAGAAAAAGATGTAGACCCAGAATTTAGAACACCTAGAAATGAATTTTATTTTAAAAAGATAGAAGATAATTTAATTTCTGGCACAAGTAATGTAGAAACATGGTATAATGATAATGATATTGATATAATATCTAAAGTAACTTTTGTGGATACAGAGAAACTAAAAATTGTTACTGGAATAATGTATGTTAAAAGAGATGAAGCAAAAGCTGCCTATGACTTAAAATATGAAAGACAACAAAAACAAATTCAAAAAATGTCAGAAGAAATGGCTAAAAAGCAAATTGTGAAAGAAGCTAGTAAAAAGGTGGGAAAATAATATGAGTATTTATATTATTTCAGACACACACTTTTACCATACAAATGTAATTAAATATTGTAATAGACCATTCTCTGATAGTGAAGAAATGAATAATTTTATGATAAAGCAATGGAACTCAGTTGTATCTAATAATGACACTATAATACACTTGGGAGACTTTGGTTTTGGAAATAAAGAACAAATAACAGAAATTTGTTCTCAACTTAATGGAAATAAAATCCTAATTAAAGGAAATCATGACTTGAGAAAAGGAGATGGGTTCTGGTTAGACTGTGGCTTTCAAACAGTTTATAAAAGAAAACAAATTCCTTTAAATGAAATATTTCCAGAATGGGAAACAGACATAATATTGTCTCATTATCCTATAAGTGTTGAACAAAATCAGTTGAACATACATGGACATATACATAATAGTCCATTAGATACAACATTATTTAAGAAAGAAAATCATATTTGTGTTTGTGTAGAATTGTTAGATAATTATAAACCTGTAAATTTAGAGAAATTAATATTAGATTGGAGAGATAAAAAATGAAAAAATGATTAGATTAGTTTGTTTTAGAAAATTAAATATATTTAATTCTAAATATTACTAATCTAATCATTTTTTGTTTATTTTAGAAAAGGAGAAATGTAATATGAAAAGAGAGCCAAGTAAATACCAGAAGGACATTCTTGACTGGGTTAAAAATGGTTCTGGAAATTGTGTGGTCGATGCTCTTGCTGGTACTGGCAAAAGTACTACTTTGGAAATGATTGCTCAGAACCTTCCTGAAAAATCAAGAATGTTATTTCTTGCTTTCAATAAGCACATTAAAGATGAACTACTACAAAAAGAAGGACTACAAGAAATATTAAATAGTAATAGACTCAAAATTATGACAGTGAATTCTCTTGGGAACTCAACTGTTTTAGAATATGGAAAAGGCAAAGATGGGAAGAGTACAGTCGAACTTTGTCCTAATAAATTGACAAAACTTATTTTAGATGATGTTATTTATGAGTGTATGTTAAGGGAAAATAAAGCCCCACAAAATTATGATACAATCGCAATTGGTTTAATAAAAAGACATGCAAAAACTTGTATAGATTTAGTAAGAAGTAAACTGTTAGATTATAAAAAGGTAACTGAAATCGACAAACTGATTGATGTTGAACATTTATTTATGTTTCCTAAAAATGTCTTGGTTGACTTCAAAATTCCACATTTAGACTGGAGTTGGATTGTTTCAGAAGCAATAGAAAGAGAAATTGAAATGTTTCAAGAAACTGGAGAGTATGACTTTATAGACCAAGTTTATTTGCCTGTAGTGTTGAATTTACCTTTACCTCAATGGGTAAGATGGTACACAGATTTTGTCTGTGTTGATGAATGTATTCCTTATGATTATTATGTAAAAACTGATAAAGGCTTAGTAAGAATGGATAGTCTTCATAATAAAGTAGATAAAGGGGAGCATATTTTTGTAAAAACATTTAATGAAATAATAGGCGACTTTGAACAAAAGCCAGTAATAAATGTAGTAAAGAAAGGAACTAAGCCTGTCTTTAAAATAAAAACAGAAGGACTTAAAGTCATAGAGGCTACAAGTAATCATTTATTTTTAACTCAAAGAGGATGGGTAAAACTTGAAGATTTGCAGGAAGGAAAAGATTTCCTAATTTGTGATTCTCCAGAAAACCAGAAGACAAAATATTTATTAAATGACGACCAATTTCAGGTTGCTTTGGCTAGTAGTATTGGGGATGGGAACTTACAAAAGCAAGGAGTCTTTAATACATATAGATTAAAGTTTACTCAACAAGAAAAACAAAGAGGATACCTTCATTTTAAAATGAAAATGTTTGATTGCAAAAACGAGAATGTAGGGAAAAGCGGTTATACAGGTAAGAAAAATATATGGAATTCTTCAACGAAGACTTTCATTTATGATGGTGAATTTAAGAAAAACCTTTCAAAGATGGATGCCAGAGGATTCGCTATATGGTATATGGATGATGGGAGTATATGTGGGAATAGTCTTCGTAACATAAGGATTGCTTGCAATAACCTAACTAGCGAAGAAGCTGATATTTTGGAAAGTAGATTGAAGGATTTTAGTATAAATGTAAAAAGATATTTAGCAAAAGGAAAATATCAAGAATTCCATTTTGACACAGAAAATGGAACTAAGTTTTTAAAATTAATTGCTCCATATATGAATAAAGATTGTTTTTATAAGAATCCTTTTTCTACTGGAAATTATAACTGGGATTTTTCTGGATATAAAAAATTTGGAGGAGATTTTATAAAATCTATAACTTATTCAAGAGAGTGCCCTGTCTATGATATTGAAGTAAAAGATAATCATAATTTCATTATAACAAAAGGTCATACAAACAAAAATGGGGCAGGAGTTATTGTACATAATTGTCAAGACCTGTCTGTACTACAACAACGATTTATATCAAAATTACAATATATAAATTCATATAATACTACAAGATATATTTTTGTTGGAGATAAAAGGCAAGCTATTTATAAATTTAATGGGGCTGATAGTACAAGTATAGAGAATATAGAAAAGTATTTCCACACTAAAGAATTTCCACTTAATATTTGCTATAGGTGTCCAGTTAAAGCATTAGACCTTGCAAGAGAGTATGTTCCACAAATAGAAAATAGACAGAATGCAATTGAAGGAGCAGTTACTACTATAAATGATAGTGAAGTCGCAGACTTAGCTCAGGCTGGAGATTTAATTATGGCTAGAAAGAATAAAGACTTAATAAAAGTTTTCTTGCAAATTCTAAAGAAGAGGAAGAAAGTCTATTTTAAAAAAGCAGATTTCTTAAATACTATTCTTAACAACATAAAAAGTAGAAAAAAAATAAAAACAATGAAGGATTTGCGTGATTTTATTAATAAAGAAAAAGAAAAACAAAATGAGTTAAAACAAGAAGAAGATTCACAAAAAAGTGTACTTGATGTTGAAGATGAAGATGTATTTTCTACAATGTTGTCTCTTGTGCAATTCTTTGAGCAAAATGCAAAAGAGATGGAGTATCCCCTAACAATTCAAGGTTTCTTTACTTTCATTTCAGATATAATTTCAAACGAACCAAGTAAAGACTGTATTACAGTAGGGTCAATTCATTCCATGAAAGGATTAGAGGCAAATAGGGTATTTGTTGTAAACTATTTTGAAATGCCATATAACTTTGGAATGGGAGAAGATTATTTTACTCAAGAAAAAAATCTAAAATATATCGCAGAGACTAGAACTAAAAACGAACTGTTTTTATGTGTTAATGATATGGATGAAGATTAGATTTTGTCAAAAATCTGACAAAAATTTTGTCAGAAACTTGACAAAAGGAAAAATATATTGTATATTATTTTCAGGTTATATAAATCTGAATTTATATAAAAAATATTCTCTAAAAGAATAGAAAGGAGGAAACCTTATGGCAGATTTAACTCTTTATTCTGTTTCTAACGAATTTGATTACTTATGCGACTTAATAGATAAAGATGCTTTGAGTCCAGAAGAAGTAGAAGAAATTTCAAAAATATTAGCTGAAAAGATTCAAAGCTCTGCTGAAGAAATAATTAAATTTTTTAAGACAAATACAGCTCAAGTAGAAGACATTAAAAATGAAATTGCTTTACTTCAACAAAGAAAGAAAAAGGCAGAAAATAGAGAGCAATTTTTGAAAGAAGCTTTAACAAACAATATGAAAAAATTAAACTTAAAGAAAATTGAGACTCCAATTGGAAAGATGTTAATTCCAAATTCTGTTACTTTAAGCGTAGAAGTTGTTGACATCAATAAAGTTCCAAAGGAGTATAAAAAGGAAAAGCTTGAAATTTCTGTTGACAAGGATAAAGTTAAGAAGCATTTTAAAGAAACAGGAGAAATTTTGGATGGAGTTAATATAGTTGAAACTCCAAGTAGAGTTCAATTTAGGTAGGTGATTCCAATAGAGACAGTAGAAGATTATGATAGAATTATTAAATCACTTGCTAAAAAGATAACTTCCAAAGAAGAATTACAAAAAGATTTGGTTCAAGAAGGATATGTAGGACTATTAAATGCAAAAAGAAAGTATGATGAGAATCTTGGAGTAAAATTTACAACATATGCTTTCCCTTTTATAAAAGGTGCAATGATAGATTACATTAAAGAATATACACAATACAATGATGAGCATGTCCCTCTTTATAGTGTGAAAGACAAGAATTTAGTTACTAACAATAATTGTTATCAAAATGATATTACTATGGATTTAGAGTATCTTTTAGAAGATTCCCCAAAAGAAGTTAAAAAAATTGTAGGTCTTGTTCTTAATGGGTACACAATAAGAGAAATAGCAGAGATTATAGGATATTCAAAGTCAAAAGTAAGCTACATTTTAGATAAAGAAAGAAAAAGGATTTATAATAAATTATTAGAAAAAGGAGATTTTAATTATGGCAAATAATGAAAATGTAAAACAAGCTATTCCAGCAATGTATGGAAATTTCTCAATATATGGAAAAGTAGAGTCAATAAATAAAGATAAGTTTTATTCAAAAACTCAAACTCAAAGAGATAAAAGAAGTCTTACTTTAGGAATTAGAACTTCGAAAGATAATTTTGTGCTTATTCCTATGAACGCAGTTTCTCAGAATAATGTTTATTTTGTAAAAAGAGACCCAGAAACGAACAAAACAGAAGATACTAAAATTATTCCTTGGGATGAAAGAAATTTTGTAAATCTACCAGAGGAATACACCCCAATGTCAAGAGTTACTGTAGGACTAGAACAAGAGACAGATGAGAATGGAGTTCTTCAAAATAAGAAAGAACACAAAATATTATTTGATGCTTTACAAGACATTTATGACTTAGTAAATATTGGAGATGACCTATATATTAGAGGTAGTGTTGATGTTGAAAGCTATATTGCCCAAAATGGAGAAAAGAGAAATATTGTGAGATTAACTCCAACACAAATTTCTAAAAGAAGAACAAATAGAGAGTTAGATTTTGAAGCAGAAGATTTTACTGAAACAAACGAACTAAATCAAACTTTAATTCCTACAAGTATTGAGGTTGATGATGACATGAACAGAGCAGTTATATATGGCTTAGTAATTGGGAATAAAAAAGAAGGCTCTATTGAAATAGAAGTTACCGATGAAGAAAACTTAAAATTTGTAACTGGAAGACTTAAAGAGCTAATAGAAGAGAATCCATATATGGCAATTAGAATTCAAGCAAAAATTGTAAATCAAGAAAGGGTTCCAGAAAAAATTTGGGATGACTTTTTACAAACATATGTAAAAAGAGAGTCTACAAACAGAAATTCTTCAACAACAAAATACGAATTCGTTTCAATAATAGAGAATTCTTATGATTTAACTACTTACAATCAAGAAAATATTGAAGAATTTAGAAATGCTTTTTGTAGAGGACAAGAAGAATTTGGAGCAAATTCTGCAAACAAAGTTGCTGGTAGCGAAAACAACATTTGGGGTTCAATTTAACATAATTTTTGTCAGAAATTTGACAAAAGTTGTCAGATTTCTGACACCACATAAATTTTGATTATTTTTATTAAAAAAGGAGAGATTATTATGGCACAAATTAGGCGTGGTGGACAAATTCAAAGTAAATTAGCTTTTCTTATTTATGGAGATAAGGGAACATGGAAATCTAGTTTAGCCTTAGAATTTGCAAAAATGAAAAATGAGCAAGGAGAACCTATGAAACTTCTTTATATAGATACAGAAGAAGGTTCTGTTGATGATTATATTAACAAATTAGCAGAAGAAGGTTTTGATGTTGATAATATCATAGTTGTAAAAACAACAGGTTTTGAAGAAACATTGGATATTGTAAAACAGGTAAAAACAGTTTCTTTGAAAAAACCTTTAAAACTTAAAGATACTAATGACTTAGGAGAAAAGACTGATATAGAACTTCTAAATGAAGATGGAACAGCATGGATTCCAGATGCTATAGTTATAGATTCTTTAACTGTTCTTTATAATCAATTGGTTCAAGCAATTCTACAAATGTCTCAAAGAAGAGCAGCACAAAGGGCTAATAAGCAAGGCTTAATGGGAGCAGAAAAAGCTTTGGCAACAGAAACTGCTGGAATTGAGATTAAAGACTATCAAACTATAGCTCACAGAGGACAAGAACTTATCTTGGACTTAATGGCTAGTGGAAAACACTTTGCAGTAACTGCAAGAGAAAAAGAAATAAAAGAAAATAAACCAGATGCTAATAACCAATATCAATCTATTGGTACAGGAAAATATCAACCTGAAGGTTTTAAGGAAGTTGAGTATAATGTTAAAACGGTTTTACACACTGTTAATGAAAATGGAAAAACTTATGCAATAGTTGAAGATAAGGATAGAACTGGTGTAAAACAACAAAATGAAAGATTAGAAAGTCCTACTTTATTGGATTGGGAAGTTGTAATCAAGAAGAATGTTGGTAAAAAAGCACAACCTATAAGAAATACTGTTTCTGAAACCATAAAAGAGGATATTAATGCATTACAAAAAAGAATGATAGAACAAACAGGAGAGGGTTTATTAGAAGAATCTGATTTTGATGTAGAGTTGGATGTCTTAAAAAACGATATTACAAGAATGATTTCAAAAATAAAAGACCCTAAAAAAAGGGTTGATGTAAAAACAGAATGTGAAAAATATAATATCCCAGCTGGTACTTTTACAGAAATCACAGACAAATCACAACTTGAGAAAATGAAAGAAATTATCAGTAATTTCCTAACACAAAATAATATTCACTAAAAGTATAGGGGAGAATTTATAATTCTCCCTATCTATATAACATAAAAATGGAGGAAATAAAAATGGCAATAAAAATAGAATATATTTGCGATAGATGCAAAGAGAAAATATCCGAAGAAGAAGAATTTTTGTGTTATTTTGAAAAGAAATATTATCATATTGACTGTTTAATTAAAAAGTTAAAAAGGAGAAGAAAAGGCAAACTTTCAGGGGAACAAATTCAAGAAATAATAGAAAAGACCAAAAAACCAATAAAAGTAAATTCAACAAGAAAATCAAAGAGTTCATCTACTAAGAAATCAGTAGCTTTACCAAAGTTAAATAAACAAGAATATATTATAGAGAATCAGCAAAAAGAAATATTATTAAATTCTTTAGAAAAGATATATAGTACCAATGTCAAGAACAGCCCCATTATAATGAGAACTATTGAGGCATTAAATACTGGAAAGTATAAAAAATTTGAGAATAAGAAATTTTCTTACAATATATTAGATATGATGTTTAATTCTTTTAAACAAGAATTATATGTTGCTCACTCCAGAGTTAAGAAACCATTTGAAAGTGTTGAAATGATGTTTTTATATGATATTTCAATTCTTGGAAATAAATACGATAAATTTGTATATGACTTAAAAATGAGTGAAACGAACGAAGAAGAAACAGAGAAAGTTCAAGAGCTTAATGTTTCTGATTACTTGAAGGGAAGAATGCAAGATAATGAGGACTCTAATGACATTGACCTTAGTGCATTTTCTGAAGATTTTTAGCGAGGTGAAAGAATGGAAAGCAATATCGAAGACAAACTACAAGACTTGACTTCTGAGTTATTGTTTATTGGTACAATATACAAATATCCAGGAATGTTTCCTAAATATAGAAGGTATTTAGGAGAAGAAGACTTTTCTACTCCTGCGAGTAGATTCTTTATGGGGTTATTTATAAGAGTATATGATACATATTCAAAGACCCCAGATGAAAATTCAATAGCAGGTTTTTTAGTAAATAGGAAACAAGAATTAAAGAAATTTAATGAATATGGTGGATACTCTACAATAGAAGGTTTTATGAATACTTGTAATTCTAACGACATAGAAATGTATTTTGATAATATAAAAAAATACTCTTTGCTAAGAGCTTACCATGAAAAAGGATTCCCTGTACTTGATATTTTACAAGGAGCTCAAGATAAAAGAACAGGAAAAACTATATCTTTTTCTAACTTAAAGGCAAAACATATATCGAGAATCCTACTTAACAGAATATCTACTATTTATACTAGACTTAGAAACAATGAAGACATGCAAGATTTAGTTGAAAATTGTACAGACTATGTCCTAGATAAATTAGATAGACCTCAAATGGGTTTACCTTTTCCATATCCTATTATGTCAGAAACTTTTAGTGGAATTAGGAAAAAACAGTTTATGGCTTGGGGTATGTTATCAAATGCAGGTAAATCAAGGTTCTTAATGAAAATCATATCTCATTTGGCTTTTGTTGAAAATCAAAAAGTGTTATTACTTGCCAACGAAATGAGTTACGAAGAAATGAAAGAATGTATGATTACTACAGTATTAGACAATCCAGAGTTTCAAAAGATGCATGGTTTTATTCAACTAAAACCACAAAAAGAAATTGTTAACGGAATTTATAGGGATAAAAATGGAAAAATTATTCCTAGAGAAGTAGATGATTTTGGAGTCATGAAACTAACAAAAGAAGAGTTTATAGAAAAGCTGACTAAAGAATCTCCAGATTTTAACCTAACAATAAAAGCAATGAAGTGGTTAGATGAAAAATTTATGCAAAAGCTTTATATTATAGATATGGGAGCAGATTATAGTGATGGGGCATTACAAGAACTTATCGAGAATGCAAAAAATGTTGATGGAATAGATTATGTATTCTACGACACATTTAAGGCAGATAAAGAAGCTAGTGGAGATTGGTCTAAATTAAAAAATACTGCAACAATGCTTAAAGAATTAGCAAAAGAATTAGATATTTTTATAGGGGCAAACATTCAATTAACAGATGATGCTATAACTGTTGACCCACTAAATTTAAGTTCGCTAAATATTGCCAATTGTAAACAAATCAAACATGTTATGGATGGTTTATGTCTATTTAAAGGTATTCCTAAATCAGAATATAACAAATATGGATATGTCCAAATTTTAAGAGATGAAAAAACTGGGGCAAAAATGAAATCAGAACTATTACCTTTAGATATAAACAAAACCTATTATGTTTGTAGAGTAGATAAAAACAGAAATGGAGATAAACCGAACTTAATGTTTGAATTAAATCTTGATTTCAACACTTGGTTTGAAGTTGGTTTGGCATACTCTACTGCTCAATATGAAAGAGAACAAAATGCAATAGCTGGTACTAATGCAGCAAAAACTAGGAAAGTAAATCAAAAAAAGAAAAAAACTACATAAAAAAGGGGTGAAATAAATGGAAGTAAGAGAAGTAAAACAATATATATATGAAAATAATAAAATAGAATTGGTTTTACAAGAATTAGGTATGCACCATATAAAGTGGCACGACAATAACTCTTACATTACTTGTGGGATGCCAGACGGAGACAACCCTCAGTCCACAACCATTTATAACAACCCTTTTTTAAATGTAGTTGCTTATACAAGAGATATAGTAGATGCTTATGGTGTTTCAGATATAATTTCTTTAATTTGTTTCGTAAAAAATCTGTATTTTACAAATGCTATAGCATGGTTATGTAATTTAGTTGGTTTAGATTATTATTATAAACCTCAAATCCAAGATAAATTACTGGAGCAGTTTAAAAATATGTGCTCAATAAAAAAGCATGGAGTTGAAGAAGAACCACCACTTCAACCATTAGATGAGATAGTATTAAGAGAATTTAAGAGTAGGTTTACTCATGAAGAATTTGTAAAGGACAATATTTCTCCTGAAACACAAAGAGAATTTGAAATTGGATTTAGTTTAAGAACTGACTACTATGGTTTCCCAAGACATAGAATAACTATTCCCATTAGAGACGAACAAGGAACTCTTGTTGGAGTTAAGGGAAGATTACCAAAGAATGTCTATTACTGGTCAAAATGTGTTGATGAAGAAAGAGAAAAAGAAGAGCCTAAGTACATTTATCTGTATCCCTGCCCAAAAGCTAAAATTATATATGGTTTATATAAAACACAACCATATATAAAAGAGCAAGATGAGGTCATTGTTTGCGAGGCAGAAAAAGGAGTTATGCAATTATGGACTTATGGGGTTAAAAACTCTGTTGGTATTGGTGGTCACGAAATTAGTAATAGTCAAAGAGAAAAAATTGTTAGACTTGGAGTAACAGTTACTATCGCATTCGATAAAGATGTAACATTAGATGTTATAAATAAAGAATGTAAAATGTTGGCTCCTTTATGTAAGAAAATTTATTATATTTATGATAAGAACAACATTTTAGAAGAAAAGGAAAGTCCAATGGACAACCCTAAAAAATGGAAAAAATTATATACAGAAAATAAATATTTATATTTATAAAAAGGAGAGTTAAATGAAATATCAATTAATAAAAAATAGTAAAAATGATTTGTCGAACTTCTTGGAAACGGTATTACTTAATAGGAACATAGATGATATAGACTCTTTTAAGAAATCTAACTCAGAACTTTTGGTTCACAATTCTTATTCAGATTTAGATAATATTTCTGAAGGTGTGGAGCTACTTTTAGAAAATTTGAATAACAGGAAAAAAACAACACTAATCGTTGACCCAGATGTAGATGGAATAACAAGTTCTGCAATTTTATATAATTATTTAAAGGATGCTTTTGGAGATATATCCAATATTACTCCAATATCTCACTCTGGGAAAGGGCATGGTTTAAGTAATGATATAAATGTTCCTGAAGATACTGAATTTCTAATAATCCCAGATGCTGGAAGTAATGATTATGGAGAAATTGAAAGGTATCATAAAAAAGGAATAGACATTCTAATCCTTGACCATCATTTAGTAGATAATGGTTATAGTAAAGATGCTGTAGTTATTAATAATCAATTATCCGAAAAATATACAAACAAAGATTTCTCTGGCGTTGGAGTTGTTTATAGATTTTTACAAGCACTTGATGACAGATTAATGCTAAATAACGCAGATAAATACTTAGATTTAGTTGCTATTGGTTTGGTTGCAGATGTTATGGATACACATAGCCCAGAAACAAGATATTATATACAAGAAGGACTAAAAAAGAAAAATTTAAAGAATCCTTTCCTAAAACAATTATTAAAATTTACAAAACAATCAGATAGAGATTTACATAGATATATGTTAGCATTAGATGTTTCTTTTGGTATTGCTCCAACATTAAATGCGACAATGAGATTTGGTACAGAAGATGAAAAGCTGGCTGTTTTTAAATGTTTTACAGCAACAGAAGAAGAGTTAAAAAAGAATAAAACTGGCAAAACAGTTTTTGATATGTGTACTCAAAATAAAATAGAACAAAATGAGGATAAAAATAGAAGTTCAAATGCTATCATAAAAACATTAACAAAAGAACAAATCAAAAATGACAAAATTTTAATTATTGATGCTACAGGAATTATAGATAAATCTTTAACAGGATTGACTGCTATGGAATTAGCAAATATCTATAAAAGACCTGTTCTTATTGGAACTGTGACCAACGGAATATTAGGTGGCTCTGCTAGAAATTATTCAGGATTCCCTTGTGAAAATTTGAAAACAACATTGTCTGAAACTGGACTCTTTAATTTCTTAGAGGGGCACGAGGGAGCTCATGGTTTTTCTTTACCACTAGAAAATAAAGATGGAGTAATTAAAGTCTGGAATGAGAAATATAAAGACATAAAAATAGAAGGAAATTATGCTGTAGACTTTATTGTAGATTACAAAGATTTAAGTAACTCTGATTATTATTTGGTTAACAATTATAGATATTTATGGGGAACTGGTGTTTCAGAGCCTTTATTTGCTATTATAAACATTCCTTTTTACCCAGAAAATATTAAGTTAATGGGAGAGAAAAAGAATACTGCAAAATATGAATATCAAGGGAGAGGCTTCATAAAATTTCATCTTCCAGAAGATGACCAACTTATCCAAATGGCAAAAGATTATGATTTAAAAAAATCTTACACTTTAGATGTAGTAGGGAAAGTTAGTATGAATTATTTTGCAGGTAGAATGTCTCCTTTGGTTATGATTGAAGATTACGAGATAAAAGAGATTCCAACTGGATTGGAAGTCTTTAATGAAACAAAAACTGAGGACATTTGGGGAGAAATATAATGAATTCTTTATGTTATAATTGTTGTAGGCTTTTATGTAAAGATAGAAACGGTTTAGAGGAGTGTTCAGAAAAGATAACATTCCTCCAAGCTGGAATAATTGACCAACCCAAAAATATAGAAAGGATAAAAGACAATGAAAAGTTGGAACGATATTTTAAATCAAGAAAAAGAAAAACCATATTTTAAAACTTTACAAAATTTTGTAGACAATGAGTATGAAAAAGGAATATGTTACCCACAAAAGAAGGATATTTTCAATGCTTTAAAGTCAACTCCAGTAGACAAGGTAAAAGTAGTAATTTTAGGGCAAGACCCATACATTAATAAAAACCAAGCTCATGGTTTAGCTTTTTCAGTATTAAACGGTATCTTACCCCCTTCTTTAAAAAATATCTACAAAGAAATAGAATCCGATTTGGGAATAAAGATGCCTAACGACAATGGAAATTTAACAAAATGGGCAGAGCAAGGTGTCCTACTCTTAAATACCGTCTTGACAGTTAGAGCAGGAGAATCGAATTCTCATGCAAAAAGAGGATGGGAGTTTTTTACAGATTCAATTATAAAATATTTAGGAGAGAGTAACACTCCAAAAGTCTTTGTACTGTGGGGTAAAAATGCTCAAAATAAAGAACGACTAATAAGTAATAAAAAACATTTAATATTAAAAGCAGCTCACCCTAGTCCCTTGTCTGCTTATAATGGTTTTTTTGGTTGTAAACATTTTTCAAAGATTAATGCCTTTTTAAGAGAAAATGGTATGAAAGAGATAGATTGGAGGATATAAATATGAAAATCGAATCAGTTGTTCATGAAATTTTAAAAAAAGATAGTTATTCTCGTGGGGATGATTTTTATTTATATGGTAAAGTACTATCGTTCTTGTTTCCAGAAATAAATGGAATAGGAGTAATAGATTTCTTTTTGTCAAATCATATAGGAGCTCCTGCGATAGAAACTGTTACAAGGGCAAGAAGAAAACTGCAAGCAAAATATGATAATTTAAAACCAGATGAGGAAATCAGAAAGATAAGAGAACAAAGAGAAATAGAAATGAGAAAGTATGCTTTAAGCTAATTATTTCTTGTCAGAATATTGACAAAATACAACTTTAATAATATAATAAGGGAAGAGGAGAAATAGAATGAAAAATGAAAAAATAGATAAATTTGTAAACTTACATGTACATAGTGCATTAGGTTCCTTGTTAGATAGTGTTGCAAAGATTCCTGATATAGTTAAATTCGCTAAAGAACACAACCAAATTGCCATTGCTCTGACAGACCATGGTAAAATGTCAGGTTTTGTAGAACTTTACAAAGAATGTAAAAAAGCAGAAATAAAGCCTATTATTGGAATTGAAGCTTATGAAGTAGATGATATGTATGAGAAAGCAGATACTAAAGAATATACTCAGCCTAGATACCACTTACTTTTACTTGCTAAAAATAAAAAAGGGTTACAAAATCTATTTAAAATAGCCACTATTTCAAACACTGAAGGCTTTTATAAAAAACCCTTAATTACATTGGACTATATTAAGAAACATAACTTAGGAGAGGGTGTTATTTGTTCTAGTGCTTGTTTAGCTTCAAGATTAAGTAGAGCCTTAGAACAAGATAATTGGGAACTTGCCGAAAAAGTTGCATTAAAGACAAAGTCTATTTTTGAAGAGTATTATATTGAAATGCAATCACATGCAAATGACATTCAAATGACTTCTAACATAAAACACTTAAAACTTGCAAAGAAGCTTAATATCCCTTGGTTAATATCAACAGATGCTCATATGATAACTGAAGACCAAATGGACATACATAGCGTTTTTATCAGAATCTCACAAGACAGAGAAGTTGGGGAAAATTATGATGGTTGTTATTTACAAACATCAGCTGAAGTTGTAGAGAAATTCCATAAATATGAACATTTTGGGTTTACTTTTCAAGATATTAAAACAGGAGTTTTAAATACATTTAAGATAGCAAACGAAGTTGAAGATATAGATATTGGTTTCCATCAAGAAAATCAAATGCCAAAAATTGACATTCCGAAAGAATTTAAAGATAGTAACGAATATGTTGAACACCTTATTTGGAAAGGCTTTGAAGAAAAATTTAAAGATATGTCTGAAGAAGACAAGGAAATTAGGAAACAAAGGCTTAATGAAGAAATTCCTGTTATAGAAGCCTTGCATTATAGTGATTATTTTATAATGTTGCAAATGTTAACACAAGAAGCAAAGAAAAGGAAAATTCCTTTAGGTTATTCAAGAGGTTCAGGAGCAAATTGCTTATGCTTATATTGCTTGGGAATAACACAAATAGATAGTGTAAGATGGAATTTAGACTTTTCAAGATTCGCCAATTTAGGAAGAATTTCTATGGCGGATTATGATATGGACATATCTAAACTTCGCAGAAAAGAAATGGTTTCAATTTCTGAAGACTTATTTGGAAAAGAAAATGTTGCTCCAATATGCACATTTAACACATTATCTACTAAAGTTGCTATTAGAGATATTGGGAAAGTACTTAATGAAGACCCTAACAGTCCTTATTACAACCAAATTCCTTATAACATTAGAGATGAAGTCGCAAAACAAATCCCTACAATAAAAACTCTTGATGATTTAGGACAAGAAGTTGAAAAGGATATGCTACTTAAAGATTTATTATCTAGTGACCCAAAATTACAAGAGTGGTATCATAGATTTCCTAAATGGTTTTATTATGTTATGTATCTTGAAGGGTTACCTAAATCAATGGGTAGACATGCAGCAGGAACTATTATAGCTCCAAAACCAGTAGTTGATTATGCTCCGTTGTGCTTAGATACTGAAGGAAACATAATTTTTCAGTTAGAAATGCATTCTCTGATGGAGGACTTGTCGCTTATAAAAATGGACTTCCTTGGACTAGAAACTTTAGATATTGTTGATGAAGCTTTAAATATAGCAGGTTTAACTTGGGAGGATGTAGACATAAATCATTTAAACTTAGCTGACAAAGAAGTTTATGCTAATATTTATAAAAAAGGGAATACCGTTTCTGTATTTCAAATGGAATCTGCTGAAGCTAGGAATATGTGTATTGAAGCTCAAGCAGACAATATAGAAGATATTATTGCTATTAATGCAGCAAATAGACCTGGAACTAAAGACCAGTTCCCAGATTATTGTAGAAATAAATTAAATCCAGAATCTGCAACATTGATTCACCCAGATTTGGGAGAAATTTTTAAGACTACAAATATGATTCTACTTTATCAAGAACAAGCTTTACAAATTTTTAGATATGCAGGTTTTCCAGAAAATGAAGTAGACAATGCCAGAAGATGCGTTGATGAAAATACTTATATTTTAATGTGGAATGGAAGTACAAAAAAAATTAAAGATTTAAAAGTAGGGGATAAGATATTAAATTTAGGAGAAAATAATAATATTGTAGTAGACACAGTAAAACAGGTTTTTGACAATGGATTGCAAGATACATTTGAAGTTAGAGCCCAACAAACAAAATCTATTATTGGAACTAAAGACCATAAAGTTTTGACTCAAGATGGCTGGAAAACAATTGGAGAATTGACTACAAGTGATTATGTAATGATTCCTAAGTATTGCCCAAACATAAGAAATAATATTCCTAGTAACAAATATCCTTGTTCTGAATCGTTATTTAGTATTGGAGCTTTAATTGGAGATGGAGCCCTAGGAGATAAAACGAATATACATTTTACAAACTCTGACGAAGAATTAATAGAAGCAGTTAAATATGGTATTTCTATGTTGTTACCAAGGAATAAAAAAGAATGCGTTTTTAAGTCACATTCACAGGATGGAAAAACCGTAGATAAAATATATTCTATTTTTATTAATTCTGAAGAAAGCCCAGAACATAATAAAAAGCTAGTTTCAATTTTGAGCGAATACGATTTATTACATAAAGCAAAAGACAAGCATCTTTGCGAAGAATTATTGTCTTTAACTCAGGGAGAAAAATTATATTCTTTACTAGCTGGCTTATTTAGCACAGATGGTGGCTTTCATAAGCAAGGAATTTGGTTAGAGTATTATTTTCAAAGCAAAGAATTATGCGAAGGAATTCAAATACTTTTAAGAAAATGTGGAATAAAATCGCAAATAACATCAAAGTTTGTTAAAGAATATAATTATTTAGCATATACTTTATATATATCTTCTAAAAATAGCCAAAAAAGGTTTGGAAAAACTATTTTACCTTATATGAAAGGAAGGAAGAAAAATGAATTTATGCAAATAATAGAATCTTCTGATAACGAAAATAACTATGATTTTAAACTTCCACCAAAATATTCTAAAGAGATGAAAGAAAATCTTAATTCAAGCAACTTACCTATTGCTGAAATAGGAGCTCATATAGGATATGAACGAAATGGTTTAAAAATAAGCAACACAGAATGTACAAACAACATTAAAGCAGAAAAAGTTGTGTCTGAAGTATATTGTCCACAAACATATACTTTACTCCGTGCAGAATACATTCCAGTTAAAGTTACTTCAATAAAACCATACAAAAAAACACATGTTTATGACCTAGAAGCTACTAATAATCATAATTACATTGCAAATGACATTATTGTACACAACTGCATAGGAAAGAAACTTAAAGATAAAATGAAAGACCTTGAAGTTGAATTTCGTGATTTACTTACAAAGAAAGGTTGGACAGAACAACAAATCAACGACTTATGGGATTTGATATTAAAACAAACTGGATATTCATTTAATCGTGGACACTCAGTTAGTTATGGTCTACTTTCATATTTGACAGCCTATCTAAAATATCATTATCCTGTAGAGTTTATGACAGCCTGTTTAAATGTTAAAGCAGATAATATTTCTAAAATAGGTATATTAATAAATGAATGTTATAACTTAAATATTGAAGTATTGCCACCAGACATAAATAAATCAAGAAAAGATTTTACAGCATTTCCAAGAAACAGACAAATTTTATTCGGATTGCTTGCTATAAAAGGATTAGGAGACTCAATGCTATCTGTTGCATTAGAGAATCGTCCTTATAAAGATTTTGAAGATTTTTTACAGAGGTCTAAAGCTACAAGTAAAGTCGTCATTAACTTTATAAAAGCTGGATGCTTTGGAAAGAATAAAAATGAGTTGTTGTTAAGATATTTTGATTATACTTTTCCAGATAGGGTTTTTAAACCTACAAAAACATTACCAAAAGCCGAAATTCTTTTAAATGAATGGGGTATCGAAAAAGGAGACAGGACAAATAAAGACGAGAGCCTAATAAGAGAATATAATGATAAGAGAAAGTTAAAATTTGATGCAGAACAAAAAGAGAAATATAATTCAAAACTTGAACAATTTAAGGAAAAATATATGCAAAATGAATACATGTGGGAATTTGAAACCCTATCTATGTTCATTACCGACAATCCTTTAAAAGAAATGAGTCATTACATTACAGACTGGAATTTAGTTAAAGACGGAGAAGAACCTTGTATTTTAGCAGTTGTTGTAGATATAAAAAGAAAGAAAGACAAAAATAACAATGTATTTGCTTATTTAGATTTATATACAGTTAATGGAATTATTGAAGCTATCGCTTGGTCAAGTAAATATAAAAAGTACTCTAATTTGATAGAAAAGGGAAAATGTATTTCTATTTTAGGAAGAAAAAGCGAAGACAAAATTTTTGTAAATGAAATTAAAAGTTTTGAACAATGGAAGAAAGACAGATTTATAGAAGAGGAGAATTAATATGGAAAATGAAGAAATTTTTGAATTTACAATGAGACCAGTAAAAGAAATTTATTATAACGAAGCAAATTTTTATTCTATTGCTGAAATATGCTCTGAAACAGAATTGCCAGACTCTGAGTTTAACAAGGTGAGAAATGGGTACATTACTAAACTTGTTGGAAGAACATTATCTTTAGACACTTCTCAAAGATACAAAGTAAAAGCAAAAAAGATTTTTAATGAGAAATATGGAGTCCAATATGAAATCATTTCTATAGAAATGATAGTGTCTAATGATGTGCAATCTGGACTTAACAATTCTTATTTAAAGGCTCTAGTTACAGATAGGCAATATGAAGCAATTACAAGTGTCTATCCAAACATTGTTCAAAGCATTATAGAAAACCCAGATTTTGAACCAAATTATAATTTGTTAAAGGGCATTGGAAAAGCTACATGGGAAAAGATTAGTGAAAAGTTAAAGAAATACTTAAATATTGGTAAAATATTATCAATATTAACCCCATTAGGTGTAACAAGCACAATGATAGATAAGTTAGTTGACTATGAACAGAACCCAGACATTCTAAAAGAAAAGTTGTACAACAACCCCTATGAATTTACAAGAATACAAGGGTTCGGTTTTCTTACAGTAGATAAATTGGCTTTAAAGATAAATCCTTCCTTGTCAACTTCTTCATATAGAGTAGTATCTTGTACAAAGCATATATTAGAGCAGCAAGCTATGGATGGTAACTTATGGATTAGTATTCAAGAATTTGGGAAACTATTTAGTAGAATTATTCCACCAAGTTCTCCAGATTTTCAGAAGTGTTTCGAGCACATAAAAGAATTAATTCAAGTTGAAAGAGAACTTACAAAAGACAATCAAAGTACAGTGCTACATGTAGTTGATGATATGATGGGATTGCAAAAATACTACAATATAGAAACACAAATTTGGAAAAATCTTGAAAGAATAAACAATGCAGAAAATTTTATTCCAACAACAAATATAGAATCTGTGATACAAGAAACTAATGACTATTTTTCAACAGAGAATAAAAAGGTTGAACTTACCGACGAACAAATTGATGCGATACAAAGTACTATTGACAACAAAGTGGTAATTATTACTGCTAATGCTGGGTGCGTCGATAAAGACACAGAATTCTTCAATGGAAAAGAATGGAAAAAAATTTCAGAATATATAAGTGGAGAGGATGTATTACAATGTGACAAATATGGAAATGCCTTTATTGATAAACCATTACAATATGTTAAAAAACCATGTGAAATAATGTATCATTTTAAATCAAAATATGGAGTTGACCAGATGTTGTCTGGGGACCACATTGTACAATATTACAAAACAAATGGAGAATTAACAGAAGATACGGTTGCAAATATTGTACAATATCACGAAAAACATGTAAGTGGTTTTATTAATAAAATGCCAACAAGTTTTATTTATAGTGGGAAAGGAATTCCTTTAAGTGATTCTGAAATAAAAGTTATGCTTGCAGTTATTGCAGATGGCTCATTTGATAAAGAGAATAATACAAATAGATGCTTTATAAACATAAAAAAAGAAAGAAAAATTATAGAATTAAAAAGAATTCTTGAAGAAGCAGAAATTGAATATAAAATAACAGAGAAAGATAACGGATATAAATTATTTAGTTTTATTGCTCCAAGAAAAGAAAAAGAATTTTCACAATTTTGGTTTGATTGTACAAAAGAGCAATTAGAATTAATATGTAGTAATGTTTTAAAATGGGATGGTTCTGAAGAAAAAAGAGTATTTTTCTCTAATAACAAGAAAACAATAGATTTCATCCAATTCGCTTTTCAGTCTTGTGGATATAGAGCATCAATTACAGTTCATAATCGCATTGGAAAAAAACACTCAAAACAAGACTATGATTATAAAACACTAGAATATCGTATCTGTATATCAGATAGAATAAATGTTGGAATGAGAAAACAGAAAACTTCTGATTGTATTTCTAAAGTGCAATGTCCAGATGGATATAAATATTGCTTTACTACAAAAAATGGATACTTAATATTAAGGAGAAATGGTAAAATATTTAGAACACATAATTGTGGAAAAACTGTTTGTATTAAAGGAATTATGAATTTGTATAAATTTCATAATGTGGTTACAGCTGCACTATCAGGAAAGGCTGCTAGAAGAATAGAGGAAACCACAAACATTCCTTCAAATACCATTCATAAATTGCTAGAGTGGAGCCCTCTTGATGGTGGTTTTACAAGGAATGAAGAAAACCCATTAGAGGTTGATGTTGTAATATTAGATGAATGTTCTATGATTGATGATTCATTATTACTATCATTACTTAGAGCAATGCCAGATAGAGCAAAATTAGTTATGGTATTTGATGATGCTCAGTTGTCTCCTATAGGTGCTGGCTCTCCTGCGAAAGATTTACTAAAAAGTAACTTACATATTAACAGACTTACAAAAATTCATAGACAAGCAGAAAGCTCTGGAATAAAGTTAGATGCAAATAAAATAAGAAAAAATATTGATATATTTACAGAAGAAGATTGTGACACAGATGCCTTTGGAAATAGAGTTATAAGTGATGCAGTTATTCATGGAGAGGATGAAGATATGACTATTAAATTATATTCTGACTCTAAATTCTCTCAAGAGAAAATGTTTGATGATGCTTATAATCTATATTTTGAATTGCTTGCTAAGGAAAATGGCAATGTGGACAATGTAACTATTATTGTTCCAAAAAAAGATGGAACTAATAGTACTAGAGCTTTTAATGAAAGAATTCAAGAAAAACTTTTAAAATATGAGACTCAAAAAGTAGTTTTATATGATGGAGAGACTGGAAAGAATAAAATATTTAAAAAAGGAGCCAGAGTTATTCAAAGAAGAGTAAATGATTATGAAAGAAATGTTATGAATGGAGAAATTGGTATTATAACTAATATTGAAGATAAATTCTGCACAATTAGCTTTGACAATGGGAATAATATTGTAAATATGCCTACGCAATTGATGAGAAATATGGAATTAGCATATGCAATAACAGTTCATAGTATGCAAGGTTCAGAATGTAAGAATATTATTGTAGTTTTAGATAATTCTCATTATATATTACTAGACTGTGCTTTATTCTATACTGCGATTACTAGAGCTCAAGAAAAATGTTATCTACTAATGCAACCTACAGCATATAAAAATGCATTATTAAAAAACAAAACAGAGAGAAGAACTTACTTGCCAGAAATTATTGCTAACAATAGTTAGCAATAATATTTTTATATATTTTGTCAAATTTCTGACAAGAAAAATTTTGTCAGAAATTTGACAAACAAAAGAAAATATGATATTATGATAGACATAAAGAACAAGACCTTTATTAATAAAAGGAGGGACCCTATGGACACAGAAATCGAGGTTAGAATTTCAAGAAAATCTCAAATTAGTTTCTCAAAAAAATATTCTCAATTTCTTTCTCTTAACGAATTTTTAGAAGAAATGAAATTTTTCTTAGACAATAACCCAAGATACAAAATGGAAAATTTATTTTCTTTAATCTTTGACTTAGATTTGGGTATTTGTGTTACTTTACAGTTTGACAGAAATTACTATAGAAAAAATAAATATAAAAAGGGAAGATATACTATTATTGGTTTCTCTGATTATGAAGAAATGGAGGAAGGATTATAATATGTATTTTGAAAAGAATGGATTTATAGTATGTCGCAAAACTGAAATGGATTTTTTAACAGATATAGAAGACATAGAAGACTATAATAGTTTCTCTGATGATATAAATGATGCCAAAGTATTTTTAACATTAGAAGAAGCAAAAAGTTTTATAGAAGAAAAGCTTGGAGATAAAGATTCATTCGAAGTTCTAAAATATGAAAAAACAATTTTTATATCAAGAGACTTCGAAGATACTGACATAGAATACCGTTGGGAAGATGATTCTGGAGAATCTTTTGAAACAAGATATATAATAAAAGGAAGCGAGGGAACAGATTAAGATGGAGACATATCAAGAAGATTCAACAATTAAAATAAAATTTGCAAAATTGAGAGAAGATGTTATTCTTCCTAGTAAAGAAGATGGGAATGTTGGTTATGACATATATGCTAATTTTACAGATGATTATATGCTAATCAAACCACATTCTACAGTTATGATTCCTACAGGATTAGAAAGTATTATTCCTAATGGATTTGCAATAATTCTAAAAGACAGGGGAAGTACAGGGTCGAAAGGAATTTCTACTGCCTGTGGAGTTATAGATTCAAGTTTTAGAGGAGAGTGGTTTGTCGCTCTTCATAATGAGAATAATATTCCAGTTTTTATAGTAAAAGACAATGTTACAGAAGAGACATTAAATAATGATTTTCCAGAATACTCTAGTTCTGAAAAAATTCTTTACCCTTATAAAAAAGCTATTACACAAGGAATCTTAATAGAAGATGTTCCAGCAACTATTATTGAGGTTGATACCGATACAATTGATAGTAATGTAACAGCAAGAGGAAAAGGAATTACAGGAAGCTCAGGTAAATAAAATGAGTAGCAAATTAAATAAATATAATAGGGCTCAAAAAAGAGCCCTAGAATTGAAAACTGGAAAGAAAATATCAGATGAGCAATTTTTAGAATTGTCAAGAATGGCAAGAAAAATTTTAGATGATAGTTTAAATAATTTTAAAAATGATTATAGAAAGGAAGATAAAGATGGAAACAATATCAATTAATGGATATGACTATTGTACTGTTGCAAATGCAACAAGTTTATGTTGTGAGTGTTGTGAAAGTGGAGAAAAATTATCAAAAGAAGATATTAAAGAAAAGATTCTTAACAATAAAGATGTAGAAATTCAAGATTCAACAGATGTTATAGCATATTTAAAAACAAAGGAAAAACTAACAAATGGTTCCGTTGTAATGTCGAAAGAAATTTCTTTAAATATAAATAAAGAGCCAAAAGAAATGAGGTATATGTGGGAGAAAGCTGACTCGATTTCATATGCGACAATAAGTTGTGCTTCTATCTGTTCTTCAAATATACGAGAATATAAAGAGATATTAGATATTTTCAATGTAGATTATAATTTTTATAAAGTAAAAACAAATATAGACTTCATTTCTTATGTTTCAGATACGGAAATTATTACTAATGAAATTTCTGTTTTAGAAAAAATCGAAAACATAGGAAACAAGATAACTTTTACAATTGAAGATATATTTAAAGATGAAACTAAAAACGAATATAAACTCCTTGTTCAGTTACATAGTGAACTACTAAACAGAAAAACTAGTTGTTTTAGTATTACCAGCCCAGAGTTAGATGAAGAATCAATAGTTAATTGTATTAAAAAAGAACTAGATTTAATGAAAAAAATGATTGATTTTAAAGAAAACACTACTGGAGAAATACAAAGAATATAAAAGGAAGGAAGATATATATATGGATAGACCAATAAGAATAGGAATTGATGTAGATGATATTGTTAATGATTTCTTTCCACATTGGATAGAAGAATGGAATAAATATTCTGGAGATGATATTCATTACTTAGATGTATTTGACTGGGATTTAAGAAAACTTTTTCCAGACGGAACGAAGTATAAAGAATTTTTAAAAATACCAGAAAACCCAGACTTTTACAATGAACTTAAAGTAGATAAATTAAGTCAAGTTGTCATTTCCGAACTAGTAGATGCTGGGGCAGAAGTCTTTTTTATTACTGGAACATATGCTAATTGTATAAAGTATAAAGAGGAGTGGATTTTAAAACATTTCCCAAATTTTCCTATGAAAAACATTCTATATGTTAAAGCAGAAAATAAAAATTTGGTAAATGTGGATGTCATGATTGATGATTGTCCAATTGGATTAGATAAATTTCAAACAGCTACTGTTCTTCTATATGATAAGAACTATAACATACATGTCAATTTTCCAAATAATGCAAATATTCATAGAGTAAATAGTTGGTTAGATATTAGAAATATATTCGTAGAAAAGTTCGATTTACTTCCAAAAACAAGTGAAAAACTTTCTGAATATAATAAACAATTTGAAGGGATAGAAGACGATTTGTTTGAAGATGAGGAGGTAGAAGATTCTTTGTACTCAAAATTAGTAAATTGCAATACAAAAGAAGACTATAATAATCTTTTAGCTCCATATTTTAAAAAGATATTTGATGCTGGTTATAGTTCTGCTCTTGGAGATATAGCAAAATATATGAGAGAGTTAAATAATTTTGATGAATAATTTTTAAGAAAACTATTGACAAAAGCTAATCTATATGTTATAATGTATTATAGAAACAAAGAGGTAGTTTGCTTGGACTGAAAGGAGTATAACTATGATTACAAAAAAAGACATTGCTTGTCTCAAAGAGAATCTTGAAAAAGCATTCCCTAAGAAAACAAGCGAAGAACGGAAAAAAATGTTAGATTCCCTTGTTAATTATCCAGGAGCCGACACTGCATTTATCACCATTGTCAACGGAAATATCACTCGTATCGGAGTAAAAGCAGAGGAGGGACATGGCTGTGTTCGTAAACTCTACTATGTTACCGAACACTACAGCGAATGGATGGATGATTAACATCATTCCAAACACCAGTTGAAGAAAGACTTTCTTCTTCTGGGTGTGACAATTCTAGTATCGAAAGGAGAAAAAAGATGGACTACACGAATCCTACTGTTTCACTGGACTTTTCGCAGGCTATAAAGAACTTTCAGACCCTACGGTTTGAAGACTTCAAATTTAGCTATTTCATTTTAAAGCCTAATGCTGCAAAGCATTATAAGGCTATCATGAATGAGATTCACAATAGCCAATTTGTTGTTGTCAACCAGTATGCTATTTATGACTATGAAACTGTTAACATGGCACTGCATTTGGACCAACCGACCGCAATGAAGTATATCATTCCTATCTCGAGGTTGTATAAGGACTTCTATGGGAACTTTGGAGTTCTTGTCGTTGTTGCAAAACGCAATATCACATATGAGAATTTCTGTTTGCAAGTAGTTGCAATGAAGAAAAATCTTCGGCAGAAATTTGAACTCTCATATGTGTCGTATGCATTTGACACCTCGAGTCTTGGGGCAAAAAATGAGAGGCAACGATTGCTTGTTGTTGCCAGTGATGGAACTGAAGTAAAGAAAGACAAGTTCAATGAGGAAGGTACTTTCATGGTATTTTCTATCAACGAAATTCATTCTCCCGACGAGAGTGTGTCAAACACTATTTCGGAAATGAATCTGCTCGAACAAATGGGGGTACTTGTAGCAGAGAATATTATCCCTAGGGGGACTGTCAACTCTATGCGAAAGTATCACACATTTGAATTTCTTAAAGATATGATTTAAGGATTGTCGTTTATTCTCTTGGGGCAGAAATGCCCCATACTTATTTTTTGGAGGAAAAGATGGAAATAGAAAGAAAATTTTTAATTAATGATTTATCAAAAGTGTCAGACTGTTTAAGTTCTTGCAGAAAGAAAGACATTGTACAAAACTACCTATATAAAGATATTTATACTTCTATACGAAAAAGACTAATAACAGAGGAACGGGCAAACAAGGTATTTCTATACAATAAAGACTAATAAAGAAGGATATAGTGTTCAAGAAATTGAACAAGAAATATCTTCAGAAGATTATTATAAAATAAAAAAGAACAAAAATGTCACAGAAATATCTAAAACAAGATATATAATTCCTTATAATAAATATAAAATTGAATTAGATATTTTTAATGGTGAGTATCAAGGAATAATCTTTGCAGAAGTTGAGTTCCCAAATGTTGAAGAAGCTATGGAATTTGATAAAATTATTCCTAGTTGGTTTGGGATAGAGATTAGTAATTATATAACAAATTCTGACATGGCTTTTGGAAATCCAGAAGATATAAAAAATGTATTAAAGAATGCAAATAGATTTGAATAAATTTCAAAAAAGCAAAAAAATAGGGATTATAGTAAAAAAATACTATAATCCCTATAAAAATGACGCACGAGAATCGATTTTAAGCCGTTTTTATTTTTTAGACATATACTTTTATGTCTAAAATCGTAGCATAAAATAATTCTTTTATTATGCTTTATATATATCAGACTTCTTCATTGCAGCTGTTACAGCAGAACCTATACCAACTACAATTCTATCACCTTTTACCTCGATTACATCATAAGTTCTTGAATAAACAGAACTTGCTAAAGTTGTTCCATTATAATCTTTTGCACCTTTTTTAATTTTTACTTTATCACCTTTTTCAAAGCTTGTTTCTTTTTTTGTTGTTGCTCCAAGTTTTTCATTTACTTTTTCTTGAATAGCTTCGTAATCATATCCTGCTGCTTCTAATTTCTTTTCTCTTTCACTACCATTACCCCATTTACCTGCAATAACTTCATCTGCTATCTCAGATATTGATTTTTTATTTGATGCCCCAGCTAGTTCATTTACCTTTTCTTGAACAGCCTCATAATCATAACCTGCATTTTCTAGTTTTTTTCTACGCTCTGTTCCATTACCCCATTTTCCTTCTAAAACTTCTTTTGCAAGTTCTTCTACTGACTTTTTAGAACTTGAAGCATTTAGTTTTCTATTTACCTCTGCTTGAACAGCATCATAATCATACCCAGCTTTTTCTAATTTTTCTTTTCTTTCGTCACCATTACCCCATTTGCCTGCAATAACTTCGTCAGCCAATTCAGACACAGATTTATCTCCAGATGGTTTTGATGGTTCAGTATCTTTAATCTCTTTATAGTAATAATTCATATCACATCTTCCAGAGACTCCAGATACACTTCCTCCTGAAGTATATTGCCACATATCATAATCTTTTTTATAATTACATGTGCTATTGTATTGAGCAACCCAAATTGGATATTTATCTTCAATTGAATCTTCAATTTTATTAGTTAACCAGTTTAAATTAGCATATACTCCAACATAATCAAATCCTCCTGCTTTAATAGCAGAACAATAAGCATTGATAAATTCTGATAATTTTGATTTAGAAACACTTCCTGAAGTATTACTATCTTCTATGTCATACCAAACTCCCATTTGTAGTTTGCGTCCTTTTATTAACCTTAAAGTATGGGCAGCTTCAGATTTTGCTTTAGCTAAAGTGTTAGCGTAGCTAAATAAATATACTCCATAAGGCATTCCTATTCTCTCACACTCATCCATATTTCTTTTTGCATAACTATCATCTTGACTTGTGTAATCAGAACCATATCCTACTCTAATAATAGCAAACTTGATTCCAGCTTTTTTTACTTTATCCCAATCAATTTTTCCTTGGAATTCACTAATATCTATACCTTTATATGCCATATTTTATTCTCTCCCTTCTTTGTCCTCAATCTCTTTTTCGTTTCTTTCAACTGTTCCTTTCAATGTCATTCCTTCTGGTAAAGATTCAGATTTTACAAAACCATCATATTTCATAGCCATTATTGTTAACATGTAAGCATGTTTCTTTTCTTCAGCAATAATTTCATTAATATGTTCCCTATCTTCTTCAGAAAGATTACGATAAGATAAAAGCTTATAGTATCCTTTTATAGCTTCTTGTTCATCTTCTGCGTTTTCTGCGATTGCTTGAGCTAAAATATAATTTGGCTCCATAATATATCACCTCTTATTTAAAATTATTTATTTTCTTCTTTTCCTTCTTCTGTATCTTCGGCAGTATCATCTACTATAGTCACTTCTTCATTTTCTTCCTTAGGTGCAGCTACTGATTCAGAAGACTCTGTTATTTCAACTTTAGCTCCAGATAATACTTGATTAATTTTCTTTAGAACATCAAATATTACATTTGAACCTCTACTAATTAAAATACCAGTTAATATACTTCCTACATAAGGAATTAAACCATTAATACCTAAAGCAGGGAACACATCAACTCCAGTAAATACTGCAACTAATATTGAAACTATTAATGCTCCAACATTGTTCCAATTAAATTTGTTTGAGTCCCAAATCATTCTAAGATTTGACCAAATTGCTTCCACTAAGAAAGCTAAAATAATAATTGATTGTACTTCCATTTAAAGTACCTCCTTTAAAAAAAACTTTTATATGTAAAAAGACAGTCCATAAAGACTGCCCTTACATTTCTTTTTAAGCTTCATATGTTAACCATATTTTTATTGATATACTAGAGCTTCCTGCATAGTTTCTACTCATCCACTCTCCATTATAATTTATTCCACTAGTTTCTCCACTATACAAACATAATGCCTTTGCACTGCTTGTAGTTAGAAATGTTTTTATAAGACTGTTTAAACCACTATTATTACTTATTGTAGTTGTTGTTCCTCCAACATTCCAGTCAAAACTCCATCTGGCATGAGATTTAACATAACTTTTCGCACTAGCAAAACTTCCAGAATTTGTTATATTTGAAAGTCCTAAATAACCAGTTATTCTATTGTTATACCATCCTGTATTGACATTTCTTTTTATTGAAAATTGAACATTGGTTACATCTACTATTGTGCCTGGAGGTTTTGGTTTTCCATTTCTCCAATAAATCATACCAATGTTTTCTCCAGTAGTAGTGTAACTTCCACTACTACTATAATATCCTTGCATAGCCTTATCTTCTCTCCACCAGTTAACTTCTGTAGCTGTATCTAAAGCTATTCCACCAGAAGCACTTGGATTGATAGTATATGAGATTTCTCTTGGATATATCTTAAAAGCACTTCCACTACTATTGTATGCATATATTTCACATTCGGCACCATTACCTTGTCTTTTACATACTCCAGAATTTTGCCTAACAAAACTAGAACCATTATGAATATATAATCCTTCATTTGCCATAAATCATTCCCCTTTCATTAAGCATTCTTTATCCAAACATCGCCTTTACGACCACCTGGATTGTTTTTGTCAACATATAATTTGTATCCACCAGAGCCAAAGCCCTCTCCATTGTCTGAATCAAAGCCTATATATTCATAGCTTGTCTTTAGAACTCCTCTAACTTCAAAATCTCCGTTTATTCTATAATCTCCATTACCAGTGTCACCACTGTCACTTAATTTTCCATTAAGCTTTGAATCTATTTGGTTTCTTGTATATGTTTCACTTTTTTTATAATAATTATTTGGTAATGTTGTATTTACAAAAGTATTGTATGTAGTTTTATCAAGCTTTTTGTCTAACAAAGAATTCATTGAAGATGTAGTAGGAACATTGCTTGCATCTGCTTTAGTGTTATCTAGGTCTTGAATATCTGCTTTCATTCCTTTTATATCATTCTCGGCAGTTGTCATTCTATCTTGTAAGGCTTCAATATCATCTGCCAAATCTTTTAATTGTTCTGTATGTTGTGTTGTCAATGTAACTAAATCATCAATCCTTAAACTATTTTGATATATTCCTTCTTCCATTTTTCCAAGATTTATCTCATCAATTGAAGGTGGTATATCATTTACCCATACTGTTTTTGTATAAGCCACTTTTTATCCCTCCTTATTTATGCACATTAAGGTTAAAGAGAACAAATGCGTTGGTTAAATTATTGTCTGTATATGCAACAATAACAACATCATTTGCCTTCCAGTCCACATTTATTTTAATATTTCTTAAATCCTCTGTTCCATTACTAGAAGAACCAATTAGTCTTACTCTTACTGTTTCATTATCGCTTTCTCCAGCAATTATTGTTCCAAGAGTTGTTCTTAAACAGTTCTTAGTTTGTTGAGGAATGACTTTATTTAACCAGTTTCTCATACCTTCAAAAAATTGTCTAACTAAATCATCCATATTTTTCATAAAATCACTCCTAACTCTCATCACTATATATTAAATCATTTACACTAGTTGCATTAATTGTCATAGACCCAGAATAACTTAAAGGAATAGACAAACTATTGATTAAGAATTTTTCTTCATGGTAGTCTCCATCTGGGTCAGTAACTTCAATAACTTTATTTACATCTAAATGGTACATTGGACTACAAGTTATATTTAAGCTCTTATTTAATACGGTATATTGCTTTAATAAAAATTCTGCCCATTCTTGAGCTAATTCATCTGCATAATAATTAGTATCTTCGAATACTTTTGTTTTCGTTCCTATTAATTGTACACAGGTGTCACTTTGGACATTCTTATTTGTCGCCCTTCCTGTAGCTAGATTTCCATTTAATACTGCACCAAAAGTCATTATGTCATTATATGTTTCTGTAAATTTATACTCTGTAGATTTTGAAAACATTTCAGTATTGTCTGGAGTAAATCTCCACACAACCTCTTTATCTCTATCTAATAAATCATAATCATTTGGCTCAATAATCATTTGCCCATACTCGTTATAATAAATCATTCCAGCAAGCATTGTGTTAAATTGCAATAGTACATCTGCATATGTAGAACCTCTATCTACTCTCAAAGTATAAGGAGTGTTAATAATAGGAACATCAGACCCATCAGAGAGTTTAACCATTTTTGTTAAAAAGTAATTATTTACTAAAGGTGGAACTGAATCTATTGGATAACCATTCCCTTTTTCTGTAGCCAGTAATTCTTTTATTGCTGTAAATATATTCGTGTTAAGAGGTACTTGATAGATTCCATCTAGGTTACCAAACAAGCTCCCATCTAAATAAGCCCATTTATCAGTACAATTTAATTGAACCATTCTCTCACTTGGGTTATATATGTTTGTTGGATTTGTTATATAAAAAACTCCTTGTGGAATAAAATAGTTTTCTCCATTTATATTTAAGCCTAAACTCAACCTTAATTGCTGTCCAAACCAGATTTTATTTATAACAACATCATATCTCTTGTCTGCATTGTGCACTTGTATATTAAAACTTCTTCTTGCACCTGCTTGATAATTGATATTTAAAGTTCCTGTTGTATTATATAAATCTTGTGTTATCTCATAAGCTACTGTTCCATCTGCATTTAGCCATTCCATTCTAAGACAGGGAAATAATACTGGTTCTCTTAATGCATTTAAGTAATCATTAAAAGTTAATGGCATAAGCTATCTCCCCCTTTTTATGGTTGTAATGTTGTTTGGATTCTTGTCACTAATAATGTTAATTCCCAACCAGCTTGCCAAGGAGCAGTATCGTGGTTTAAGTTTGTAATTGTAGCTACATTAGAATTATTTACAGATAAACTATAATTTGATTTAGACATATATGCTCCATTCATAAATAACTTTATAGTATCAGTATTTGCATTATATCCTGTTAAAACAGGAGAAGTATAACTTTCTGAAGATGTTGTCAATGATATAGAATAATCTTCATCAACTAATTTTACCCCTGTTACTGAGCCACTTCCACCAGTAACATTTATAATTGTTTTATCTCCAGCTTCATCATCAGAAACTGTCAAATTTCCTATAAATTGTAATGTTGTTCTATCTGTCATTACAACATTACTAGAAATTTTATGTCCTAAAGTTTTCCTAGGCAATGAAATTGTACTTCTTGTTCCACCAGTACTTGTCGAGAAAGTTAAAGTAGTTGCAGAATCATTACTATTTTGAGCTGAAGTTACAGTTGATATTGTTTCTGATACTTCTGCTTTATTATTAAGTTTTGGAACACTCATTGCTCCAGTTGTTCCATCTACATTGACATCTTCTGTTGCCATAACAGTACCTGCTGTTGTAGATGTTGCAATCTTAATTTCAAAAGAGCCACCAAAGTTTACCCATGTTGAAGTATCAGATTCATATACCCACATATCAGAGGTCTCTGCATCTCTTATAGCCCAACCTGTTTTTATTAGTATTCCACTATTAGTCCATGTTGTACTTTCGGAATTGTAGACCCAAGTGTTTTGTGTTGCAGTATCTAATACAGCCCAATTATTTTCTGGAGTCCCACCAACAAAAGCTGTTAACTCTGTTTGTTCATTTCCTTCTGTTAGTGTGGTTTTACCTTTATAAATAATTCCATTAAAATATGTGTCATAAACATACTGTGTTAGTGTTGTTTCAGGATTATTTTCATCTACTGTAGGAACTGACCCTTTTGGAATAACTGCCCCTTTTAAACTTGCAATATCTGTTTCTACTGTATCTAGCCTATCACCATTTGATAAAACTATTTCTTTCGTAGACTCATAATCAGCCCAATTTGAAGCTACAGTTTCGTTTGTTTCATCTAAAGAAGTTTGTAACTCTTCTATTCTTTGTAAGTTCGCACTAATATTACTTGTATTATCAGCTACATTTTGATTAGTACTATTTAAGTCAGATTGTTTTGCATAATAACTTGGTGGTTGTCCACCTAGGTTTTCACTGTCAGTAGCCATATCTGCATTTATAGCATGTTGTGCACTTGGAACTGAAGTTGTTCCATTATTAATGTCTGCTATAGCTTGTGTATTTGTATCAACTTCTCCATGAATCTCTAATATTGCTCCAGTAACAGTTTGATTGTCAGTAGGTAGCTCTGTATCACCTAAAAGTGTATCTATATCTGCAATTTCGCCTTCTAACTTACTATCTTCTTCTAAAAGTTTTCCTATTTTTGAAAATACTGAATCTGTTGAATCATATTGAATTTTATCTGAGGTCAATAATTGACTTCCAACTTGGGCTCCTAAAGCATTCTTAAATATCATTTGGAAGTTTTCATCTATTGTAACACTTGAAAAAGCTAATCTTTGAGTTTCTTCTGCTAAAGCTCTGGCATAAGAATCTCTTGCCTCCAATAAATGTTCAACCCATTCCACACTAGCTTCATCCCAAATAAACACTCTTTCTTGGTCAATATCATAAACTAATTTTCCATCTTGCTTCCAATCATCTCCAAGATTTAGTCTCTCAATTGTTGTTAATGAATCAAAATGAACTGGTATGTATTTAGCAACATTCTGAAAGTTATTGTTAATAATTGAATTAATTTCTCCAGCTTTTTGTTGGTCAAAAAACGATGTTACTATTGCCATTTTTTCACTCTCCTTCTTAAAAAATAGAGGAGAAACTAACTCTCCTCTAATTGTTGTTTGTCATATATTCTTCTGCATCATCATTAAATGCAGCTGTCCAAATTTTGTTGTCATTCCAATATTCAGAGTTCATCCAAATATAAGATATATTTAATTCTGGAACCCCTGTTAGTGTTAATAACCATTTTGTTCTCATTTTTCCATTATATATAGAAATTCCTTCTGTACTTCCTACTTGAGTCCAATTTATTCCACCTAAAACTGGTTGCATTATCATATTTTGTTGATATTCAAATGTTGAAGGAGCTGTTAATTCTACTTCCCAAATATGACCTTTTGTGTCTTTTAAAAATTTCTTTCTTGGGTCTGTAGTTAATGATTGTAGTTTGTCCATCATTTCTGGAGTTTCATAGTATTGTAAATCACCATCAACTTCAGATAAATATCCAACTAAACTTGATAATTGCCCACTTAAATAATTTGAACTTCCTTTTGTTACTTTTGGAAATTGTGTATATGTTTTAAAAACATTTACATCTGCATTATTATTCATTTGTCCAGGATTTCTATTTAGCTGGAATAAATAAGTGTCCATTACCTTATATTCATTTTCTTTATCTCCATCTTCACAAACTAACAATGCCCATTCTGTCCAACAAGCCTTTGCTTTATTACTAATAAATGGGTCTGAAATAGTATCTTCTGCATTTGGAAAAAGATAGTATATATATTCTTCTCCATATACATTATTATAATCTACTACATAACTTTGAGACCTACCTACTGTTCGTACATATTCTAAATAGCCTCCGTCGGCTTTCTGCCTATATACAGACCAACCAACTAAGCCTTTTCCATAAGAGTTGACAATATTTCCACCATTTAAAGTGTTATCAAACTTTGCAAGAATTATTGTACCAGAATCCCATTGTGGTTCATGATTTACATCAGAAATCTCTACTATTTGGTCGTCTGTAAAATCTGTTGTGGTAACCCAGACATAATCTATTGTCTGGGCTCCATTCATTTCTATTCTATTTATTGCCATATTAGATTAACACCTCTCCTTCTGTATTGTGGTACGATAATGCTTTTGGATATAATCCAATATGTGGATACAATGTTGTAGATGGGAATAAACCGTCAGCCCATTTTACTGATACAATTAGTTTGTCTGGTAACATAAAGATTACATACCAATATAAAGGACTTGGAACAATTGTTTTTCTAATTTGTTTTACTCCATTTATATCATATACTAAATCATTTCCATCTAAAGTTAATCTTTTATAATATGGTAAACCACCATTACTTCCTGTTGCCTCATATATAGTTTCTATATCTGGACTATCTATTCTTATACTGATAATATGAGTGGCAGTTGTCGCAGGTACTTTTAATGTATCATCATTATCCTTATCAAAAACTAAAGAGCTACCTTTTGGAAGTTGCAAAGAAGTATGGGTAACTACTGGCAAGTCTTTTATGTATGTGTAGTCTCCATATATAGTACCTTCTACTCCATGTATTCCAGACCATTCCACAATAATCCCATGTTCTTCAGTATTAGGTGTTGCAGTTACAACATTATCTACTAATAAGCCAATATATGATACTTTGAATTTCATTGGTTCTGTACTTACTGTAATATTGTTCTGATTCTCAACAAACAATTGTATAGTATATTCATAATCATTAAGAAATCCATCATAGTAAAACCTTATGTCTGTACTTGGAATATTCCCAGTATCTTCTAACACCTCTCCAGTAATAGATTGAGTTAATACCCACCTAAAATATGTGACTGGCACATGCTCTTTTTGTGTGTATTCTCCAACAAATTCATAATATCTTCTATTTAGAATATTTGTAAAATTAGATATTCCTATTGTTGGCATAGTTCTACATTCAAAATAAGCTTCTTGGCTAACAATATTTTTATCTAAATTATCTCCGTTATTCTCTGAACTCCAATAAAGAGTTATTGTCCATTTATAGTTTGTTCCATTTGTTAATATACTTGTTGGTAATTGATGTACAAGCACATTGTTGTTTCCTTGATAATCAACAGGGTACATAGGAGTTGTTAGCATATACATACCTTTACTAAGATTGTTTATTGCCGTTTCTAATGATTTAATTCTAGTTTCTATGGTCTCTTTTTCTTCGTTAAGACTATCTATTTGTTCTTGTAATGTTGGTAATATTTTATTCCAATATTCTGCAACGATTCTTTTTGTGCTTGAATCATCTGTACTTACATTTTCTGTAAGATAATTAAGAATTTTTTGTAACAAATTTATTGTTTGAGAATTGATTTGGTTTGCTGCTTTATATCTATTGTATTTTGTAATATTTGTATCTAATTGAATCGAATTGTTACTTAATCTTTTTTGATAATCTGCTAAAACAACTAAATAATGAGTCTCTATTTTATTTTGAACTTGTTTAGCCAATTCTCTATCACTAGTTATTTCTGAAATTATTTGGTCTCCTATTGTAAAAAACTCGCTTGTTGGTCTTAATCCAATTAAGCATTCATTCATTTGTGATAATTTTGTTGTGCAATCTGTATTTGTTTGATTTAATGTATTTTGAAAACTTGTATCAGTATTATCATCAGCTAATTCTTCTAACAAATTTTCTCTATTTGTTATGTTTTTTTCTGTTTGAGTCAAGTTACTATTAGCGTCATTTAACTCTTTTTGAAGAATCTCTTTACTTTCATTACTACTTAACTTAAATACTTCTGCATTCGTTTCTGCATTATAAATAATAATGTCATATCCATAAAGTAAACTATTTCCGTTAAGTTGACAACTAAATTGCATTTGTTCTTCTACTGTTGCATCAATTGTAGAGTTTCTTGGATTCATGTAACTTGGTTGATATAATGCCAAAATTATCACTCCTTTCTTTAGAAATAAGATGATACCTATTATCTATTTGTAATAGGTACCATTCCTTTTATACTATCTATAAATTCTTGTATATCATTAGCTTGAACTGTTACCCCATTAAAGGTGAATGTATCTCCAACATATTGCTGATTCATTTCTTTTTTCTTTGATTCTACAGTTGGAGTTTTTGTTAGATTTGCTAAGGTTGGATTTGTTAAATTGTCAACAAGTTTCATCCATGCTTTCGTTTGGTCAGAAGATAATACATATTCTGGTTTCAAAATATCTTTTAAAGCAACACCTTTTCCAGACATTAAACCACCTTTATCGTATGTCAAGTATTTTCTACTAGACCAACCTGTTACACCATTATATTTTACTTGAGCCCAATCACCTTTTTCTCCTAATATTTGAGGGTGTCCACTAGGTGGAATATAACCAACAACTTTATAATCTAAACCAGCTCCAGACCTAATTCTTAGAACACTAGATACACCTTTTAAACTTCCTTGTCTTGGGAATGTCTTATTTGATTTATTATTTTCACTTTTTGAAGCATTACTACTTCCTTGAACTTGAACTCCAGATTCGTCTGTAGTTGTGCTTGTCTCTGGTTTTGCTGTTCCGAAATCAAATCCAGCAGGGTCATAATAAGGGTCATCTTTAGGAGCATACCATTTTCCATTATCTCCTTTTATCCACCCAACCTTTTCTGCCCATTTATTTGGGTCTAAAGTTCCATTTAAAAGTCCTTGTTTTATGGCTTCTGTTGTATTTGCACCAGCATTGTCAACTAAACTTGAGTCATTTCCTAATTCGTCTAATAGTTCCTCTAGCTTTGTTCCAATGTCATCAAATATATCATGTAACATTGGTGGACCCTCTGTTGCAATTAATTCTAACCATTCCTCAATACTTTTTGTTTCCGTTGTGATTTCGTCAACTCTATCTTGAATCTGGTCTAATAACTGCTCATTTTTTTCTATTTCCAGTTGATTGTCATCTATCTGTTGCTCCATGTCATTGATTTCTTGTTGTTGTTCTTGTTCTCTTTCAATTCTGTCTTTCTCTGCCTCTGCATCAGCCAATTCTTCACTAGCTGATTTTATTGCCTCGGGGTCAGCACATTAATATTTTTTATTGGTCGTTACCCAATAAAGTTTTATTTTGTTTTTTCGTATTTAAAAAAACCAGAGTTATATATTTCAAACTCTCTTGATTTGTAATAAACTTTTCTTTTTATGTGAGACTCTCTCAGAAAAGAATATCCTTTTATTTTTTCTGGTTTTAAAAAAATATCTTTATTTAGGTATAAATAATTTCTATCTATGAAGACATATGGAAATTCAATTTTTAATAAACTCTTTTTAGAAACAATAGCTTTGATAATATTTTTACAAACATTTTCTCCCCAATGTTCCCACAAAAAATATAATTTTATATTATTTGTTTCACAAGCTTTTCTTTTACTTACATGATAATTTTTGTCTTTTACTTGTGTACTATGCCAATATGTACCATTGAATTCAAAACCAATGTTTAACATTGGAACAAATAAATCAATTTCATATTCTTTTTTTTTATTCTTTGACTGGATTCTCTTTTTCTCTACATTTATTCTCAAATTCTGTTCCATCCACTTTTTTAATTCTTCTTCTGCTTTCGATGTATTCCCAAAGCAATATGGACACCTTTCTCCATCTAAAAAGTGATTTGGTTTCATAAAGAAACTTTTTTTACATCCTTTATGGAAGAACATTATCTTCTCTTTATTATTAGAATACTTTCCTACTACTTCATATTCCCCATTACTTAAAAGTTCTACTTCTTGTTTAAATTGTTCTGTCGTTTTCTTTTTGTTTTTTGCTACTGAGCAATATGGGCATCTTGTTGCTTTTTTGGTTCTAATAAAATTTACAGGTTTTACTTCAAAAACCTTTTTACAAACATTGTGCTTAATTTGAGTTAATGTCTTTGAAAATAAATGTTCCCCAACCAAAGAATATTCCCCATTTGTTTTTTCAAAAACTTCTCTCTTAAAGATTTCTGTATTTTTCCTATTTCCATTTGCCCCCATCATTTATACCTCTCTCTATCATTTTAAACAAAATAAAACCTCTATCTTTCGATAGAGATTCGACTATATCTTCATCCTATTTTATAGGAGTGTGGCACTTCCATTCCACTTGGAATGTACTCTCTTACGAGATAGTCTGTGAACCTTCTCTTTCGAGCTTGGCTGCTGATTGTCATATAACAATTAATTTTTAAACATTCACATTTATGTCATTTAAGACATTCTGTTGTAGTTTAACTGCCTTTACGAGTTTCCAGCAATTCACCACATTTTCTATTTATATATTACTATATAAAATGAGCTTTATTTTAACCCACTGCCATGCCCCATCTACAAACATTCTTACTGTTCTTTCATTTTTTGCATTTTCTAACTTTGTTCTAGCTTTGACAACATCTAATTCTGCCTTTAATAGTTCATATTCCTTTTCTTTTAATTCTACTTGTCTTTCATATTCATTTGTAATTTCTTCTATTTTGTACATTTCATCTTCAGTTAAATTATTTATCTTATTTTGATATTCTTCAGCTAATACATCCATTTCAGACATTAAATCATCAAGCTCTCCACTTAATAATTTATAATCTTCCTCATTAAATATAATTGAACGCATATAGTCATCCAAATATTGATAAGAATCTTTATTTGTCTGTAATTCTTTTTTCAATTCTGCTTGAGTATCTAAAGCATTATTAATTACATCATTGTATTTTTCTTGCACTGTAATCAATGACTCTAATTTTGAAATATTATCTTCATAAACTTGATTTACTTCTTCAACTCTATCTTCCAGAGCTCCCATAAACTTATCTAATAAAGTATCTCTCATTTCTTTTAAAGTGTCATTCATTTCAGTGAAAAGATTTTGTAGTTCTTCTCTATTTTCAATCCAAGCATCTTTTAATTGACTTGCACTATCAAATAAATTCTCTACATAATCTCTTTCTTCTTCAAGTTTCTCTATATACTTCTCTGCATTCTCTAAATCTTCTTCACTATTTATAGATACAGTTTTTCTATATTTTCTTTCTTGTTCTGCAAAACTATTTAATAAGTTAGCATAGGCAAGTGTAGCATTACCATCTTCATCAAACCAACTTGAAATGTTATACTCTTTATTCTCTTTTTGTATCTTTTCGAATTGTTGGTCTAGTTTACTGTTCTCTCTGTATATTTCTTGAATTTGTTTCCTTTGATTTGTTAACTGTTGATTCTGTATCTTTATCCACTTTGTTGTTTCTTCTTCAGCATCAACTAGTCCTTCTGCATATTCAAGATTTTGTTGTTGTAACTTTAATTTTCTTTCTTCTGCTTTGTATTGATTTATAAGTTCTTCTGTAACATCTTCTAAAGCAATAGACTCATCTTCTCTAAAGTCTGCAATATCTTCTGCAAGTTTTTCTGCATCAGACTTACTAGAACTTCCAGAACCACTTGATTTCTTTCCAGCACTGTTATATGTAGAATTTCCAAGACTTCGGTTAGAACCAATTTGCCCCCTTCTCGCTTCCAATTCTTTGATTTTATTTTGACCTTCTGCAACAATTTTTGCAGCATTTTTTGCTTGATTTTTTTCATTTTCTTGAACTTCTCCAATAATGTTTTGTGCATCTGTTATTGCTTTATCTGCATCTGCTATTGCTTGCCCTAATGCAGTATCTTGTGCTCCAAACAAAGCAATCAAAGATTTTGCAGTTGAAACAGCTGCCTTAGTAACTGCAAGGAAAGCATTGGAGGTAGCTAACTCTGCATCTTGAGTTGTTGCTGCCTGTTCTTGAGATGCCTCAGCAATAGTTCCATCTGCACTTACTTGAATTCCTGCAAGCTTTGTTTTAGCATCAGTGATTTGCTCTTCAGTCCATCCCTTATCTAGTAAAGCCTGTCTATTTTGTTCGATGTAATCTGAACTAAGAGTATATGCCTCTTCACTCACAGCCGCCTCATCATAAAGTGCTCTTACACTTTCTTCTGCTGCTTTTATCTTTGCTTGCATTTCTTCATCCTTTGTGTCTATAATTCCTTTTGCTTGAGCTTCAAGTAAACTATAAGTTTTTCCTTCAGAATCTTGAATTGTTTCATTAGCATCATAGACTCCATCGGCAGTAGTTTCTGAAATATCAGCGAATTTCCCTTTTGCTTTTGCTTCTTCTATTGCATCGTCAGTTATGGTTTCTGCCAAATCCTCATCAATCTTTTTTAACTCTTCTTGAAACTCTGACATTATTCCCATAGCATCGACTGTATTTAATATAGCATCTTGATAATCTTCCAAAGCAGTAATTTGATTTTCTATAGCAGAAGTTCCATCATCATAGGTTTGATTTGCTATATCTGCAAGCATTTGTCCATTTTTAAGCGTCAAATCTCCAGTTTCTGCAATATAATCATTTAGCTCTTCATATTCATTTCTTAAATCAACTATTCTTTGGTTGTCAAGAGTTCCACCTTCTTTTAATGTAGCAGCATCTTCATACATCTGGTCTACATTATCCATTTCTTTGACAAAATCATCCTGTGTTCCAAGGAAAGGATTTATTTCTTGAGTAGGAATATCATCAATTTTTGAAACTACATTTTCTATATCTACGCCAAAAGCTTTTGCTCCTGCACTTAAACTATCGAAAAATTGTTGCCCACTGATTTCTCCTTTTTCTAATTGAGCTCTTAACGAATTGTACCAATCATCACTAAACTGGACACCTTCCATTTTTAATTCATTTTTTAGGTCTTCTTCTATCTTTAAAAGGTTATCAAAATCCGAGCCACCATCAGATGAAGTCAATACTGCTTCAAAATTTTTCCATTTATCTATATTGTCATTTATTGAAACACCCAGAGCTTCCATTTGTAAATCAAAATCATTTAACAAAGTTTCATTGTTTAAAGCTTTTATCTCGTTTCTTAAATTAAGAATTTTTTGTTTTAAATCTTCGCTTAAATTTGAGCTTTTTTGTAAGCTTTCAGATATTTCAAAGAATCCTTCAGACTGTTCTGGGCTTAAAGCAGAAAAGAAATTGCTTGACTCCATTTCTGGAATCTTTAAATAATCTTTTATTGCTTTTTCTGTTAATGTAGACTGTTCTGCATTTCCTTCATCGTACATTTTTAAGATATTATTTATAGATTCCTGAACAGCAGCTTCTTGTTCTCCTAATCTTGCCTTTAATACTATTTTCTGTCTTGCATCAGTTTCTTTGTTATATTTATCTTGTAAGTCTTGATATTCTGATAATTCTGATTCATAAGCTGAAATAGCATCCCTATTTGTATAGGCAAAGTTATTTAATTGATACTCTTGTTTATATCCAAACTGTTCTTCAGAATCCTTATCTACTTCTGACCTAATTTGTGCATTATATCCTGATATAAGATTTATTAGCTCTTGAGATAAATTATCTGCATTTTCATCTAAGTATTCTTCCAAATCCTGAACTAATGCTAATGCTTGTTCATTGGTTGCTCCATCTGCTGCTAATCTTAATCCAGCAATATCTTTTCCATCATAAACAAAACCAGTTCTTCCAGCATCTACATCAATGTTAGCATAATCATAAGAATTTCTTAGAATTTCATTTATATCGTCTATTGCCTGTTGATTCTTTGCAATATCTCCCTCTTTAATATAACTATCTTCTTGGGCTTTATACTCTAAATCAGCCCATGTATTCATCCAATTATCTAAGTTAGATTCTCCTTTGTCACTAGCAGCCTTTAATTCTCCTAACTTTAATTTCGTTGATTTATCCATAAGAGTATCTATTTTTTCGATTTGTTCATCGTATTTTCCATTTACTAAATCTATCTGTTCTGCCTCATCTCCATAGACAGTAACTAAATTCTCTTTAAGAGAAATCAAACTTTCTTGTTTCTTTTCATAAGAATCTGTTGAATTAATTATTTCTTGATACTTTTCTTTTGTACTTTCTAAAGTTTTAATTTTTTCTTCTTCTGCATCTGCCTCTGCTTTTGCAGCTTGTGCAGCTTCAAGATTTTCCTGCTTCCAATTGTTATATGCTTGAAATCCTAAAGTTATCGCAGTAATTACTAAACCAATTGCACCAGCAGCAAGGTTCATTGTTCCTGCAAGTCCTTTTGCTGTAGAACCTATTGACTTTAATGTTCCAACAAAACCAGACCCAGCAGTTTTCCCTTCTTTAACTAAAGCTACGAAACCACTAATATCACTAACTAGATGTGTAAATATACTAGAAGTAGCCTTAAAAATGCTCGCACCTTTCCAAGTAATTAAAAAAGCAGATAGTAATGAAATTACTGTTGGCAAATTATTTAGCATCCAATTTAAGAAATCTAATACACCTTTCCAACTATCACTTTGATTAAAACTTATTAACAAATTTTCCCAACTTGTCTTTAATTGGTTTGTTTTTGCTTCAACACTATCTAAATATATTTCCATTTTTTGGCTTGCTGAACCTGTACTCGTTTCAGCAACTCCAACCAATTGTTCAACTTGACTCCAGTTATTCATTAATGCTCTAAAATTTTCCTGTTGCCTTGTTCCTGCTATAGCTGTTGCAACTTGAGATTGTTGGGTGCTTGTAAAATCGTCCCATCTTCCAGCGACTTCATCTATTACTTCCTCAAAGTTTCTCCATTCATCTTGAGAATCTCTAAGCCTTATTCCTACTTTTTCTAAAGATTCTTCAACATCGTTTAATGATTCTCCTGTATCATCTATATCTTTACCTGCTGCAACATTACTCATACGAGCAAAGATTGTTTTAAAGCTTTCTCCTATTGTACTTGCAGACTTTCTTGTTACAGAACTTGTTGTTGCAATCATTGCTAACAACTTATCAAAACTTACTCCAGCATCATCAGCTGAGTTTGCAGTCCTTGAAAGTGCAACCATCAATTCTTCTGAACTTGTTGCAGCTGCCATATCAATTGCAGAAATCTTATCTACAACACCCATAGAGTCCTCTGCTGCCATTTTATATCCATTTAAAGTAGATGTTAATAATTCAGTAGCTTCAGCAGATTCCATTGCACCAACTTTTGATAAAGTCATTGAAGATTTTAATAATTGATTAGTTTCTTCAATAGACTTACCTTGTCTTCAATAATATTTCTTATTGGCTCGTTATTTCCAATAAGTTTCAGTATTGTTATCTATTATATTTGTTATTTTATTTTTAAATAGCAATACTTCATTTCTTATACTTTCATACAAGTTTAGACTATATCATTACCTACAAATATAGGTAGTCCCCACTTCCATTCACTTGAATGTACTCTCTTACGAGATAGTCGTTGAACCTTTCTCTGTTCGAGACTTGGCTGCTGATTGTCCAATCTCTTATTTTTTAAACCATCATATTTTATAGCTATTCGCTATTATATATTGTGGTATAAGAGCTCTAAGGAGTTTCCAGCAATTCAAGGACTTTTACATGGTCTCGACTTTCGTTAAACCATTCTGTTGCCCCTTGTGCAACCTCTACTGTTGTTGAACCCATTTGTTTTGCTAATTCATTATATTCTACACTTAATTCTTTTATGTCTTCTGCTGTGTCCCCTGTAACCATCTGAATATCAGTGAAAGCAGCATCTAATTCTTTTACGAGCTCAATAGATTGTTGAACTCCTTGTTGAACCAAGTTAATTGCTTGCCATAAAGCAACATAAGCAACATATCTATCTAAATAATCTCTTATCTTGCTTAATTTATTTCTTGTTTCATCTAATGCTGTATTTTGAGATTTTATTACTTCTGTTTCATTTTGATATTTTTGAGTTAAACGCTCAACTTCTTGTGTTTTTTGCTTGTCTACATTTAAAATTTTCATTTGTTCATCTTTTTGTTGTTGCAATAAACCTATTTGTCTTTGTCTTACATTAATTTCTTCAGTATTATCTACTCCTTTTTGTTTCTCTAAAGTAGCTATTTTTTTCTGATTCTCTCCGATTTCTCTAGTTAAGTCTACTGCTAATCTATACGAAGCATTTATTTCTTCTGCCTGCCTTTTTAGGTTTGCTTGAACTTTTTCTACTTTTTGAGAACTTTGGTAAAGGGAGCTCATTTCATTCATAGAAGCTAATGCACCACTATCTCCACTAGCTTTTATCGCTTGATTATTTTTCCCTATTTTTCCAATAATACTTCTTTCTTGTGACTTTAGTGCTGCCAAATCAGAGTCAGAAATTCCACTTGCCGTTTCTAATTTTTTTATCTTTGCTAATTGAGAATATAAATTTTTTGTATCCTGAAGAATTCTTTGATTTGTCTGTTTTACAGCTTTTAATCTTTCTTCTTCTGCACTTTTTATGCTTTGTATATATTGCTCAGAGTAAGTCGCTTTCCACATTTTTGGGTCATTCATTATATTGGCAATTTCTTTTTGCATTTTTGTCATTGTGCCTTTTACTCCAGCAAGTCTCTTCTCCAATTGTTTCTGAAGTTGCTTATCGTTAGTCAATGTTAATTCTAATTCAAGTTGATTTCTTTTGTCAGAAGCATTTTTATATGTTCTTATATACTTTTGCAATTGAGAATCTGCTTCAGTTGTATCTATAGCAGCTTTTAAGATAATAGACCATTCTTGGTCATTCATAGCCATACTTTCACCCCCTACTTATATAAGTTATATCCAGCCCTTTTCATCTCTCTTAAAATTCCAGTATTTACTTTTTCATCTAAAAGCTTATTTATTTTATCTTTATAATCAATTGATTCATGTCCAAATATATTTCCTTCATCAACCCAATTTACTACCCAGTCAGTATATCTTTTTCCACCATAAGTTGCATGTCCTGAAAAGTCAATATAACTATTAAAATAATGTGGTTGAGTTGCAAAACTACTTGACATTGCTTCTGTGTTTAATATAGAAATTCTTACACGATAGCCATCTTTTGTTTTATAAACTTTCGACTCAGCATTTCTAACAGCTTCAAGTAGTTGTCCAGTTCTTTCATAATAGTTTGGTCTATATTGACTATAAAATTCCAAAATCATATCTTCCATAAGAAACTTTACTTCTTCAGCAACTTCTTCTAAAACTTTTCTTGATATTTGATTAATATCTTCTTTTATCGCTTTCTCCATTTGGACAACTGAAGTAAATTTTCTACCTTTTGGTGATATTATCTCCATTTTTATCCAACCCCTTCAAAGCCTTATTCTCTATTGGAACTGAAATAATGTCTTTTATTGCTTTCATACTTGGGTCATTATATGCAAGAATATCTTCAATAAATTTTAATTCCCCATCTTTCTTATTTTGGAACATTTTATCCATTTCTTTTTGTGTCTCTTTTATTTCTTCCAATTTTGGAATATTTTTTAATGAATCCTCTAACATAGAAACAATTTCTATATCATCTTTTCTAATAATATTGTCTATCATGAAATACATTTTCTTTGCGAATACAGAATGTTCTAAAATAAAATCTTCAAAATCTATATCATAATTTACAATATCAATATCTTCTTTCTGTATTTCTAAAGAGGTGCACTGCAATAGCCCATAAAAGAATTTAATAGATTCCTTTTCAACTTCATATTTCACTTTGTCATATTCTTTAGTTTTTAAGATATTTATTTGAAAAAGTATGGTATCAAGAATAATTTTCATGTCAATAGCATCTCTTTTTTCTAAAATATTTGATATTTCAATTACTTCTCCATTTCTAAATTTATTCAATGTTTCTATAAAACTATATTTCTCATTTTCTGTAGCCATTGCACTACTCCTCCTTCTATAATATATTAAAATTTATCGTCAGAATCAATTTTAAGCCTTTTTTATATCTAAGACATAAACTTATATCTCTTAAACATAAAAAGGGCTCAAAACTAATCCTAATAATTATCAGTTAACATATTGCCTCTACAATAAGATATGTATCTCCTCTACCAGCATTTATTGTAATATTTTGGTTTTCAACAGCGATACTCCTAAAATCAACATATATTAAATCTCCTTGGGTTACATTTAATATAGTTTCCATTTCTACTTGTTGATAATCAGTATTTCTTACTCTTTGTAGAGTTTGATATAATAACTGATATGTGTTTTTTTGTATCAAAATTCCGAACAACAGGATTTTCTATTTGATAAGAGCTCCCATCAAATAAAACTTTTGTTGTAACTCTTACTTTATTAATATCCTTCCCTATTTTTATTCCATTATTAACAGAATCGAAACTTAAAAAGTTACCATTTGAGTTTTCTACAGCATCAAAAGGAATATGTAATATCTGTCCATATTGTGACCCTGTTGTAGAGTGTATTTCGTTTGCTAAATATATATACATAATATTTTGCCTTATTTCCAGTTCTTTTTGTAATTTCAAGTAATTTATTTCCATAAAGACCTCCCATTAAATGTTTATTTTAAGTATCATTTGAGACTTTGTTATCCCTATATACTTAAAAAACACTTTATAAGAAATCTTTAAAAAAATTTTTATTATGAAAAAAGAAGTCCCTACTTATAGGCTTCTTTCATTTTTAAAATAAAATAAACATTTTATCTTAATATGTTGTCCAAGAGCTCCATGTTCCACTAATAGACCCACGAATATATATATGAGCACCATCCCATTCGCTATATCTTTGAAAAATAAAACTTCCAAAAGTCATTACCTCTAATATTCCTGTCTTTTCAATAGGCTTATTATCTCCTGTTGGAGTCGCACCTTCTCCAAAAACATAAGTTCCACATTGATTTATGTCATTAAAATCTGTATTAACTGGAACACTTCCAATAAAGCCATACAATTGATTCCATGTCAACCATTCTCCTTCAGATTTTCTTCTAAAGAATATCTTTCCATTTCCTAAATTTTGAGTAACTTGGGAGCCAATTCTTTTAGAGTCAGCTAACCAAGTTAAAATATTTCCACCCTGATTAGTACTCCATGGTCTATTAGTACAACTTACTGAAAAGTCTCCTAAACTAGTTTCATTAATATCATTTAGGTTTATTCCATCATAAACAGCATTATGTGTTAATTTATCTTTTTTTAAATCTTCTATATCTTTTTTTGTATTTAAAGTATTAATCTCCATTCTTTTTTCCTCCAATCAATAAAAAATTTTGATTTTAATTTAGTCTGTAAAAAAGAACTCTTAAAAATCAAATAATTATTGACTGTAAAAAAATATGGGAAGATAAATTCACTTTATATCTCTCTTCAAAAGCTTGATTTTATGGGTACAGTTTTGTCATAAAATCAAAATTTTATTTCATTGATTTTATTCCATAAATTCTAACTGGAACCATTACATTATTTCTTATAACAGCTGCTGTTGATGTTCCTGCTAATTTCATAAGACCATTTCCAACACTAAAAGTAGAATGACTATCATACCAGTTGAAATTTCTCATTCTATACCCTATCTGCCCACCTTCTCCTTCTCCAATTGGTTGCCATAATACAGTACTACATCCTCTCAATAATCTTGTATGGAACATATATACACTACCAGTTATTCCTAATGCATAAATGTCTAAAAAATCATAATCATCACTAGATAAAGTAATGATTTGAGATGAAAATTCTTGGTCTGGATTTAGATTAGTCCATAAGATAGTTGCCCCTTTGTCTTCTAAAGCAGCTATCCTTTCATTAGTCTTTAAACTATTTACTTCCAATTTATATCACTCCTATCAAAATAGGAGTTTTATTTTAGGAGTAAAAAAACACTGATTCTGTTGATTTTACATTTTATTGGCAATAAAATTTTCGTTTTATAAAAAATATAATATTATATAAATAAATAGGAGTTTATCAAATGAATAAAACTCCTATTTTATTTTTTATCCTTCTGTAAAATAAAAACCTCCACCATTTATTATGGCTAAATGTTCAGAATCTGCAACCCACCTATCCATACCAGCACGCTGAGTTAATACTTGAATGACACTTCCAGTTACATTTCCATTTGGAGCAGATTCTCTTGAGGCTGTTACTCCATAGCTAAATTGACCAAAAGATACTGCTCCAATAGTCGTACTCACATATGGCAATCCACTTATTCTTGCATAATTATCTCCGTCAGAAACTTGTGTAATATACCCTCTCAACACAAAAGTAAATATAACAATACTCAATTGTTCATTTATCTTAATTTTTACTCCTTGTCCAGCTTGTTGCTGATAATTTGCTATCAATTGGCTAGTTTCCGTTGAATCTTGACAAATAAATTTCGGAGTCCAACTAAAATATTTTTTCTCATTTAATAATTCTAAATAATTAATTTTCATTCTATCTCTCCTCTCAAAATGGGAATTTTAAATAGAATGCATTTATTTAGAATTTACAGTATATTGTAGTTTTGTAACAAGTTAATATTGTAAAAAAAATATTTTTATATAAATTTTAATATCAAATACGCCAAGGAATTTTACATAAATTTATAAAATTCCCATTTTATTCATCTATAAAATTTACCCCTTCTGGAGCCATACCTTCATTATAAATAATTTGCCATGCACTTCCTCTAATATCAAATCTTAATGAGCTAACAACCCACGAAGCTACAGAAGAGCCTCTCCATGTTCTATAGTCTCCTATAACGGTTGAGTTATATATATAGACACCATCATTCGAAGCTCTTCCAGTTGGCATTGGAAATTCATCTCCTATACCTTGATAGAATACATTGAAAACTACAGTACCATTCGCCCAACTCAACAAGTCTGCATAAGGCAACCCTCTAATAGCTGCATAGTTATCTCCATCTGATATTGCATCTATATAGCCTCTCATAGTAAAAGTAAAATATCTCAAACTATACATTTCATTAATTTTTATTATTACTCCATATCCTTGTTGAACTTCATATCTAGCTGTTGGAGCCTCACTTTCTGTTTGACAACTGAGATATGGTGTCCATTCAAAAATTTTTCTGGAACCCAATAGTTCTAAATAATTTATTTTCATAAGATATACCTCTCTTCCTCATTAAATAAAGATTTTATATATATTTAAAGACATATATAAAATAAGCTTAAAGTCTATATAGTAAATTTAATTTTTATTTTATTGTAAGAATAAGTAAGAATAAACCTAAAGAAACTAAGTAATATAAAGCATACCTTAAAATCTTTATTTTATTAACTTATTTTCATTAACACTAATTTATATGCAAGTGTTGTCGAGCTACTGTAATCGTTAGTTCCTACAGCTTGATTCATCATCCAGTCTCTTGATGGATTTGATGTATATATTATAATTCCATCAGATGATAATGTAACTCTAGTAAGTCCTGCACAAGCAACATAGTTTGAAGAATCTATGTTAAATCCAAAAGCCAAATTCGGAGAACTATCTTTATTTACTGCAATAGCTATAGGTACACAATTATTCATATTAAATCCTGTTGGGAAAGAAATTTTAACATTAGTCGTTGTTCGTGTTGTGGGGGCAAAAGTCCCTGTTAAAATAGCGAAGTCTTCTTTTATAACACATTTTTCATTTAATGCCATAATTTCACTATTTATAGTATCCATATTTTCATTTATACTAGTTATATTTTGTTCGCAATCATCCACAACTTCTTGTATCTCATCTAGCTTTTTATTTATTGTTAAATAATTTATATCCATATTTAGACTCCTTTCGTTAGAAAAGAAAAATTTTATTATCCTACCATTTCTTCAGCATTTTATTGTCAAAAGAATAAAAATAATAAAATTTTTAGAGGTTAAGAATTGGAAAATATCAAATTTATTTAGACTTTCTCAAAAAGAATATAAAATTTTTCTTTTATATCTTCATTAGTACAACTCTATATGGTAAATTTACATTTGCATTATTTACATAAGGAGCATCACCATTTGTTAAATTAATATTTTTTAAAGTTAAAGAAATATTATCTTCTCTCATTAACAGTTTGTAAGGTATTGCTCCTCCAACATAAGAAGATGAATCAAACAAGGCTCCACATGCCCACTGAGTTTCACTTGCATTTCCAAAATTAACAGAAATAGGAATACAATTATCTTTATTCATTCCAGTTGGATATGATATTGTTGCACTACCACTAGATAATGTTCCTGTTACAACAGTAGTACTTGGAATTAAATGCCATTCTTGCCATTTTGAAGACACTCTAATTCTTTTATATATTTCATTTGTTGCTAGATTTATTGCAATTTGACAACCATAGTTCGTTGTGTCTACAACATAAGTAAATAGCATTCCTCCAGAACCAGCTGTCCATGGAATATTTGTGCAATAAGCATTAAAGTCTCCAACTTCTGTTACTAGTATGTCATTTAAGTTGATTGAATCATAATGAGCATTCCCTGTTATCTTATCTTCCTTAAGTCCCATAATCTCATTTTTTAAGTCTAAATAATTTATTTCCATTATAACCTCCTATATTTCCCAATATAAGAAGTCAAACAGTATTAAAAATTGTTTTAAGCTTTATGTAGTTCTATGTCATTTCTACATTTTTCAAATCTTATTTTATTTCCAGCGACCAATAGCAATACAATTTGCTGAACTAAACACTGTCGGAGTAGAAGCTGTATCTCCAGAAGAGAAAACAGTATATGCTCTAAATGTTGATTCCGACTGTATAGCTACACTCCATATAAGCCTGACTGAATTATTATAATTGTTAGTAAGTACTACTTTATATTCTGTATCTATAAAAGAAGTAGGTAACTCAACTAAAATATAATTAGTATCAGGACTTCCTCCACTCCAACCATCTGTCCATACATTTCTATAACAAATCATTGTCCCATCTGGAAACTGAATTGCAGTCCCATTACTATTAGTTATTGTCTTTACTTTCATATTTTCTAATTCTTCTTGTAACTTCAAATAATTTATCTCCACTATACTCTCTCCTTTTAAAATAAAGTTTGTTTTTTAAGTCTTTATTTTAAAATTCTGTTATTATTTGACTTGTATAATGTGATAAAAGTTATTTTTTATAAAATTTATGTTTTTTATATCAAAATGTACTAATATTATTAGGTATATAAAAAACAAATTTTATCTACGAAATTCTTTTCCAATAAAATTTGATATTCTTAAAAATTAAAGCTTAAAATAAAATTTTATTTTTATTGTTCTCAATACAGTTTACTTATATTGGAAAGCTTATCCCCTCTAAAGAAATCCATTCATCTGCAAGCAAAGCTGGACCAAAAAGCATTCCAGCTTTAGTTATCTGAAAGTTTGCTGCTTCAGAAGAATCATTTCTTCTTACAGTAAAATATAGGTTGTTCACTAAATCAGTTGGATAAAAACCAGACTCTAACTGAAAGATATTTCTATCTTCATTTGTAATATCTTCCTCTGTTGTAATTAAACCTCTCAAATAAACTATTTTCCCAATTTTTCTATATTGAGGTTTATTTTGTCCAGAATATATTTTCCATTTCCCTAATAATGTTATATTCTTCCACCCAGAGTCAGTTTCTATTTGCGAAGATTTTATAATAGAATTCACATTATCTATTTCGTTTTTTACATCTAAGCTATTTATATTCATAAAATCACTCCAAAAAACTATTATTTTATAAAAGTGAGAAATTTTTAATATAAAATAATAATTCCATGTGTATAAAAAATGAAATAAGATTATAATTTTTTGAAAATAAACTTTCAAGTTCCTATTTTTCAACTATAAATTCTAATCAATAAAATAATAGTTTTATGCAATCCTTAACCACATATAACAAGTTATATATGGTGGTAAATTATTATGTGAATAATTATCCCCATTACTTCCACTTGTAAGCACAGAACTACTGCCTGTATTCCCACTAGCATTTCCTGTTGTTCCAGAGATAGTATGTGTATGAGCCCCAGTTGTTGATGTTGCATAGTCTGCTGTTGAAGTGTTCTCAGAACTTATACGAACTTGACTATTTCCTGATGTTCCAGTTTTTACACTACCAACTATATGGTAATGGTTCCCAGAACTATTAGTAGTCGCACTAAAGCTATGTGTATGTGAGTTTAAACTGTGCGTGTGAGAAGGTATTGTATGTGTATGTTTTGGCATTTCATCAAGACTTAATTTGTGTGTTTTTTCTCCCCCAATTTTTTCAACTGTATTAAATTCTGTTTGACTTGTATCTACCCCAACTGGGACTCTACCTGACCCCCAGCTCTTCCAAGTTCCACCAAAGGTATCTCCTGGATTAATGTCTGAAATTGACAAATAAATACTTCCTATAGGGTAGAATTTCAAAAGTATATTGTCAATATCTTCTTCTAAAGTATCTGTTTTCTTTGATAAATTCAAGATATTTACTTTCATAAATTTTCTCCTTTCTTTATAGAGAAAACTTAAATTTTATTTACATATCTCTTATATATCTCTTTGTTTTCTTAAGTTTTTTTATATAATTTTAAAGAAAATTTTTATTTTATGTTTTTTATTATTAAAAATACTAATTAATATCAGTATTTTATATCACATAAAATTTAAGTTTTATGCAACTCTTTTCCACATATAGCATGTTATATATGGTGGCAAATTGTTATGTGAAGCTCCATCTCCAGTTTCAGAAATTGTTCCTTCTGCAACCGTACTATCTGTTCCTATATCTGCCCCACTTGTTGTTAGAACTGCACTATTGCCAGTATTCCCACTAGCTTTCCCAGTAGTACCAGATACAGTATGAGTATGAGACCCAGAAGACCCAGTATTTCCAGACACCTTATGAGTATGGGAATCAGAAGAAGTTTTTGTTGTATCTCCTGCTCCACTAGTTCCATTCTGATGAACTGTCCATCTACTGCTTCCACTACCACCATCAAAGTCCATTCCTATATTATGTGTATGTGAATCACTTCCTGTAGTAAGACTTATACTGTGTGTATGTCCACCAGCACTACTTGAAGTATCACTAAAACTATGAGTATGTGAATTTAAGCTATGTGCATGGGCTGGTACTGTATGTGTATGATTTCCAACAGTATGAGAATGGGCGGTTCCAGAAAATATATGACTGTGTCCAGGAAGCTCTGACACACTTAAAGTATGTACCTTTTCTCCACCAGAAACCTCAACACTAGAAAATGTTGAGTCATCTTCATCTACTCCAATTATAGTTTTTCCATTTCCCCATCTTTCCCATTCTCCGCCAAAAACTGTCTGGGGATTGACATTCGTAGTAGAAATGTATATGCTTCCTACAGGATAAAATTTTAGGAAAAGATTTTGAAAGTCTGCTTGTAATTGTTGAATATCATTTTCCATATTCTCTATCTTTAAACTAGATATTTGCACAACCCCACCCCTTTTGTTTTTATATTTTTAGATTCCTTTTATGAAATCAATTTTTTCTTTAATTTTTTCAATAAGATAATCAATTTCTTTTTTTGTTGTATTTTTTCCAAAAGAAATTCGTAAAGTGCCTGATATATAATCATTAGGAACACCAATTGCTCTTAGAACATGACTAGGTTCCATTGAATCAGAATGACAAGCACTTCCACTTGAAACACAAATTCCATCTAAATCTAATGCCAATAATAATGATTCACCATCAATATCTTTAAAAGATAGATTTATGTTATTTAAAGTTCTTTTATCTATATCTCCATTTATTATATAATCTGTCAAGTTATTTTGTATTTTGTTTAAAATATATGACTTTAAGTCTATTAATTTCTCATTATTGTTCTCTATATTTTTATCTAAAAGTTCTATTGCTTTTCCTAAAGCGATAATGCCGATAACATTTTCTGTTCCAGCTCTCAAATGGAACTCTTGAGAACCACCATGTATTAATGGTTCGAACTTTATTCCTGGTCTTATGTATGCCATACCAATTCCTTTGGGAGCATATATTTTATGTCCAGAGATTGACATACAATCTATATTTAACTTTTTGACATCTATTCGTATTTCTCCAATTGCTTGCACAGCATCTGTGTGAAATATTATACCTTTTTCTTTTGCTATTTGCCCAACTTCTTCTATTGGTTGTATTGTTCCAATTTCATTGTTTGCATACATTATAGATATTAAAATCGTGTTACTCTTTATTGAATCTTTTAATTCTTGAGTGTCTATTATTCCATCTTCTTTAACATCTAAATATGTTATTTCAAAACCATTTTTCTCCAAGAACTTACAAGTATTTAAAACAGCAGGATGTTCTATTTTTGTTGTAATAATATGATTTCCTTTGTCTTTATTTCCTAATGCAATACCTTTTATTATCATATTATCTGCTTCTGACCCAGAACTAGTAAACATAACTCCTTCTGGATTCATATTAAAATAGTTTGCAATATTACTTCTCGCATTTTCGATTTTGTCTCTTACTTGTCTACCAATATAATAGCTTGAACTTGGATTTCCATATAACTGTTCATAATAAGGAACCACTGCCTTAAAGACTTCATTGTCTATTGGAGTTGTTGCATTGTGGTCAAAGTAATAAATTTGTTTTTCTTTCATATCTTCACCTTCTTATTTTTTTAAGGCTCCTTTTAAATCGTTTAATTCAAAATTCTTCTCTAAGAATGTTGTATCATCATATAAATTTACCATATCTGCCGAAGCCCAACCTTGCAAATTTTGTATTAAACTAGGACTTACATTTTTATTACTTAACCATGTAGTCCAATAATGTCTAAATCCATGTATATATACATTTTCCCCCAATTCTTCTTCCCAAGATTTTATCCAATTTCTAATTACAGCAGGAGTAGCAGGCTCACCGTTTTTCTTTAAAAAGATGCTATTGTGGGTTAGTCCTTTTTCTTTTAATATTTTTTCTCTTTCAGGCAACCATAATTTATAATAAGGTAAAAAAATATCTTTTATAATATACTTTTTAAGCATCTTTCCTGTTTGCCCTCTACCTTTTGTTTTTATTTCTTCTAAAGTTTCTAAAAATATTCCATCTATAACAGTATGATTTTCATCAATTAAATCTGTTGTAATTCTTAATAGTTCACTAAATCTTGCTCCAGAACTGATAACTAATGCAATATAACATGCTTCTTGATAGCGTTTCTCTTTTACTAGTTTGTTTAAAAAACTATCTATCTTTTCTTCTTTAAAAACTGTCTTTTTTCTTACTTTTTCATTTGGTAATTTGTCTATCTTTCTTACAATATTTCTAAATGTAGGATATTCATCATCTAGCATATTTTCAATAAAATTTGACAACGAACTTAAAGAGCTATGCATGTTGCTATATCTTGCTGAATTATATTTTAATTCGGCAACACAATAATCAAAGAACTCATTTAGCTCAATTTTCCTTAAATCTACGAAAAACTTGTTATCATTATTCTCTAAATTCCAAACAAAAAAAATATTAAAATTCGACTTGTAAACTTTAACTGTTCCATCACTATGATTTTTTTTTAAATTGTTTAAAAACATATTTGCAAGCTTCACATTTTTAGGGTTGATTTTTTTCAACTTATCTTCACTAGTAATTATATTTTTAAAAGTTTTTCTTGGCACATTTTTCACCTCATTCATAATTAAAAAAAAAGACAAGAAATACATAGTATCTCTTGTCTCTCTTTCTAAAAATTAACTTATATAGTTCAAGGGGTTCTGGAAATTTCCATTTATAATTACTTCAAAATGTAAATGATTCCCTGTAGAATTGCCTGTTGAACCAACAAAACCAATAATATCTCCTTGTGAAACATAATCTCCTACATTAACATTATATCCACTACAATGAGCATATCTTGTTTTCATTCCATTACCATGGTCTATCTCTATACACATTCCATATCCACCACTCCAAGAAGCTTTCACTACTTTTCCAGACTGGAATGCCTTTATTTTGGTTCCATAGCTTGCAGCATAATCAACTCCTGTGTGGCTTGGTCTACTTGCAGACCTATAATATGAGCTGATATATACATAATTTGCTAAAGGCAAAATTCCTTTGTAACTAGAATTTACTCTAACACTAGAACCACCTCTGGTTGTAACTTGAACCTTTTCTCTTGCAATTACAACAGGTGTCGTTAACTCATCATATTTTTCATCTAATTTTTTTTGACTTGTTTCTTGTACTTTTGCCACTTTTGTGGTTGTTATTTTAGAATCTATATCTATCTTTTCTTTATATTTCTCTGCATCTTCTTTAGATGTAAAATAAAAAGTTGTATCGTCATCTATTTTTAATTCATACTGATTAAACTTAAATGAGATACTACTTGAAGCAATATCTTCAATATTTGTTTTTCCATTCTTAGTAACTGTTATTGCTCCTAATTTCGCTATAAATTCGTCTTTATCAAAACTCCAACTATCTATTTCTGCAATATCTTTATATTGCTTTCCTTTTTCATCTGCTATTTTTTCGACATCCACAAGCATTTTTTGGGTGTCTACATCAGTATAGTTAGTGGTACCTATTAAGAAATCAATTGAATTATCTTTAAAAGAATTTACTTTTAAGAACATTGTCATTGATACAAATAATATTACAAATATAGTTATCAAAGACAATATTTTTTCTTTTAGCCCCTTGGCGGGGTAGTGTTCTTTATCTATATAAATCATCTCCTCGTTAAAATTGCCACACTAAACAAGTCTTTTTGTTTTGATAAAGATATTCTAACATATGGAAAAAATTTTGTCAAATTTTTGACTATCCATTATATCCACCAGTTACAATAAACTGTATTACAGTTCCTTGTGGAACTGTTGTTCCAATATTGTATAGTTGGATAGTCGTACTCATGCTACCATAATCTCCTACTTCAATATAGTTTCCATCAATACTACTAGATGGGTCTGCTTTTACTAATCTTTCCCCCATTAGGTAAACTGCAAGAGAGTTATTTCCTACTTGATAACTTAATGGAGAAGTTATTTGAGAATTATCTGGCAATTCACTAGTTGTGGTAATGTAAGCTTCAGAATATGTTGTTGCATTTTTATTTAATTGAATTGTTATTATTTGAGCTTTTATTATATAGTTATATACTTGAAATGGTTGCATATTATTGTGTGGAGAGCCATTCCCTGAAGTGGCAATTGACATAGCACCATGGCTACTCCATCCAGCACCTATATTTATACTTGGTAGATTATCATATTCAATACTGTCATTTGTTGAAATAGCCGTGACATTGCTACTAGCCCATTGCACTCCTTGTCCTTCAACGGTAGAATTCACAAGAGCGAAATTGTGATTATGTACAGGCATCTCTGTTATTGTTAAAGTATGCTCTAATTCTCCACCATTTTTTCCTATGCTATTAAACAAAGCATTAGTAGAATCATATCCAACAGGAACTCTTGTTCTTAAATCAGGTAAATAAAATTGTCCTTCTATTACAGGATTTGTTCCCCTGTGTCTATCTCCTAATAGTTGATATAATTCTGGATAAGCAGCTTGACTTACTGCCTGTCCATTACATATTAAATATCCAGCTGGTGCTATTTCTCCATCATATGGAACTATTGTTCCAATTGGTAAAGCATCAATTGGTGGGGTAGTTATTTCTTGTCCATTTTTTAATATCATTATTTGTTACCCCCTTTTTCTAGCATTATTGGCTCATTATGAACTAAAATTCCATTCTTTCCTACATAGTAGTTATTATTTCTACTTACTCCTATTTCATATACTATTTCTGGTTCTTTTAGTTCCTCTATTCCAATATTTTTAATATTTGTCTCTTTATTGTTTATATTCAATAGAATATCTGAAGTTGTTAAATCTTTAGCTAAAACCTCTCCTCTGTTAACCGTATAGAAAGGATGAGACCAAGATGCTTTAATTATTTCTTTGTCTACTGTGTCTAAAACAATATTATATAACTTATTTACTTTGTGATTAAATAATCTATATATTGGAGCTACTTCTTTATCTTCTTCATTATTCTCAGACAACACAAAATCATCCATTGTTATATCTTTAATTTCTTTTAGTCCTTTTGAAGTATGTACTAAGGTTTCTCCAGTGAAACAAGCCATTCCACCGCCACCTTGAATCTCTAAAGTAGGCAAGCTACCATCAGCATTTCTTGAGATAATAACTGTCCCCAAATCATCAGAATAAGTTAATCTTGCACATACATAATAATTTCCTTCTCCAGAAATTGTCATCGACAAATTAAAATATTCGCTTTCTGACTCTGTTATAGAACTTGGAGTAACATCTTCATATGTTGCAGAATTAACATTCCCTGTATTTGTATAATATCCTAACTCAATTTTTGTTAAATTGTAAGAATAACAATCTATACTTACATCAAAAGCAATATTACTTGTTGCAATATCTGTGTCAACTGTTACCACACCATATTCTCCTTGTCTAGCTCTTCGTGCATCATACTCTGTTCCTAAAGTTGGTTCGTCTTTTTGATATTTCTTCAAATAAATTGAAGAAACATATGCTGTATTCCAACTATATACTGGAACAGTATATCTTAATTCATTACTTCCAGGTTTTCCAATATAAAATAAATCAGTTTCTGTATATAAACCCCTAGCACTTGCATTAGGATACATTAAATTAATATATTGAGCTGCCGCATAAGAACTTAATTCTCCTGTGGCATAGAATAATTCTTGTGGAATATTTATATTTGATACCAAATTTGTAACTTTATTTTCAACGGTTTCTCCGTCATTCATATATATTGCATTTGCTAGACCTACTGGAACTATATCATTCCCATTTATATCTTTAATCTGATGAGCATTTGTTGTATTTAATGGAGCAGTAGAGCTCTGACTGCTACTTAAAGTTGATACTACAGTTGCAACTCCACTATCGGTTACTGTTGCACCTTTAAATTGTAAATTAGTCCTTTGAGGCATTGTAGTTCCTGTTGAAGTAACTATTGTATGTCCTCCACTACCCCCACTGCCAGAAGTTCCAGAAGTTGCAAAAACTCCTGGAATATGATATTCCGTATTAGGGTCTATAGAACTAGAATTTTCTAGTGCTTTATATTCCTCATAAGTGCAAACAACAATCTTCTTTACTGTTCCATCACTTATTATTGCTTCATTATTAGAAAGATAATCGCTAAGTTTTTCTCCTTCTGCTGTATATACTGCTTCTGTTGTTGTAATTGGAATAAAGTCCTCATTTGTTTCATTATCTACTAATTGTTGTACTGTCTGATTTATCTCAATTGGAGTAACTGGGTCTTTTGCTCCAACTTTTCCACCACCAACAGTAACTTGATTTATTGCAGATACTAGGTCTGTTTTTGTTGTGGTTGATAGTTGGGACAAATCTCCTATTTGATTTTTTAATTCAGTTCCTTGTGCAGCTGTTAATGCAGAATTAGTGTCTGTTGATTCTAATGTATTATTAAGCTTTACTTTCCCAAATGTATCATTTGTTGCAATACTATTATTTCCAAGAATTGTAAAGGAAGTTCCATTATATAATAATTCGAATATTGCATTCTCATAAATTTCGCCAGCTTTTACCCCAGTTGTTCCTATAGAATATATTGGTAAGGCATCATTACTATTTATTTGTAAAGTAGAATTATCTGAACTATTTTGAGCATTAAACTTTACAAAAATATGATTTCCATTTTCCAAATTTATAGTAGAATCATTTATAGTGTAATTATTTCCATTATTAGTTGTTGTGTAAATTATATTTTCTTTTTTAAGTTGCTCAACATCTATAACCAATTTATTTGGATTGATTGCCATTTATTTCCCTCCTTTTATACTTTAATTTAAGTCATTTCAAAGTTGTTCCAAAAATAACTTAAATTAGAGTATAAAATATTATACTCTATTTTTTTGAACAACTTACTTGTCTTCTATTTTTTTTCTTTCCATACCTTTTTCTATTTTTCTCATTTCAAAGAAATGCTTCATTCTTTTAAAGAATTGGTGAATTCCTGTAGCAGATAATCCTAAAACCATTCCCATATAGATTCTTGTTTTCGTTAATCTTAAAACGGGAAGAAAATCTTTAACTGCTAGCATTATAATAACTCCTATTATCATACTAAATAATGGAATTAAATTTGTATATCTATTTTTTGCAACTTTTGATACTAAAATTTGTTTTAAGCAAAAACAAAAAGCATAGCATATTATCGGAACTGAAATTGCACTAAATACAAAATCTCCCCAAGCCATTGTTAAAAACTCTTCCATTATTCCTCACCTCCATTGTTATTTATTTCAGACTCCTCTTCATCTGAAATTTTTAATGTCTTCTTCATTTCTAATCGTGAAACATGGTAAGAAATAAACACAGATTCTACTGAAGCTTGAAATCTTTTCAGTAAATCAATTTGAGATTCTTCTTCTGCCCCATTAAAATTTTCGTCTGCATAATTAAATACAACCATCCCTATCAAATATCCATCTTTGTCGTGAACTGTTTCTGACATATGACTTTTCACATCTTCAAAAAATACATCATTAACATGAATATTTTCTTTGTTTACATCTTTCATTATACACTCATGTTTGCAAACTTTATCTACCCAATCTGATGTTTGACTATAAGGGACTCTCTGTAATCTTCTAATTTTTTTTGGGATTACAGAATACCTATCATCCTCAGCTAAACATGTTAAAAACATATTACATAGCTTCGAAGTTGCTACAGTTCCATTCTCCAATTGAAGATACATTACTTCATCAGCTTCAGAACGGTCTTTGTAGACTCTACAAAGCTCCTTGATTTTTATTATTACTCTCCTAGACTCTTCATGCTCCCACATATCATATTTCTCTAAAGCCTTTTTTCTTTCACTTCTTCTAATGCTGTCATTTTTTTCCTTAATCTTTGTTGATGTTTTTAACCAAATACCAAATAGAGTGGGTAAAACAACTAAGATGAGTGGTTCTATTTTATCTAAGAGCTCTAAAATTTTATCCATTATATTTATACCTCCCACTCTGACATTATTTAATATTTGTCTATAATATTAGAATTAAAAAAGAGGGAGTTCCCTCTTTTTTATTTACCTGCCATAATAGTATCTATTTCTCCATTTGTTATTGCAACCAAATCAGTATTTTTTACATAATTTGTTAAGTCTACTTCTGTTGTTCCAATTTTTTCAGCTACTGTTCCAGAACCTGTGTCTACAACAATATATTCATCATAAATGTTATTTTGTCCTGGTTGTGTACTTTCTATTAAATATATTGTGTTTTGGTCAGTCATTTCCTCTGTACTTTCAACTACTTCTTTTTTATTAAAGTTTGCAAGTTGTTGAGTTACATATTCTTCTGTAGCTAAATCAGCAGTGGCTTCACTAATAGCTTGAGTAATTTCTCCTTCTGTCATGAAATCAGCAGTTGCACTTGAAATTGCACTATTAACTTGAGTAGCTGTTTGGAAACCACTATCATTTGTTAAGTTACTTACTGCTGTTGGAACGGTTATATTAACTTTTTTGTCTGAAACTGGTTGGTTTGCACCATTTACAGCAATTGTTTCGATAACATTTGCTTGTGCTCCATTAGCAATTCCAGCTAATTTATTCTTTTCTGTTGTTGTGTAGTTATTATCTGTATGAACGTAATCAGCATCTTCAACAAAATTACTATCATTTGTTAAATCACTTGTTTGTGTTGGAACTGTAATGTTAACTTTCTTACTTGTTGGAGTTAAATTACTTCCATTTACAGCGATAGTTTCAATTACGTTTACTTGAGCATTAGCAGCAATTCCATTTAATTTTGTCTCTAATGCTTCTGTAAAGTTCTTATCTGTATGAACATAATTTGCGTCTACAACAAAATTTCCATCATTTGTTAATTGAGATAATTTTGTAGGTACTGTAATATCTACAACTTTTGTATCTTCATCTGGAGTTTGTGCTGCCCCATTTACTGAGATTCCTTTAATAGCATTAACTTCTGCTCCAGCTTCAATTCCTGCTAATTTTGTCTTTTCTGGTGTTGTGTAATCATTTGTTGATAATCCTTTTCCAGATACTTTATCTACTTTATTATTTAATTGTGTTGTTGTGGCATAATCACCAGCAGCTTGAATCCCCAAATTAGCTAATGTATTATCTCCTGAAGCTAATTCATGTCCATTAATTGATGGTTTCCCTGTTAAATCTGCATAAGCTCCTGTAAAACTAGAACTACCTGCATCATTAATTTTTTCTAATAATTCATCTGTTAAATCATTATGAGAAAGTCCCATTCCTGGTACCTTATCTACTTTTCCATCCAAAAAACCTTTTACTTTTGTCCAAAAATATAATAACCCATTTTGGTCTAAATATTTCTTTTCTGCCATTTGGCTATTCCCCCTTATCACCTTTAAAATTTATATGATTGATATTTCTAAAATATTAAATAATATATTAAAAATAATTTCAAAAATATTTAAAAAGTTCTTAATTTCTTCTAATCATACCAAACATAGTTATCAATCCATGTGGCAGAATCATCCCATTTGCCAACATAATTGAATTTTCCTTCTTCAGCTAAAATCCAACCTTCTTCTAATATAGGAGCTTTACCACTAGTTGCCACAAATAGACTACTATGTCGCCCGAATACAAATCCGTCCTCACAATCCATATAAAATCAACCCCCTATATATCTCTAAAGATTAATAATTTCCATATACTATAAATTCGATAGGAGTACCTATAGGAATACTTTGTCCAATATTGTATAGCTGAATAGTTGTGCTTATACTACCAGTATTTCCTACTTCAATATAATTTCCGTCTACACTACTAGATGGGTCGGCTTTTACAAGCTTCTCTCCCATCACATAAACTGCTAAAGAATTATTTCCCACTTGGTAGTTCATTGGAACTATTATTTGAGAATTGTCTGTTATTTCAGCAGTTGTTATTTGTAGACTTCTATTGACAGTAGTTTTGTTTGACAACAATGTCTTTATCTTTGAAAAGAAATAAGATAATCCAGTTAAATCTAAATATTTCATTTAATAACATCCTCCTACTGTCTTAAAATTATATCTATTTCCATGTTAGTAAGTGGTATGGTATCTTCAACAGTTTGAGAAACTTCTGTAAGTTCTACTAAGGCATTGTTTAAGATAGCTCTTACTTCACTACCTTGTTGCCCATTATTAATTTGTGTTGCTGCCATATACTCACTCCTTCCTTACCAACAATAAGCAATATTTACTTGTACTGCCTTATCAAAAATTAAAATCTTTATTACACTTGTTGAATTATGGTAAATCCCAGAAGTAGGAATAGTTATTGTTGTTCCATCATTAATCGAAAATGTTGTTCCAGCAGGAGCTTCTATACAAATATCTGCAATATGAAAAGCATCTTCAGTAAAGTTTCTGTTTTTTGCTATTGCATTTTGTTTTTCATGTTCAAGTAATATTGGTATAACATTTGTTCCAGCAGTTGTTGTTCCTGTCCAACCTCCTGCATTTCTACCTTGTTGATATGCTCCCATTTATTATCCCCCTCTCTAGTTTTTAGAATCCATACTTCTCGTTATCTTGTAAATATTATATCCTGTTATTCTTATATCTGATTTATCATCTAATACTTTCATAATATTTGCTATATCTGAAAATGACATATGTTTTCCAGCATATACAATATCTTGAGTTTTAGATGTTCTAACAATTAAGTTATATGTTGCATTTTCTTCACTTGTTATATATTGCAAGTCTTTTGTTTCATAAAATACTTCCAATCCAATAACATAAGCAGTTGCATCACATAAAGTTCTTACTTGGTCTTTTGTTACCAAAAATACTATTTGTCCTAAACTGTCATAAGCAAATACATTTTCTGTTTGAGCTGACTCAATCATTGTCTGAATTGTATCAAATTGTGTAAATCTTTCCCCTCTTGATTTTATTATTGTTTTGTTTTTTTGCGTAATATCAAAAAAAGGGAATGCTCTTAATGTAATTAGTCCATATTCTTGGCTATCATCTAAATTGAAGTCAATAACATCTGTAAAATCTACTAAAAGTCTTTCCATCTATTTATCTCCCCCTTTTTCTTTTTTTTGTTTTTTTGTAGGACAGTCAAACTTCTTGTATAAATCACTCATTTTTACACACCTTTGAATTGTACACCATCTGACCATTCCACAAGGTCTATTTGTAATACTACATTTTACATCTACTCTTACTGAGTTAGACCTATTTATTGCATATTCACATAAAGGATATGTCATTCAACACACCTTCTCTCTATGATTCTTTTTTTGTTGTTTTCTTTTTTCTTTTATTTGTTTTCTTTTTTTGCTTTGGCTGTTTTATTTCTGTTTCTTTAGATATGTCATCCAAAGCATTGTCTTTTTTTGTAACTTTCTCCTTTTTTGGCTCCTTTTTTTTCTCTTCTACAATACCTTGAATCGCATATCCATAAGGACATCCAATGTTCTTTACATCTTGTATAGGTGTCATTTGCCCATTAGGAAAGTAAGTTACCATTTTACACAAATTATTTATCTTTTTACAATATAAGTATTTTTTTAAAGGGGTTGATTTATCTACGACATTTGGACAAAAATTTTCTTCATTAAACTGCATATTTTTCACCTCTTTATAAAAAAAAAGGTAGATAGTTCTTTTGTTTTACTATCTACCTCCACTTATTTCTAAAATTCTCTATGCTATAAACTTTTCAGCAATATTTTCTACTACTGTATTCTCTACAGCTGTATATTCTGCATAATCGTCTGCTTCTGCTGGCACAATATCTTTTGCTGCCACCTTCTTGTATAATGGCTGTGTATCATCTACAACAGTTAGTGTCGCATTTTCTCCAATTGTTACAGAAATATCTTGAGCAACTTTACCTAAATTATAAATTGTCACTGCTGAGCAACCATTGCATAATCCGTTTATTGTTCCATCTGTTATGTTTATTTCTAATTTGTTACTTTGCCCTTCAAATGGAGATGTATATGTTCCTGCCATACAAGCAATAGCGTCACCTAACCATACATTTCCTTGGAAACTATAATAATCTTTTATATTATCATTACCAGAAGAAATAGAATTAATAGTTCCACCATTTACATTTATTGTTCCCATTCTAGCATTTATACCACCATTTAATGTTCCACCATTTACATTTATTGTACATGGTGCTGGCATATAAATTGTAGCATCTGTATCTGAAGTTAACTCTCCATCTTCAATTGTAATTATAGAATGTTCTGAATCTTTATTATTTGAAGAAATACAAGAATCTTTTGAGTGAACATTTCCTCCATTGATTTCTAATTCAGAATCTCCAACAAGATTTATTCCATACAATGTTGTTGAGTTTACATTTCCACCTGCTAATGTTAACTTAGCATTTTCAACTTGAACAGCACTTTGTTGATGACTTGAATTAATAGTTCCTGTTCCAGTTACAGTAGTATCTCCTTGAATAAGAACAGCTTGTGCTCCTGCCTCAATATTGTTTGCCCCTAAATCTAAAGTTATTGGTTTATTTATAACTAAATGTTTAGTCAAGTTAATATTGTTATCTATTTTTACAGTTCCACCCTCTTGAACTTCTACTAAACCTTTTTCTAAACTATCTTCATCGTTAGCTTCTACAATAGTTGGAATATATTTATTAAATGTTAATGTTATTGTTGTATCTTGGTGTAACGAATCTTTGTCTCCGAAAACAAAAGTTTTATTTCCACCCTCTTCTGATAGCCATAGAATAAATTGGTTACCATTTGTTGCTCCCCATTGTTGTGCATATACATCTTCTGTTTCTCCACTTTCAAATTCATATCCACTTACTGCAATAACATTTCCTCTTGGAATTCCCAAATCTAATAGCAATCCATACCATTTCTCATTTCTTCCTGCACCATTATCATATGATTGGAATGGGGCTGTTTGTACAATTGTTATAGTATTTTGTCCCTTATTAATAGTGAAAGAATTTTCATTATTTTGATATTCTTCTCCAAGACCTCCATCAAGAGAAGTCTTAGATACACTTACTAATTCTAAGGGGTCTTCAGACCCCCCACTAGGGTGTAACTTCTACATCAACTGTAGCAGTTAAGCCCTTCTCTTCTTGTTTAATTGTTACTTCTGTATCTCCTGAAGCAACTGCTGTAACTAAACCAGCAGCATCTACTGTAGCAACTGCATCGCTACCACTTGTAAATGTTAAATCTTCATATGGTACATTTTCTAACATATTAGGATTTTCTCTTGAATATCCTTTTACAACAATAGTTTCTGTTTCGTTTGCTTCAAGTGAAATTCCTCCACCTAAAACAACTATCTCATCAATTCTATCCCAGATTGAACCTTGGTTTAAAACTTGGATAATGTAACCTAATGTTCCATCATCACTTGGACATTCTCCCTCTTGTACTTCATAATCAGCTAAAGCAGTCATGTTTAATACTGTTGTAGCATTAGCTGTTTGAGATAAGTCAAGGTTTAAATCTCCATTTAATTGAGCTTTTGGAATTACAATTTGTAATTCTCCAGCTAAAATATTTCCTGTTCCAGATTGTCCTGTTGTTGAATATAATGGAGTTCTTAAAACAGCTCTACCAATTTTTGGAGAGAAGTTAGAACCAATTCTGAATATTTCTGCACTAGAAGTTTGAGTATAATAGTAAATACATACTTTATCTCCAGCTTTTCCTGCTTCATATACGAATTCTTTTGTTTCTGGGTCTATTGTAACTTTTTCATTGCAGTTTACATATCCTACAACTTCTCCTGTAATAGAACCAACTGGTGCAACAGGTGTACTTGTTACTTTTCCTACTGCCTTTCCAACATTATCTTCAGTTCCTTCTGCTAAAGTTAAAGTTTCACTTACTTGATATGTTCCATTAGGCATAATTGTTGAACCAGTATTCAAAGCTAATCCCTCTAATGAGAAGTTTGCTGCTGTCATTGTTACTGTTAATGAAGCATCTGAAGGTATTTGAATTTGAACAGCATTACCAATTCCACCTCTAATTTCATTTAATGTTACAGATGTTGCAATGTTTCCTTCTGTAATTGTACGAGATTGGAATAATAATTCGTCTGTTGTTAAATCATAAAAGTCAAAATTATATATACCTTGTGCATATAAATTTTCATTTGAACAACTCATATTTTTTCCTCCTTATTATTATTTATCTTTTTTAATTCTCTTTAGTGTGTATTTTTTACTCCTATACCAAAAGTTTTTGCTAAATCGTTTACCGTCTTTAATTCCTTTGTTGTATCTTTTGATTTTGTCATCCAACTTTTGAAAGGATTTCCACCTTTAAAAGTTACAAATCCACTCATTTCAGCAGATTTGAATATCTTATAATTAATTATATTATCATGACTTTCTGTCATTCTTTTAAATCTATATATAGACCACCTTTCTATATCTTTTATGTCTATTTGACTAATTGCAGCTACAGAAAATATTTGGTCTTCTATAGTTAAATCAGAATTTGAGTTTAAAGAATCAACTCTTTTATTTGCCTCTAAAATTCTTTGATTCTCTTTTAAGTCAACCACTTCTATTGCATTCTGGTAACATATCAAATCTTTTACCCTATTAAATTTTCCACTACTTATTTCAATTTCTTTACCATTTTGAACAACAATTAAAGCTAACTTTCCATCTTTATTGTTAACTCTAATGCTTTCATCCGACACTCTAAAAGCAAGTTTTAAAATAGTATTTAGTCTTTCTTGAAAAGTTTTATCGTTCTTCGCAAAGAAAATTGCTAATTCTAAATAACTTAAAGTAGAAAGTGCTTCTGATAATCCCCCGAAATTTAACTCCATTGGATTTATTTGTAGTGTTGAGATACTGTCATAAAATTCATATATGTTTCTCATCATGACTGGATATATATGTAAACCATATATCTCTATTGGAATTTCCCATAAAAGGTTTTTATCATATTTTTTAAATTTTTCGGGTTTTTCCATTAACAAACTCCCTTTCTATTTCCAGTCCAATTACAGCTCATATTGAATATATATCCACTGAATTGCGTATTAAATCTCGTAAAATCAGACCTGTCACTCATTCTTTGTGGAGAATCGTATGAAAACATTAAAGTTCCTATTCCACTAATCTCTCTCCCATTTAAAGTTTCAAAAATTTCTTCTTGTAATAAGTCAGTCCTATTAACTATAATGTCATCAACTATAATTGTGGAAATAGCATTATGGCATGGAAGTTCTATAGTCCATGTTGCATTACTCATGAATACATCTTTCGGTAAAATTCTATCTCTAAAAATTCTGATTTGTTGTACTTGCCCTGTGGTTTCTTCACTTAATGGAGTATTAGAAAAAAATACTCGAAAATCATTTATGTCGTTTTTCCCATCATAAATTAAAGCCCTTTTTTGTTTACTTGTTAAGTTTGGTCTCTCCAATGGTCTTGCAATTGGGTCTCCATTCTCATCAGTAACATAATACAATAACTTCCATATATCTTCATTATAAAAAAGATATTCTGTAACGATTATATAAGGAACTCTACTTATACCTTTAAAACTATTATATTTATATTTGTGTGGTATTTCCATTATATAAGCCCCCCTAATCTAACATATATTGTATTCACTGTTTCTCCAGTTATTGTTGATACAGCTTCAATTTTTAATTTTCCTTTATTAAATGCTCTGTTATTTATAATTTTGAACTCATTACAATTTTTTATATCTCCACCAACAGGAAATACACTATAAAAATAGTTTTCATATTTGTCTTCATTTGGGATTCCAGACAATACGATTTCAAATTTTTCTTCGTCTGGAACAAAATCTTTATAATGATAAATTGTGAATACTTGTTCATCTCCTTGCAATATAGTATCTACATCAATTGGAGAGAATTTATAGTATTCTATATTTGGTAAATTTTCTACACTATTGATAATAATACTGTCAAAGACATCTAAATTATGTTCGAATCTCGCAATTATTTCAGCTTCTCCATAATCTAATATCTTTATGTTTCCCAGTTCATCTACATTTACCACTTCTTGATTTGTGCTTTCCCAAGTTACCTTATAATCAGTTTGTTCTTCATTTTTAAATACTATTGCATTTAATTTGGTTTCAAATCCCACTTTTTGTGTAATCTTTTCATCCCCATCTATCTTTACACTATACATTTTCATTTTATACACTTCTGGAATATTATTATATAAGTCATCCTTTGAATCTCCATCATCTACTTCATCAGCATTTCTTCTACTTAATTCTAAAGAAAGAATTGCCTCATTTGTTTCTTCATCATTCATAAAGTTTTTAAAACCATATACACTATATATTTGTCCTTGAATAACATTTGGTGCAATTCCACCAAATATAAATTTCTGATTTTCAGTTATAGTACTAGTTACTAAATCTCTACGAACATCTAGGAAAATATTTCCCTCTGGAGGAACAATATTTGAACGACCAGGGGCAGCCTCTAACATCTTGTCAGAAACTACACATCTATATTGAATTAAATTTCCATAATCATCTACCCATTTTATATAATTATTTGTTTTTTCTATATGAGCAATACAATCATAAGCATGATTCTTTGTTATGGTCTTTATAATCCAAGTTGTCTCTTTATTGTCATAAATACAGGTAATATAATCTCCTATATTGAATTTAAACTCTTTATATGGAAAGGATAACATTTTCATAAATCCTACCTGTTTGAATTCATAGTTTCCTTCCCCTATCCATACATGATATGAGGTTGTATAGTCAAAGTTTTTATAAACTTTTTGATACTGTGGATTTCTAAAAAAACTTTCTGCTAGTTTTATACTGTTTTGGTCTTGGTCGACTTCCCAATCACCATAAAATGGAATTTGATTAAATCTACTTTCAAATAGATTTGTATTGGAGATTTCTTGTGCTTCTTTCATTACAAAACCTCCTATCTATAATCTTTCTTTATAATTTTTCTTTATTTCTTTTTGGTTCCTACTTTTATCCAAAACTAAATCTGGACTTTTTGAATATGTATAAGCATTTATGGCAGCAGTCCAATTATATCTCGTTGTTTGAAGTAATTCACTTACCCTCTTTATATGTTCTGCTTGAGAATACATCTTTGCTCCAACTCCATAAAGTTGTTGGTTCATCAATGTACTTTTATTTAATTGATTTTGATAGAATGCTACTACCATTCCATTTGCTAAAATACTCTTTTCTTCGATTTCTAAATCATCATAAAAATATCCTGTACAAAATGCATATATATTCATTTTAATCCCATCTTTAGGAGCATTAAAAAAAACAATACTGTTATTAGTTTCATTTTTATAATAACTATTCTCTGGCAACATAACATAAACTCCAGTGTTTTTTGATGATTCCTCTTCTACATAAATTTCTGTATCAAAAGAAAATGGACTAGAAATTTTAAATTCTTTTTCTAGTCCATCACCAATTATACTATAAGTTTTGTAGCTATATGGTTTGATTGTAGTTAAATCTTTATAACAGCGAGTGTTGAATTCTGCAATGGAAAATTGTAGAAATCTATATAGAAACAAATATTTTTTATATAAAGGAGCCTGTCGAATTTCTTCGCTTTCCATTATTACTGTAGCTAATTCATAAATTTCTTCAAATTTTGTCATCAAATTCAACTCCCTTTATTTAAGATTAGTTTTTCCAATCTCCTCTTTTGAATTCTAAACCAGATAGTAAATTTAAAAATGTTGTTGTTCTATTAGAACAAAATAGCTTATTTAGATAAATTATTGTTTGACTTTCTTCGTTTCTTGGTAATAATCCCTTATCTACTAAATCTAAAGCTTTATAACATAATTCATGTTCTAAAGTTCTTTCTTTCCTTGTTTTAATTAGATTTTCAAGAGAAGAATAATTTTGTGCTATATTTTCTGGAGACAATAACTCAATAACATGTTTCTCTGACAAATCAAATAATTGAACTATACCAAATTTCTTATAGTTCTTTTTATCAACAAATTCTAGCACTCCTAATTCGAAAAGTTTTCTCATTGTACCAATTTTTAATGCTAGAGCAATATCCTCTTTGCTAATAGGTCTTCCTTGAATTCCTGCTTCAATATAATAAGCACTCTTTCCTTCAGAATCTAGTACGAAGTTAACTTTTCCTACACTATTGTTGTTGATATAAACATATTCATCATCGTCATCATCTTTATTTTTGCCTTGTCCTGCCATAAATGTTAGCATTAAATTTTTCAAGTCTTCTATCTCTTTATCTCTTTTAGCTAACTCTGCATTTAATATTTCTATTTGGTCTTTTGTAGTATCTTGTGGAGTTGAAGAAACTTTCTCTTCAACTTTTTCTTCAACTCCCTTTGTTAAATTTGTTTTTGGCATATCTCTAAAAACTCCTTTCTAAAACTTTCTAATATAAAAATTAAACAACTTGTACACCAAAATGAGATTTTGTTACTAAACCTACATCCCAATACATTCTTGCCCAATATACCATTCTGTCTAATCCTTCTTCATTTCTATTTCCATCTTTGTAATATACATCAGCAACTCTACTTCTTACCATTTTTACTGGTTTATCTCCATCATTTCCTGAGATTAATAGAATTATATCATTTGGTACTCTTTGATTTAATTGGCTAGTAATTGTGTTAATAGCATTAGGAATTACAACTGTTCTAATTCCATATAAATCAGTGATGTAACCATTTTTAACTAATTCATCTTGTACACTGAATCCAGTTACAACATTTCCACTTAATGCGTTGAATGCTAAAGCTGTTCCATATGCTTGTACTTCTGAACTATTTAAACTTCTGATTTTCTCAGCCATTGTCATATAGTTTGTTACAGAGAATGTTGTCTCATAGAATGGTGTTAAAGCACTTGTTACTGAGAATACTTCATTAATTATATCTGCATATTGTTGTGCTCTGAAAGAGATAGCAACTTTTGCAATTTCTCTACCAAAGTCATATGTTCCATTTCTTAATTCATGGAATGGGAATGATACAGCACAATCTTTTGGCTTTGGAGTTAATGTGATTGAGCTCATGTATGATTGATTATATCTACTTACATTTGCACCAAAAGCTCCATCTTGGATTGGGTATATCATTTTGCTATCAATTACGAATGATTTAGAATCTTTTGGGTCACAATCAACGATGTTAGCAAATAATAAAGAATCTTCAACTTCGTTATCAGCAACAACTGAAACTAATGCTTCAATTACGATAGCGAAAGCTAATCTTTCTACTTCTTTGCTTGTCATCATTTGGTTTTGTCTTACTTGAGTTGCTTTTTCAAAATTTTCTAAACCGTATGTTTGGTCAATAGCATATCCAAATAATGCTTTGCTTACTTTTGCATTGTATGTTTGATAATCTGTTTTTACATCATCATAGTATTTTACTGGGATGATTGCTTCACTAAAATATCTTTTTGCAGCCATTCTTGTTAAGTTAGCTACTGCTTTTACTATTCCTAAGTAGTCTTCGTCTACTTTTCCTCTTGTTGATTCTGAAAATGTTAATACATTTAAACCAACATTTTGATTTTCACTTCTTACTTCACTAAAGTTCATAAAAATCGAATCCTCCTTGTTTGTTTATTTTTTTCTAGTCTTTATGATGAATGGAGACAACTACATCTCCATTCTGCTTTTCCTTGGTTGTTTGTTTTTTTGGTTAATACTAAACAATAATATTAGTCTCTAGCAACAATAACTTCTGCTACTTTTTCTGTTTGCATACCAAACATTCCACCAATTCCAACTTCTGACATTTTCTCTATTTTTAGAGCTAGTCCTGTAGCTGGCATATCTTCTTGAACTGTCCATTTGTAGTTTCCAGCTGTTGGTACTAAGAATTGTCCTACAGCAGGTGTTCCTGTAATTGCATTAACACCAATTCTTAATGTTTGAGCTTTTTCAGGTCTTAATACTACACATGGAATTTCACTATTGAAACCATATTCTAAGAAGTTTGGTTGTCCTTCTGGTCTTCTTCCATCTGGTAATGTCTCATATCCTCCATTTAATACGATTCCATAGAATACTGTGTCAGCAGCTGGTTTTTCAGCTTTGTAAACTTGTCTGTTTTCAAATGAATCTTCTAATTCATCAATTTCAATTAAATATCCACCATATAGAATATCTGCACCTTGTGCTCTAGCATAAGCTAATTTAATATTTTGTGGTGTTTGTGTTGTTTCTCCTATATAACCCATAGTTTTTCCATTCCTTTCTTTATTTTATTTTTTTATACTAGATACTTGTATATCTATCTAATATTTTGTCTTCATCAGAAATTACTTCTGATTCAGCATATTTTGCAGCAACATCTGGTTGCTCTGAATACATATTGATAACTTCAGTTATGTTTTGGAATCTTGTTTTCATTCCATATTTTTGAACTTTATCTGCCATAAAAGCTTTAAAATCTTGATAAGAGAAGTTATAATCATTTATTTTCTTGATAATTTCATCTCTATCTTCTTCATCAAATTGTGTAACACCAAATGTTTTGAAGTAGTCAGATTTTTGTTGTTCTAGTTTATTCAACTCAGCTTCTTCTTTGTATTCAAGTAATTCTTTGATTTCTTTTTCAGCTTGCTCATACATAGCTTTGTATGGTTTATAAGCTGCTAATTCAGATTTTAAATAAGCGATTTTTTCTTGATATGCTTTTTCGTTTGCTTGATATGTCTTTCTTTCAGCTTTAGATAATGGTTTTTCATCTTCGCATTCTGCTTCTTCGCACTCTGCTTTTTTATCTTCCATTTCTTCTACTTTTTCTCCACAAGCCATATCTTCTTTAGCTTCTGGATGACATTCCATATCTGCACAATTGTCTTCTTTTGCTTCACATTCTGCTTTTTTAGTTTCTTCCATTTGTGCATCTTTGTTGTCTTTTTTCATATCATCTTTTTCGTCTTCTCTACCTTTTGCAGTTTTTTCTTTTTCTTTTCCTGCTTTTATATCTTCTTTGCTATCAGTTTCCTCTTTTTTAGATTCTTTTGCAGCAAAAGTTTCTGTTGCTTCTGCTTGTGTAGGGTCAACTTTTTCTTCTCTATTTTCGCTTATTACTTCATCTAAGTTTTCAGCTAAAGTTTCTTTCTTTTCTGACATGTTTCCTACCTCTCCTTTCTCAAATTTTTTATTTATATGTCCATTATCTACTGATAATGCTTTCTCACTATATTTAGATAATAATTCTAGTTCTACATTAGATTCTCTTATTAAAGATTCATATAAAGAAATGTCTTCTATATCAATCTTTCCTTCTTCAAATCTAAGAACTCTTAAACCAGCATTTGGTATTCCTGGTTTTACATTTGCTCCTAATAGGCATATTCCATTAAAAGAGAAATCCTTTATATCAAAAATTCCATCAACATCTTCATAGTCAAATAAAGAGATTTCCATACTAATTGTTGTTTGTCTTTCGTTTTCTTCGTTTCTTGCAATTACCTCGAAAAAGTCTGGGAAATATTCTTTCCATACAACTATGTCTGCAACTAGATATTCCATTCCCATTAAATCTTTTTCAAAATGAGCGTTACAACTTTCTGGTATGGTTCCTACTGCATAAGTTTGCTTTTTCTCTCTATCATTCTTTGCATGAGATTTAAAATCTTCTTCAAGGTCATTATATATTCCTATTAAGGGAATATTGTATAATGTTGGAATAGCTTTTTGTATAGCTTCTTTTGTAAAAGAAGTCATATTATTATTTATTCCTACATTTACTATCTTTGCCCTAACAATTGCATGGTCTTTATGAGTATCAAGTATGTCATAATCGTTAATTTCATAACTTAATTTTTTCATCTCTTTCACACTCATTCACCATTCTTTCTTTATTATTTTTCTTCATTGTCTTCATTTTTTGTTGGTCTATTAGCTGTCCACTCTGTTAATAGTGCTTGTAGTTTTTCACCTTTCATAAAAACACTAAATGTTCTATTCGTCTTTTTATGAGTCTCTTTTGCAATAGGTTCTAAACCATTAGCTACTATAAATTTATAAAGTGGCAAACTAAAACAACAATATATATCATTCTTGTCTAAGCTCTTCCAGTTTACTATTTCCATTTATTTTAAAACCCCTTTCTAAAAATTATAGACCTTGATTATTTTCATTTGTCTCATCTTCTCTTGTCTGCTCTCCACTGTCTGACAATTCTGAATCATCTTTTCTAGGTCTGCCTACTTCATTTTCATTGTTCGCATTTTCTTGTCTTCTATCCTTATCTTCGCCACTTAAAATGGCTTGCCCACTAGTATTATATGCACTAGCAATAGGTATCATCTTTTCTTTTAACTTACTTGTTTCACCCATTAGTAACATATATTCAAAGTCTTGTGGCTCAAAACCTAAATTTGCTCCTAAATACTCTGCTGGCATATTTGCTCCAGTAAATACATTTTGAGCTTCTTTTATTTCTTGAGAATCTCTATATGAGTTTCCAAAGAAATGAACTTTCCAGTCTTTATCATTTACAAACATCATTAATAATAAATTAGTACAAATTGTAAATTGATTATATATATGACTAACAAAACCAAAATCCACTAAATTAGAAAAATCTATAACTGCATTATTCTTGGCTTCTCCAACACCCATTACATTTCCAGCTATACCTACAGAACTAAAGAAGTTTTGTTCTCCTAATCCTACAATATTGTTTTGATTACTTGCATTTTCCAATGCTATTGGGTCTTTGACATCTAATGGCGTACTAAATGTTACTACCCCTGCTGGTAATGCAGCTTGTAATTGTTGTATTGTTTGTTTTGCTAGCTGTAATGGTACTTGAGGTTTTTCTGCTCCATCATATGGAATTACTTGTGGAATAATGCACCAAGTTTCTAATATAGCCTTTTGCTTTGCTAAGTTCTTGTACTCCAATATATCTAATGCATCAGGCAATAAACCTGCTAACAATGGAACTGCTGTTGGTCTATAAGAATCTGCACAAAAACAAAAGCCATGTATTGGACTTATTGGTACATATATTCTTCCTCGTGCATTTTTCTTTGCTTTAGCATCTTCTTTTTCTAAAGGTGCCATTAAGTTTTCTATTAAACTGTTATAATATTCACATATTTCAGGTGCTAATTGTTTTGTATCTATTAGTGTTCTAAAATACCATAAATCTACTTCAAAACAAATCCCCACAGAACTCCTTACATTTGTAACTCTACACATATCTATAGGTAATCTTATAAAGTCTAAAAAGTCACTGCCCTTTTTAAACATATAAAAACCTATTCCATTCTTAATTACATCTGCTACAATTCTTGGGAACTGTTCCTTAATCCTCATTGATTGTAATAAGTTATATGCCTTTCTTTTACTTTTTTCAAAGTCCGTCATTTCTTTTGGTGGTCTTTTAGGTAAAAGATAATATTTAAAAGAAAATAAGGAAATAAAATATTCTTCTACTCTATCATATTGCAGAATATTATTCCTTACAAACTCAGCAATACTTCTTAATTCATTAGCATGTTGTTCTGGATGTTTTAAAAGTTCTCTTACCTTATTTCTATCTGCGGGTGAACTACTTGGATACATTCTATCAGTAATTAAACCAGCATATATTGGGTCATATGAGCCAGCATCAGCACTTTTGATAGTGTCTGTCTGTAGTTGAGTTAATACAGACTTTATAGAAAACTTTAACTTTTCCATATCTGTGGCTTCATCATGTTGAGAAATACTTACAAAATAGTCTGTTACTCTATCTAATAATTGCTCTCTCATATCATACATATCTTTGTAACTATTTTCCCTTGCAAATTCATTTAATTCTTTATAATAGTTTTCATAAAACTTTATTAAATCCTCATCATTTTTATTCTTTGAGTCCTCTTTTTCTGTTTTAACTACTTTCTTTCCCACTTCTTCACCCCTTTCAATAGTAAAGATTCATATTATAATTTCCAAAACCTACTGTCACATAATCATTGACATCTTCACTTGTAGGCTCTTCTTCTTCATCCAAATACAATTTCGCAAAATATAACATATACGAAATACTTGAAAATTTGTCCTTTGTTATTTTACTATTAATTCTTTTTATAGTATATCTTGGTTGGGCTTCATTACTTTGTCCCAGTTTTATATTAGTAACCTCATTTATAAATGCAGTTACTTGATTACATTGCATTTCTACCGTACTCCAATCTACACCTAAATTAAATTTATATATGTCATCTCTTGTCAATTTTTTATTCTCATCTTTTATATTTTCATTTTCTTTATCTATTATTGCTTGTTTTACATCATTAAAGGTTCCTAACATTAAAACAGTTCCAGCATTAAACATATTCATAAAGTTAACTATAATTTCATGATTTTTACTAGAACTCTGTACACCTTTACTAGAAACCATTAAGTCCCAAATTATCTTTGGTGAGTTCTTGTTTTCTGGTTTCCTTGTGATTTTACTAGATTCAAACATTAGGTCAAATGACCCAAGTTGCGTATTTGTTTCTATATCATAATGATTATTCATTAATTCTTGAACTAGACCTTGTCCTATAGCATTTGCATCTATAACTAGACCTTTTACTTTTGATTTCACTAAATCATAGTCTCCACCAAATGCTAAAAAGATTTTTTTAATAAAAATTGCATCAGATTTAAAATTTCCACTTGTTGGAATAGTATAAAGTCCAACAACATGTATTTTATCTATTTTCCCATTTGCTTGCTTTAATACCCTACCTACACAAATACTTGTAGTATCTGTACCAGTACCAGCAACATCGACCGCCATAACATATTCTGCTCTATCTTCTCTTTTATTTATCTTAAATACATCTTCAAATCTTAATGCTCTAGCTTTTATTAGTCTGTCCATTCTAATGATGGCTCCGTCTATAGTTCCTACCCATTCACATAAATAGTTTTTCCTAAATTCTGTTTCATTATCTTGTCTTTCTTTGTCAACAATACTTTTATCAGCTCCACCTACCCTATAAGGTAGACGCCAGTCAGCTCCAAATAAGAAGCCTCCCTTTAAGTTAATCATATTTTTATATATATTTGTAATTGTTTCAAATTCTTCACTATTCCTATATCCAGAAGTTGTCATTGACAATTCTTGTCCATTTAGCTCCTCTGGGTCTGGAGTCGAACTTCCAATAGGTACTCTTGCAGAACCTTGCATCATTGGAGACACAATGTCTTTATAATCTGTATGGTCGATAAGTGCTGACTCCTCTTTACTTAAAGCTGTCCTTCTTCCACCTTTTGTGGCTTGAATTACTGGAGTACTCATCAACCAAGACCCATTTTTAAAGTTTACAGTTCCTGTGTCTTTTGCAAATTGGGGTTTCTTACTTCCTTCCCAACAGATTTCTTTTTTTATGGCTGGAAAGAATCTTAAAATTTCTGTATGCTTCTCTTTCCACATAGATACAATTTGTTCTTTTGTTCCAGAAGTAATTCCTAATTTTGACCCTGGATAAAAAATGGCTTTATGATATAATGCCATTATATCAATCAAAGTATTATGACATACTATTCCATTTGCAATAAAAGAATGTGTCTTTGGCATACAGACATCATAAACAAATTCTTGTCCCATATCTTTAATTTCTTCTACTTTGTCATAAAAGAACTTATGGTTTACTATCTCTTTCTTTTTTAGAAAATCTTTGGGTTTTTGCAATGAATTGTATGTCATCTTTCTTTCTTTTTTTAATCCATCTAAAATATGGTTCTGCTTTTCTTTTAAGTTTATATACTCTTTATTTTCTATTTTTTTGTTATTCCTAAAAATACAAATATAATCATCTTGAGTTATATCTTTTGCTTCCTTCCATTTTAAGTCCCCATTTTTTCCTACTGTCAATAAGGGATGGTTTTTTGTACATTTTATAGAGTATCCAAGATGACTCTTAATTTCTATAACATCTTGCTTTCCATTACACATAATATGGCTAGAATATTCTATATTCCCATCTTTATTTATTAATGGAATCTGTCTCTCTACAATCGTTTCTTTATCTTCAAACTTAGGGGCATTACATTCTTTAAATAACTCCCCTATAGTTCTATATCCTTTGTCAGTTAATATTTTCGTATCGCCTGTAACACACTTACTTCCTCCGTCTAGGAATACAATAATATGGTGTTATAAACCTTGCCATGGTTCTTAACATTACTCTTTGGTAATCTCTAAAAAAAAAGATTTGTTTTCCACCTTGTTTAGACAAATAATCAAAAAACAAGTCGGGGTACCATTTAAAGAAACTTACTAACTCTGAATATTTATGACTATTATTAGAGAAATGCTCGAAAAACATTGGTTTCCTTAACGGAGAAGTTGGTGAAAAATCTTCTGGAGTTAATTTTTTCTTAGCCATCTTCCTCATCCTCCTCAGGACTGTCCTCTAAGTTTGGATTTAACCATAGTGGTTCAACATAGTTGTCTCCCAATTCTTTAAATACTGCATTCCTCTCTCTTTTTTCTTTTCTAATTTGGTCGCTATCATAACCTCTTCTTTTCATTTCTGAAACAAATCTTTCATCTATATATTTCCATACATCTTCATAATTAATTTCTGGCAATTCCATTAGTCTGCGACAATAATTAACAACTTCCCATATTATAAAATCTATATCATCATATGGCATCTTTTTCATTTTCGGCATAATAGGAATAACAGAGTCATACTCTTCAACTAGCTCTACCAGTGTAGTCCAACTATCTACACCTTCTCCAAAATCTTCGGCTGTTAATTGGTCTAATTTTATTCCTGCATTTTTTGCTGCACTATCTGTTAATTTTTGCCATTTTTCAATTTCTGATAATTCTCCTTTTCCAATTGCTCCATCTAGTTTTACTTTCAATCTTACATACTCTACTAAAGCATTGGTTTGTATAATATTTTTCTTTGATTTAAACTTCGATAGTTCATTAAACAATGCTTCCATTCTATCATATTCCTCTGGAGTAAATCCTGGACCCCATTTCTTCACAATTTCATTCTGTTTTTTCTTACTTCTTTCTATTAAATCTACATTTTGTTCTTCAAAAAAAGCTACAGGAACAAAATCGTTATCCCCAACAAATTTGAATATGTTTCCACTGAAATTACTATGTTCAAATGTTAATCTTTCAGCTGGAATATTATATTTATTGTTATATTGACTCAATTCTATTCTATAATATGTATATAACATATTTATATCATCATCTTTTATTTGTAAGTTTTTTATAGCTAATTGTGCAATCTCTTGGTTAAATATGCAATTTGTATATAAACACATTAACAATAACACATATTCAAGATTCTTATACTTTTCATAAAAATCTTTAACCATATCTTTTAAACAATCTTTACAAACATTCAAATATCCATTTACTGTCTTGTCCATACTTGTATAAAAACTTCTTTCGTGTTTGAACCCACCACATTTCCTACAAAATATATATTTTTCTGGAAATGCTGTATAAGGTCTTGAATCTTGGCTATTCTCACTTTTCTTTTCTATTAGATATTTTATAATTTTTTTCCCATCTTTTATCTCTTTTGAAACTTCTGCTGGGATAAAAGAAAACGAGTCTACATTTCCATATTTTTTTATATCTGCTATAGTTTTTTCTAATTCTTCAATAACTTCTGGCGACTGTAATAATTCAGGAATATCATTCTTTACTATTCCTGAAGCTCCATATTTTGCTATCATCCTATTTTTATTGTTAGTTTGTTTTGAAGAAGAGTTTCTCCTACTATCTCTTCCCTTTACTTCTGCTAGAATGTCTGTATTTATAGGCGTGCCTAAATACTCTTTTTTTTTCTTTTCCAAAATTTCACACCCCTTCTAAAATCTTTTTTTACAATCTTTTTAGTTAGTATAAAAAAAAGCACTTAATAAAAGTACTCTTTTTTATACTAACTCTAATGAATTAGTATTTTATTTGGAGCTACCTCTCAGACTCGAACTGAGTGTCTCTTGATTACAAGTCAAGTGCATAGCCAGTTATGCTTAGGTAGCAAAATTTCAAAAAGTAGAATATTATCTCTTAAAAAAAATATTCTATATTTCCAATTTAATATTGGTCTCAATTGTCTATTATTTTATCTCAATACTCTCTTCTGGTTCCGCCTCAAATTTTATTGTTATATATAACAAACCATTTTTAGCTTCGCTTTCAACAGATTTTATTTTATTCCCATTCTTGATTACAAATCTTGAATTGATACTATATTTCTTATCTGTTCTTTCATCATGTGTCTGCCCTGTTATATACAAAACTCTTTGTCCATCTTCACTTTTTAACTTTACTTCCAAATCTTCTTTATTTACTCCTAGTACATTATGTACTAAAATCATTTCTTCTTCAGATTTCCTTATAACACTATAAGGAGTTTGGTCTTTCTCACTTCTAAAGAAAGAGTAGAAACTCTTATCCCATCCTAAATCATCAAATAATAAATCAATTTTATCTAACATAAACATTACCTCCTAAAAACAATAAAAAAAATTGAGATAACTATTCTACTTTTTAAATAAATTTATTTATACTTCCATATATACCCATAAGCAGTTTTTCTTTTTCCTTTTGCACATGCAACCAAATGAGTACTATATGAAGGATTTCCTAAGTATCTTGCAGCTTCCATAATACATGGAAACTTTTGTATAAAAACGCCTTCTTTAGTATATTGGGAGATTTCTTTTTGCCTTTCTATATTATAGTTAATTTTATTCAACCCCATGTCATAGGCATGTTTTACATTATATTGATTAGTACACCACTCAAGATTATCTAAGCAATTATTTAACTTATTTCCATCTTTATGATTTACCATTGGGAAGTTATAAGGATTAGGAATGTAAGTCTCTGCTAAAGCCTTATGTATTTTTATTGATTTTGATTTTCCATTTATAGTAACAGAGCTTATCATATATCCTGTTCCCCCAATGTATATTTTGTAAACTGTTCCAGTTTTAAGATTTTTTATTTTTCCTAATTCTGATATAGAAAGATTTTTATAAATAACTCCTTGATACATTAAACTCTTTTCCATTTCTCAAAAATCTCCTTTTAATATAGAATTTTAGCGTTACCCAAGGGCTACCACTTGGCGGTATTCTATCTTAGCCCTCTCGGAATGGAGAGAATCGAACTCCCGACCTGATGGTCCCAAACCACCCGCTCTACCAACTGAGCCACATTCCGATATATTAGGGGAATTCAATCCCCTATTTTTTTATTCTTCGTTGATTTCTGCTTCCTCACTGTCTTCTGTTGTTTCTGGAGCTATAGAATTCTTTTCAACTAAATAATATTGAATTTGGTCTTCTTTTACTTCACTGTTTTCAAACAAGTCTTTACCAACAACACTATTGCCATCATTTTCTCCATCTATCCAAACAGTTGGTTTTCCATATTCCTCTGTTGTATTTGTTAAAGTTCCATTAATTGTTAATTTACTTCCACTTGTTGCAGCAGCACCTTTAGATACCTCTATTCCACCAAATGTATTTCCTGAAACATTTAGATTATCTATTACTGCACTAGCCCCATTTACCAAAAGTCCTGCATTTCCTTTTGTTAGTGTACAATTATTTAATTGATATCCTTGTCCATCATAAACTTGAACCATATATGTTGAACTCCAACTATCTGTTGCTGCACCTTCTACTGTTAAATCATTAACTATTGAAGGTTTTAAGAAAATTAAATTTCTTCCTGTAGAAGTAAATGTTAATTTATGATTATTTCCATTGAATGTTACTGGATTCAAAAATTGTATTTCTTCTCCAATATTACCAATATCTTGTGTTAAATTTACTGTTTTTATTGTGTTATCAATCATAACAGCTTTCAATTCTTCTAAATTAGATACTTCAGCAGTAGCCATTTTTTCTTTTAAATTTGAATCTATAGAAAATGAGATTACAATTGGAGTAGGTCTTACAGAGTTATCCTTTGCTCCAAATATTATTTCTCTATTTCCTGCTTGAGCTCCATTTAACCATAAAATAAACTCATTGTTTCCTGTAGCTCCCCATTTTTGACATTCTGCTGCATTAGTTTCATTACTTTCAAATTTATATCCACTTATTATTTTTACATTATCTCTTGCTATTCCTAAATCTAATAAGATTCCATACCAAGCTCCATTGATATTTGCAGAATTTACAAATGAGATTAATGGAGATGTAGCAATAACTTTAACTACATTATTTCCTTCTTGAGATATTGTAAGTTCTCCCATATTTCTATAATAATCTTCTACATTATCTCCACCTTCTGTTGGTTTTACAGAAGCTATCTTTAAGAAGTTTCTTGAATCTGCTGCTGGTGCAGTATATTCAAATTCTTCTAATGTAGTAATTGATGTTTCTAATTTTGAATCAGCTTCAGAACTGTCTTCAAAGAATTCTTTTACTGTTCTACCACTATTTAAAGTATATGAGATTCCTTTTTCATTTACTGGGTCTTTTTCTAAGCCATCTACAAACAATGGACTTACTAATAAGCCACTATCAATAGCTATATAATTATCTACAGCTATGTCTTCAAATGCACTAATTCCTTCTTCAATAGTCTCATATTTCTCTGTTATTTTTCCTAATACACCAAAACTATACTCTATCCTACTCTTATCATAAGTTGGATTTTCAATTTGCTCTACTTTTTCTGCATTTAATAAACAACCATTTGATAAAACAATTAGCCCCTCTGTATCAATTGCCTCATATGCAGAAAACATTGCTTCTAAATTATCAAATTTGTCTTTTAGTACTTTTCTATTGTCTAAAGTATATTCTATTGTGCAAGCTTCTATATTAGGTTTTATATACAATAGAGATATGCTATTAACTAAAGTACCATTGGATAATTTTGTAAATATCATATATATCACTCCTTTATATTTTTTAGTCAAAAATTCATATCTCTAAAATTTTTAATCTAAAATGTTTATATTTATTAGGTCTGTTAAACCTTCATTTTCATTAAAAATAAATGCTTGAGCCTGTTTCTTTGTACCTACAAAACCACATTTATTTGTCCAGTATGACCTTCCAGAAATAGTTGGAAGTCTTCTAATATCTACTCCAAAATCATCTTTCACTATTTCATGATGCAAATGGCTAATAAAGAAATATTTGAATTTTGTTTCTCCCCACATTTCAGATTGCTCTGCTGCCATTATCTTTGCAACATTCCCCTCTTTTTCATCATGACTGAATCCAATCATATTTGTTCCATATCTAAAATATTTCCTTTGTGTTGCCTCACTTGCAATAATAATATTTCTATCATTTCTGAAATATGCTTTCAATGTTTCACATATTCCAAACATACTATGTAAATCATGATTGCTTGGAACAAAATAAGCTAGTACAGGAGCAATATTTTCCAACTGTTCTAACACCTCTATCATTAGGTCTGTAAATTGTCTAACAGCTTCAAACCAAGTTATTTGATTATCTTGAGGCGTTCCACCAGTTGTTGTTCCTGACACATTATCAAAATTTATTCCATCATTTCCAATAAGAAAGATGATTCTTTCAATATCTTTATTATTTACTTTTTCTAAAATTTTCTCGATAACATATTTTACCCTTTTTTTGGCTATTCTTGTGTTATATTCTTCTCCACAAAGCTCTCTGTTTGCTATTAGTCCAAAATGGATATCTGCAAGAGGAATAAACAATAAATTATTTTCCACACCAATATTGTATCCCTTTTCTTCAAATATCTTTTCTTTTCCCAATTCCTCAAAAAGCTTTCTTATGTTATCTTCATTCCAATCAAAACCCTTTTTTGGAACAACAGTAATTTTACTAGAATATAAATCTATTATTCCTTTTTTATTACTATTTTGATTCCAAATAGTTTGTTTTGCATTTACTAAGTCCCACTTTTCTGGGTCATATCCATGAATTTTTAATAAATAGTTTTTATCTTTTTTCTGTTCCTCTGTTAATTTTACCATTACTGTACTTATTTGAGTTCCATTATTTTTTACTTCTACTTCAAGTTCTTTTGCATTATTTGGACTTTCTGTAACACTTTTTAATAACTCAATATCTTCTCTTGTAGTATCCTTAGGAATATCTCTATACATATTGTTAGTATATTCACATCCCTCACTAAAAGCATACCACCACTTTCTATAAACAGATTCACTCTTATTTTCGTCATACTCTTCATTTAATATGTGAGCAACTTCATCCCATGTTAAGTCATAGTCTTTTCTGTTCTTACATAGTCTGATTTGATACTCTTTTGGAGATTCGTTTGCTTTTCTACTAAGATTGTTTTCTAAAATTCCCATAACTCTCTCCTATCTATTCTTCATCTTCGCTTTTTACCATTTCGTCTCTTTTTGCAACTGAAATCTTTACATTTTGTCCATCAAAAGCATATAATAGGTCTGCTAATTTCACATCTCCTACCCCTAATACTTCTGTTAAATAGATTTCTCCATTTTCAATTTTCATTGCACCTTGTGCTACTAATGTGTGATTTTCAACAATTCCTGATTTTGCCATATTTCAATCATCCTTTCTAACATTATTTCTATAAAATTTAACTCTCTTTGTTTTCTTCATTAGCTTCTCCTTTTTTAACTTTTGCCTTATACTCCTCATAAGACATTATCTTAAATGCCTTATTTAGATTAATTATTCTTTTCCCTGGCTTAAAGTTTATCCTCTGCTTTGGTGGGGCATACCTGACTTCTTCACTGCCTTTGTTGTAATTTATAACAACTTTTCTTCCTTTAACCATATCTACATCAAGTCTACCATTTAAAGTATAAATAGCTTTTGCTCCTTCAATAATAGCTTTTTCTTGAAGCTTTTCTGCTAAAGTTAAGACTTCATGGACTACCTCTAATCTTCTCCTACCTTTTATCGAGCCGAGTTCATCAGAAATCTGTCGCACAAGGTCTGTCTTGCCTAAATCCATTCGCTTTCTCATACTTCCTCCTCTATAATTGAAGGCATTTTCTTACACTTTTTATGTAAAAAAATCTCTATTTCTATTCATTTATTAAAAATTGTATCTAAATTATGTAAACTTAATAAAATTAGAGTTTTATCAACTTTTCTATTGGTGTCATTTACAGAAAATGCCTATTTTTTCTGTCTATATTTTTTTACCTTTTCTCTGTCTTTCTCTTTTTTACATTCTTTACAATATATCTGTGCATTACTATTTCTTTTTATTAGTTTTTTACAGTTCTTACAATTCACAACATTTTCTCCACAATATTTTTCATAATATAAAATCAGTTCTCTATAATCGTCTATTATTATCTCTACTTTACTATTATCATTTTCTGGCAAATTAACTATCGTAAATAGTTCTGTTCTTGTTTCTTTATCTTTTAAAAAACCTTTTTCATATAACTCATTTTCTAAAATAAATAACTGATTATTTCGCAAATTTATTAGTTTCGCAAGCCTTTTTAATTCTATTGGTTTTATTAAGAATTCTTTTTCATAAAACTTATAACAAACCAAATATATAAAAGCAATCTTTTGAGCTTTCTCTGAAAATTGAGATATTATGTCTAGTTCCTTTTTTGTTATTTGAACAGTCTTATTTTCTTGTAGTGGATTATTTGTGGCAACACGAATTATTTTTGGAATAATTGTTGGTAAATAACTGGCTGGAATAAGTTCTTGTTTGTCTGAAAGAATTTTTATTAATTCATTCTTTAATTCGTTTCCATTATATCCTTGTGCAATTAAATACTTTCCTAAAAGAATGAAATCAAGCAGTGCAGTTTTACTTTGAAAACCATTCTTTAATAAATCTTCAACTCTTCTCTTTTCATCAAATATTATCATCTATATCCACCTCCACTAAAGAATACCTCTTTCCAAAATAAATAACATCTCCATTTTCATTCTCTACTGGGATATACATCTTTCCCTTATTTAGCATTTTTAATATGTCATCATAAAATATATCCCACAAAATATTATATCCTTGCTTATACTTTGAATAAATTATCTCTACGAAATAATTATACACTTCAGCTGTATTTATCCCAATTCTTTCTATATCTTTTTCTAAGAAATATAGGTGATTTACAAAAGAAATTTCTTGAATGAAATCTTCTATATCTTTCTTGCTCATATCACTACTTACAAGTAAACTTGTAGAAAAACTCATATCTTGCAGTTTCCCCTTATATTTTTTTATTAAATTGTCTACTCTTTCATATAACACACTTCTTGGTCTTACTATATAATCTTCACTTAAAAGTTTCTTATAATCAAACTTATCTTCCTCTTTTTTCTTGAAATACTTTAAATCAAAATCTGCTCTCTCTATAAAACTACATAATTCATTCATAACACATCTATTCTTTAGTGTTGGCTGAAATTTATTATATTGTAAAATTAATTGCTCCTCTATCTCATTTCTTTCTTTCTTCTCAAATAAATCATTCATATTTATTCCAGTTTTTCTCATTGCTTTTATGTTGTTTTTTCTTAAATATTTCTTATGGTCTTCTAACATTTTTGGATATATATATCCCATAAAATATGGTTTCTTGTCGGCAACTATTCTATTATTAAATTGTTTTCTTGCTATCTCTTCTTCTGTATCATTCTCATAATCAATTTTTTCTTTGTGTGTCCAATATTTTGGAATTGGTTGGGCTGTTAAACCTTTTGCTTTATCTATTTCTTCTCCTTGATACATTCGTAAGAGTTTAACTCTTAATTCTAGTTCTTCCCATTCTGGACTTCCTTTCTCAAATGAGGCTTGCTTTGCTATCATTGTGCTCGCTGTATTTGTTATCTGTCCTATTCTTGAACCAAACCCATTTAAGTCATTCTTTATTAAATTCTTTTGAGTTAGTTTCTGGTTTGGAACTTTTCTTTTATCATATGTTATTGGATAGCGTTTTTCTGGTAGTGCATTTATCATTATTTCATTGTCAGTGCTAAAAATTATCAATTATACCGTTGGTTTCCCAATACTTTAACTTATTTTATTTCAAATAACGGTTTAGACTATATCTTTACCCCTTAGGGCATGTGGCACTTCAAATGTAAGAATTTCACTTACACTTTACTCCTTTCGGATAGTCGTTTGACTTTATAGGTTAAAAATTTTTATAAGTTTTCCTTGCAACAATATTACTAATAATAGAAACATTGCATCCAAATCTTTTTGCTAAAGCTTTTCTTCCAAAATTTTTGTCTCTTGGCTTATAATTATTTCTTATAAACAAGATATTGTCTGGAGTCATTTTTGCTTGCCAGTTATTACAACCATCTATTATTCTTAACTTATTCTTTGTCGCATGTAATATATTTCCTTTTGCAGTCACCCATTCCAAATTTTCTACACAATTGTTCTCTTTATTCCCATCTATATGATTTACTTCTGGTAAATTGTTTGGGTTTGGGAGAAATGCTTCTGCTACCAATCTATGTACATAAACATGTTTTTCCATTCCATCCTTTGTTAATTTTAACAAACAATATCCTGTTCCTTTTGCTAGTCGGTATTTCATTATATGCTCTGGTTTTGTTTTTTTAGTGCAACTATTTTTCCCAGAAAGCCAAGTTCTCTCTAAAGATTTTACTTTCCCAAAATTACTGACTTGATATAAACCTTCATATCCTTTTACATCTTTCCATATTTCCTTCATAAAATCACCTCTTTTCAAAAAAACAATTTTTAACCTATCTTAGCACAGGATTACCATGTCTTACGATTTAGGCTTCCCCTGTTAACCAATCAATTAGTGCTCATTTCCTAGCATTACTATTCGTTTGATTGATACCCAGTATTTACTGGTTCACCACATTTTTTATATCTATATTTCTATAGATAGGAAACTTAATTTTTATTAATCTCCATCATAATCAGACCTTTTCTACCCTCGGTTTCCCGATATTTATTAGGGGAGTAGACTATCTCTTTACCCACTTGGGGTAGATGGCACTTCGGAAGTGGGAATTTCACCCACAACCTACGAGCAAAGCTCTAGTCGTTACACCTTCCTGTAAAATACAGGCTTGGCACGATATTATCATATATTTTCAAATACTTAGACTTCCATCGTTAGCCCCATCTCTGAGACACCCTAGATTTCTAGGTTCACCATCTTAATTTTTCTATATATTACTATATAGCGTGACTGCGATTAACTAATCACTCATATGCACAACACTCATATCTTTTACACTATTCACAATTCCACTTTCTAAATATTTGTACCAATATCTCATTTCTTCTGTGTTTTCCAAATCTCTTAGTAGGTGTTCTGACCCATGTACTAATGGAGACCTACAACAAAGTATCTCTTTACTCTCTGTCCTACTATTCCAAAAATTACAATACATCTTATATGCTCCAAGTAAACCATTTACTTCCATTCCAAATGCCCATTCACAAAGTGCATATGGGTCACTTATTTGAAACTGATAGTTACCTTTTACCCAAAGCCTACCTATCTTAGCGTCTTTTATTTTCCTTTTTAAAGTTTTATATATTTGTGCTTTTACATACTCATCTTTTAACAACTCAGGGTCTAACATAATTCCTTTTACAAAATTCATTTCTACTTCATTAAGAACATCTTCATCCTCTATGTAATCAGGATTCTGTCCACCTAGCAAATAAAGCAAAACAGATTCCAGTTGTCCAGAACCAATGCTATTTACCCAATCTACTGTTGGCTTTGCTAATTCTTGAACAGTCTCTTTATTTAGATTTAGTGTTTGTAAATACTGATAATTTGTTAAAACAAACTCATCATCATTTCTTTTATTTACTCTACTAACACCCCAAATGTGTCCATATTTCTTTGCATAATACAGATATTCCTGCCAGTTTTCATAGGCTTTCCACATTTTAAATTGAGAAATTGTTAAAATAGCATCGATATTTTCTATATCATATTCAGTTCCCCAAGCATCTTTGATAGTATTCTTATGTGCTACATTCTTTGCAAAATCTTTAAAATCAAATGGAACTACTAAACCTTTTATGTATGCTGACCTTATTATAAAGCCACTTGGTAAATAATCTAAACCTAAATCTATTTGCCATTTTTGTGCCATTTGTGGGCTTATTAAACCCATTCCGTCAAACCAGTTCATTGGCATATCTTTTTTTCTTTCTTCTATATGCCTTTTTCCATCTGAATCTGTGACAATAAAATCTACCATTTGGTCTTTTAAATCAGATTCGTAATCAGATATAACACATACATTTGGAGTTGTTACTTGGTTTACTGCTGACATAAATAAACCGTAATATGCAGAAAACTTTCCTAAATTTGTTTCTTTTAATTTCCCCTCTAAACCACACATTAATATTTCATTTATCTTTGAAAAGTATTTTTCATTAATAAAACCAACAACATTTCTTCTTAAATATGCGGCTGTACAAACAAACCTAACAAACTTTATTCCATTTATACTAAAACCCTTTTTAGTTAAATCTAAGTAATCTTTTTTACTATTCATTTTTACTGTAATTATATCTGGAACAAACAACATTTCATCAATTTGTCTTTGGTATTTTTCTATCTTTATTAGATTTCTCTTAGGCTTGGCTAAAGATTTTTCATCATTTCTTAATTTATATAACCTGTCTAACTTTTCTCTATTAAATGGAGTTCCTTTTATTTTTCTTAGGAAAAAGAAAACTTGATTATCAGCTAATGATACTAAATTTAGGTCTCTCCTTGCTGTCTCAATATCATATTTCATATCTTTTCCTAAGGCATTATCTATTAAGAATTTTGAGTTAAACTTATATATATAAAATAAATCTGTTTTCTTACTCATGTGGCTCTCCTTATTTTATATTTCGTTTTTTACTATCTCAGATGCAATGACTTCTGCACTCTCTTTCAACTGTTCTAAAGAACAAGCTTCTATTATATAAAAAGGTTTGAAATTATCTAGGTTAGTTTCACTTGGATGCCTTTTCTGCTCTGAAGTAAGTCCATTATCAAATTCAGACCCATCCTCATTTTTTCTTACCACTTTTACTGGAAATGTTGAGAATTCATTTTTATCCCAATAGCAAACTTCATTTTCAAATCTGGTATCTGGGATTAAAACATAGTTAAATCTATTTCCAAATCCTTTTACTAACTCACATACAACAGCAACCCACACATTTTCATTATTGTTCCTACATAAGTCTGTGCCTATATACTGTAATAAATTTCTCCCTTTTTCATCTTTTTCTCCATTCCATTCAAAATATTCTTTACAAATAAATTTTAAATAGTCTCCATACTTTATTGTTAAAACCTCTTTACCGTCTTTCTCTAATTCCTCTTTTAAGTACCTTGCAAAGGTATCCTTTCCATTTTGTGCCTTTCCTATGATTGGAATTATTAATGGCTTACACATAAAATCACCCTTTCTAAAATTCTTCCTCTATATCCTCAACTTCACAAAATGAATTGAAGTTTACTCCAAGTCCACTCTCTTTAACAGTCTCCACATACTTGTCTTCAATCTTTTCTATGGCTACACTTTCTATGTTGTCCCTCATAATATCTTCTATCTTATCTTTTGCTCCATTTTCACTGTCTGCATAAATATAAGCAACTCTTTCACTTTTTACAATATAATTAAATTTATAAGTTTTCATTCTTCTATCTCCTTTATCTCTATAATAATTTGAGGATTATCTTTCTCTACATATAAGTTAGTATCTAAATGTAATTGAATCTTTCCTAAACAGTCATCTTCCCATACTCCTGCATTTGTTAGTCCATCATTTATAAACTTTACATGCATTATGAGGTTATCTAAATCTCTTCTTCTTCTGTCTGGAAATACCCATTTATAACTTATCTCCGCTTTCTTTAAGTTCCAATTTGCTATCTCATATTCTTGACACAACCACATTACAAAGTCTTTCCAGTTTTGCTTGATTCCATTTTGTGCAAATCTGTTAGGATTGTTTGTCATTTCATTTAAGTTTGGTGGGAATACTGTACCTACAGTTTTATCTTTAGCTCCTAACTTCGCTAGAGGATGATTCTTCGCTCTTGGGTGACTCTTGAAATAATCTCTACCATACTTTGAAATTACTTCTCGATTAATCGTAATATTCACACTCCTGCGATTCTTCATCTCTAAAGTTTCTCCTCTCCTCTATTTCAAATACATCAGCAGTTCTCTCACTATGTAATCTTTGAGACATACTTTTCTTTTCATATTTATCAACAAACTTTCTTTCATTCATTCTCTTACTATGCTCTTCCATATATTCTTGTAAGTATTCATAGTCCTCACTTCCTAATGCTAACTCTATATCTACATCATTTGGCACTATTCCCACCTCCTCATTTTCGCCTTTATATATATTATCTGTTTTTTTTATACTTTTGTCCTAACTTTTGTTGCACACCCCACAAACCCACATAAATTTCTATTGACTTATTAAAAAAGTGTGTATTGAATTTTTACAAATTACAAAGCCATTTTTTCGGCGGAATCAATTGGGGCTCTAAGTCTATCTGTCAAATTTTTAACAAAAAAATTGGAAAAAATTTCCAGTTCCTGAAACCCAGTCTACGAGCCACTTTCAGAGCTGGAAAAAATTTCCAGTAAAAATTTTGTGCCCTGTACCCCTACAGCCCCAACGGAAAGCTCGGAAATGCACATTTCCTATATATATATGTTAATGTATATTTTATTCTTAGGCTACGCCGTAGAATAGAATATGGATTGACAAATATATTATCTCTTCTTATGGATAGGTTGGGTGTGGCTAAAGAAGAGATGATATATGGTATATATATTATTGTGGTCCCTAGTTGGACTATAGTACTACAGGTGCCATAATCAAAGAGAGTGCTTGCACTCTTTTTTGAAGAGAACTACTAATGTTCTACTTCAACCTGCGTTTACTTTTTTTGCTACGCAAAAAAAGCTAAAATGACATCCCGCAAAATTGGAAAGAATTTCCAGTAAAAAAATCTATCAGAAATTTGACAAAAATAAACTTGACATTTTATAAAAAATATGGTACAATATTATAGAAAATGTTTAAAAAAAAGAAGGTGTTTATCATAAACTTAAAATATTTTAGAGATTCTGAAAATAATTACATAATCTTCAGGAATGTTACTGACAAACCTGTCGATAACTGCGTTATTAGTAGAAAGACTCTATTTAAAGATTTATTACTTAAAAAAGAAGACTCTAACGAAATGGAAGCTCAATTAGATAACTTAGCTAATGATTGCATAAAAGCTCAATTAAAACAGTTTCATGACTCTGATTTAGATTCTTTCTCTACTATCAAAGTTATTGGAAATTATGCAAACTTGGATGAACTAGACCATAACTATATCCAAAGAAATTTGGATTTGTCTAAAATTGATAGCGAAAATACTTTCTATAGGATTGGTGTGGTTTCTGAATGCTACTATCCAGTTAACTTTAAAAACTTTTTGAAAAATCCTTTTAAAATCTTAAAGGCTATTCTTAATTCAGCTTCTTCTAATTAAAAAATAATATATTGTCTTTTTGACAATATATTATTTTGTCAGATTTCTGACAACAGAACTAATAAATGCAAAAAATATTTTTTTATATTGACTTTTTAAATCTTTTATGTTATATTATTCCTAAAATATTTTTAGAATATTTTTGAAAATTTGACAAAGAAAGGAGTAGTTGATTATAAGACAAAAAAAAGTTAAGGAGAGGTAAAAAAATGGATTATTATTTGACTGAGTCAGAAAGTATTGATTTATTGAGCTCTATTAGAGTTGAAAGTGGTTTCAAAGCTGAAACTAGAAAAGAAAAAAAATGTAATGAAACAAAATTGGTTTCTGTAATTCAAATTAAACCAGTAAGTAATATTTGGACTAAAGCATCATTTGAACTTACACAACCTAGTTATTACTTTGGACTTTATTTGACTACAGAACTTAATAATGATAGATTGGTTGTAGCAAATTCAAAAACTCAAGAATACAATAACTCTAATATCTTTGAAGTTGTAGAATACATGTTTGATTCTATTTGGCTTCCTGTTATTAGAAATGAAATTACTATCTCAGAAGATACTTGGAAAACATTACTTGTTCCAGATAAATTTTCTTTAATTCCTGATGGGAATTTCTCTAAAAATAAAATAAAACTTCTTTTTGATAAGTTTGATTATGTAACTAGAGATTCTGAACTTAGTGGTTTCTTGTATGCTGAATTCTTTATGGGACAACAACCTATAAAAATATTCTTTAGTGAGTTCTACGACTTCTGTAAAAAATATGAGATTCTTTAGTGAAAGTGGGTGCTTTTATGGCAAAAGAAATACAAATTAAGGGTTTTATGTGTGAAAAATGTGGAAAAGTATATTCTTGTTTAGATAGTGCTACTAACGAAAGAATGGCTAACAATTGCTGCATGCAATATCACTGTCAAGATTGCGGAGTGGAAACTCCTAAATATCAAACTCTTTGCGATAATTGCGATGAGATTCGTAAATTTAATAATGCAAAAAAAATGTCTTACATAGATTACATTAGACAGTTCCCTAACAATATGATTTACTGTATGGAAACAGATGAATATTACTCAGAATTAGAAGAACTCGTTGATGACTTACTTTACAACAATATTCCAGTTCCTGATTTCGTCTGGGGAACTGATAAGTATAGAGTAGAAGTCGATGCAGAATATGCTTTATCTTCAGCAGAAGATGATTCTGGTTTGGAAGATTTTCAGTTTGACCCACAGGGAATTAGAGAATTCTTAGACTTCGTAGCTAAATGGAATAAGAAATATGGAACTGATGCTTATATGGTCTCTTTTAAAATAGCAATCGTTTTGACTGAAGAAGAAAAAAGGGGGACTAATTAATGAAAGTTATAGAACATGGTGATACTATAAAGGAACATTCTTGCGAAAATTGTGGTTGTGTATTTCAATATTCCAAAAAAGATATTCAGATAGAAAGGGTTATTGCTTACCCTTTCTCTGATTACCCTTTTGATTTTGATATAGTAGAATCTATTAGATGTCCAGAATGCAATTATAGATACATAATTTCAAGTGAACAGGAAGAATATCTACAACTCTCTATTAAAGAAAAGGCTTTAGAAAAAAGTCAAAATAACATTAAAAAAGAAAAAAGAGGTATTCTTCGTAAAATAAAATCTTTAATGAAAGGTGGGCTTTAATATGTCTGAATGGGTTCCTGGTGGTGGGATTCCTAAAAGTGTTAGAAATACTTTAAAGGAAATTGGTGCTACTACTACTGAGTTTATGAATATGCTTAATAATGGAGAACGGAATTCCTGAAAACCTTAGAGATGTTAATAATAATACATCTGTTACTCCTGACATAGATACTATGTCTAATGTTGTACTACAAAAACTTAGAGCAAAATATACTAGAAAGTAAACAAATGAAAGTGGTGATTTTTCTATGTTCTCAATATTTTTATTTATTCTCCTTTGCTTTGCACTTGTTTGTGCTGTTATTTACTTCTTAAGTTCAATGATAAATGAAAATGATTGCGAAAAAGCAAATTCTTGTCCACATAGCTCTAAATGCAGTGGACAGGATATGATTTGCTATAAAAAAAGATTATAAGGAGTTTTGTTTTATGAAAATTTTTTTTGATACCGAATTTACAGGATTACATAAAGATACTACTCTTATTAGTATCGGTCTTGTGTCTCAAGATGAAAAACAATTCTATGCAGAATTTACTGATTATGATGGAAAACAGGTCGATGACTGGATTCAAGAAAATGTTATTAGAAATACTTTACTGTTCTCATGGAGAACTAGAGAAAGTACTTATATAGAAAATTTTCATTGCGGTAATAAGGAAGAAATTAGTTTTATGCTTCAAAATTGGCTCTCTCAATTTGATACCGTAGAACTTGTTTCTGATTGTTCTCATTATGATATGGTTCTATTTGCAGATTTGTTTGGCTCTGCTTATACTTTACCATCTAATGTTTGCCCTACTTGCTTTGACATCTGTCAGGAAATTGCAAGATATTACAATATATCTCTAAAAGAGGCTTTCGATAAGTCTAGGGAAGATATTATATCTGATTTTGGAATCGTTGGCTTGGATTTTAATGTCCCCCTTAAAAATAAACACAATTCTTTATACGACGCTTTTGTGATAAAAACTATTTATGAACATATTCTATATCATGATATTGAAAAATGTGGTGAAGATAATGGGTAAAGTAATTCCTTTTAATAGACCAAATAACTCTACAAAAAATAAATTGGATTTGTGTGCTCTATGTCAGTCTGAGGAAAAACTTCCAAACCTTATGATTTGTCAGAGTTGCTACTCTAATATTATGAAAGAATTTAGCGATTACTTGGATGATATGCTCTTTAATTTGGCTAGTGCTATTCCAAGTCAATCCCTTGAAAGAGTTTTGATAGATAAAATGTATCTATTACAACAAAATTTTTATCACAATAATTAGAATAACTATTGACTTTTTCAAAATTGTATGGTATAATGTGTTTAGAATTGAGGGAGATTTATGCAAGAAGAACAGGGAATTGTAAAAAATATAGATAATCTTGGGAGATTAACTATTCCTAAAAACCTTAGAGATAAATATAATATATCTACTGATACTCCTATATTTATTCAGGACTTAGGAAAAGGTAAAATAACTTTGGTTATAACTAAATCTTTGGTTTGTCCAAAATGTGACAAAATTTTAGAAAATGACAGTATTTATTGTAAATATTGTGGAATTAAAGTACATTAGAAAGGAAATAATATGATGGGAAAATTAAATGAACTTATTAATCAATATACTATAGGAAAAGGTATGCTTTATTCCGTCCCTAATTCCATTAAACCTACTTTACCTGTAAAAAATTGGGATAGAAATAAACTTTCCTTTTCTGTCTCTAAATCTACAAATAGAAAATTTGTAGCAATATCTGATTTTACTTTTGGGTATGGTTATTCTAAACAGGAGGCTATCTCAGATTTGTTCATTCAGGTTGATAGTTTGTGGAACTATTATATTAACTCTTCTTCTTGCTTGACTAGAAAAGAACAAAAGTTTAAATCCTTTCTTTTGGAAAATTTGTTAAAGGAGTGATTTTTATGGCTAGAGACCCTAAAAGAATTCCAGAAATTCTAGGTCTTATCTCTGAAATTTGGAATAAATATCCAGATTTAAGACTTTGTCAACTTTTGGAAAATGTTAAACCTCAAAATTATAATGATATGTATTATATAGAGGATTCGGATTTGATTACTTTACTTAAACTTCGCTATAAAAAATAATTTATTTTTGAAAGGAGCTTTTATATGCTTAAAAAAAATATTACCGTTAAAGAATTGATTTCAGAATTAGAAAACTATAACCCTAATGCTGTTGTAAGTATGATGGCTTACGGTGCTATTCACCCTTTCTCTATTGTTTTTGGACATAATTTGGGTGAGGCTCAGGATGGATTGGTTAATCCAAAAAATTGCGATAATGTGTCTTTTTATTTGGAAACTTTAAATTCACAAGAAAATGAGAATGGAGTTGGTTAATATGTGGAAATTACTTTTCTCTGATTATGATACGGATAAGATTAGTTTGGTGAATGGTAAAAGACTTTCTTTGACTCAATGTATTCAAGATTATGCCATTCCAAATAAAATGAAATTTACTGTCGTCGGTCTTTATGCAGATAAGAAAAAATATACTGTTGTTTACAATAATAATCCTTTCATTTTTGCTTATAAAAATTTTTCTACTCATAAAGATAATAATAAATATTGGCTCGTTTTACTTGATTTACGCCAAAATAAATTCTCTGAGTTTGTTGTGAAATCTGATGATTTACTTAAAGATATAAAAACTTTCTCTGATTTTATGACTGTTCCAGCTTTTACTAAACAAACTTTAGATGACTTGAATCCATTATTTATTGACCCAATTAATTTACAATATAATAATGGTGAACCATATATGGCTGACCTCTCTGAAATAGATAGGGTTTGGGTAGAACAATTAAGAGGAAAAAAATTAGGAGAATAGGAGTTGATTTACTATGTTTGAATTGAATGATGTTGTGTGCTTTAGAGAAACTCATAAATGGGTTGGTTGTCTTGGCTTTGTTAATGAAATAAAAAATGTTAAGGATATGCAAGGAAACGATACTTTAAGACTTATGATTGGAGTTCCTTGTCCTCAAAAAGGTGTGGCTTACATTTTTTGCTCTCCAGAAGATGTCGAAAATATGAACGCTAAGTATCCTTATGAAATAAAATCTGAGGAAGACGAAGAATGATTCACCACGGGTTCAAACAAGGAAAACGAGTTTTAATTATTCTGAAATCTGGAGAAAAAGTTGTTGGGAAATTTCTTAGTAGTAATGCTAACTCTATTATTCTTGACTCTCGGAAAATTTCTTTGGAAAGATATTCGTGCAACAACTATAAATAAAAATAGAAAGGAGTGATTTTATGGTTGGTAGTGTTATTGTATTTATCTTTTTACTCGCTATAGTGGCTCTTAAAAGCTCTAAACTATCTTTTATTTTGTTTGGAATTGCTTTGACTATCTTCCTACTTTTTCTTTTTAAACTCGCTGGACTTGTTCTTTTACTTATTATTGGAGCTTTAGTATGGTTCTGCTCTAATGCATAACTTTAAGTTAGGGGGTGCTATTATGGAAATTTTTAAAAAGATTCTTGCTGTTATTATTACTATTATTGTCTTAGTTGTTTGTATGAAACTTGCTTTTATAGTTGCAAATGTAGTTCTTAAAATAATTTTGGCAGTGATAGTTGTTGCAATAGCTGTCGCTATTTGTAGTTGGATTTATTCTCACTTTATAAAATAGAAAGGGTTTTTGTTATGGAGATTATTAATAATGGGGAGTTCTTTATTCGGAGATAAGGTTATGCTTACTGACTTTCTCTTTAAATATAGCTCTACTAATGGTGTTAAACTACATGATATTCGGTGTTGTTACTAATCTTTGTAAAACTAATAATAAACAGGATTATCAGAGATTGGAAATAGAATTCTTTGGGTATTTTGATAATGGGAAAATTGTTCCTTATGAAAATAATCAGAAAAAAGCTTTTAAATTTTATTCTGCTGAATTACAAAAAATACCTGAGGTTGATTTCTATAGATTGTTATCTGAAAAAGGAGATTGTATTATGGAAAATGAAAAAATTATAGATGATAAATCTAAATTAGATTTGGTTACTAGATTTTATAAGATTTCTAAAAGAAATATTGTAGATAAGTACTCTGCTAAAATAACTGAAGTTACTGAGAATGATGCTATATTAAATAAATTAAAAGAAACTAAAACTAACTTATACGAATTTCTTAACTCTCATTTAGATTCTTGCCCTACTGACTTACATATAGAATTTACTACTAATACTGGAACATTTGAGGTGACTTCTAAGGAAACTGGAGAAAAAATAAATGAACTTGTTCATAAACAAGAAAATGAATTACATGAACTTTCTGAACTATGCTCTAATGCTAGAGCTGTTATAGCTTGTACTGATTACTTTTCTGAAACTGCATCTGCTCTGCAAAGTTATGGTATTATGGATGCCTATTATAGACTAAATATAAACTACGGAAAGGAATCTTAGTTATGGGAACTGTTATTATGTCCGCTAAAGAATGCTCAGATAATGTTAAAGAAACGGCTAGAAGTAAATGTAATTACATAAAGCATGCCTACGGTATTACTCCTACTTTGGCTGTTGTATTAGTTGGAGACGATTCGGCAAGTCAAGTTTATGTTCGAAATAAATCTAAAGCTTGCGACTTTATTGGGGCTCACTTCTTTGAAAAAATACTGCCTGCTGATAGCTCTTTGGATTTAATTTTAAACACTATTTATGAACTTAATAATAACCCAGATATTCATGGAATTCTTGTTCAGTCCCCTGTTGGAAATTTGGATTACTTTCAAACTCTTAAAGTGTTCGATAGTATTGACCCTAGGAAAGATGTAGATGGGTTTAATTCTTTAAATAGGGCTAGATTACTTACTAACTCTAATGAATGGTACCCTAAACCTTGTACACCTCTTGGTATCTATTTGCTACTTGATTACTACGGAATTGATATTCAGGGGAAAAATGTTACTATTATTGGTAGAAGTAATATCGTTGGAAAACCTTTGGCTTGCTTACTTGAAAACTTGAATGCTACTGTTACCCTTTGCCACTCTAAAACTGATATTCAAGATTTGAAAGAATATTGCCAGAATTCTGATATTATTATTAGTGCTGTCGGTAAGGCAGGGTTTGTTGATTATAGCTTTATCGGCGATAGGACTAGAGCTATCGTTGATGTCGGTATGAATAGAGTGGATGGAAAACTTTGTGGTGATGTTGATTTCGATAGTGTTAATGATTTGTTTCAAGATAGGTATAATGATAATTGGATTACCCCTGTCCCTGGAGGAGTTGGGTTGATGACAGTTAGTTGTTTGTGTTGGAATTTGGTTAAGTGTTGTGAAAGGTTGTGTGAGTGTGAAAGTTAAAGAGGGAGATTATGTTAAGATTAACAGTGGAAAATGTGCTAGGGTATATTCTGTAGGATTGAGTATAGGAAATCTTTTTGAAGAGGATAATATTGTAAATTTGTGTGATGGGACTTTCTGTTTTGAGAGTGATATTATTGAGATATTGGAAGGGTAAGGGTATGCCCTTTCTTTTTTTGGGTATCGAAATGAAGGTGCCCACCCCCTTGCGGGGCGAACATCCGTTCAGAATAACTTAAAACACCCCCCATGAGAACAAAAGTTCGATTTTTGCCATTCTGACAACTGGAAATATTTTCCAAATAAAAAAGCCCTCCCCGTTTAGGGAAGGGCGAACTCTTGTTTTATTTCCCTCCAAGTATTGCCACGATGACAACTTGTAAAACTATTCCAACTATTAATATCCCCATGAGCGTGCCTCCTCGTTGTTTAGTTCCTCGTAGTTTACTATACTATTACTATAATATAATTCATCTAAATCCTCTAAACGGTTGGCGTTGTAGGTGTCTACGCCTTTTAGTAATTCGTTAAAACTGGTAAAATTTTCCATCTTTTTTTCCTCCTATTTATTCAATTTACTTGCGTTTTATGGTAACCGTTGCCACTTGCAAGTAGAGTGGCAACGGTTATTTGGTGCTAGTCCTTGCCGTTACTGAATGATAAGTCGCAATGACTTTCTTCTATCATCACACATTCCTGGTTCAATAGTTTACATAATTTATTGATTATATTGTTTATTGTTTTTTTGTCTACATCGTATAATAATATAATGATATTCGGTTCACAAATTGTGGTTTTGTCTATATGTTTATATATACCGTTGCCAAGGTACACCGTCGCACCTTCCACGCATTCCATTAAACACTTATTGACTATATTAAACGCCTCCTCCGTTGGGATTTCTTGCTTTTTTGTGTCCTTGTCAAATAGACCGATACACAACATCGTTTTATTATTTACATATTTTTCCATTTTTTAACACCTCCATATAATTAAAGTAAACTTGTTATATATCCACCTAATAAAATACCTAAAAACGGTAGTAAAATAGGCGACAA
>ERZ1090861.24-NODE-24-length-119460-cov-9.618785_pt1 | contig 119460 bp, 124 predicted proteins | sample MGYA00478482_ERZ1090861 | MGnify/ENA primary metagenome ERZ1090861 (study PRJEB33644, sample SAMEA5815744) | chicken gut metagenome | biome: Chicken; feature: Gastrointestinal Tract; material: Caecum | place: Ireland | collected 2019-01-01 | study: A study of the... | reverse complement strand
TATAATCGCGTACATATGGCACCTCCTATTATCATTACTCGCCAATTACGGTGTCTGCCAGATAGACAGAACTTAAAACCTCATTGTGCGGCATACTATTGTAGTATAGCATACTGCTTTTTATCCAGTCAAGAGTTTTTATCCATTTTTTTCAGCTTTTCATAGCAGTATTCAATAATACTGCGGCGTGTGATAATTCCGATAAATTTTCCGCCATCGTCTACAACCGGTACAAAATTCTGATTCATTGCTTTCTGGATCAGATCTTCCATGTCAGAGCCGGCCGATACTGCAGCATAATCTGCTTTCCTGGGAAAATCCTTAATAAAAATGTTTTCCGCTTCTTTCAGATTAAGATGTGTATACCGTTTGATTCCCCAGAGAATATCTCCTTCTGTAATTGTACCTACATATTCCCCCTGACGGTTCAGCAGGGGAATGGATGCATATTTATGATATTCCATGGATTCCAGCGCCTGCCTGAGTGTGCTGGAGTCATAGATATATGCTGTTTCGCTCTTTGGCTTTAAAAAGAACAGAATATTCATATGAAACTGTCCGCCGCCTTTCTCCTGTTGTGTATTTCGGGTTTTCTTTCTGTCAGGCAGATTGCAAACATCTGCCTGACTGCCTGCCCCATACCGGGCAGGCGGCTGTCCGGTTCAGTTAAATCTGTGTTACAACAAAGATTTCGTAGAGAGCCCGGATCGCGTTTTTGAAGTCATCGTGACGCACGCCTACGATAATATTAAGCTCGCTGGAGCCCTGATCGATCATTTTTACATTAATATGTGCATGAGCAAGGGCTGAAAAGATCCTTCCGGCTGTTCCTCTTGTGGACTTCATGCCCCGGCCTACAATTGCAATCAGCGCCAGATCGGATTCCAGTTCAATATGATCCGGATTTACTGCCTTGTGGATTTCCGCAAGAATTTTCTGCTCTTTTTCCTCAAAGACATCTTTGTGTACAAAGATTGTCATTGTATCAATACCGGAAGGCATATGCTCTATAGACACATTGTTCTCTTCAAATACCTGCAGTACTTTGCGGCAGAATCCGATCTCGGAGTTCATCATGGCTTTCTCAATTGTTATGGCAACAAAACCGTCTGTTCCCGCAATTCCGGTAATTGTGTACTTTGACTGACGGCAGGTTCCTTCGACAATCAGCGTGCCTTTATCCTGAGGAGCATTTGTATTTTTAATGTTAATCGGAATACCGGCTTTTCTTACAGGAAAAATGGCGTCTTCATGAAGAACGCTGGCACCCATGTAGGACAGCTCACGGAGTTCTTTGTACGTGATCGTCTCGATGGATTTCGGTTTCTTAACAATTCTCGGATCCGCAATAAGAAATCCGGATACGTCTGTCCAGTTTTCGTACAGATCGGCATTTACGGCCAGAGCTACAAGTGATCCGCTGACGTCAGATCCTCCTCTGGAAAAAGTAACAACCGTTCCGTCTTCTTTTGCACCGTAAAATCCGGGGATAACCGCGTTTTCCATATCAGCCAGTCTGGCTGAAAGCAGTTCGTTTGTCAGAGCGTCATTGAATGTGCCGTCATCATTGAAACGGATGACTTCTGCCGCATCCACAAATTCAAAGCCCAGGTAGGCCGCCATAACCTTTCCATTCAGATATTCGCCCCGGGAAGCCGCGTAATCCCGTCCGATCTTTTTGCTGAAATTTACCCGGATTATATCAAAGTCTTCATCCAGAGAAAAGTCAAGTCCCAGACCATCAATAATCTCCTGATATCTTTCTTTGATTTTGTCAAGCAGCTCTGTGAACTTCTTCTCTTTCACTGCCGCGGCATAACAGCTGTACAGCATATCCGTCACCTTTGTATCGTCTGAAAAACGTTTACCGGGCGCGGAGGGAACCACATATCTTCTGGACGGATCCTTCCGGATAATATCCCCGACCTTTTTAAACTGCTCAGCACTGGCAAGGGAGCTTCCGCCGAATTTTACTACTTTCTTCATCTTCCATCTTCCTCCAATGTAAAATTATCATTCATTATTCTATACCGTATAGTTTTCCGGCTTATGTCCGGAAAATACAGCTTCCCGACATACTTTCGAAACCATATTATAACGCCTGAAGGGCGGGTTGTAAATGATAATTTCCGGCAAAATGCACTTATTTGCAGCAGATTCGGATGTTTATATTCACAACAACATTTCTATTTCGGATAAGCCGCCAGCATTTTCTGTTTCAGGCTGTTCCAGGCCGCCAGCCCTTCTTCATCCGCTGAAAAGAATTCATTATCCTTCACCTGGGAATAAGGTACATAGGTCGGGCCTTCCCCTACGGGAATAATTACATTTTCCATATCTTCATAGCAGAAAACCGGAGTGATCATGGAATTGCTGTAAAGTCTGTATACCGGCAGAGTATCAGAATCCGTCCTTACTTTTTCCGTTACAAATACCAGATACTCCTTCCCTTCTTTCATTATATTAACAAAGGAACACTCCAGAGCCGAAGGCTGAAGCTCAACAACAATTCTCCACTGGCTGGAAGTCAGATATATTTCATCCCCCTTCTGCAGCCCATTCCCGGCATAAACCTCTTCTATCTGTACTTTCTGACGGCTTGTTGCAAAAAGATTATCAAACTCACCGGTCGGGGATACACGCAGGATATAGGGAACACCCGGAAGTTCCTGCTCAAGATCTCTGCAGCTGTTTTCTGTAAGGGGTGATATGGCCTCAGCGATATACAGCCTGTCAAGATAATTTTCCTCCCTGCATAGATCGGTATAAGTCTGGCGTTTTACCAGGCCAAATGCTGCAGCTCCAATAAGAATGACCATTGTAACTGCCGTTAATATCCGCATTTTCATCTTGCTTCCCCCTTTCTCTTCACTTCACGCAGTGTACCATTGTCGATCCGGTATACAATATCCGTCAAAATGCTGATATCACTGCTGTTATGACTTGCAAGCAGGATCAGGGCGCCCCTTTCTTTTTCTTCCAGAATCAGCCGGCGGATAATTTCGACGCCTTCATCATCCAGTCCATTTGTCGGTTCGTCCAGCATAATGACATCCGGTTTTTCCATTACAGCCTGTGCAATGGCAAGCCTCTGTTTCATGCCGAGAGAATATTTCCTGTACGTTCTTCTGTCGTCCGGGTCAAGACCGACCCTGTTCAGAGCAGCCCGTATTTCTTTGCTATGAATTTTCCCTTTGATGTCAGCCAGATATTTCAGATTCTGAAAACCAGTCAGATTTGGATACAGGCTGACATTTTCAAGAATGATTCCCAGGCCCGGCAGAACGGAAAAATCCCGGCGAAGCACTCTTCCGTTCCACCGGATTGTTCCGGAATCAACAGACATCAGACCGGACAGAGCGCGGAACAGCATGGTCTTTCCGGAACCGTTAGGACCTGTGAAGCCATAGATCTTTCCGCTTTGCAGATCCAGGCTGATTTCTGATAAGATCTTTTTCCCTCTGATTGTTTTACTGATTTTTTCTGCAATTAGTTTCATACTACACACCTCCCTCGGAATCAGCTGTTAAAAAATCATGATGTTTTACGATAAAGGCCCCTGTTACAGCCGCCGCCAGAGCAGTTCCTGCTGTTACCAGAAAGGAAACCGCGAAATAAAGTCCTTCATAAGGCGCCTGAATGGTTTTGTCAGGCAGCGGAAAAACACTGCTGTGCCATCCGATTACCAGATGCGCCATCGGATTCAGATTAAGAAACCGTGTTACAAAAGGCCTGTTTTCTTCAAACATGTTAATAAAGATCAAAAGCGATGTAAAAATCAGCTGCGTGCCGCAGACAAGGAAGAAAGCGGCGTTGCTTCCCAGATAAACGGCAAGCAGATTGATGATAAGCGACATGGAAAACAGCCATAATGTATAAAGAATAATATGATACACAGCCAGAATCACACCGGCCTTATCTATATAAAAGGGGTACATAAGCGCGGCCGTTACTGCCGCAGTCACGACAAGAATGATCTGAAACAGCAGCGCAGCGCCGGCCAGACCGGTTATTTCTCCCAGATACCATCGAATCCGTCCGGGGGTACGGGAAAAGACATAGATGCTTGCCGTACAGAAACTGCGGTAAACCTCGATTCCCATATAAATCTGAAATACATAACAGGGAACCAGTACAAGCGTAAGCGACAGCAGCTCTGAAATTACAGGAGTAAGCGGAAATCCCGGCGCCCTGCTTCCGCTCAGACGCATGACCAGATCTGACAATCCGATATTTCCCAGTACTGTAGGCTGCATATACATCACAGCAAGATATATTCCGCCTGATATACCGGTTACTGCGGAGACTGTAATCCGGCTGTTTATCGTACGCAATCTTTTCTCCCTCCTATATATGCTCCCGCAGCAGTCAGAAGGATAAGCAGAAGAACGGCGAGAGCAAATACCGGTCCATATAGTGTTTTACTGTCAGCAAACAGCAGAAAATAACTGTACCAGGCGGCCGAAACAGACGAATTCTGCATATGGAACCAGTCCGATATCATAATGGTAACATTCAGAAGTGCAAATACGGGAAGAAACAGCAAAATCCGGAACTTTATGTAGAACAGGGATGAAACTGCTGCTGTAAAAGCTCCCAGGATGCCGGAAAGTATGCCAAATAAAAGTGTGAGAACCAGAGCATATATGTACGGTGAAACCTGATACAATCCTGTAAACAGATAGCTCTCGGTCATTCGGAAATATTCCTCCTGATAGCAGTTCAGATTCATCAGATCTCCTGCTGCAGTCAGCGGAAACGCCAGACAGTTCAGAATAATCTCGATGAGAAACGGAATCGTAAAAACGATCATTGTTACTGCAAATGCAGCCAGTATCTTACTGAAACGATACCGGATATTCCCCAGCTTTGCCGCCAGCAGAATATCTTCACCGGTCTGTCGTTCCGAAGCCAGTGCAAAGCCTGCCGGACATACGACCAGAAGGGGATACAGCTGGATTAAGAACAGCGTCCGGTCCGGCGTCAGATAGGTCTGATTCCAGCTGAGCAGAAGAAGCTTCATCGGGTGGTACATTTCAACCACATCTTTCCCCTGAAAGGCAAGTACGTTTGAAATGAAATTAAAAAGTACCATTGCCAGAAGAATAAAAAAAGTTATAATTGCGCCGTTTCGTTTTAAAAGAAAGCGAATCTGCGCGGCAGTAGTTTTTATAAACATGTTTTGTTCACCTCCCTGTATGAAAACAGATATTATAAAACCGTGTATTTTGTTATTAATAGAATAAAATGGAAAATTAAAGAATGAATTCTGAAAAATATAAAGAAAAACTAAAGAAATCAAAAAGAAGAGTGCAAAAAAAGTCGTCCTGATACCGCGGCATCAGGACGGATCTTTAGCTAAGATAAATCTGATGAAGTGTTCTGTATGTAACTCTGATCAGCAGTTTTCTTTTTTACCTGTTCATACAGTGGTTTATGGACTTTCTTCCGTGTTACTTCTACCAGATTGAGAGATGTAATATCTACCAGTGTTGTCTGGATCGGGTCTTTTGCAAGACAGGTGCGGAATTCCCGCATGAGGCATTCTACATTTTCCTCTGCGTCCATATTGATAAAATCTATAATGATTATGCCGGAGAGGTTTCTGAGGCGGATCTGCCGGGCTGCTTCTCTGGCAGCCTCCAGATTGATCTTCAGGATCCCTTCTTCGTTCTTCCCTTTTCCGGCAATGCTCTTTCCTGAGTTTACATCGATTACAGTAAGTGCTTCTGTAGGCTGTATGATAAGATAACCGCCGGTTTTCAGCCAGGCCTTTTCCCGCAGAGCTTTTTCCAGCGCTGTTTCAGTGCTGTACAGCTTTCCGAGAGGAAAACCGGCGTCGTCATACAGTCGGAGAAGCCCGCTTCTTTCCGGCATTTCCATGTCAAAATAGGAGTGTATCCGTGTATACAATTCCTTATCTCCTATCAGAATTTCTTCCATGCCTTCCATATAAACGTTTTTCAGATCTGATATGTAAGAAGGTGGCGCTGACTTCAGACAGGAAAAGCAGGTCCTTGTGGGAGCGATGGCGGCAATATGCTGATATTCGCTGCGGAGGGTCTCGATCTCATCCAGTACGTCCTGAAAGGAAGCATCTTTCGCGTTTGTCCGGACAATGATACCAAAGCTGTCGTTCTGGTATTCGCGCAGCTTTTTTTTATAATCATCCCGCAGGCTTTTCGGCAGTTTGGAAGATACGCCGATTCTTGTATTTCCGTGGGTCAGCACAGCATATCTTCCGGTAAAACTGATATTGCCGGTTACGGTAGGCGCCTTTGTCTTTACAGCCTCTTTGCTGATCTGTACAACCAGTTCGTCACCGATGCAGAGCGGCTTTTTTCCGATCTTATTCGTAAAAAGAGCCTGGGAGACATCTTTCATATCATAGTAACAGCTGATTCCGTTTTCAATCTCAACAAAAGCAGCGCCGATATTGGGGACAATATTTTTTACCTTTCCGATATAGATATCGCCAAGACGGTGGGTGCCCGTCCGGTCTCCATCTGCATCTGCGCAGTGGATCTCTGCGATATCCCCGTCTTCCAGAAGAAAGGTCCGTATCTGTCCTTCCGCTTTTTCAATCAATATCTTTCGTTTCATTTCCCGTCCTCATTTCTCTTTTCTGTTTCTCCGGCAGAAAGCTGTATATAGAAGCCTATGATTTATTATACAATTTCTGTTCCGAGAGATTCCAGTGTAACCAGTTTTTTCTCCGTATCTGTTCCTGCGTCTGCATACATTTCAAGACGGTGGTATGAAAAATCTTCCGGACCGGCAGGAGCCTCCGATGTGTCTGCCGCAGGATCCAGATACCGGCAGAACGCTTCCATTACCAGATCCGGTTTCAGATTCTGTGAGCTGCCTGCCGCAAGCTGCAGATAAACAGTATCATCCTGAACAGACCAGCTGTAGATCATGGGGCGAATGTCTACTTCCTTTTCGCTTCGTTTTGTCTGCTTGATAATCCGGATTTCCGGCTGAGCAAGAAATGCCTCGAAACGGGAAGTCCAGTCTTCCGGAAGAATGCGGCGCCGGTTATGGGGATGTACCAGATAGTCGGCGGCTGCCAGAATGGTCATGCCTGTCATTTTCTTTTCTTCTGAAATCTGCCGGAAACTTAAAACTTCTATCCCTTCCACACAGGCTTTGTTCATTCTTAGCATTGCCTCACTGCTGCTGATGGGGGCGGTGAGTTCGATATCAAAGTATTCCCCGTCGCTGCTCAGCCCGATTCCCAGAGGGCTGGCAAAAGACATAATCATATGGGGACTGTAGCCTCCGGTGAAGGCGATGGGAATATCGGCTCTTCTCATTACCTTCTGGAAAAACCGCATTACATCCAGATGGCCGATAAACCGCAGAGCGCCGTATTTTCTGAATTTAATTCTTGCCTTCATAGCAGACACCTCCTCCGAAACGCGCGGCACCGCAGCCGGAACACTGCTGACGGCAGTTGGGGGTTACGGTTTCTTTCATGGCGTTTTCCCACTCACTGCGCAGAAATTTTCTGGTTACGCCTGTGTCGATAAAATCCCACGGAAAGAGCTCGTCCTCTCCTCTTTCCCGCAGGTTATAAAAGGCAGGATCAATGCCGGTATTTTCAAAAGCCTGCATCCACAGATCGTTGTGAAAACTTTCCGTCCAGGAGTCAAACAGACATCCAAGCCTGTATGCTTCTTCTACAACTTTTCCTATTTTCCGGTCGCCCCGGGCCATAACGCCTTCCAGTACGGTAACCTGTGCGTCGTGCCAGTTGTATTTCAGGCTTTTCCGGTTAAGCTGTGCATGAAATTCGTCTTTTACAATTTCTGCTCTTCGCATATATTCCTCTGCAGTGCACATGGAAGCCCACTGAAATGGAGTAAAGGGTTTTGGCACAAAAAAAGAGGAGCTTGCCGTGATCTGGCATTTCCCGTTTCTCCGGTCTTTTGGGATTTCATAATATCTGCGCGCCACCCGGTCAGAAAGCCGGGCTATCTCCCGCATATCTTCCTCTGTCTCGGTGGGCAGACCAAGCATAAAATACAGTTTGACCTTTGTCCAGCCGCCTTCAAATGCCTGTCCGGCGCCGTCCAGGATGTCTTCCTCGGTAAGCCCTTTGTTGATCACATTTCGCATGCGCTGGGAGCCTGCCTCCGGAGCAAAAGTAAGACTGCTCTTGCGGATATCCTGTACTTTGCTCATTACATCCAGGGAAAATGCGTCGATCCGCAGAGAGGGCAGGGATATATTAATTCCCTTTCCTTTAAATTCATTAATCAGAAATGTCACCAGTTCTTTCAGTTCAGAATAATCACTGGAGCTGAGGGAACTGAGGGAAATTTCTTCGTGGCCGGTAGTTTTCAACATCGTGCGGGCATATTCCTTTAACTTATCCACATTCCGCTCTCTTGTAGGACGGTATATCATTCCTGCCTGGCAGAAACGGCAGCCGCGGATACATCCCCGCTGAATCTCAAGAACGACCCGGTCCTGGGTTGCTTTGATAAAGGGAACGACAGGTTTCATTGGATAGGATGTGTCCGTCACATCCATGACTACCTGTTTTTTTACTGTGTCCGGGGCGTGCATGTTGTTCGGTGTAAAAGACTTCAGTGTACCGTCAGTATTGTACTCCGGGTCATAAAAGGCGGGCACATAGAGGCCTTCGATCTGTGCCGCTGTTTCAAGAAATTCTTTCCGGCTCTTTCCGGAATTTTTCCAGACCTTGTATGCGTCCAGAAGTTCATCATAAACAGTCTCCCCTTCTCCGATATAAAAGATATCAAAAAAGTCTGCCAACGGCTCCGGATTGTAGGTACAGGGACCGCCTCCGATCACAATGGGATCTGCCTCCGTCCGTTCCGATGCATGCAGGGGGATCTGACTCAGATCCAGGATCTGCAGAATATTTGTATAGCACATTTCAAACTGAATGGTAATGCCGAGAAAATCAAAATCCCGTATTGGATCCTGAGATTCCAGGGCAAAAAGAGGGATATTTTTCTCATGCAGTATTTTATCTAAGTCAGTCCATGGAGAATAGACCCGTTCACACCAGGTATCCTCCCGCCGGTTAAACATATCGTAGAGGATCTGAATACCGAGATGAGACATACCGATTTCGTACACGTCCGGGAAGCACATGGCGAAGCGGATGTCTACCTCTGACGGGTCTTTCATGACTGAATTGACTTCTCCGCCGATATACCGGGCCGGTTTTTCAATCTGCATTAAAATGTCATCGCTTAAAGCAAGTTTTCTCATTTTAAAACACCTTTCGATTGTAGGATTTATGCAACTATAAAGTCCTGTATTTTTTACTTTTTATATGAAAGCTGAAAATATTTGCGATAATTCCTATAAATTGTACTATACGGTATTTAAAATGTCAAAATGTAATCATCTTATATAACTGCAAACTTCTTTTCTATATATGCCTGTTTTTTCAACCTATCAGCTGTTATGTTTAATTCCGATTACAACTGCAATAATGCCGATATATTATAATAAATAAAGCGTGTCACATATGGGGTAAAAATTTTCCCTATGTATAACACGCTTTTTACTTTACAGTGCTTTCCACACTTCTTTAATTGTATCGGCATCCATATTTTTTTCAATCTGGTTGACAATAGCCCTGCTGTCTACATCTGCTACTTTTACCTTGCTCTGGTCCATATAGACAAAGCAGACAAAACAGAGAATGCCGATTGCAAGCCGTATGTAAAAGCTGCCGCCGGATGATCCTTCCGGTTTTTCATTGTCTTTGTACAGATCCTGATATATTCTGCCGTATCTGGGATGAATGGCCGGAATCTCTCTTTTTTCATCATAAAGCTTCCGGGTCTGCCGGAGCAGTTCCCTTCTGCGAGCTTCGGAATCATTCATAAAAATACCACCGCATAATACTTGTTTGTGATATCTTATGATTCGTCCGATCAGGATATGTCCTGTTTGCAGGCAGAAAATATCAGCGGTCTGCCAGCTCGTTCGTAATGTCTTCCCAGGTCACGCCTCGCTCTACCATAAGCACCATTGCGTGATAGAGGAAATCCGAGATTTCGTATTTGATCTCTTCCGGATTCGGATTCTTTGCGGCAATAACAATTTCAGTTGCCTCTTCTCCCACTTTCTTCAGGATCTTGTCAATTCCTTTTTCAAAAAGATAATTTGTGTAAGACCCTTCCTTGGGATGGATTCTCCGGTCTTCGATTGTGCTGTACACGGATTCAAATACCTGGAGCGGATTTTTCGCATCGTAATCTGCACCCACAATTGTGGTGTAGAAGCAGGAACGGTTTCCTGTATGACAGGCAGCTCCTACCTGGTCTACCTTTGCCAGCAGAGTATCCTTGTCGCAGTCAATGGCAAGGGATTTGACATACTGGAAATGTCCGGATGTTTCTCCTTTTACCCACTGACACTGTCTGCTTCGGCTGTAGTAAGTCATTCTTCCGGTCTTGACCGTATTATCAAAAGCCTCTTCGTTCATATAAGCCAGCATAAGCACTTCGTTTGTTTTGTAGTCCTGAACAATAACCGGAATCAGTCCGTCGGAATTCAGCTTAAATTCACTGAAATCCATCATACTTTCAAAGGAAGTCATCTGAATGCCTGCGTCTGCACAGATTTCCTTAAATTCATTGAAATCCATATTCAGGCTGCTTACAAACATTCCGGATACGCCTTTAACGCCGCTGCATTTCAGGATTCTCAGAATTTCACTCTGCTCCATCGTATCAGTCAGCACAACACAGGGAAGCTCCGTTATATTCATAACAGAAGCCAGGTCAAGTCTGTGCATAAATACGATTTCCGTACTGAATTCTTCAATCAGATGCTGCTGTTTGAAAAGTGCGTCAAAATCGTTCAGTGATACGGCGATCCGCTCTTTTCCGAAGCGTTTGGATACCTCTTCAATGAGATCAATAGAAAGAGGCTTGGAAAAATTCAGAATCGCTCTTTTTGCTCCTGCATACAGGATTTTCTTTACATCTTCTGTCCTGCGGATATTTCCTCCCGCAATCATCGGGATACTGATTACCCGGTTAATCTTTTTAATCAGGTCAATGGCCTCGTCATGTTCTTCGTCCGAGTCTGACAAATCAAAGACAATCAGTTCATCGGCTCCCCGGTCACTGTACTGTTTGGCCAGTCCGACGACATCACCGGACAGAACTGTGCTGTCGTCAAACCATTTTACTGCTTTGCCTCCGTCAATAAAAATGCACGGAGTCAGTCGTTTATAACTCATTGATATTTCTCCTTCTCTATCGTGCGGCCGGCTTCATGCGTCTGTGATATAAGACTATAATGTTCCTTTTGTAGACCACACTTCTTTTATCCTGGGTTCTTCTGAGGAAGCCATGTCAAGGGCTTTCCCGAAGGCTTTAAACAGCGCTTCTGCCATATGATGATTGTTTCCGCCGTCCAGAATCTTCAGATGCAGATTCATAGAGGCGCTGTAAGAAACGGCATAGAAAAAGTCCTGTATCATTTCTGTATCCAGGCCGCCGATTCTGGGAACCGTAAATGCGGCGTCATACTTAAAATAGGGTCTTCCCGACAGATCTGCCGCGCACAGCGCCAGTGTTTCATCCATAGGCAGAATAAAATATCCGTATCGTTTTATCCCTGCTTTGTCTCCCAGCGCCTCTGCGATGGCCTGTCCCAGTACAATTCCTGTATCTTCTACTGTGTGGTGGCAGTCCACGTCCAGATCTCCCTTTACTTTTACACTTAAGTCAAATAGTCCGTGGCGGGCAAATCCGTCCAGCATATGATCAAAAAACGGGATTCCGGTATCAATCTGGTTGTTTCCGCTTCCGTCCAGACAAAGAGTCAGCGTAATATCCGTTTCCTTCGTTTTTCTTGTGCAGACTGCAGTTCTGTTTTCCATACAGGCACCTCCTTTTACTCTTCCGGGAAACGAACCCGGATAGAATTGGCATGAGCAGTCAGATGTTCTGCTTCGGCAAAAGCCTCGATATCTCCGTGAATTGCCTCAAGAGCCTCTCTGGAATAAGAAATGATGCTTGATTTCTTGATAAAATCATCTACAGAGAGCGGGGAGAAAAACTTTGCGGTGCCGTTTGTCGGCAGCACATGATTCGGTCCCGCAAAATAATCGCCCAGAGGCTCGCTGGAGTACTCGCCGATAAAAATTGCTCCCGCATTCCGGATACGGGTCATTACATCAAACGGATTGGCGGTCATAATCTCCAGATGTTCCGATGCAATTTCATTTGCTGCGTCAATCGCGTCCTGCAGCGTGTCCGCTACCAGAATATGTCCATAATTATCCAGAGATTTCTGAATGATCTGACCTCTGGAGAGTTCCCGGACAAATTCATCCACCTGTGCAGATACTTTCTCTGCCAGTTCCATACTTGTTGTCACCAGAATGGCGCTTGCCATTTCATCATGCTCTGCCTGAGAAAGAAGATCGGCCGCTACATAGCGGGGATTTGCCGTATCATCAGCCAGCACCAGAATTTCACTGGGACCCGCAACTGAGTCAATGCTGACATAGCCATAAACGGATTTCTTGGCAAGAGCCACATAAATATTACCCGGTCCTACAATTTTATCTACTTTTGGTATGCTTTCTGTTCCGAAAGCAAGGGCGGCAATTGCCTGGGCGCCGCCCACTTTGTAGATTTTATCAGCGCCGGCTTCATTTGCGGCCACCAGAGTAGTCGGGGTAACTTTCCCGTCTTTTCCGGGAGGGGTAACCATAATAATTTCTTCCACTCCGGCTACTTTTGCCGGCATGATATTCATAAGAACAGAGGAAGGATAAGCGGCCTTGCCTCCGGGCACATAGACGCCTACTCTGGCAAGAGCCGTGACTTTCTGCCCCAGAATCGTACCGTCCGGTCTGCTGTCAAACCAGCTGTACTGGCGCTGCTTTTCATGGTATACTTCAATATTTTTCTTTGCTTTGCGGATGACGGCAAGAAGAGAATCGTCCACAAGACTGTAGGCTTCCTTGATCTCCTCCTCTGTCACCTGAATATTAGAAGCATTGATATCCGCTCCGTCAAACTGCTTTGTATATGCAAAAACAGCCTCATCTCTTCTGTTCTGTACATTATCCAGTATTTCTTTTACACTGGCTTCATATTTCCCATAGCTGTTGGGGCTCCTTTTGAGGAGATCTTCCAGCAAATTCTTTTTTGTACTGCTGTCCAGTTTTTCTATACGCATATCTAATCCTCCCTGAGCAGATCCCGCAGGCTGCTGATCAGTTCGCGGATCCTGTCATTTTCCATTCTCATGCTGACCGGATTGACAATCATCCGGGCAGACAGCGGACACACTTCGTCCAGAACCACCAGGCCGTTTTCTTTCAGTGTAGAGCCTGTTTCCACAATATCCACAATAACTTCAGACAGACCTACGATAGGCGCCAGTTCAATAGATCCGTTCATTTTAATAATTTCTACAGTCTGATGCCGTTTGTTGTAAAAATAGTCTTTTGCGATATTCGGATATTTTGTGGCGACCCGGATCAGTTCATGATGTTTCAGAAGCTCTGCCGCGTCTTCGTATCCGCAGACACACATCCTGCATTTCCCGAACTTTAAGTCCAGAACTTCATGTACTTTTCTCCCGGTTTCAATAATCGTGTCTTTGCCCACGACACCGATATCCGCCGCGCCGTATTCTACGTAAGTGGGCACGTCAGGGCCTTTGGCAAGGAAAAATTTCAGCTTCAGCTCCTCATTTGTGAAGATCAGTTTTCTTGAACTTTTATCCTTCATTTCATCACAGGTAACACCCAGTTTTTCCAGCATTGCAAGGGTCTTTTCGGCAAGTCTGCCCTTTGTGAGGGCAAATGTCAAATATCTCATAAGTAAGCCTCTTTTCTACTGTTTTTTTGCAGTCACAGTTTTTTCTTCTCCGGTAATCAGATTGAGCATTTCAATCTGATAGTTATCCTGAAGATACAGCATGCTCATGATCGAAGAATTTCTGGCATAATCTTCATATTTCTTTCTGTCATCTTCCGGTTCCCGTTTTATGATCTCTATATTTTTGCCTTTCGATCGGAAATTCATGGCAAGAGAGACCGCCCACTCTTCTGTAGCCTGTGTATATACGATCAGATTGCGGTAACTTGTCTCAACCCGGATCTTCTGGCGGTTCAGAGCGCTCATCAGTTCATCCACAATAATGGCAAATCCAATGGATGGCGTGCTTTTTCCGAATTTTTCCAGAAGATGATCATATCGTCCGCCTCTTACAACGGCATCTCCCGTACCATAGGTATAGGCGCGGAAAATAATGCCGGAATAATAGCCGTAGCTTCCAATCATGCTCAGGTCAAAAGTAATATGATCTTCTGCATGATATAATTTCAGCAGTTTGTAGATCTGCTGAAGCCTCATAATTGCGAGTCTTGCATTTACATTCGGCGCCAGCCGGGCAGCCTGCTCCAGAATCTCAGGCCCGCCCATCAGCTCAGGAAGAATGTGAAATGCTTCTTTTACACTTCCCTTTACGTTTTTATTGTCCAGAATCTCATCCACGCCAAAGTAATTCCGGTTTGTAATGAGAGTGCGGAGTTCCTCCATCTCCTCTTCTTCAAATCCGGTTGTCTCCAGAAGACTCTGGATAAAGTCTACATGTCCGATGTTTACCTGAAATTCTTTCAGTCCGGTCTGTTTCAGTCCATCCACAACCATTGCAAGCATCTCGGCGTCCGCTTCAATGGAATCCAGACCGATCAGCTCTGCGCCGAGCTGTGTGTTTTCCTTTAAACGTCCCTGATAGCTTGTATGGTTAATAAAAGTATTACCTGCATAACAGAGGCGAATCGGCATATCTTCTCCCTCGAACAGCGTTGCCGCGGCGCGGGCCACTGAAGGGGTAATATCAGGACGCAATGCCAGAATATTGCCGTCTCTGTCAAAAAACTTATACAGTTCACGGGTAGAAATCGACCCGATTTCTTTTCGGAAAACGTCATAGTATTCAAAGGTCGGCGTCTGTATATCCTGATAACCATACAAATGAAGTACGGTGCTCAATTTTTTCTGCAGTGCAAGTTTGATTTCACATTCTTTGCTGTAAATATCCCGGACTCCTTCCGGAGTATGTAATTTTTGTTCCATTGAAAATCTCCCTTCACTTTACCGTGCTAACACGTTAAAATCCTTTTGTCATTATACAAAGTTTCTCTCTCCCTGTCAATCTCTGTCCGGCAATCCCGTTTTCCTAACCTTCACAAGAGGAATCTCTGCGGTCCAGGTCCTGCTGCAGACATTCCAGATAGGGAACAAAATATCCGTTTTTCAGAGAAAAAAACCATCCCGGTTCCAGCTCGTCATAGCGGAAGCTTTTCCGTCCTCCTTTTACAGATCTGTCCCAGAATTTTCTGATCTGAGTATAGGTCATATAATAGAGTTCCTCCCTGCCGGTATAATATATAAGGAGGAAGGAAATTCCGCCCTGCTGTTCGAACTTCTCCATAAAGCAGATCTGATGTTCATGAATATTCTGAAGCGGAAAGGTGTCGGCACTGCATTCTTTTGCGTCAAAGCAGACGGGAATTCCCTGAACTGCTCCGATATAATCCACAGTACTGATTTTATCAAAGTATGCAAGTGTAATATGCCGATGCTCTTTATCAATTTTTACCGGAGTTATAGGCGTAGGAATCTTCTGAATCAGAGCAAGCCCCATTTCCGAATACCGCTCATTTGTCCGGTTTATCAGTTCCTCCAGTGTGGATCCCCGCAATCCCCGTGAATTCCATGTGGCCATCTTACATCACTCCCCTGTCACGGCAGATTTTTACAAACAGATCCGGCGCGTCAGCCAGCAGTTCTTTTTCAGAAAGGAGCGCCAGTTCGCCGGTACACCTGGGAAAACAGAGCCTGTAAGAATGGAGCATCTGGGACTGAAGTCCGTAGGAGCGTTTGAACCTGTCATTTATCTTCCGGTTTCCATATTTGTAATCCCCGATCAGGGGATGGCCTTCCGCGGCCAGATGCGCCCGGATCTGATGCGTTTTCCCGGTGATCAGATGAACTTCAAGGAGAGTCGTTCCGCCTGCGGATCTGAGCGGACGGTACTCTGTCTCTATAAAGGCCCCGGAATGGTCCGGAACTGCTCCCTCTTTTCTGACTGTCACACGGTTTGTCCGTTGATCTTTTTCCAGATATCCTTTTAGTCTGGCTTTATGCGCCACAGTTCCACTGACAAGGCACAGATAGTATTTGCGTATGCTTCTGTCCCGGAACATCGCGCTTAATTTCTGCAGCGCAGCCAGGGATTTTCCGGCAGCCACAATACCGCTTGTATTTCTGTCCAGCCGGTTGCACACCGCAGGATGAAAGGTACGGAGTTCATCCTGCGTAATCTGGCCTGTGGACAAAAGATAAGACGTCAGATATTCCACCAGAGAAACATCGTCAGGCCGGGCTTTCTGGGAAAGCATTCCGACAGGCTTGTTAATAAAAAGTGTATGCGCGTCCTCATAGATTATGTCCGGCTTCAGCGGATTTCCGACAGATGAGCTGTCCGGCCCCTGACCTGTAAATTCTTTGTGTTCCGAAAAGCTGTCAATGGTATCATCGGAGAGAAACAGTTTTACCGTGTCACCGGGAACAAGAATTTCTCTGCCTTCCGCTTTTTTTCCATTGAGTGTAATGTTCTTTTTCCGCAGCATTTTGTAAAGGAAACTTTTTGGAGCGCGGTTCATGTATTTGGTCAGAAATTTATCCAGCCGCTGACCGGCCTCGTTTTCGCGGATTGTCAGTTCTTTCATCCATACTCTCCTTTTCTGATATTTACCTTTCGTGTTTCTCTGACCGGTGAAGAACATTTTACGGAATGTTAATTACAGAGAAACATTCAGAAGTATGGCGCAGATTTTTTTGTCCTGCGCGACAGTGTCGGCTTTTTCTACAGCGGCAATGTGATCCAGACCTTCTGCTCTTGCCAGAAAGGGTTTGTATTCTCTGAGAATACGGACTGTAAATCCGGTAAAGCCGTTCTCAGCCAGAATGTTTTTAATATGCTTCTGCGTTTCTTCCGGATCGGTTTTCGCATAATGTGTATAACCGAAAATTGTGCTGCCGGACACTACAATGCAGTCGACGGCCATAATTTTCTCTGTGCTGGTAAAGACCAGGTCGTAGCATGCAGTAAGATTTCCGGCTTTTTCGGAAAGATCCGATACGATTTTTTTGTCCACAGACCGGTAAGGAAGGCGGACGATTACGCCGACCAGCGCTTTGGCGGCAGGCAGACAGCCGAGAACGGCTGCTACAGTAAACAGATTCAGCCGGTTTTTGGTCTGAAAATAACCCAGAAGAAAAATAGCTGCTACAATTCCAAAATATATAATGGTACGGATAATCTCGATTCTTTTTTTATAAGAGAGATATCCGGGCGTTCCTTTTTCTGTTTTTTTCATGCTTTTTCAGTATCCTCTCATATATTGCCGGGTATGGTCCGGCTTTTTCAGAAATCCTGTTCAGGCAAACAGCCGGATAATCAGTCTGTGGGGAAGTATTTTTGCGCCCAGCCTTGCGGCTTTTATGGCTGCTCCGTAAACAGACAGTTCTTTTTTCGCCAGACTGTCTTTTAATGCTTTCTTTACAACTGCCGATGCATCTTTTGCAAAACGTTTTTTCAAAGGGCTGGAAGGCCCGCCGCTGATTCGGAAAAACTCTGTATTTACCGGTCCCGGACAAACAGCGGTTACAAAAATTCCCCGTTTCCTCAGTTCTCGGTTCAGCGCTCTGGAAAAGCTCAGCACATAAGCTTTCGTTGCGGCATAAACGGCAAAAGAAGGCTGCGGGCAGAACGCTGCCGCAGAGGCCAGATTAATAATCCGGCTGCCTCTGTGCAGAAACGGCAGGCAGATTTCTGTTATGCCGGTCAGAGCGCGGCAGTTTACGTTTATCATGTCTGTCTGCGCATTTTCTTCTTCTGCGGCAATTTCTTCCACAGTTCCGGTTTTCCCGAACCCTGCCGCATTGATCAGTACCCGGATGGCCGGTCTTTCATTCTGCAGCGCGGTTTTCAGAGAATGCCGGATTTTCTTTTTCGTAATATCTCCTTCAAAAATGCGTAAAGGAACCGGACACTTAACCGCCAGCTGTTCCAGACGTTTCCGTCTTCTGGCCAGAACCCAGATCTCTTCCAGATCCGGGCAGAATGTATTCAGCTGCATTACAAACTCTCTGCCCATGCCGGAGGAAGCACCGGTTACAACGGCAATCCGCTTCATTTCATTCACTTCTTTCTGTGGATATTTCGTATGGTTTTCTTTTTCCGTTTCCCGGTTCTTTTCTGCCCTGTTCTGTCCCTGTCTGCTGCTGGCCCGCTGTTTTCAGGTCTGTTTCCGGTCCTGTTTTCCGGACGTATCAGGCATTTCGGCCCGTATCCGATCAGGTCCGTTCTTCCGGCTTTCTCCAGAGCTTCGTACACCAGAGGACGAAGCTTCGGGTTCCGGTACTGAATCAGCGCTCTCTGCATCGCTTTTTCATGAGGATTCTTCGGCACATAAACCGGTTTCATTGTCCGCGGATCCAGACCGGTATAATACATACAGGTGGACAGTGTGGAAGGCGTAGGATAAAAATCTTGTACCTGTTCCGGCATGTAGCCCAGATCCCGGCAGTACTCCGCCAGTTTTACCGCCTCTTTCAAAGTAGAGCCGGGATGGGAGGACATCAGATAAGGAACAAGATACTGCTTCTTTCCGATGGACTGATTCATCTTATCAAAGGCACGGACAAAGGATTCATAAACCTGATGTTCCGGTTTCCCCATAAGAGACAGAACCGGAGCAGCCACATGTTCCGGCGCCACCTTCAGCTGGCCGCTGACATGGTACATGCACAGTTCCCGCAGAAACTCTTTGCTCTTGTCAGCCAGAAGATAATCGAACCGGATTCCGGAGCGGATAAAAACTTTTTTTACCCCCGGCAGTGCCCGCAGTTTTTTCAGCAAAGCAACATAGTCGGAATGATCTGCGTTCAGATTGGCGCATGGTTTCGGAAAAAGGCACTGTCTGTTCCTGCATACTCCCCGGGACAGCTGTTTTTCACAGGAAGGATGCCGGAAGTTTGCAGTGGGCCCGCCCACATCATGAATATAACCTTTGAAATCTATCTCTTCAGTCATGGCCTTTGCCTCTTTCAGAAGAGATTCATGGCTTCGTGTCTGTACAATCCTTCCCTGATGAAAGGTAAGGGCACAGAAACTGCATCCGCCGAAACATCCTCTGTTGCTGATCAGACTGAATTTTATCTCAGAGATGGCGGGAACTCCGCCCAGCTTTTCGTAAGAAGGATGAAAAGTACGGGCATAGGGAAGATCGTAAACATCGTCCATTTCTGTCTGCGTGAGCGGTTTGGCCGGCGGATTCTGTACCACATACAGGTGATCGTTATACTGTTCTGCCAGCCGGCGTCCGGTATAGGGATCTGTGTTCTGATACTGTGTGTAAAAACTTTCGGCATAGGCTTTTTTTGACTGTTTCAGTTCTTCAAAGGAGGGCAGGAATTCGGCGTCGAAAATATCTTCCCGGTTTTTTATTTTGACAACAGTCCCGTCAAGATAAGTCAGATCTTTCACAGAGATGCCGGAGTCCAGGGCTTCAGCGATTTCTACAATGGAGCGCTCTCCCATTCCATAAGAAATGATATCGGCTCCGGAGTCCAGAAGCACCGAACGTTTCAGACGGTCCGACCAGTAATCATAGTGGGCAAGCCGGCGCAGGCTGGCTTCAATGCCGCCCAGAATAACCGGAACATCTCTGTATGTCTGACGGATCAGATTGCCGTAAACCACACAGGCATAGTCGGGACGTTTTCCCATTTCCCCGCCGGGGGTATAGGCATCGGTTTTTCTCTTTTTCTTTGAAACGGAATAATGATTTACCATGGAATCCATATTGCCGGCTGATACGAGGAATCCCAGGCGGGGCCTTCCGAAAACGTCAATGCTTGCGGGATTTCTCCAGTCGGGCTGGGAGATAATTCCCACCCGGTATCCGTGGGATTCCAGCACCCGGCTGATTACTGCATGTCCAAAAGAAGGATGATCTACATAGGCGTCCCCGATAATATAGGCGAAATCCACCTGATCCCATCCTCTTGCCTCCATATCCTTCCTGCTCAGGGGCAAAAATGTCTGTTCCATGAATTAATGTCTCCTGCATCTTTCATAAGTATTGTCTCTGATTTCATAATAATCATGAATAAAATAATCAGCCAGCCTTTTCTTTTCTTCTTCGTCCGGCCGGGAAAAGGCATCGTCCACGGCACATACTTCCATGCCCGCGTTTTTTCCCGCCAGGATCCCGTTTGGCACATCCTCAAAAACGAGACATTCTCCCGGTGAGACCCGGAGATCATCGGCCACTTTCAGATACACATCCGGGGCGGGTTTCCCGGCAGCCACTTCGCAGGATGTACGCACGGAATCAAAAAAGCCGGCCAGATTCCGGGCGTTCAGAGCCGCTTCGGCAATCTCCCGGTTATTGCTTGTAGCGATGCCAAGCTTTACTCCTGCGCGCCGCATGGATTCCAGAAATTCCACGGCTCCGGGTTTGGGGAAGACTTTTGTCGCATAGAGCCGGATGGTCATATCCCGCCACTCCTTCATTACCTGTTCTACCGTACGGTCCAGAGTAGAAAATGTATCCACGAAGTACTGAGCTGTTTCCGTATAGCTTCGTCCTTCGATATCTTTATGAAACGTCTCCGGCGGAGACAGATGATATTTTGTCATATAAATCCGATCCACTTCCGGCCAGATCCACATCGAATCCACAAGGGAACCGTCCATATCAAAGATAACTGCCTTTTTGCCTTTTAACATAATTTTTCAACCTCTTCCTTTGTCAGCCTTCTGTATTCACCGGGCCTGAGCCTTTCATCCAGCTTCAGAGGACCCATCTGAATCCGTTTCAGAAAAAGTACTTCTTTTCCCGCGGCATGAAACATTCGTTTCACCTGATGGAACCGGCCTTCCCGGATCGTCACCAGAACCCTGGACCGGTCTGCGGATGAGAGAATCTCAAGGACTGCAGGCATGGTCTTTTTCTCATCTCCGATGTCCACTCCTGCAAGAAAATGTTCTGCATCTTCCCGGGTTACTTTTCCGTCGATTTCTGCATAATATACTTTATCTACATGTTTTCCCGGAGCCAGAAGACGGTGAGCCAGATTTCCATCGTTTGTAATCAGAAGAAGACCTTCGGTATCTTTGTCCAGCCGCCCTACCGGGAAAAGGTCCTTCCGTTTTCGTTCCTGAAGCAGATCCAGCACGGTGCGCTCCTTTTTATCTTCGGTTGCGGACACCACCCCGGCCGGTTTATTGAGCATAAAATATTCATACGGCTCATACGCTGCCTTTACGCCGCAGTAAAAGACCGCATCACTGTCCGTCTCGATTTTCAGCTCCGGACGGACGGCAGAAGATCCGTTTACTGTAACACTTCCTCTGGCAATCTGCTGTTTAACCTGAGATCTTGTGCCGAATCCCATGTCTGCCAGATATTTATCCAGTCTGATTTTCATGCTGACATCCACCGCCATCCGGGAAGATATTTGTTTTTCAGCGTCTGGTTTACAAGTTTTCCGAATCCCAGCGGATAACCGTCTACGCAGACCAGATACCATCCCTTTTCCTTTGGAGAAACCAGGTCTTCCACATCCAGAGTCTCTCCTTTCAGATATTTGATTACCCGTTCATCCCGGACGGAAAAATCCAGAGTATGGCGGTACTCCTCCTTTTTCAGATTCATGGCGAGCGCCTGACTGGGCTCAAAACGGTTCTTTTTCAGTTCTCCGAGGAGAAGTCCGGTTCTCAGGAAACGGATGCCTTTCATGGACGGCAGTCCGTCCGGCATAAAGTATACTTTTCCTCCCCTGATCTCTATCCGTGCAGGATCAAAATCTCTGGAGACAAGAGAAAGAAAATCCGCCAGTTCTTCGGGAAGTCTGTCTTTTCCTTTCCCTGAAGAAACCTGCTCTGCGCGCAGAGGCTTTTCGCCCTCTTTTTTCAGCAGCGCCAGATAATGGCCCTCGCCCTCCATCCGGTGGGGAAAGATACGTACCGTTCTGGCAAGCTCGGGGTTTTTGCTGTCGGATTCCTCCGGAATGCCGGAAGAAAATCCGCTGTAGGGCCGGATATCGCAGATCCTGAATTCGGGATATTCGCGAAGCAGATACTCGACCGTCTTTTCATTTTCTTCCGGATCAAAGGTACAGGTGGAATACAGAAGCATACCGCCCGGCGCAAGCATCTGCGCTGCCTGTGTTATGATGCTTTTCTGAATTTTGGAAAAATATTCCGGCCCATGTTCTTCCCAGGCCCGTATCATTTTTTTGTCTTTGCGGAACATGCCCTCGCCGGAACAGGGAGCGTCAATAAGAATTTTATCAAAGTATTCCGGAAAGCGGGACACCAGTTTGCCCGGTTCTTCGCTGAGCACCAGCACATTTCCGATTCCGAACAGTTCCAGATTCTTCAGAAGTCCTTTTGCTCTGGAACTGCTCAGATCATTGGCCGCAAGGATTCCGGTCCCATTGAGTCTGGCTCCCAGTTCTGTTGCTTTGCCGCCCGGAGCAGCACATACGTCAAGTACTCTGTCACCGGGATCAACAGGCAGGCGGTCGGCGGGAGTCATGGCACTGGGTTCCTGGAGATAGTATAAGCCTGCAAAATAGTAAGGATGTCTGGCAGGCTGATAAAGCTCCCCGTCAAAATAAAAACCATTTTCAATCCAGGGTACAGGGCGCAGCGGCCAGGGAGCGATTTCCAGAAATTTTTCGACCGAAATTTTCGCTGTGTTTACACGGAGGCCGTAATGGCGCGGCAGATCAAAACATTTTTCGTAATTCTCATAATCGCCGCCAAGCAGCCGTTTCATCTTATTGACAAACGTCTCCGGTAAATTCATTTTATTTCCTCCGATTAAATATGTAATGTATGTTTCTCTGACGATGCAGAAAAAACTCAATGTAGCTAGTATATCACGATTTGCATTTGCGGAAAACCCTTCATTGCGAAAAACGGTACCGGATCCTGTGCTGCTCTGTATACTTCAGAACAGGATAGGGATTTACGCTGATTTCCTGTCCGCTGTCATACAGATAAATCCCAAGGTGAAGATGAACGGGGAAATTCCCTGTTGTACCCTCCACAGTACTGTAACCGCTGTCTCCCATATATCCCAGCAGATCTCCTGCTTCTACCTGGTCCCCTTCTTTCAGATCCGCATAAGAAGCAAGATGTGCATAATAGAAGTAAGCGCCGCCGGGGGCGTCAATACCGATGCGCCATCCGCCCAGTTCCAGCCAGCCCATACTTCTTACAGTCCCGTCCGTCATGCTGACAACGGGATACAGCCCTCTTTCACCAACAGAGGGCATAATATCTGTCCCTTCATGTTGTCTGCTTCCGCCATAATCTCTGTCAAACATCCAGGAATTGACAAAAGATACCGTCATATCTGTACGGTTGGACGCCTCTGCCACCGGAAAATACTCCAGATCATCCCAGACTGCCCTGCAGGCAGACACATAGCTGTCCCATCCGGGACGCTGTTCCCACCTGTTCTTTCCCTCCCGCATCTGTTCCAGTGTTTTCCTTCTGTCTGTTCTGCCGAAATCTGTCTCCAGCATACAGATACCGAGCATTTCGCCCGGAAAATCCATTTCTTCCGCTTCCTGAAGTATTTCCTCGTCCAGAGGCTGGCTGCGGAAATCCATGGAAAATACAGTGTCTTCTGTCAGCCGTGTAATCTGTGCGGATTCTCGCAGCCGTCCGAGAAAAATACCGGAAAACAGGAGGAAAGAAAACAGAAAAACCGAATATCTTTTTATTCGTTTCACAAAAACCTCTTTTTCTTTTACTATATGATTTGTACATAAAAGGCATGCGCGGATCATATAACTGAAATAATCATGCAGGAAAAGGCAGGTTTCTCCTTTGAAACATTTTTCAACTACTGTGCTGATCACACTGATATTCGGGACAATGCTTTTGTTCCCGAGAGCTGTGTTTAACGGGGCAAGCGAAGGGCTGCTGCTGTGGTTTCAAATTGTTTTCCCCACCTTATTTCCCTTTATGCTGATTACGAATCTTTTGATGGAATCCGGAGGTCTTGCATGTATCTCCCGTATATTACGCCGGCCTTTCCGCCGGATATTCGGTGTGTCGGGAAACGGCTCTTTTGCGGTTCTGGCAGGATTTCTGTGCGGTTATCCCATGGGAGCGAAAGTAACTGCGGATCTGCTGCGGACAGGCAGAATTACCGGAAATGAGGGACAGTACCTGCTTTCTTTCTGCAATAATACAAGCCCTGTCTTTATTATAAATTTTATTGTATGGAAGACACTGGGGAAGGACCGGCTCCTTCTTCCCTCTCTTATTGTACTGATGGGAGCGCCTGTTCTGCTGAGCTTCATTTTCCGGAAATTTTATCTGGAAAAAGGGAGCCGCTTTTTCCAGGAAACTGCCGCTTCAGAAAAAGGTCCGGGACGGCAGCAGGACTTTTCTCTGATAGACACCTGCATGATGAACAGCTTTGAGTCTATTGTAAAAGTAGGAGGTTATATTATACTGTTCTCCGTTATTCTTTCTCTCCTGTCAGAATCCGGACAGCACAGCCCGGTTTTTACAACACTGGCAGCCGTCCTGGAAGTGACGAACGGAATTCTTATCATAGACAGTCTTGATGTGCAGCTGTCTCTGTCCTGGGCTCTGATTATGGCGCTTACATCTTTCGGCGGACTGTGCTCTGTGGCGCAGACACAATGTATGATACAGGATACCGGTCTGAAAATATCTCACTATATTATACAAAAACTGGCTGCCGCAGGGGCAGCCAGTCTTCTGGCAGTTTTTTATCTGAATTTTTTGCAGCCTGTTTTCTAGAAATTTTCATCCTCTGATGAAGAATAGTCATCATCTTCCGGGATATCCAGCTCTGCACGATTGGAACGTACAGTATCATAGCACTCCTGAAGAGAATTGATCAGACCGTCATATTTTGTTGTATAACTGTCCAGTGTATGTCCGATAATACTCTCGGCATTTGCAAGAAGATCATCTGTGTACTGAATTGCTCCGATGCGAATGGCATTTGCGTCAGACGTAGCGTTGTCGATTATTTCCTGCGCCTGAGCGGTAGCCTGAGTTACGATCTCATTGGCCTGGGCATAAGCCTGCTGCATAATCTCATGCTCACTGACAAGCTCTGTTGTCTGTACCTGAGCCTCCTCAATCATGGAATCCGCCTTTGCCTTCGCGTCGGCAAGAATGGCGTCCCGGTTTGCAATAATCTTCTGATATCTCTTGATTTCTTCCGGAGTCTTCAGACGGAGTTCTCTCAGCAGTTCCTCCAGATGCTCCTTATTAACAACAATCTTAGTCGTAGACAGCGGCTGATATTTACAATCCCTGTCGATGTACTCTTCGATCTCATCAATAATCTGTTCAATGCGGCTGCTCATGATTACACTCTCCTTTTGTATTCATCTTTTTCTTAAGTTCCACAGCGACCGCTTCCGGCACAAACTGTGACAAATCTCCCCCAAAAGCGGCAATTTCTCTTACTGTGGTGGAACTCAAATACGAATATTGTATACTTGTAGTTAAAAACATGGTTTCAACCTTTGGTTCCAGTTTGTGATTCGTCTGTGACATCTGAAGTTCATATTCAAAATCTGTGATCGCTCTCAGTCCTCTGATGATCAGCCGGGCATCCATGCGGGATGCAAAATCAACGAGCAGGCCGTCGAACGGCACAATTCTGACATTTGGCAGACTTCCCGTCACTTCCTTTAACATTTTAACACGTTCTTCTACAGAAAACAACGGCATTTTCGCTTTATTATTCAGCACTCCGACGATTAATTCATCTACGATTTTGCAGGATCTCTGTATAATATCACAGTGCCCGTACGTAACCGGGTCAAAGCTTCCCGGATAGATTGCTCTTAACATATTTCTTCCTTCCCTGCCTTCTCAATAAAGACATGTTTATTTGTCTTATATACTTTTTCTCGGAAGACGTGCAGTCCCAGTTCATTTACATAGGAAAAATCCGTATCTTTCGATGCCTCGACAATGATCATCGTATCTTCATATATAAGCCCGGATTCTGCCAGATATATGAGCACGTTCTTTTCATAGTCTCTGTCATAAGGAGGATCCATGAAAATGATATCAAATACTTTTTCTCCTTCCAGTCTGTACAGTGCATCCATCACATCTCTGGTAATCGTAACAGCCCTGGTTTCCAGGCGTGTGAATTTCAGGTTTTCTTTGATGCAGGACATAGCTCTGGGATTTTTTTCCACAAAGAAAGCTTCTTTTGCTCCCCTGCTTAAGGCTTCAATTCCGATTCCGCCGCTTCCGCTGAAAAGATCGAGAAAAACACTGTCGTATACAGACGGTCCGATAATATTAAAAAGCGTTTCTTTTATCCGGTCGGTGGTAGGTCTTGTCTCCATGCCGTCCAGGGTCTTTAACCGCAGGCTTCTGGCACTTCCGGCGATTACTCTCATATGGCGACACTCCTTTTACTATAACTATGCTGAATTTTAGCAGAAAAAAGCACTCAGGTCAATCCCGAGTGCTTTTCTCTCATTTTCTGTCAGACAATGGTTATTTGCCTGCCATCTGTTTTTCCTGCTGTTCGATCATTTTCTTGACCATATATCCACCTACAGATCCGTTCTGCTTGGACGTAAGGTCTCCGTTGTAACCGTCAGTCAGCGGTACACCGAGCTCATTTGCAACCTCGTACTTGAATTTGTCCAGAGCGCCTTTTGCCTCCGGCACTGCTGCTCTGTTGGATGAACGACTTGCCATGATCTTTTTCCTCCTTCTGCAACTTTGTAACAGTACTGTTACTTTTTCTGTGTTCTGTAACATATTCTTCCGGCTGCATCTGTATGTAATCTGCCGCTTTGAATGCAGCCGGTTACGATACATCTGCTTCCGTTTCTTTATGTTACGCTCTTAGTATATGGAGGATTTGCCGCTTTAGTCTGGAAATTCATAGCAAAAATACAGACTGTCCGTTTTCATTTTTATAATGCTTTTAAAATATATAATCTTGAATCAAAATCACGGCAGGGAACATCCGCTTCCGCCATTTCTCCGCAGGATGCATCCGAAGTAATCAGGCCGATGTTCATCAGCTCATCGCCATAGTGAGTATTGCTGTCTCCTTCGATACAGTATCTGGTTCCCTCGTCCAGCCCTTTCAGAAGAAGACGGGTGTAAGGCGCGTTTGTTTCACTGAGCGTCCGGTAACATCCTACAAGAGCCTGCTTTTTGTCCGGGCTTACGACCATCCATGCCGACCGGTTATTTTCAAAAGGACTTAATAATCTGTAAAATGTACCGAACTGGATCAGTTTCCTGTACTGTTTCATAAATGCAACCTGAACTTTTACTTCCTTCTGTTCCCTTCCGGAGAGTTTATTCAGATCCAGTTCGTAGCCAAAGGTTCCGAAATAAGCCACATTTGCCCTTGTGGAAAGAGGTGTGCTGCGGTTAAGCTGATGATTTGGCGACACAGATACATGACTTCCCATGCTGCTTATCGGATAGCAGTAAGAACTGCCGTACTGAATTTTAACCCGCTCTACGGCGTCCGTATCGTCGCTGGTCCATGCCTGGGGCGCGTAATAAAGCATTCCCGGATCGAATCTTCCGCCTCCGCTGGCGCAGGATTCAAAAAGGACTTCAGGAAAACGGCCGGTCAGGCGCTCATACAGATCATATACTCCAAGGATATAGCGGTGGTAAACTTCTCCCTGCCGGTCAGCCGGGAGGGCTGCTGAGTAACATTCTGTAATGCTGCGGTTCATATCCCATTTTACATATGATATCTCTGCATGGCTGAGAATATCCGCCATCATCTCATAGATACAGTCCACCACTTCTTTTCTGGAGAAATCAAGGACGTACTGAAATCTGCCCTGGGAAGAACGGCGGTCCGGCGCGGAGAGAATCCAGTCCGGATGACGGCGGAACAGATCCGAATCCCTGTTCACCATTTCAGGTTCGAACCAGAGACCGAACTTCATACCGATTTTATTAATTTTTTCAGCAATTCCGGCGATGCCTTCCGGAAGTCGATTCCGGTTTGCGGTCCAGTCGCCAAGCCCGGCATGCTCGGAGCTGCGTTCCCCGAACCAGCCGTCATCCAGAACGAAAAGCTCAATTCCGCTTTCCTTTGCTTTCTCTGCAATTTTAAGCAGACGTTCCTCGGTAAAATCAAAATAGGTTGCTTCCCAGTTATTAATAAGAATCGGGCGTTCTCTGTCTCTCCAGTATCCCCGGGCAAGCCGTTTCTGATAGAGCCGGTGAAATGTCTGGCTCATCTCATTCATTCCTCTGTCGGAATAAACCATAACTGCTTCCGGAGTCTGGAATACCTGCTCCTTTTCCAGTTTCCAGTCAAATCCTGACGGATGGATTCCGGCCAGGATCCGGGTTGTATTATAGGTGTCAACCTCTGCCTGTATGAGAAAGTTTCCGCTGTAAATCAGACTGAAACCGATGACTTCTCCCTGAAACTCGTCGGCTGTCGGACGTTTTAGTATAACAAACGGATTGTGATTATGGGAGGAATGGCCCCGCAGGCTTCCGACAGACTGGATGCCCTGTTCCAGGATCCGTTTTTTCGGATACCGTTCCCGCGCCCATGCACCGGAAAACTGAATCCATTCATAATTGCTGTCCGGAAGGTCCATGCACAGACTCATGGCAGTTGTCAGATGAAGGGTTTCCTCTCCCTGATTTATAAACCGGACGCTTCGGGAAAGAATTCCTTTTTCCGCAAAAATCGTATAAAGAAGTTCCGCCGCCAGTCCGGTTACCGGGTCTTTTACGGTTACAATCAGTGTCCGGGCCTCATCATCGGACTCAGTATAGGTGGCAGGAAGTCCTTCCAGTCCGGGTTTGCCCGGAAGAATTCTGTATGTCTGATACTGAAAATCACTGATCCGGCTGCCATTTTCCTGTACTACTTCTACGGCAGGAGATCTGAAATCCGTTGTGCCGAAAACGGCATATTCCTGTTTGATGTGCTCCAGAGAAAATTTTTTATCTGTATCAAAAACACAGGAAGCCATCGGCCGGCTGCAGGTTTCAAGAAGGAAGGAAAAGTCGTCACGATCCCGGACTGCTTTTCCAAAATAGAGCTGCCCCAGCTGGCCGTTGGGAAGAACTGTCAAAATATAGCTGATCTGATCATTATAAAGATGAAATGTTCTGCATGATTCATGGAATACAATATTCATATCATTCCCTCCTGTATGTGGTTGGCTTATTCTTTCCACTATTATAGGGAAAAAGTATAAAAGCAACAGGCGGAAATGTTTTATAAAACAGTCAAAATGTTTACTGATTTACTTTCCGGTACCGGGTGGGCGTCATCCCCGTACGGCGTTTAAATGCTTTTGAAAAGACAAGCGGATCTTCATATCCGCAGGACTGGGCAATTCCTTCTACGGGAAGGTCACTGATGACGAGAAGCTGGGAAGCTCTGGTTATTCTGTAACTGATCAGGTATTCCTGCGGTGAAAGACCAAGCGTTTTCAGAAAAAGGGTGTAAAGGTAACTTCTGCTGACCCCTACATAGGCTGCCGCGTCAGCCACATTGATGCCGTAAGAATAATTGTTCTGAATGTATTCTACGGCTTTCCTTACATACATATTCTCGCTTTTCTGTCTGACCGGAGCGTTCAGTTCCATACTGTGCGCAAGCACTGCGAAGAAAGAACAGAGGAAGCTTTCGCTCAGAAAATCATTTTCCACACTGTAGGTGCTGTTTTCCAACTGCTTCTTCATCATTTCTTTCAGTTTCGCGCCTTCTGTACAGCGGAAAGTCAGGCGATTGCCGCCAAGGCCGATCTCTTTTAGATAGTCCCCTGCCCTGGCGCCGTTAAAGCCGATCCAGAGATAAGTCCATGGTTCCTCAGCATCTGCCTGGTAGAAAGTTCTCACCTCCGGCTCAATCAGAAATCCCTGACCGGCCTCCAGCTTATAACGGTCTTCTCCCACCTGGTATATGCCCCTGCCTTTTACAATATAATGCAGAATATAGTTAGGCCTGACTGCAGGACCGAAACTGTGAAGCGGCCCGCATTCTGAATAGCCGCAGAAACATAAATAAAAGTCAGGAAATTTTCTGTTTTTCATCTGAAGTACATTTGCATTTTCCATTTTGCCGCTTCCTCCTGAATCAATTTGTCTCTCCGTATATCCGGCTTTCCTGCTGTATGCTGCCGTTCTTATAACGGAACCGGCAGATCACAAAGTAGTCTCCAGCATGATCTGCTGCAGTTTATTTTCAATGCATCTCTTTAATCCGGCATGTTCAGGTAAGGCGAGATCCGGATCCTCAGCAAGAATCTTGTCTGCCGCCGTACCGGCTTCCTGGAGAAGCCTTGCATCCTGAAACACATCAGCGATCTGAAAATCCAGAATTCCGCTCTGGCGGATGCCGAACAGGTCTCCGGGTCCCCGCAGGCGCAGATCTTCTCCCGCAATAAAAAATCCATCGTTGGAATGGTTCAGTATTTCCAGACGTTCCTTCGTTTCTTTTGATTTTGAAGGGGACATAAAAATGCAGTAAGACTGATGCCTGCCTCTTCCCACACGGCCCCGGAGCTGGTGCAGCTGGGCCAGACCGAAACGCTCTGCATTTTCAATCAATATAACGGTAGCATTCGGCACGTCGATTCCGACTTCCACTACGGTAGTAGAAACAAGAATCTGGACGTCATTCCGGCCGAAAGCATCCATAACGGCATCTTTTTCCTGCTGTTTCATACGTCCGTGCAGGCACCCCACATGGATCTGCCCGCCCATCTCTTCCGAAAGCATGGATGAATAATCCATTACATTTTCCGCTTCCAGACTTTCACTTTCCTCTACCATAGGGCAGATTACGTAACACTGTCTGCCTTCCAGCACCTGTTTTTTCATAAAGCGGTAAGCGGTTTCCCGATAGCTGGTATCCACCACGCAGTTTTTAATAGGGAGACGGTTTTTCGGCAGCTCATCAATTACCGAGATATCCAGATCCCCGTATAAAATGATGGCCAGCGTCCGGGGGATGGGGGTGGCGCTCATTACCAGAATGTGAGGGGTCCTTCCTTTTCCGGCAAGCGCCTCCCGCTGGCGGACGCCGAAACGGTGCTGCTCGTCGGTTACAACAAGAGACAGGTTCTTGTAATTTACTTTTTCCTGGATTAACGCATGAGTTCCGATTATGATTGAAGCACTGCCGTTTTCTATCCTTTCATAGGCCTCCCGTTTCTGCCGTGCTGTCATAGAGCCGGTGAGAAGTTCTGCCTTCAACGGGATGGAGTATTCTTCAAGCATGCCTGAAATTGTCTCGAAATGCTGTCTGGCAAGCACTTCTGTCGGAGCCATCAGTGCGCCCTGGCAGCCGTTGAGACCTGCAAGAAGAAGTGCGAGCAGGGCGATGACCGTTTTCCCGGATCCTACGTCTCCCTGGACCAGGCGGGACATTACTGCGGGTCCCTGCATATCTGCGCGGATTTCTTCCCACACGCGTTTCTGCGCGCCGGTCAGCTGATAGGGAAGACGCTCCAGAAATCCGGTAAGCAGAGGGGAATCCGGCAGATAAAACTGGTTTTTTGCTCTTGCCTCTGCGTGTTTCATCCGGCGGAGGGCCAGGACAAATATAAGGAATTCCTCAAATGCGAACCGCTGCCTTGCCTGGATAAAACTTTCTTTGTTTTCCGGAAAATGCATCATTTGTACAGCCTGGGCGTAAGGTGGAAAATGATATTTCACTTCCAGTCCAGAGGGGAGAATATTCTGTTTTTCGCTGACATACTCTAGGGCCTGTTTTACTGCTTTTATTACAGCATTATTGGTCAGCCCGGCTGTCAGAGAATACACGGGCTGCATGGAATGTTTTTTCTCCTCATATTTCACAGAAGGATAGTAAATCTCCGGATGTTCCATTACAAGCCCTTCTCTCTTTCGCACAACTCTGCCTCTGAGGGTAAGCGGGCCGCCTTTTCCCAGTGTGTTTCTCAGAAAAGGCATACGGAACCAGATGACTTTAAGTGTACCTGTTATATCTTTCAGATAGAGAGTGGTAATCTGCAGGCGCTGATTTCCCGACACCTGTATCCGTCCAAAGACCGCGCCTGTTACAGCGGCGGTTTTACCCTCTTCCAGCTGGCTGATGGGAACCGGATCTTCAAAAATGTCATATCCTCTGGGATAATAACGGATCAGATCCCCGATTGTATTTACTCCGATCCGATGGAACAGTGCTTCTGTTTTTTCCCCGATTCCCTTAAGTTTTCCGATACTGTTTTTTTCGTTCATTTTCAGCTGCTCCTGTTGTTATTATAAAACAGGGCATTCTCCCTGTCGGGAGAACGCCCCGTTCTCTTCGCGTTCTTATTCTGCCGGATCTTTACTCTACGGAAAGCACATAATAGTAAATCGGCTGTCCGCCGGAATGGAGATCAACATCTACATCCGGGTACTGTTCTTCGACAGCCTGAGCCAGTTTCTCGGCGTCTTCAGCTGTCACATCCTGTCCATAATAGAGGCTGATCAGTTCAGCGTCTTCATCTACCATCAGTGCAAGCATTTCTCTGGCCGCTTCTTCTACAGACTGGCATACCGACAAAATTCCTTCGTCACCAATTCCCATAATATCACCTTCGTGGATTTCCTTATCATCAATATGGGTATCCCTTACAGCATAGGTTACCTGTCCGGTTTTTACATGAGCAATGCCTTCATTCATTGCATCAATATTTGTATCCACATCCGCTTCCGGCATGTAATTAATAACAGCCGTGATTCCCTGAGGAACCGTCTTTGTGGGAATAACAATAATATCCTTATCTTTGGTTAATGACTGTGCCTGGTTTGCCGCGAGGATAATATTTTTGTTGTTCGGGAAGATGAAAATGTGATCTGCATTTACATGATCAATTGCAGTCAGCATATCATCTGTGCTTGGATTCATAGTCTGTCCGCCTTCAATAATATAATCCACACCAAGTTCACGGAAAATTTCATTCATTCCCTCGCCGATGGAAACTGTAATAAATCCGACCGGCTTGCGCGCTTCTTTCTTTTTCTTAAGCTCTGCCGCCTGAGCCTGCTGCTTCGCCACCTTTTCTGCGTCGCGGATCAGTTTTTCCTGATGCTCTTCCCGCATGTTGTCAATTTTCATCCGTGAGAGCTGTCCGTATGTGAGCGCCTTCTGAATGGCAAGACCGGGATCATTTGTATGAACATGGATTTTAACAATATCATCATCCGCAACACAGACAATAGAATCTCCGATGGATTCCAGATAACCTTTGAACTCGGTTTCATCCTTTGATGTAAAAGGCTTGTCTGTCATAATAATAAATTCCGTACAGTAGCCGAATTTGATATCTGTCTCTGCCTGCTGAGAAGGCTTTACCATTTTTGTCCCCTCTCCCGCGTCGATTGCCGAATAGTCAATTTCCTTACCTGAAAATGCATCGTAGGCACCATGGAGGATCTCCACAAGTCCCTGCCCGCCGGAATCAACCACTCCTGCCTCTTTCAGGACAGGGAGAAGTTCCGGGGTCTGTGCAAGCACATCTTCGGCATGGCGGATAACCTCCGGAAGGAACACTTCAAGATCCTCCGTTGTTTCGGCAAGTTCTCCGGCTTTTTGTGAAATGCCTTTTGCCACAGTAAGAATTGTACCTTCTTTTGGTTTCATAACAGCTTTATATGCTGTTGCGGTCGCTCTTTCACAGGCTCTTGCCAGAACAGAGACGTCAATCTCCTCATAGTCACGGATTTCTTTTGTAAATCCTCTCAGAAGCTGTGAAAGAATAACGCCGGAATTTCCACGGGCACCGCGCAGTGAGCCGGAGGAAATTGCCTTTGCAGTAGAAAGCATATCCGGGTTTTCAATGGCCTTTACTTCTTTTGCCGCTGACATAATCGTCAGTGTCATATTGGTGCCGGTATCTCCGTCCGGCACAGGAAATACATTTAATTCATTGATGAATTCTTTTTTTGCTTCCAGATTTGCCGCACCGGCAAGAAACATCTTCTGAAGCATCTGTGTATTTATCGTCTTAACAGCCACGATAAAATCCTCCTTAATCTATCACTCTCACACCTTCAACGAAGATGTTGATTTTCTCTACAGACATTCCGGTGAACTCTTCGACCTTGTATTTCACATTGCTCATCAGATTATCGGAGACGGAAAGAATATTTACTCCGTAAGAAACGATTACATGGAAATTAAGGGTGATGGCATTGTCATCTGAGATCTCAACCTGAATCCCGTGTGTAAGGCTTTCTCTCTTCAGAAGACGCACCAGCCCATCCTTCATATTAACAGCCGCCATTCCTACGATTCCAAAGCACTCAACCGCTACGGAGCCCGCATATTTGGCGATTACTTCAGGATTGACTGTAATGATTCCAAGATCTGTGCTCATGCTTCCTTTCATCATATATTACCTCCAGTCCTTATATGGATTTTTACCATAAATAACATGATTATTATACTATCACTTCATAAATTTTACAATACGGATTCGTTTTTTTTAAAAAATACTTGCAATGGTAAAATCTTTCTGCTAGAATATCATTGTTATGAGTCTATAAGACCAGTTCAGATTGTTAGGAGGTGCAGTCATGGCGAAATGTGCTATTTGTGAAAAGGGCGCTCACTTTGGTAACAATGTAAGCCACTCTCATAGAAAAACACCGAAAATGTGGAAATCAAATGTGAAATCCGTCAGAGTAAAAACAGAAGGCGGTTCCAGAAAAATGTATGTTTGTACATCATGCCTGAAGTCAGGACGTGTTGAAAGAGCATAATTTTCCACAGAAGCAGAATGAAAATTAAACCCGTATCTGTTTTGACAGATGCGGGTTTTTTCTTTCTCTTCTCAGCAGCAGAACAGACGATATCCCAGTACTACAAAGATCAAAAGCAGGATGACCCCCCATACCAGATTGGGGAGAAGCATCATTATAAACATGCCTATGGCAATCCAGAACAGCGCAAAACCGCATACTTTTTTCATACTTCTGCTCCCGGGTATCCTATTGATTTATTCTATGCGCAGTATCCGGCTCCTATTCCGCTGTGTTTCATATTTTTGCAATTCTGGCCGGATGGATTATAAGATCCCTTTTTCAGTCCTGTTCATCTCCGTCGGAATCCAGAATATCCATAACATCTTCTTCAGTCATTTTTTCTTCTTTTCCGGAAGTAAATCTGTCTACAACATCAGGAATCATATCAAGGATTTTGGTAATCGTATCCTGATTTTTAATATTTACCAGTTTCGTTCTGCCGTCCTGGATTACGATTACAGCGCTGGGAGACATTTTTCCGCCGATTCCGCCCATTCCTCTTTCCTTCTTTTCGCCGGTAAATGAACCGGCTCCGATTCCGAAAGATACATCAACCAGTGGGAGGATAATTGTCCCATTAATATGAATGGCGTCTCCTACTACCGTTTTGGATGAAATTACTCCGTCCATTCCCTGGAACAGTGACTCTACTGTTGCCTTAAAGTTATTGTTTCCTTCAGCCATACTTCATTTCCTCCTCTTATTAACTATGACCTGTCTTTGTCAATTCTGTTTATTCTGTTTAATCTGTTTATTCTCTGCCGGTTATAATTTAAATCTTCGCAGATGTCTGTATGTCACTTTTACGTTTCTGTCAAAGAACAGATTCCAGGCCGGAATAAGCACATAAAGCAGACGAAGTTTTCCTTCTGCCAGCAGGGAACCATTCAATACTTCATGTTCAAAGTCAGCCCGGATATCCACATATTCTCCGATCAGCGGATAAATTATGCTGATTCCGGCAAGCAGATATCCGGTATGTGCCGGATCCTGAAAGCCGAATTCAATATTTCCTTCCAGCTTTTTCGGCCGGAGATAACGGAGCAGTCTTTTCAGCTCTTTTATTGTCCGGGAAAAAGCTTTTTTATGGATCTCATTTGTAAGAAAGCGCTGAAGCTTTTCTTTTTTCTTTGTCAGCGATTTTATATTAGCACATATTTTTTGAAATGTATATTTTATCTTGTCCCGATATGCAGATATTTTTTCAAAAAAAGAGGCTTTTTTCACCTTTTTTTCTTTCTCTTCCTTTTCCTTTGGAATATGTTGTTCCGGTATCGGCTCACGGGAAATATTATGCTGTACGGAAGAACGGGGATGCGGCGTTTTCTCAGGACTGCTGACGGATTTCTCCGGGTTCTGCCTGTCTGTTTTTATTGCTTTTTTCACGCCGCTTCCCGCTTCTTTTACTGTACTGTTGTTCTTTTCCGGCTTTACATAAGTATCTGTGCCGTATTCTCCGGCGCTGTCAGATCGCTTCCATGCCGCGCGGAACTTCCAGATCAGCGTCCCATTTTCGTAGACGGCTTCTCCGGAAATCAGATGAATCAGCCAGTGAAACTTTACTCTCCATTTGAGCGATTCGGCAGTTCCATTCCAGGAGAGGGCAGCCTTATAGTGCGCGGGAAGCAGAATCAAAGCAGCAAGCAGGAGAATAACAATGCCAAAGACAGCAAGCAGCACAAATCCCAGTATTTTCAGTATGAGAAAAATTATATGTAGCATCTGTTTTACCGCCCTGTTTTTTCAAATTCTTCCTGCCGTTCCTGAATAAAACGGCGGATGTCAGCCGTGCCTGTTTTATGGTACGCGTTATCTGTTATCTGTTCTACAAGGAAAAGCGCCTCGCTATAGCCATCAGCCATACCTACTACAAAGAGTCCGGAATGGTCAAATACATGCTGTCGCAGCAGAACAGAAGAGAAAAACTCAAGCTGATTCTGCGATCCCTGCGAAAGTGCAATGATATAAACGGAGGGAAGCAGTTTCTTTTTTTTCAGCTTTCTCTTCAGTGTGGCTTTTTTCCGCTGCCAGCCCTGGCTGACATACAGATCACAGTAAAATTTTACATGCATATCTTTTCCCCGCCTGTCAGTTATAATAGGAATCCAGAATCTGTCCCGCCAGAGATACTGCTCTGCCGCTGGCGCTTCCGTCTGATCCCTCTGTGATCACGGTAATAACCAGTTCCGGGTCATCTACATTAGTAAAACCGATAAACCAGGAGTGGGTCCGGTCTTTGTCGGACATGCTGTACTCAGCCGTACCTGTTTTTCCGGCTACGGTATAAGACTTTCCGCTTAATACGGACGCAGTTCCTTCCTCAACTACCGCAGTCATATATTCCTTAAGCTGTGCAGCCTCTTCGGAGGTCATCAGTCTTCTGTAGCTTTTCGGTACATTTTTTCGGACCTCGCTTCCCGTATAATTGGTAACACTGTCTACCAGATAGGGTTCCATCAAAGTGCCGCCGTTGGCGATAGCCTGGGTAATCAGCGCCATATGATAAGGACTTACCATTGTATTTCCCTGTCCCATAGCTGTCATCATGACTTCAGCAGAGCCGGAATCCTCTGTCAGAGTAAAGGAACTTTTTGTATAGTCCAGAACACCGGGCAGCGATTCGTTAAAAAGAAGATCCTCCGCGGTTTTTCTGTATTCCGGAATATTCAGGGAAAGACCGATATTGGAGAAGGAGGCATTACATGAGTTTGCCAGAGAACTCTCGAGATCCTCATGTCCGTGTACGCTTCCGCCTGCACAGTGAATCGTTGTATCTCCTACTGTAATTCCTCCGGTACAGTCATAGGTATAATCTGCATAGTTACTGTTCTGCCGCATAAACGCAAGAGTCGTAACAACCTTGAATGAAGACCCGGGGGCGTAGGATCCGTTTGTGGCGCGATTCAGAAGAGGACTGTTTTCCTCATCTGAATTCAAGGTTTCCCAGTTCGCCCGGATCTCATTCGGATCAAAAGTAGGTTTTGAAACCATAGCCAGAATCTTTCCTGTATCTGCCTCCATAACAATTACAGCGCCTTTATTATCTCCAAGGGCATCATATGCCGCCTGCTGCAGATCGGCATCCAGCGTGGTTACTACTGTGTCGCCCATATTTTTCTCGCCGCTGAATTCATTCTGAATCTTTTCTACAAAAAATGCGTTTGATGTAAGCAGTTCAAAATTTTCCACCGATTCCAGACCTGTTTTTCCAAGTTCTGTATCACTGTAGCCGATCACATGCGCAAAAACAGAACCGTAAGGATAATTTCTGGTCTCTGTGCCGTCATCAGCCACTAAAGTTTCGGCAAGTACATTTCCGTTTCTGTCTACAATATCACCCCGCACTACAGTTTCCGCAAACAGATCCTGACGTTTATTATACGGACTGTTCACAAAACTGCCTGCGCGGATGATTGTGAAGTAGACAATATAAATCATAAGGGCAATAAAAAGAATTACAAAGAAGTAAGTGACTCTTGCAAATTCTTTATTTCGAGCGCGTTCTCTGCCTCTGCCGCGGTCTCTGTTTCGGGACTTCTTCGAATTTCGACCCGCTTTTCGCTGTCTTTCGCCCGGTACTTCTTCCCAGTTCATTTCTCAGCTCCCTTTCTTTTTTTCGTTCTATCTTCTCCTCTTCATCTTCTCTCAGTATATACAATCCCTGAATGATGCCAAACATAATCATAGTGCTCAGCATGGAACTACCCCCGTAGCTTACAAAGGGCAGGGTCATTCCGGTAGACGGTATAAATTTGGTTACGCCTCCGATCTGCAGGAATACCTGGAAAATATAGCAGGTTCCCAGTCCAAGAGCTACAAGTTTATAAAATGGATTGCGCAGTTCCATGGCAATATTCAGAAACATGACATAACAGCTTACACAGATCAGGATCAGGCATAATGCATAGATCACTCCCATCTCTTCCGTAATTGCGGAAAAGATAAAGTCCGTTTCCGATACCGGAATCATGTCCGGCTGTCCTTTAAAAAGTCCTGTACCAAACCAGCTGCCCGTACCAATAGCAAATAATGACTGAGCCACCTGATATCCGCTTCCGTTATAGGACGCAATTGGATCCTGCCATGCTTCCACACGGACCTGAATATGGGAGAACAGATGATACCCTGCTACAGCAGCCAGACATCCTGCGGCAATTCCGGCCAGGACATATAAAGGCTGTCTTGTAGCCACATACAGCATGACCAGATATACAACAAAAAAGATCAATGCAGCTCCCAGATCAGTGGAAACAACCAGAATCAGAACATGTGCCGCAGCAATAATTGTTGTAACAACAACGTTTTTGAATTCCGTAGATTTATACAGGCTTGCGGCCACAAAGAAAACAAAAAGTATCTTTACAAATTCAGAAGGCTGAATGTTTACTCCGAATAAACTGAAGCCAAGCTTGGCGCCGCCGGATGCAGTGGCAAAAACTGCAACCACAAGAAGAGCCGCTCCGCCGACTCCTGCATAAATATATGTCCACCGGTCCAGAAAAGTGAGCTTTCTTATCAGTATGGGAACGACCAGTCCGAAGATAACTCCCAGGATAACAAAGGCCATCTGCCGGATGGCGGAACCATAAGCAGCTTCGTTATCCGCGGACAGTCTTGTAATCATAATCATGCCTGCCGTAATCAGCATACACATATTGTTGACAACCAGCCGCGATACATTCGGATAAATCAGATTGTACAGCAGAATTACTGCCAGAAGCACGATAAAAAGCGCTCCGCAGATAATAAGAATCCGCATATCATCTGTAGCAAGAAACATAACCCCGAAAGCAGCTGCCTGAATTAAGAACATCAGTACATTCTGCCGTATCAGAACCCGGTTTTCTTCATCTTCATAACTGCGTGTAAAAATAGAAAAACAGGAAAAGGTGTATGCAGCCATAAGTATTATTATGATGTATTTCGATAATTGAATCGTTATATTTACCACTTTTTCACCCGCTTTATATTATCCCTCTCTTAAAGTGTCCCTGTGTAAATGAGAAAGGCGCTTCTGTACAGACCGGACTGCCTCCGTCGTTTTCCTCAAATAATGAAAGAATCTCTCCCACCTGCTTTCTGCTTTCCACAGAAAACTGAATACGAAGTTTTTCGGGAGCAATCTGTCTGAGTGATTCCTGCTGATTGCCCAGATACACCGGAAGTGTATTGTAGATTACATTATAGCAGGAACTGCAGTTGTTTTTTACAGGAAATCTGTTGCGGAACCTGTCTTCAATAAAAGTAAGGCCGCTTTTTTTCCGGCAGCTTCCAGCCGCGGAAGAAATACACTGGGCGGATATCATAACCGGAATATAACCGTAGACAATCAGCTCCGCGGAAGCAAGTCCAAGTTCTGAAAGTTCTTTACAGCTAAGCTCTGCCGGAGCCGTAAACTCCGTGATACCGTGCCGGGCCCAGAATTTCTTCGCATACCGGTTAAACATATATAGATTATGGTCCAGAATTATCGTTTTGTCAAATCTGCTGTTAAGCAGAATACTGACTTCTTCACAGCTGCGCAGCAGCATTCCGTCCATCGGAAAATGAATAAACTGTTTTGCGTCTTCTGCCAGCCGGATCCGGTCGTTTTTCCTGAATACATGAGGCATGGCAGGAAAAACTTCTTTTCCTGCGGAACGGAGTCCTGACAGCAGGGAGATTACTTTTTCGTCCTCAAAAAAACGGCTGCTTATCCGGCAGTCTGCATAGATCCGCCGGATTCTGCTGAACGGATGAGCAGAGAGATATTCTGCAATTCCTTCCAGCTGTTCCAAGGTTTCCGCCAAAACAGTAAGAACAGGCTGTTCGCCCGTAAATTCTGTGTCGCTGTTCTGCCTCTCTGAGACAAACGGTGCACTTTTCCATTCTAAATTATCTTCTGCAGAAATACTGTCTGTATCTATATTTTTATCCGGATTTTCCATACGGTAAAAGGACGACACGATTTTCTGCCGCAGTTTTTCCAGAGCCGTTCTTCGCATACGATTCAGCTCCTGCACAGGCAGAAATACATCTCCGTCCATCTGAACTTTCAGTGATGAAAAAAAGAAATCCGATTCTCCGGTTTTTGAAAGTCTTTTTTTCAATTGTTCTGCCTCCAATGGACGGTTTTCCGCATTCTGGACATTTAATTCCGAATATATGGATACACTTTGTCCTCCGCTTATTACCGTCAGACATGCAGGAGTTCCGGGAAGCAGAGAAAGGATACCTTCCGTCTCTCTCTGAGGTCTTGCTGAGAGAAAGGTTTTTCGGATCGTCTGAATAAGGCATTCACTGCGCACCCGGCGGAGGATTGTTCCATTTTCCGCTTTTACGTCCTTCGGAAGTAAAAGGGAAACAGAAGCGTCCTTCGGCAGATCTGTTCCCAGAGTATAATTACTCTTTTTTCCGGCACCCAACTCCAGAACATCTCCTTTTTTCAGATCTGTAAGAGCGGTTCCTTCTATTTTCCGGCCACGGCGGCTGTTCACGACAACTGCCGGAACGCCGGCATGGTTCGGCCTGTCCAGACTAAGCATGTTCCTGCCGTTATGTTGCTTATAGTATCCTGTATGGAATCCGCCTCTGTTGTATAAATCCAGAAGCATTTCCCGGTCTTCAGGAGCAATCTGAAATCCTTTTTCTCCTTTTTCCAGATAAAGATCTGTGTATTTTCGATATACGGATGTAACAGCGGCAACATATTCCGGTTTTTTCATCCGGCCTTCAATTTTAAAAGAATCAACTCCGGCTTCTATGAGATCCGGAATCAGATCCAGCGTACACATATCTTTCAGGCTCATGTAATATTTCCGGTGACCGTCTGTTGCCCACGGAAGCCTGCAGGGTTGAGCACACTGTCCTCTGTTCCCGCTTCTGCCTCCGATCACGCTGCTCAGGAGACACTGTCCGGAATAACTGTAACAAAGGGCTCCATGCACAAAACATTCGATTTCCAGATCAGTATGTTCACGGATTTCCCGGATCTCTGCCAGAGATAATTCTCTGGCAGGAACAACACGAACGGCGCCTGCCTTCTCGAAAAAGGCTGCTCCCGGGTATCCTGTGATTGTCATCTGGGTACTTGCATGGATATCCAGTTTCGGGAATTCCGATTTTATATATTCAAGTACTCCGACATCCTGAACAATAACAGCGTCCAGACCTTTTTCATAAAGTGGAGAAAGATATCCGAAAAGCTCCTTTATTTCATTGTCCTTCAGCAGAGTATTGACAGTGAGATAAAGCTTCTTCCCAAACAGATGGGCTTCTTCTATAGCCCGGATCAGCTCTTCCTCTGAAAAATTATCTGCGTATGCTCTGGCGCCGAACCGAGAGCCGCCTGCATAAACCGCGTCCGCGCCCGCAGAAATTGCAGCGCGGAAACAGTCATATGAACCTGCCGGGGCGAGGACTTCAACTTCTCTGTTTCTCATGCTTTCTTCTCCTTTATTATTTCTGAGACAAAATATGCCGGAATATCCCATAACATGAAGCAGGCTGTCGTTTCTGACAGCCCGCCCCGTTTTATCTTCTGCGATTTTTCATTTCTGTCTCCAGCTTTACGATCTGCATCTGAAGATCATTATTCTCTTCCTTCATCTTCGCCAGTTCCTTCTCCGCATTCTCAAGTCTGATCTGTGCGGAAATCAGCTCATGTTTCAGATCATACATTTCTTTGTCTTTCAGCTCAATATCGTTTTCAAGGGAGTCTCCCTGCTTTTTGGCTTTAAAATAGTCGTCTGCGATATTCAGCGCGAGGAGTACGTTTCTTGTATCAGCACTCTGCTTTCTGTAGCCCTCGCTGTTTGCACACTCTGTTATCTTGTGGTTCAGATAGGAAGATACTTTCTGCAGATATTCCTCGCCTTCGAACCCGCTTAAGGTATATACCTTCCCCCCTATTAATACTTCTGTAAAATGTTTTGCCGAACTCATAGCATCCTCCTCGCATTTCTTACATGCTATTATAAACTATTTGCCAGTAAAACCCAACTGTTTTTTGACAAAATCATCCCTCCTGAAGCGGGGATGGAATTCCGAGATGCCGGTACGCCAGTTCTGTTACAACTCTGCCCCTGGGCGTTCGCTGAATAAAACCGTTCTTCAGAAGATAGGGCTCATAGACGTCTTCCAGTGTCCCGGCGTCTTCTGAAACAGCGGCGGCAAGCGTGTCAAGCCCCACCGGTCCGCCCTGGAATTTTTCGATCATAGTAAGCAGAATCCCCCGGTCAATATGGTCCAGACCGTATTTGTCCACATCCAGCAGATCAAGCGCATAATTTGCCACTTCCTTCGTGATCACTCCGTCATATTTGACCTGAGCGAAGTCACGCACCCGTTTGAGCAGCCGGTTTGCAAGACGAGGGGTTCCCCGGGAGCGCCTTGCCAGTTCCAGAGCTCCCTCTTCTTCGATCTCTACATTAAGAACTTTTGCGGAACGGAGTACAATTGTTTTCAATTCCTGATCCGAATAAAATTCCAGTCTGTTTACCACGCCAAACCTGTCTCTGAGAGGTGCTGTAAGCATACCGGCTCTTGTAGTAGCTCCTACCAGGGTGAATTTAGGCAGATTCAGACGGATTGACCTTGCGCCTGCGCCTTTTCCAATCATAATATCAATGGCATAATCCTCCATAGCCGGATAGAGAACTTCTTCTACCTGACGGTTCAGGCGGTGAATCTCATCGACAAAAAGCACATCATTTTCCTGAAGGCTGTTCAGTATTGCCGCCATTTCTCCCGGCTTTTCTATTGCCGGTCCGGAGGTTACCTTCATGTTCACCCCCATTTCATTGGCGATAATTCCGGCAAGGGTCGTTTTTCCCAGGCCGGGAGGTCCGTAAAAGAGTACATGATCCAGCGGTTCTCCACGCTCTTTTGCAGCTTTTATATAAATTTCCAGAGTTTGTTTTGTCTTTTCCTGTCCGATATATTCCTTAAGAGAAAGGGGCCTTAGCTCTCCTTCGATTTTGATATCTTCTTCCAGATTCTCTGTTGTGATAATTCGTCTTCCCATAGTTTTCCTCTGTCCTGCTTTGATTTGCTGTTAAGCATAAAATACCGTGGCCGAAAACCCAATATTTATATTAAAAAAGATATTTCAGAGCTTCTTTGAGCAGTTCTTCTACTGTAACACAGTCCGGTGAAGCCTTTTTAACTGCTTTCATGCTTTCTGTGCTTCCATATCCAAGGGCTACCAGTGCCTGGACAGCCTCTGCCTGAATTCCTTCTTCAGCAGGATTCTGCTCCTGGAAGCCTGCCTCTTCTCCATGTGCGGCGCGGTTTAGCATATCCTCAATATTTATCTTATCTTTCAGTTCCACTATCAGTTTTTCTGCTGTTTTCTTTCCGATTCCGGGCGCTGCGCTGATTGCCTTAGCATCCCCGGACATGACGGCAAAGCGAAGTTCATCCGGGCTCATGGCAGACAGGATATTCAGTCCTCCCTTCGGACCGATTCCGCTGACACCGATTACCAGCCGGAATATCTCGAGATCATCTCTTGTAAGAAATCCGAAAAGCTGCATCGCATCTTCCCGTACACTGAAATAAGTGTATATTTTTACTTCATTCCCCGGCTGAGGAAGCATGGCAAGCGCCTGATTGGACATAAAAACGCCGTAACCTATCCCGCCTACATCTACGATGGCCTTGTTTTCTTCCACCGCAGCAAGTTCACCTCTTATATATGAAATCATAGTTTTCCTCTTTCTTCTGTTTCTTTATTTCAGTTCAGTACAGCCAGATCAAGCCGTTTCAGCATCTCTCTGCCGGCAATGCCAATCAGAGTACCGGTGATCAGTCCGGCAATCAGCAGCACAGGCAGATAATATCCGACAGCGTAAGTTTCTACAACCAGCATAGCCATAATCAGCTGTCCCACATTGTGGCTTACTCCGCCTGCCATACTGACTCCGATTATACTGAAAGCCCCGGACCTTTTCAGAAACGCCATTACAGCGAGGCTGAGAATTCCCCCTGCCAGGCTGTACAGAATCCCGAAAAGATTTCCAAACAGAAATCCTGCCAGAACGATTCTGACAACAGACAGCAGCAAAGCCTCTTTCCAGTCAGATTTGTAAAGGACGATAATAATCACCAGATTGGCCAGGCCGAGCTTTGCCCCCGGGATCCCGAAATTAATGGGAATCAGAAGCTCTACATAACTGAAAATTAATGCAAGAGCAGTAAAAACTCCGAAAACAGCCACTCTGCCTCTTTTATTTTTCACTTGTGTTCCTCCCTTTCAGAAAGCGGCTATTGTGCCAGGCCATCAATTCCAGATCCAGTTGAATTGCCGTTCTGTATGGTAACCACTACCTCATTGGGCAGGCAGATAATGCTCTCTCCGTCTCTTGAAATTTGTCTGTGGTTAACACAGATCTGATCGGGACAGTCTGCCCATTCCATTTTTGCGGTTCCGTTTTCTATAATCAGACGATTTGTATCGTTGACGGAGATGGTCCGGTCTTCAGCCAGGCTGTATACGCCGTATTCTTCTCCTGAAACAGAGATTATGACCTGTCCTTCTCCTTCCTGTGTCCGGAAAAACCGGAAAATGAGGAGAACAATGCAGACAAGAAAAACTCCTCCGGCCAGTATCCAGTCGTTCTTTTTCATATTTTTTACCTCTTTCGTCAAATATCATAGCACACCCATTTTCATTATGCAACCACACGTTCGATTATAAACAGGTTGTGATTTGAAAAAGAACCAGATATAATATGCAGGAAAGGAACGGATATAATGAAAAAAATTATTTTACTTTTAACTGCTGTGTCCGTTATACTAAGCGCCTCGGCATGTTCATCCCCGCAGAAATCGGAAGCTCTGTCTGTGACAGGCATGTACTTTGATACCGTTGTGACGGTAGAAGCCTGGGGTACGGACAGAGAAACTCTGGAACACTGTATGGAGATGTGCGGAACTTATGAACAGATGCTGAGCGCGCATATAGAGACAAGCGAAGTTTCTGCTATTAACCGGGCGGAAGGAAAACCCGTTACCGTATCGGAAGAGACGGCAGATCTTATTGAGCTGGGATGCAGTTACGGACGTCTGTCCGGGGGGCTCTTTGATATAACAATTGCGCCGGCCAGCAACCTGTGGAATTTCCATAACAGTGAAAACCCCTGTATTCCGGATGCCGGAGAACTTTCTGAAGCGGTATCCCATATTGACTACCGATGCGTTCAGGTTGACGGATGCACTGTTACACTGACAGATCCTGAAGCGGCAATTGACCTGGGAGGAATTGCAAAAGGTTATATTGCAGACCGGATAAAGGAATATCTGGAAAGTGAAGGTGTTGAACACGCACTGATCAATCTTGGCGGCAATATGCTTGCTGTGGGAGGACGGTATGGCGGAACTGACTTTCAGATCGGCATTCAGAAGCCTTTTGCTCAGACCGGAACAGTGCTTGCCGCTGTTTCCGTATCAGATCAGTCGGTTGTATCATCTGGAAATTATGAGCGGTATTTTGAACAGAACGGGAAAATTTATCATCATATTCTGGACCCCGGCACCGGGTATCCGGCTGATACCGGACTGTATCAGGTAACGATTATCTCGGACAGTTCTGCCCAGGGTGATGCCTTAAGCACTACCTGCTTTCTTCTCGGACTGGACAAAGGAATGGAGCTGATCCAAAACCTGGACGGCGTGGAAGCAGTATTTGTAACCAGCGATATGGAAATACATGTAAGCAGCGAGAATATTCCTGTTCAGATTTTATAGGAAGCCAGACATTAGGGGCAGAAAACATATAAATAAATAAAGAATATTGCAGGGCAGACATAAAAGAACGCTCTTCTTTCCGGGAATACCCGGCGGAGGAGCGTTCTTTATCTGGTTTCTGAAATTCATCCCCGGCTGAAACAGAGCCGAAGAAGTTCATTCCTTACATATCTCAGGTTAGTCTTCCTGAAATCTTATTATTTTTCTCGGACATTTTTCTGCGCAGACACCGCAGTTTGTGCACTTTTCCGGATCAATGCGGGCCAGGAAGTTATTCACAGTAATTGCCTGCGCTTCGCAGTTTTTTTCACAAAGGCGGCAGCCGATACATCCTGACTGGCATACTTCCATCAAAGATTTTCCTTTATCATTGGAATTGCACTGCACAAAGGTTTTCTGCTTATATGGAATTAATTCAATCAAATGTTTCGGGCAGACCTTCACGCATCTGCCGCAGGCTTTGCAGGCTTCTCTGTCTACCACTGCTATGCCGTCAATAATGTGGATCGCGTCAAAGGGACAGGCTTCCACGCAGGAACCATATCCGAGACAGCCATAGGAACAGCCCTTTGCGCCGCCGTTCTGCATCTGAGACGCCATGATACAGTCTTTGATCCCTGAATATTTATATTCGTCTTTTGCTGTCTCGCAGGTTCCTGCACATTTCACAAAAGCAGTTTTTCTTTCCTGCGTAGAAACATCAACTCCCATGATTTCTCCGATTTTCTCCGCAACCGGAGCGCCGCCTACCGGACAGGCATTTACTTCCGCCTCTCCGGCCACAATAGCGGTAGCGAGACCGGAACATCCGGCATAGCCGCATCCGCCGCAGTTGTTGCCCGGAAGAGCATCCACAATTGCCTCCCATCTTTCATCTGTTTCCACGGCAAACTTCTTTCCTGAGATTCCAAGAAAGACGCCGATGAATAATCCTGTGCCGCCTACAATAACGGCCGCCAAAAGAATTCCTGTTATACTCATATCTGCCGTCCTCCTATATTAATCCTGAGAATCCAAAGAAAGCAATCGCCATCAGTCCGGCGGTTACAAGAACAATCGGAGTTCCCTGAAAAGATTCTGTAATATCATTGTGCTCGATTTTCTCCCGGATTCCTGCCATAAGAACAATAGATACAAGGAAGCCGGCCGCTGTGGCGAAACCGTTTACCACGCCTTCCAGAAGTCCGTAGCCATCCTGGACGTTAGTCAGAGCCACGCCAAGCACCGCGCAGTTTGTAGTAATCAGAGGAAGATATACGCCAAGCGCGTTATACAGCGGAGGCATAACTTTTTTCAGAAACATTTCTACAAACTGAACAAGAGCCGCGATGACAAGAATAAATACAATTGTATTCAGATATTCCAGCTCACCGCCCATAATGTTCGGATTGCCCAGTATATACTTGTAGATCAGCCCGGTAACGAAAGAAGAGATGGTAATAACAAACACCACTGCTCCGCCCATACCGGCTGCGGTTTTTACATTCTTGGAAACACCGAGAAACGGACAGATCCCAAGGAACTGGCTTAATACAACGTTATTTACAAAAGCAGAACCGACTGCGATTAATAATAATTCCTGCATTTATACGTCCTCCTTTTCCGGTGTGTCTGACACAGGATGTCCGCCGCAGATGCCCCTGCTGGCACAGGAAGCGCATCCTTCTCCGCATCCCGCTGAAGCCGGGACTTTCCTGCCTTTTCTGGCCATACTCTTTTTTACCTTGTTCTGAAGTGCCACAAGACATGCCAGAACAAAGAATGCGCCCGGTGCAAGAATGAAAATAGTAAGCGGTTCGTAAGAATCCGGCATAACCTGGAACCCGAAGATCTGTCCTGCTCCGATAAGTTCTCTGACAATACCGATAGAAGTCAGGCCTACCGTAAATCCGAGCCCCATACCCACTCCGTCGAAGATTGAGGGAAGCACAGGATTTTTAGATGCATAACTTTCTGCTCTTCCCAGAATAATACAGTTTACGACAATCAGTGGAATGTAAAGCCCCAGAGAGGAATAGAGATCCGGGACAAATCCTTCAAGAAGGAAGTCTACAATAGTTACAAATGAGGCAACCACTACAATAAATGCCGGCATTCTGACAGAATCCGGTATGATTTTCCGCAGTATGGAAATCAGCATGTTTGACATAATCAGTACGGCTGTAGTCGAAAGTCCCATTCCTATACCGTTTATGGCGGATGTGGTAACTGCCAGAGTCGGACACATTCCAAGCATAAGTACAAAAGTTGGATTTTCTTTTACAAGGCCGTTATAAATTCGTTCTGTACATTTATTCATTGCTGCCGCCTCCTAACTCATTCTGAAAATATACCAGCGCTGAGTTCACAGCGTCAGTGACAGCGCTTGTAGTGATTGTTGCACCGCTGATCGCGTCAATTTCGTTATCTGCAGATGCTCCGTTTTTTGTATAGGAGAATTTTTCTACATTTTTATCTTTGAACTGATCCTTAAATTCGGCCTCATCCGCTTTCATTCCGAGACCGGCCGTTTCATTGATTGACAGCATTTCAATACCGGATATTGTTCCGTCATTCAGTATTCCGACAGAAATCTCGATATCTCCGCCATATCCGGAATGAGAGGTGACATTCAATACATATCCTACTGTTTCACCGCTGTCTGATTTGCCGGCCGCAACTTCTGTAATATCATCAGTATATCCGTTATCCTTAACTAACGCTGCCGCTTCTTCCGCATCGAAATTTTCATAATTTTCAAAAGAATCTGCATCCGGCAGAACCGTGCGATATGCCTCCTGTTTTGAATTTTCCTGCGCAGCAGCAATCGGTTCCTTTGTAATATCGTATACGATTCCAAGCAGAAGTCCGGACACTACTGTAATTACAGTCAGGATCAACGTGTTTTTGATAATTTTATTCATGCTTTTCCCCTCCTTTTCCAAATGGTTTCGGAAGAGTGATCTTCTCAATCAGCGGTACCAGAAGGTTGCTGATTATGATGGCATAAGAAACTCCTTCTGCCGAGCCGCCGAAAATACGGAACAGACCGGTGAGCAGTCCCATACAGACGCCATAAATAATTTTTCCCGATGAAGTAATGGGGGAAGTAACATAGTCAGTGGCCATAAACCATACGCCCAGCATCAGTCCGCCGCCGCACAGGTGCGCTGTAATATACTGAGGATCGAATCCGTGACCTCCGAAAATAACAATAAAAACGACAAAGGACACAAGGTAAGATGCCGGTATCTCCAGTTCAATTACACCCATAAGAAGGAGAAACATTGCTCCAATCATTATTGCAATTACGGATGTTTCACCAATCGTTCCGCGAATGTTTCCAATCAGCATATCCATTGTATTAACCGCTTCTCCTGCTTTCAGCTGGGCAAGCGGCGTAGGACCTGTAACACCGTCATAGACGAAATATGTCATCCGTCCCGCAAAACAGATAAGCAAGAAACAGCGCGCAGCAAGAGCCGGATTCATAAAGTTCTGTCCCAGACCGCCGAAAAGCTGTTTTACTACAATGATAGCAAATACAGAACCGAGAGCTCCCATCCATAAAGGAAGGGTGGGCGGAAGATTCAGCGCAAGCAGAAGTCCTGTAACTACCGCGCTGAAATCACCAATAGTAACCGGTTTATGCATAAGCTTTTCCCATATGTATTCTGACAGAACTGCCGCGGCAACCGTAACTATTACAAGAAGCCAGGCACCTTCTCTGCGGAAATTCCAGATTCCGAAAAAAGTAGCCGGAAGCAGTGCAATCACTACCATGAGCATAATATTGCTGCTGGTAATCCGGTCACGGATATGCGGCGAAGATGACACGTTATAATTTTCGTTCATTTTTTCTAACACCTCTCTTCATTCATCTAGTTATTTCTTTCTGTTAGCCAGTGCAGTTTTCCGCATGGAACCAATAGCCTGTTTCAGCTGTCGCTTCGCCGGACAGACATAACTGCAGGAGCCGCATTCTACACATTCCAGTCCGTTCATAGCTACAAAGGAAACTTCATCATGCCGTTTTGCATAATCCGCAAGCCTGGACGGAATGATTCTGCTTGGACATACCTGCACGCAGCGTCCGCAGTTGATACAGGCTGATTCCCGAAGCTGTGAAACCGCATCTTTTTTAAAGGCAAGCAGAGAAGAAGAAGTTTTCGTAACCGGCGCATCAAGCGTAATCATTGCAAATCCCATCATTGGGCCGCCGGAAATCAGTTTTTCCGGCTCAGCCGCAAAACCGCCTGCTGCTTCTGCAAGCTCACGATGGCTGGTTCCTAAAAGGACTTTAAAATTCCCCGGATTATTTACCGCATCACCGCTTACGGTAACAACTCGCTCTACAAGAGGTTTCCCTTCAATCACTGCCCGATGAATCCCGATCAGGGTTTCCACATTATCTACAATGCATCCTGCGTCTGCCGGAAGCATAGCCGAGTTAATCGCACGTTTTGTAACGGTATAAATGAGCTGACGTTCTGCTCCCTGGGGATATTTAGTCATCATGGCCTTTACTTCCATACGTTCATCTGCCTGTATGAACTCTTCCAACTTTTCAATACAGTCCTTTTTATTATCTTCCACGGCAAAGATTCCCTTTGCGTTCGGAAAAATTGTAAGAAGAACTTTCATTCCGCTGATCAGCTCATCTGTATTTTCCAGCATTCGGCGATAATCCGCGGTAATATACGGTTCGCATTCCGCGCAGTTTGCAATTACATAATCGATTTTTTCCGGCTCCTTCGGAGAAAGTTTTACTCTTGTAGGAAAACCTGCGCCTCCCATACCAACAATTCCGGCATTCCCGATTTTTTCGATAATCTCTTCCCGGCTCATCTCGCCAAGCGGTTTCACAGGTTCATATTCAATCTCTGTATACTGCTCATCATTTTCAACTATAATACAGTCTACTTTTGTTCCTGCCGGATTGAAACGCGGTTCAATTCCTTTTACTGTGCCGGACACAGAAGCATGTACCGGCGCCGATACAAAACCGCCGGCCTCAGCAATTACCTGGCCCTTTAAGACGAAGTCGCCTTTCTTTACTACCGGTTTTGCCGGCGCGCCAATATGCTGGGAAAGAGGATAAACCATCTCTCCATGAGGCATGACAGGCTCAACTTCACGGTCTTTTGAGAAACGTTTTCCATCATCCGGATGAATTCCGCCTGAAAATGTCAAAAGTCGCATTCTTTCTCATCCTTTCTTTTCCGGCGGACAGGCTGTTTTTTGCCAAATCATAACCTGTGCCGCCCATTCTCACAATAAATCTATTGTACTAAAATGTAACAGCAAAATCCAGTAATCTTCTGACAAAAATTGCATCTTTCTGTGAACATTTTTTGTCCTTAACGGATTAATAAAAAAATGCCGGGATAAAATCCCGACATTTTTTACAGATTGTTAACCTATTATGATATTGATTAATTTTATTCTTCTGCGGACTCTTCTTCTTCAATCGGAGCTGCTTCAGAAGCCTCTGTATGTTCCGGCTCAAGAGCTTTCATACTCAGGCTGATCTTTTTCTCAGCTTCATTAAGATCTACAATCTTTGCTGTGATCTCCTGTCCGATAGAAAGTACGTCTGACGGTTTGTCAACATGTGCTCTGGAAATCTGAGACACATGAAGAAGCGCATCTACGCCAGGAGCAAGTTCTACGAAAGCGCCGAAATCTGTCATACGGGCAACCTTTCCTGTAATTACGGTTCCAACTGCAAAATCTTCTGCCGCATTTACCCATGGATTTGTCTCCGGGAATTTCAGGCTGAGAGCAATCTTTGTATCATGAATATCCTTAACAAGCACTTTCAGTGTGTCTCCAACATGGAACAGTTTTTTCGGATTATCAACTCTGCCCCAGGACATTTCAGAAATATGAAGCAGACCATCTACGCCGCCAAGATCGATAAACGCACCAAAATCGGTCACATTTTTTACTGTTCCCTCTACAGTATCTCCGACTTTCAGTTTTGCAAAAAGTTCTTTCTGTTTCTCTGCGCGTTCTGCAACAAGAAGCTGTCTTCTGTCACCGATCACGCGGTTTCTGCGGGGATTGAATTCGCTGATTACAAATTCAATTTCCTTGCCTTCGTATTTTCCAAGATCTTTTTCATAAGAATCAGAAACAAGACTTGCAGGAATAAATACTCTTACTTCATCTACCATGGCACAGATACCGCCGCCCAGAATCTGAGTAACAGTAGCCTTTAATACTTCCTTGTTTTCGTAAGCTTCACGAAGTCTTTCATTGCCTTTCTCAACAGCAAGTCTCTTGTATGTAAGAAGAACCTGTCCCTCTCCGTCATTTACTTTCAGCACTTTGACTGTCATAGTATCACCTACTGAAACAACTGTTGTCAGATCAAGTGACTGATCGTTGGAATACTCATTTTTTGTGATAATACCGTCTGCCTTATATCCGATATTCAGGATAATCTCGTCCGGCTTCACATCAATTACGGTACCCTCGACTACCTCTCCGTTGCGGATTGTTTTGAATGACTCGTCTAACATCTGTTCAAAAGATAATTCTGACATTATTTTGAACCTCCTCAATTATATTGTTGGGCGTGGATGCCCCTGCTGTAATACCTACTGTTTCCACTGACCCTAATTGATTCAAATCCAAATCGTCAAGTGTCTGTATATAGTACGTATTGTTACATGCCCCGCGGCATATTTCAAATAACTTCTGGGTATTGGAACTATGTTTGTCACCAATCACTATCATAGCATCCACCGATTCTGCAATGCTTTCTGCCTCTGTCTGCCGCTCTTTTGTAGCATTACAGATTGTATTTAAAACAATTACATCATAACTCTTTTCAGAAATAATTTCAACTAAATCTTTAAATTTATTGTAATTAAATGTCGTCTGGGAAACGATACAGATTTTTTGATTTCCTTTCGGGAAAAAACTTTCTGCCTCCTCTGCGTTCTGAATTACAGCTGCATTTTCTCCTGCCCGGCTGAAAATTCCCTGAACCTCGGGATGTCCGGGATCACCGATAATTACAATCCGGTCTCCCTGCGCGCTGTGCTCCTGAACAATATTATGTATTTTTTTTACAAAAGGACAGGTTGCGTCGATAATCTTCAGATTCTTTTTCTGCATGATATCAAAAATATCCTTTGTGACTCCATGTGAACGAATAATTACAGTACCGTTTTCGAGAGCCTCAAGTTCTTCCCGGGAATTCAGTACGATTACGCCTTTTTCCTCCAGATCCCGCACCACTTCTCCGTTATGGATAATCGGACCGTAAGTGTATATCTTTCCCCCGCTGTTCTGCCGCACCTGTTCATAAACGGTATCAACCGCGCGCTTTACGCCAAAACAGAATCCGGCAGTTTTTGCTTTAATTACCTGCATGTTCTTCTCCTGTTATCCCTGCAGAAACCGCTACCTGCAGTAACTGCATATTTTCTCCACGACTTCGGGAATCGTCATATTGGAGCTGTCAACCAGCACAGCGTCCTCTGCCTGTTTCAGCGGAGCGATTTTTCTGGTCATATCCCGGTTATCACGCTCTTCAATATCCCGGGAAATAGATTCCAGATCACAGTTCTCTCCTTTGGCTTTCAGTTCGTCGTACCTGCGCTTTGCCCGGGTTGCCACGCTGGCGGTAAGGTAAATCTTCACGTCTGCGCCGGGAAGAATATTGGTACCGATATCCCGGCCGTCCATGATTACATCTTTTTCTTTTGCAAGAGAGCGCTGAAGCTCCAGAAGCTTTTCACGCACTTCCGGGATAGCAGATGTTTTTGATGCCATATTTCCGACTTCTTCTGTACGGAGCATTGATGTTACATTTTCGCCGTTTAAATAAATCTGCTGAACTCCGTTTTCGTATTCAATAGTAACTTCTGCATCCCTGCATGCATTTGCTACGGCTTCTTTATCATCGGGACAGATACCTTCTTTCAGAAAATGAATTGCAAGCCCCCTGTACATTGCTCCTGTGTCAACGTAAATATATCCCTTTTCCTTCGCTACCAGTTTTGCGATGGTACTTTTCCCGGCCCCGGCCGGGCCGTCAATAGCCACGTTATACCCCATTGTTTTCCTCCTCAATTTTTCTCATTGTATAAAGTATAACCTGTTCTTTATTTTCAGACAAGATTTTTAAATAGATTTCATTTCTCTGTTACCCGGCGACAGTCACAATTGCGTCTGACCTGCATGAGCTCCGGCAAGAAAACCGGTAGACCAGGCAATCTGCAGATTAAAGCCACCGGTTACTGCATCCAGATCCAGTACTTCCCCTGCAAAAAAAAGGCCTTTTATCAGTTTTGATTCCATAGTTCCCGGATCTATTTCTTTTACGGATATGCCGCCTCTGGTAATAATTGCTTCACTATAGCTTCGAAGACCGGTGAGCGTCATGGTAAAATCTTTGATCAGATCTGTAAATTTTTTCCGTTCCTCCTTTGTGATTTCATTGACTCTTTTTTCTTCCGGAATTCCGGAAAGATCTACCATAACAGGCAGCAGTTTTGCCGGGAAAAGACCGGCTACAGCATTTTTGAACTGCCGGTTATGATTTGATTCGAATTCCCGCAGCACACGTTTATCGAGCTGTTCTTTTGTAAGTGCCGGCTTCAGGTCAATATGCAGGGTGAGCTCCTTCTCTTTCAGACGACTGCCTGTAATGCTGCTGGCACTTAATATAACTGGTCCGCTTACTCCGTAATGAGTAAAAAGCATTTCTCCAAAATCCTGATACAGTTTTTTTGAACCGTCTGTTATCGTAATGCCGATATTGCGAAGAGAGAGACCCATAAGTTCTTTCGCATACCACTCTTTTACCTCCATCGGCACAAGAGCCGGTGAAAGCGGCGTTATTTTATGGCCGCAGGATTCTGCCATCCGATATCCGTCTCCGGTAGAACCGGTTGAAGGATATGAAAGTCCTCCTGCAGCTACAATTACGGCATCTGCATCCGTCCTTTTTCCGGACGCCAGTAAAAGCCCCCGGACGCTTCCGTTCACGGCCAGCAGTTCTTTTACTTCTGTATTCAATACTATATGAACGCCGAGGCGGTTCAGTTCCCGTTCCAGGCCACGGATTACATCGGAAGAATGATCCGAAACAGGAAACACTCTTCCGCCCCTTTCTACTTTTGTTTTTACGCCAAGTTCCTCAAAAAAGGCAATCGTCTGCTCGTTGGTAAAGCTGTAGAAGCTGCTGTACAAAAATTTGGGGTTGCTGACAACTGCGGCGAATAACTCTTCCATGTCTGCTGTATTTGTCAGGTTGCATCGTCCCTTTCCGGTAATAAACAGCTTCTTTCCCAGCTTTTCATTTTTTTCATACAGATATACTTCATTCTCATTTCGTGCTGCAAAGACCGCGGCCATCATTCCGGCAGCTCCTCCGCCCACAACGGCTACTTTACTCATCTGCATTTCCTTCCATTTCCCGGGATCCGTCGTCTCCGGCAACAGATAGAGACTGATTTAATGGATTCAGTTCATCTCCGCTGTATACCTGATATTCGTCCCATATTTTCTCCAGTGTTTCCAGTGTCGTAACTACTTCCGTCTGTTTTTTCATGCACAGAGCTACGATAAGAGCATTTATTACACTCAGAGGGGCGACCAGAGAATCTACAATAGAAGCCATGTCCGATCGGGCAATCAGGTTGCAGGAAGAATATAAATTCATAGGGGAATGAACACTGTCAGTCAGTGTGATTACTTTTGCTTTCCGGTTGCTGGCAAATTCCAGTGCTTTCAGAGTCCGCATGGAGTACCTGGGAAAGCTGATTCCTATAATTACATCATTACTTCCGATCCGGATAAGCTGTTCAAAAATTTCGCTGGAACTGTTGGTTGTAACTGCCGTTACATTTTCGCAGACAAGATTGAGATAAAAGCTCAGAAATGAAGCCAGCGGCGCGCAGCTTCGAATCCCAATCACATAAATTTTCTCTGCTCCCAGTATTGTGTCAATAGCCAGATCAAATGCTTTATGATCTATGCTGTTCAGGGTAAGTTTTATTTTTTCTATATCGGACTGAAGAACAGTCTGCAGGATCTCACTCTGGGTAATTCTTCCATAGGTAACTTCCATTCTCTGAATGGAGTTCAGTTTGGTGCGGACAAGTTCCTCCAGAGCTTTCTGAAATCCCGGATATCCTTTATACCCCAGCTGAGTGGCAAAACGGACTACCGTAGATTCACTTACGCCTACAATTTCTCCGAGTTTTGCCGCAGTAAGGAACACTGCCTTGTCGTAATTCTTGCAGACATAATCTGCCAGACGCTTCTGTCCTTTACTCATTTTTGGATATTTTTCTTCAATCCTTATAATCAGTTCATTTGTTGTATTTTCTGCTGTTTCCATAGTTACTTTCCTGCCGTTTTCTATATTGGTCTGGTCGCATACCGCAGCCAGGCTTTTTCTTCCTCATTCAGATAAGGAGAAATCTTTTCATATACATTTTTATGGTAAGTATTGAGGAGATGTTTTTCATCTTCTGACATACATTCCGGAACCAGAGCATCCAGATCAATGGGAACAAATGTCAGAATTTCAAAACGCATAAACTGTCCGTATTCGTTTTTTACATCTTTGCGCACAAGCAGTTCATTCTCCAGACGAATGCCGTGGGAACCTTCTATATAAATACCAGGTTCATCGGTTATTACCATATTTTCTTCAAATATCCGAGAAGGCTGTGCCCCTTCCCGCCAGCGGAAATTGATGGGCGGTTCGTGGATATTCAGAAGATAGCCTACACCATGTCCGGTTCCATGATTGAAATTGAGCCTCTCCTTCCAGAAAACCTCTCTGGCCAGAGCATCCAGCGTTACTCCGCTGGAGCCATAAAGAAAGACCGCGTTTGCAAGACGGAGCATTCCGCGGGCAACAATTGTAAAATGCTTTTTCTGCTCTTCCGGAACATTACCAAGCGCTACTGTCCTTGTAATATCAGTAGATCCCTCCAGATAATGGCCTCCTGTATCGCTCAGGTACAGAGTGCCTTCCTGTAATTCCATATCAGAATCTTCCGTGGCACTATAGTGGACAATAGCTCCATGACTGCCTGCCGCACTGATCGGCGCAAAACTCGGCCCCAGAAAGTTTTCCTGTTCAGCCCGGAACTCTTCCAGCTTTCTGGCAGCAGAAATTTCGGTAATGGGAACTTTCCCGATACTCTTTTTCAGCCAATAGAGAAATCTGGTGTGAGCAATCCCGTCTTTAAGATGAGCCGTGCGGATGTTATCCGCTTCCGTTCCATTTTTAATTGATTTCATTAAAATTGAAGGATTTTCCGCTTTTATGATTTCTGCAGTATCCGGAATACTGTAATATAAGTGGTAGTTTGTACGTTCCGGATCAAGAAGAACTCTGCGTCCGGACAGATTTTGTGCTGCGGCATATACAGACTCATAAGAGCTGACTGTAATATTATTCCCTTGCAGCATATTCAGAATATCGACCGGGAATTTCTCCTTGTCGGCAAAAATCCTTCCTCCGTCTTTTTCAATTATGGCAAATGCGAGGACGACCGGACAGTATGCCACATCATTTCCGCGGATATTAAAAAGCCAGGAAATATCGTCCAGACTGGACAGCAGATGGACATCTGCTCCATAAGAGGTCATCTTCTTTCGTATCCGCTCAAGTTTTGAAGGCACACTTTCCCCCGCATATTTTTCATCCAGAGACCAGACTTTTTCTCCGGGAAGAGCGGGACGCTCTTTCCAGAACCGGTCTGCGAGATCAAAATCCGCCAGAACATGTCCGCCTTTTCGTTCTGCAATTTCCTTATATTTGTCTCCGACAGTCAGTTCTGTAACCTTTCCGTCAAACCCGATCACCCCTCCGGCGGGAAGTTCTTTTTCCAGAAACTCTTCAATCGTGTCAGTATCCGGTTCTCCCATACGGTACAGGTGTATGCCGCTGCCTTTCAGCTGTTCTTCTGCCTGAATATAATATCTTCCGTCTGTCCAGAGACCGGCCTTATCCCGCGTAAACACTGCCGTCCCGGCAGAACCGGTAAATCCGGTAAGATACTGCCGTATTTTAAAATAATCTCCTACATATTCACTGCCGTGGCAGTCTGCCGACGGAACAATATAAATATCAATGCCTTCACATGCCATCTCTCTGCGCAGGCATTCTATCCTGCGGATAATATCCATAAAAAATCCTCCCGTATGCAAAATCATATCCATAATACCACCAAATAAGAAATGTTGCAAAAACAATCTTTATAAAAAGGCCCGGAATAAAAGCTGTTTCTCACATGCATTTTATTCCGGGCCCGAATCCGGACCTATTCATCACCGGACTCATCCCAGGACAGCTGAAGCGTAAATACAACTTTCCCCAGAAGCTCCGGTATTGTGTTCCCCTCGAACAGGTTATCGTAATATGCTGTCTGATCTCCGGAGCCGTCATTTTCTCCGGTTACAAACATAAGCATTTCGTCGTATTCGTCTGTACTGAAATCAAATATCATCATATAGCTGTCCCGCATATAAGATGTCATGCCTTCCAGTCCGATACTGTCCAGAAGATCGGCCATTTTCTCCGCGTCAGGATCTCCGTAAAAATCAGTGCCTATGACAGGTTCATCATATCCGGCAAGTTTTGTAAACGTATTCCCGTCATATGTAATGACAAAAGAATACATCAGAGATGAAGGTGTAGCGCCTCCTACAATCAGGTTGTGTGAACTGCCGCATATATATGTTTTGCCACTGTTTTCTTTAAGAAATATTCCGGCTTCCTCATTATCACCGGCTCCCAGGACAGGATAGATGCCCAGGATTTCGTCTTTCAGCGCAATTTCTCCATTTTCCCTCTCATACATGCAAAGATAAACTTTGTTGCATGTATAATCATCCGGATAATCGATATAATTCAGACCAGCTTCCTCATTTTTCAGAACCAGAACAAGCAGTTCTTCTGATCCGTCACCGTCAAAATCCCGGATCCGGGAAGTAAGGACGCCTTCCAGAGATTCTGCATTCTCCAGATACGGGATAGAAACTCCATCTGTATATTCACAGATATACTCTCCTTCTTTACACTCTCCCTCCCCGGGAATCAGTACATCTTCTGTGTATTCATAGAGACTGTAGCGCTCTGTGATCTCGGAAGAATCTGTTTCTTCGGAACCTTTTTTCAGAATTTCTTCCGCTTTTTCATAATTATTCTGAGCCACATAAATATCCGCAAGTTTCAGATACGGCTCTGCCTGTTTCGGATCAATCTCTACTGCCTTCAGATATGCATCTTCTGCTTTTTCATAATCCATTTCTTCCAGATACCGCTGTCCGGATGCCAGATATTCGGCAAAATTGTTTTTTTCATTTTTATTCTGGAAAATCAGAATGCCGCCGATTATGCAGGCTGCAGCAATAAGAATAATGGCTGCAAGAATAAATGGCCATTTTCTGATTTTTTTCTTTGCCGGCGCCTGCGGGGGCACGGAATAAGAACCGCTGTTTCCCTGTCCCGGCACATTATCTTCCTGCCTTACCGGGGCGCCGCATCTCTGACAGAATTTTGAATTATCTGCCAGCTTCGCACCACAATTTTCACAAAACATTTTTCCTCCTGTCTTAAAGAGCATCAGTGTCTGCCACAACCGGCTGCTCTTTATAAAATCAGATTTTTATACGGGATATGCCCCGTTTTCTGTGTCAGCGACAGACGTATCTACTTTTGTCTGCTGTGCCTCCCGGTATTTGAAGAATTCAACAGCTACCTGCGGGAAAAGTGCATAGGTGAGCACATCTTCATCCTGCTGAATCCAGCGCTCGCATTCTTTCCGAAGGGTGTCCAGCTCGTTCGGAATAAGATCCGCCGGACGACATGTTATAATCTCGGCATTTTCGCCAAGGATTTTTTTCTGAATCTCTTTGTTGAAAGGCTTAACTGTAGCGCCGTATTTTCCGGAAAGAATGTCTTTCGTTTCTTTCGTTGCCATCTTATAACGCTCGCCCATCAGCACATTAAATACTGCCTGAGTTCCCACAATCTGGGAAGACGGCGTAACAAGAGGCGGCTCGCCCAGATCTTTTCTTACCCGCGGCACTTCCTCAAGCACTTCATAGAATTTATCTTCCGCGCCCTGCTCTTTCAGCTGAGATGTCAGATTAGAGAGCATGCCTCCCGGAACCTGGTACAGAAGTGTTTTAATATTAACGCCCATATTCTTCGGGTTAAGAAGACCGCTTTCCAGAGCGTCATCCCGGATCGGACGGAAATAATCTGCGATCTCGGCAAGAAGATTCTGATCCAGTCCGGTGTCATAAGGAGTGCCTTTAAATGTTTCCACCATAACTTCCGTTGCCGGCTGGGATGTGCCCAGGGCGAAGGGGGATATGGCTGTGTCAATAATATCAGCGCCTGCTTCAACTGCTTTTAAATACGTCATGGAACCGACGCCGGATGTATAGTGAGTATGCATTTCAATTGGAATATCAACTGCTTCTTTCAAAGCTGTCACAAGCTCTGTTGCCTGATAGGGGCACAGCAGTCCCGCCATGTCTTTTACACAGATAGAGTCTGCTCCCATGTCTTCAATCCGTTTTGCAAGATCTACCCAGTATTCCAGTGTATAGGCATCACCCAGCGTATAGGACATAGCCACCTGAGCGTGCGCCTTTTCTTTGTTGGCCGCTGTTACAGCAGTCTGAAGGTTGCGGATATCATTCAGACAGTCGAAGATACGGATAATATCAATTCCATTCGCTGCAGATTTCTGTACGAAATATTCCACCACATCATCCGCATATGGGCGGTAACCGAGAATATTCTGCCCGCGGAACAGCATCTGAAGTTTTGTGTGCTTAAATCCGTCTCTGAACTTTCTCAGTCTGTCCCAGGGATCCTCTTTCAGAAAACGCAGAGAGGCATCGAATGTAGCGCCGCCCCAGCACTCCACTGCATGGTATCCGACCTGATCCATCTTATCTACAATGGGCAGCATCTGCTCTGTTGTCATTCTGGTGGCAATCAGGGACTGATGTGCGTCACGCAGAATGGTTTCTGTTATTTTTACCGGTTTTTTTGCTGTATCTGCCATTATTTTGTCCTCCATATCTTACTTAACACCAAAGATTGCCATAAATGTTCCTGCTACAACTGCGGTTCCGATTACGCCGGCCACATTCGGGCCCATAGCATGCATGAGAAGGAAATTGGTGGGATCGGCCTCCGCCCCTACTTTCTGGGAAACCCGGGCAGCCATCGGCACTGCCGATACTCCGGCAGAGCCGATCAGAGGATTTACCTTTCCTTTTGATACCCAGCAGAGAAGTTTTCCGAAAAGCACACCTGCAGCGGTTCCAAAAGCAAATGCGATCAGTCCCAGCGCTACGATTTTTAGCGTATCCAGATTCAGGAACGCTTCCGCGCTTGTAGTTGCACCTACGGAAGTACCAAGCAGGATAACGACAATATACATCAGCGCATTGCCTGCTGTTTCTGTCAGCTGTCTTACTACGCCGCATTCTTTAAACAGATTTCCCAGCATCAGCATACCTACCAGAGGAGCTGTAGTCGGAAGAATAATGCAGACAACTACCGTAATAATAATCGGGAAGAGGATGCGTTCCAGTTTGGATACCGGCCGCAGCTGTTCCATCTTAATTGCTCTTTCTTCTTTTGTGGTAAGCAGTTTCATAATAGGGGGCTGAATAATCGGCACAAGGGACATATACGAATATGCCGCTACCGCAATCGGTCCCAGAATCGCTGTCTGCTGCAGTTTGCCTGCAAGAAAGATAGATGTCGGTCCGTCCGCTCCGCCGATAATTGAAATGGCAGCTGCAGCCTTATCCGAAAATCCCATCGCCATAGCGCCCAGATATGCGGCAAAAATACCAAACTGAGCCGCAGCTCCCAGAAGGAAGCTCTTCGGATTTGCGATGAGAGGACCGAAATCTGTCATCGCTCCTACTCCGAGGAAGATCAGAGAAGGAAGAATTGACCATTCGTCCAGTTTGTAAAAATAATAGAGAAGACCGCCTGTTCCGTTGGATGCCTCTTCAGGACTGATCATAATGTCCGGGTAAATATTGACGAGAAGCATACCAAAGGCAATCGGAACAAGCAGCAGCGGCTCAAAGCCGTGCCGGATAGCCAGATAGAGGAACAGACAGGCCACGCCGATCATAACCAGATTGCCCCATGTAAGATTCATGAAGGCGGTCTGATCGATCAGGTTCCCCAATGTACTAGTAATATATTCCATTTGTCAAACCTCCTGGTCCTTAGCTAGTTTAAAGTAGCAAGTACAGCTCCTGCCTCAATGGCGTCTCCCACTGCCACATCTATGCTGGCAACGGTTCCTGCTTCCGGGGCAACAACCGGAATCTCCATTTTCATAGCTTCAATGATTACAACAGGGTCGCCGGGCTGTACGCTCTGTCCTACGGCAGCTTCGATTTTAAAGACTTTCCCTGCGGCTCCGGCTTTGACGGCAATTCTTCCGGCGCCGGACTGAATGCCCGAAGGAGCTGCCGGAGCCGCCTGTAACGGGGGCTGCGGCGCTGCCGGAGCAGGCGCGGGCGCAGGTGAGGCAGACTGTGCCGGAGTAAAACCTGCCGGCTTCTCTTCCACTGTTACATCATATACATTGCCATTTACTGTAATTGTATAATTTTTCATTTTCATATCCTCCTGGTTATTTCCATTTATTTGTTTTTCTGCGCTTAATCGAACGAACTATAAAATCATCTGTGGATGTGCCTTCTGCTGCTGCAATCGCCGCCGCGATTACGGCCGCAAGTTCCTGATCGTCCGTATTACCGGCCGGAGCTGCAGTACCAGCGGCTGCAAAATCCGGCTGTGCAGCAGTCTGAAGAACAGGTTCTTCTGTTTCCTTTTTCCGGAATTTCTTTTCAAGAACGGGGATAAAATTAAACAGCCAGATTATGAAACACAGGAAAATCAGTACGATAAACACCGTTCCCATACCAAGGATCGTGTTCAGTCCTGCCTTCTGCAGAATTTCGCCTGTGGTATAATGTCCACTGACCGTAACGCTTTCCAGATACATATTTTCGCTATATTCAAACACGATTGTTCCGTCCCGGTCTTCAAAATGAGCGTCTGCAGTAAGCGTTGCGCCATCCTGATCTGTTGTCATTTCAAACTCTCCGCACTGAACAAATGCACCGCACTCATTCAGTCCTGCCTGCCATGCGTCCAGCATGGATATAAAATTTTCTCCCTCAATAGGAACCCCATTCTGAATCAGATACATATCCAGCAGTGTATCTGTAGAATTTTTATAGCTTTCAATCTGTTCTTCTGTCTGAGAATTGAAAAAACTGACAAAATACTGGGAATAATACTGGAGGGTCTCCTCATCATATTCTGATGTTTCGGACTTTCCGCATCCTGTAAACGCGAGAATCAGAATGAGGATAAGCCCGGCCAGACTAAATTTCTTCTTCACTTCGCCTCACCTCACTAAACTGTTCCGTGTTTTTTATCCGGACGCCGCTCTCTTTTTGTAAAAAGCATTTCGAATGCGCCGATTACATATTTTCTTGTGTCAGACGGCTGAATAATAGCATCTACATAACCTCTTCCGGCCGCGGAAAACGGACTGGACTGCAGTTCTCTGTATTCTTTTTCCTTTTCCCGGATAACGGACATATCCGCATCGGCATACATAATTCTGGCTGCCATGCCCGCATCCATCATTCCGATCTCAGACGAAGGCCATGCATACACCAGGTCAGCTCCGATTGATTTGCTGTTCATGGTAAGATATGCGCTGCCATAGGCTTTTCCGGTAATCAGATTTACTTTCGGAACGGTAGCTTCCGCAAATGCGTACGTAAGCTCCGCCGCAGCTTTTGCCATATTTTTTTCTGATTCCACATCAGCAGCATAGCCTTCAGCTCTTGTAACCGAAAGAACCGGTATGGAGAATGCATCGCAGAATTTTACAAAATCAGCTGCTTTCCTGCATCCGTTTACAGTAAGTACGGGCTCATAGGATTCTTCTGCCGCGCCGCCCGGGCCGTATAATCTGGATCGGTTTGCGACTGCGCCGACTGTTGTACCATTGAGACGGATAAATCCTACCGCCATTTCTTTTGCATAATTGCTTTTGAGTTCAAAAAAGATCTGTCCGTCCGCGATTCGGGAAAGTACATAGGCGCCGTCTTCAGCTCCGTTTTCAATATCCCCGCAGATCCGGTTCAGATCATCTGTACACGGTTCTGCCAGAACACCGTCTTCATAATTAGAAGGTATCATGCATACCAGAGAGCGGATCTGTTCCAGTATCTCATTTTCCGTACCAATGCCGTCAATCAGTCCGGATACGCTGCTCTGATAAGCCGCGTTGGCAGTATCCAGGTCTGATACGGAATTGCCGTCTAACGTATTTGGGGAATTGATAAACATTCTTCCAGTATTTTTCTCCATAAACGTAAAATCGGCCAGTCCGGGCACCACTGCCAGTCCGCCGCCGCACATGCCGAAAATAGCAGTAATCTGGGGAACAACACCGGACGCATTGGTCTGCTTCCGATACAGATTTCCGAAAGCGTCAAGAGCATCTGTGGACTCCTGCAGGCGGAATCCTGCACAGTCAATCAGTCCGATTACCGGAGCGCCCATTTTTATTGCCATATCGTAGATATTTCCAATTTTTTTTGCGTGCATTTCACCCATGGAACCATTCAGTACGTCAGGATCCTGACTGTACACATATACAAGATTTCCATCGATCAGCCCGTATCCGGTAATAACACCGTCCGACGGAGTTTTCTTTTCCTGCAGGTTGAAATCGGTGCTTCTAGCTGTGACTTCTCCGCCGATCTCGGCAAAACTGCCCTCGTCCAGCAGGGCCGCAATCCGTCTTCCTGCCGGGGTTTCTGTTGCGTTGTAGCTCATATTCCAGCCCTCCATATTCATAGATTTGTCTGAACAGAAATAAAGAATATTTCCATCAGAAATAAAAAAACTTAATATCAGTATAAACCAGCAATTGACAGATTGCAATTTGAAATGTCAGATAAAAATATTGACAGACTGCATATTGCGCATAAAAAATCTGCTTATGGTTTGTTTTACAAAAAAAGCCGGAACTATAATGTATTGTTTCTTTAATTGAAACCTTATATTAGCTTCAATTTCTCTCATACAATATAGTTCCGACATATATCCTGTTTTCACTGTAATCAACACATGATAAATGTGACAGGGGTGATTCTGTGAATCCGTTTTTATTTACGGTTGCGGTACTGCACCGGAGTAATGTTGTACATCTTCTTGAAAATCCGGTTGAAATGTTCTACATTCTGATATCCTACGGATTCCGCAATGCTTTCCACTGTAGCGCTGCTGCTCTTGAGCATTGCGCGAGCTTTTTTCATCCTTACTTTTTTCAGGATATCTCCGAAAGTCATACCGGACTTTTCCTTGATATATTTGGAAAGATACGGTTTGGAAAGAAAAAACTTCTCTGCCAGATCATCCAGTGTCACGTCTTTATAATTTGCATAAATATAATTTGTGATTTCCAGAAGCCGCTCATCCTTATTTACCTGTGATTCTGCAATCTCTTTAATTTTGTTTACGGCAACTACCAGCGCCTGTATGGAGGCCTTAATAATATCGGCATCGATTCCTACGCCCCAGTAGCGCTTTTTATTGCAGATTACGCCCACATAGGCAACAGCTCTTGAAGAAGAGCCCTTTGTAAGAGAGTGCTCTTCATAAACAGCCAGTTCGTAGCTTACATCAAAATAATGTTTAATGGCATTGCTCACTGCATCAAGACGTCCGTTTCCAACACCGGTGATTTTCCGGTCACTTCCATTGTGATGGAGCACCGCTTCTGCAACGATCCCGTCTTCCTGCTTAAAGTGACATTCATCTACGGTAAATACCGGCTTTGCATTGATGTAGTTATCTTCAAAAATATGATATACCCAGTCCGGCGAAAGTTCTTTGTGCGCTTTGTCGGAAACATCTTTTACAAGATATCCCACCTCTTCTTTCATCTTTTCCGGCAGACTGATACCGAAGCTCTGCTTCAGAATATAGTTGACTCCGCCTTTTCCGGACTGGCTGTTAATTCGGATTACATCAGAATCATATCTTCTGCCCACATCCTGGGGGTCAATAGGAAGATAAGGAACAGTCCATTTCTCACAGTTATGCTCTTCTCTCCAGGCCATTCCTTTTGCAATCGCATCCTGATGGGAACCGGAAAATGCAGTAAATACCAGTTCTCCTGCATACGGCTGACGGGGAGAAACTTTCATTCTTGTTACACGTTCGTACACTTCGCAGATATCGCTCATATTTGAGAAATCCAGTCCCGGATCTACGCCTTGGGAGAACATGTTCATGGCAAGTGTAATAATGTCCACGTTTCCGGTCCGCTCACCGTTTCCGAACAGGGTTCCTTCAATCCGGTCGGCACCGGCAAGGATGCCAAGCTCCGCGTCACTGATACCGGATCCTCTGTCATTGTGAGGATGAAGGGACAGGATTACATTCTCACGGTGAAGCAGGTGTTTGTTGAAATACTCTACCTGGCTTGCAAATACATGAGGCATTGCGTTTTCCACCGTAGTTGGAAGGTTAATAATTGCTTTATTATCAGTAGTTGGTTTCCAGATATCCAGAACGGCATTGCACACCTCAAGCGCATAATCTACTTCAGTTCCCTGAAAACTTTCCGGGCTGTATTCGAATGTAAAATTGCCGGATGTTTCTTCCGCAAGTTTCTTCAGAAGCGCCGCGCCGTCTGTGGCAATTTTCTTAATCTGTTCTTTATCCTTTTTGAATACCTGTTCTCTCTGCGCAACAGAAGTCGAGTTATATACATGTATAATTGCGTGGGGAGCGCCCTTTACAGCTTCAAACGTCCTCTTGATAATATGTTCTCTTGCCTGTGTAAGTACCTGAATAGTTACATCATCCGGAATCATATTCTGCTCAATCAATGCCCTTAAAAACTGATATTCTGTCTCGGATGCGGCGGGAAATCCTACTTCAATTACTTTAAAGCCAACGTCTACAAGAAGCTGAAAAAACTCAAGTTTTTCATCCAGACTCATTGGTTCGATGAGAGCCTGATTCCCATCTCTTAAGTCAACGCTGCACCAGATCGGCGGTTTATCTATAGAATCTTTTTTCACCCAATCATAGCAGGGTTCCGGCGGCATAAAATAAGTCTTTTCATACTTCTTCCAATTTTCCATAATCGTATGTCTCCTTATATTTTATCAATTTTATTGTTTTATTTTATCTTCACATATCCTACCACAGGTTCCGGGCATATGCCAGTGACAAAATTAATCATTTCGGTTGATGTATTTTAACCCACTGTGGGATCCGACTGCTTTTTACTGCGTGGCGTTGTAATCAGGAACGGGAACTTGCATGTCTCAGATGAGCTCTATATTCTAAAAAAGAAACGGTCTTTGATCCATTCGGCACATACGGAAAAAGTTCTCTCTTTCACATCCCGATCCGCAGTTGCCCGGCATTCCAGAAGAAGGGTGCCGTCCAGACTGTAGCGGACAGTTCCCAGCTCTTCCCCCTTTTCTATGGGCGCTTCCACAGATTCCGGAATCTCCCACTCTTCTGTAATTTCTTCCCCTTCTTTTCGAAGTACAGAAGGAGGCTGACCGTCCGGCAGCAGAGTGACAGTCTCAGTAAGATCGCCCGGGAATCCGTCTGCAGCCGCATTTTCCACAGAAATCTGTCTGGTTTTCCGCCCTGCGTCATCAGTTTTATAAAAATAATTTTCCAGGCCATAAGTCATCAGTTTTCTTGTGTCCGTCCATTTATAACTTTTGGCGTTCGGCCAGCCGCAGGCAAGCAGGGCCACAATAAATGTACGATCATCCTGTCTTAAGGCTCCAACATAACAATATCCGGCGTCTGCCGTAAAACCTGTTTTGCCCGAAAGCGCACCTTCCATCATATTCAGAAATGCATTGTGGTTTGTGCACTGAAAAGAACGGCTTTTGCTGCCGTCCGTAAAAGAATAATCGGCAGTTCGTGTAATTTCAAGGAATTCGCTGCTTTTTTCCGAATCCATAATACAGTACTTCATAATCCGCGCCAGATCTTCCGCAGTAGTATGATGAATCCCTTTTTCATCCCGGGCATCCAGCCCGTTCGGCGTAATAAAATATGTATGAAAACATCCAAGCTCTGCTGCCTTTTTATTCATCAGACCGGCAAACCCTTCTACAGATCCTCCGATATGTTCGGCAATGGCCACTGCTGAATCGTTATGGGATTCAAGCATCAGAGAATACAGAAGATCTTTTAGAACATAGCTTTCTCCTTCTTTCATTCCCAGTTTTACTTCCGGCTGTCCGGCTGCATTTTTACTGACAGCAACCGTATCTGACAGATTCCCGTTTTCCAGAGTAAGGATACAGGTCATGATCTTTGTGGTACTTGCCATAGGTCTTTCTTTTTGTCCGCTTTTCGCAAATAAAATACGCCCTGAGTCCGCGTCCATCAGGACTGCCGACTGGGCGTACAAATCTGAAGGTTTTATTTCACTCTCTTCTGCTTCAGTATAAATTGCCGGATTTACAAATGCCGCGAGAAGAAGCGCGGCAAAAAATGCACAGAAAACAGTTTTCCATTTTTTCGTCATCTGCGGATCTCTCCTGACGCCGGTTCCTTTACTAATGAATCTATGATTCTATCCGCCCGGATAGAACAAAGAAAGAGGAACCTTCCCGTTATCACTCAGATATCAAGCGTAAGCTGGGCCTCTTCTTCCGCCTCTTCCTTAAAGTGCTCGATCTGGTCCGGATTCAGGGTGGGCAGCTCTTCCAGAGACTGTATGTTAAAGCGCCGAAGAAATTCTTCTGTGGTACCGAAAAGCAGCGGCCTGCCCGGCGCGTCCAGCCTTCCGGTTTCTTCAACCAGTCCGTACTCAACCAGCTTATTTACAGCATGATCAGACTTGACCCCGCGGATTTTTTCAATTTCCAGCCTGGTTACCGGCTGGCGGTATGCAATAATAGAAAGTGTTTCAAGAAGCACATCAGTTAGGACATACCTTTTCGGCTGTTTTGCAACACGAATCAGATATTCATACATTTCTTTCTTGGTACACATCTGGAAAGAATTTTCCAGTTCAATTATACGTACTCCTCTGTCCTCTTCTTCACAGCGGTCCATCAGAGTGTGCACAATTTTCCGCGTTGTCTCATAGTCATGCCCGATAGCCGCGGCGATTTTTTCCAGTTCCACGGAATCGCCCATTGTAAACAGGATTGCCTCTACCGCCGCCTGGAGTTTCTCAATTTCCATTCCTGTCTTCCGTCCTTTCGATCATAATCTCTCCGAATGTTTCTTCCTGTTCCACATGAATTTCTCCCAGCTTCATCATCTCCAGAACTGCCAGAAACGTAACAACAATCTGCATCCGGCTTTTCTGATTTTCCAGCATCTGGCGAAAACTGAAAACACGATGGTTCCGCAGATAATCGTGAATATAATCCAGGCGCTCGGAGAGCGATACTTCTTCTTTTTCGATTTTTCCAAACCTGCTTCTTACCGGATCGATTTTGTCATTCTGACGTTTCATAACTTCCCGGAAAACCGCGCTGAGTCTGGAAAGGCTCAGACCGTCAAGCAGCTTGTCCAGATCTACCGGTTCCACATATTCCATTACTTCTTCCGGCACATCAGGACTCCGGTAAAGCACCATGTCAGAGTCCGTCTGACGTTCTTTCAGTTCTTCCGCCATATATTTGTACATTTTATACTGAAGAAGCTGTTCCACCAGTTCCTGCCGGGGATCTTCTTCCTCGCCGTCCTCTGTTACTTCTTTGGGCAGCAGCATTCTGCATTTGATATCAAGAAGAGTGGCCGCCATGACCAGGAATTCACTCATTACGTTCAGATCTTCTCTCTGCATCTGCCGGATGTAATCCATGTACTGATTGGTAATTTCTACAATCGGTATGTCATATATATCAATTTTATTTTTCTCAATCAGATGAAGCAGAAGGTCAAGCGGGCCTTCAAATGCCTCCAGTTTTACTGGTATTCCCATAGCATCTCCTGTTTTTGCGCTGAAAAAAGCGGGCTGCCGCAGAATTATACATTCATAAGCTGTGAAATCTGCAGCAGAACCTCCGCTGTTTTTTTCGGTGTGATTCATACGTTTAAATATTATACGGGAATTTGGCATGTTTTACAATGCTTTTTTCCTTTTGCAGGGCGAAGCCGGCATCCATCGGGCTGCCGGCAGTTTTTAGTCCGGACATTCTCCTGTGCTGCTTCATCCGCACCGGCCCCGGGGTTTCAGGGTAACAGAAACAAGTTCCGGTGTATTGAAAAGCCGCAGATGGATGGTATGAGTGCCCAGTCCCCGGCTTACGATTACTGCCTGCCCTCCCTCGGTCGTCAGCTCCCCGGAGTACTTCGGAAACAGAAAGGCCTGAGGTGAGATCACCCCTCCCAGGAAAGGGATCCTGACAATGCCGCCGTGAAGATGTCCGGATAAAATCAGGTCTGCGCCCCAGCCTTTATACGCGTCCATATATGCCGGGTTATGAGCCAGCAGTATGCAGTATGGCAACTCCGATTTCTGTTCCGGTTTTCTGACTGTTCTTCCGGTAAGTTGTGCTATTTCTTCCGGAGTAACAGGGGATTTCCGCAGCTTGCGGTAAGTATCAAGGGGCAGTTCCAGCGCGCAGAGTTCCATATAAATCCCCCCTGCTGAAATCACTTTGCTCTCATTTTCAAGAAAATGGACGCCGGACTGTTCAAGCGCGGCTTTGTATTCTGCATAGGAATCGGAATAATATTCCGGTTCTTCTTTCATTCTCTGCTCATGATTGCCGTTGGCATAGTAGACCGGGCAGATTCCGGAAAGTTTTCGGACAAACCGCCGGGCAGGTTCGTAAGACACTCCGTCCTTTCCGACAAGCATATCTCCGCCGATCAGAATCAGATCCGGATGCTCTGCCCGGACCGCCTGATACAGACGTTCATTTTCTTTTCCATATTCCCGGTTATGCAGATCTGAGAGAAAAACAATCCTGAGTCCGCCTCCGTTTTCCGGCAGCTTTCCGGATTCAACGGTATATCTGGTCACTTTAAAGCTGTGAAGTTCCCGCCATATTTCGGCAATAAGCAGAACTGCCAATACAGCCGTCACAATCAGAATTGCTGAAATCACTGGTGTCATAAAGTCTCCTGTTCTGTATTCTGTTCCTTTACAATGGCCACGCCTGCACTGGCCCCGATCCGGCTGGCTCCTGCCTGAGCCATGGCTTTAACGTCGGCCAGGGTACGAATACCGCCGGATGCTTTTACGCCGGCTTTGTCTCCTACTGTCTTCCGCATCAGCGCCACATCTTCAACAGTTGCTCCGCCGGTGGAAAAACCGGTGGATGTCTTTACGTAATCCGCTCCGGCTTCCAGACAGATCCGGCACGCTTTTTCTTTCTCTTCATCAGTCAGAAGGCATGTTTCCAGAATCACCTTTACCAGAGCCCGGCCCTGAGCCGCTTCCACAACAGATGCAATATCCTGTCTGACATAGTCCCAGTCGCCGCTTTTTATCATTCCCACATGGATAACCATATCCAGTTCCTCCGCGCCGTCAACCACTGCCGCCTTTGCTTCGGCCGCCTTTCCGACAGTAGACATGGCTCCAAGAGGGAAACCGATTACTGTGCACACTTTCACATCAGAATCTTTTAAAAGAGAAGCACAGTAATATACAAAGGAAGAGTTTACGCATACGGAATGAAACCCGTATTCCACAGCCTCCTTACATAATTTTTTCACCTGTTCTTTCGTTGCTTCCGGTTTCAGTAATGTATGGTCAATCATGCCTGCATAGTTCATTTTATTTTTCCTCCTGTATCTTTTTACGGCTTATATTATAAGCCATAGGGCAAGACTGACACAAGCCTGATTTGGAAATAACTGCCGTTCCGGCTGCCTTCTTCCGCAAGTATCAGCCATCCTCTTCTCTCTGAAGCATCAGTGCGCCAAGGGCTCTGAGAAGATAGTCCGGGAAACCGGCTTTTGCTACACTGTCTTCAGCCACAATATCCACACTTCCGATCTCATTGCCATCCAGACGGTACACCACTCTTCCCAGCACATCTCCTTTACTGACAGGCGCCTGGGTTTTATTCATTTCGGTTTCCTTTTCTATACTGTTTAAATTGGCGCCTTCCGTGTCCAGGTAAGTAAATGAATTTCCATAACCTGCACGGACCTGATCCTGAACTCCCCCTTCTACCTCTGCATCCGGAAGAGGTTCCGGATTATCGTCTGTATAAATCTGACATTTTCCGAAGCCGTAATTAAGAAGAGTTACAGCGTCCTGAAATCTCTGCCTGGAATTATCGGCTGCCATAATAACGGCAATCAGCTCAACCCCGTTTTTTTCAGCTGTAGCCGAAACGCAGAATTTGGCTTCACCGGTAGAACCGGTTTTCAGGCCTGTAGCATATTCATACTGCCGTACAAGTTTGTTTGTATTCGACAGACCAAACTCAGAGATCCCCTTACTTGTTGTATGGGTAATGTTTTCCATCCATATCATACAGTAGTCACGGATCTGGGGATATCGTGTGATCAATTCTCTTGACATCAGGGCAATATCCCGGGCACTTGTCACATGTCCTTCTTCATCCAGTCCGTTGCAGTTCTTAAATGTAGTATTGTCCATCCCCAGTTCCCCGGCCCGCTCATTCATCCGCTTTACGAATTCTTCCTCGTTCCCGCATATGTATTCGGCCATTGCCACACAGGCGTCATTGGCGCTTGCAACGGAAATGCACTTGAGGAGCGTATCTACTGTCTGTACCTCTCCCGCTTCCAGAAACACCTGTGATCCACCCATGGAGGCAGCGTATTCAGAAGTTGTCACTTCATCATCCAGGCTGATCGTGCCATTATTCAAAGCATCAAAAATCAGCAGCATAGTCATGATTTTTGTCACACTGGCAGGAGGACGGGCAGTATCCGCATCTTTTTCATACAGAACAGTTCCTGTGGAAGCTTCCATTAATACAGCTGACGGAGCGTTGATCTCAATCTGTGTGTCCGTTTCCCCGGCGCTGTTCTCCTCTGTATTATTTCCTTCAGAAGCATTATCTTCTGCCACAGTCTCGTCAGAAGTATTTTTATCCTGACCGTTTTCTTCTGAAATTTCCTCCGTTGAACTTTCTTCCTCTTCGGCATGTAAAACTGCAGGGCCGGCTGCTGTGCACAGAGAAATCGTCAGAACAGTACATATAAGGAATGCCAATGTCCTTTTCATTCCAAACTCCTCTCAGTTTCGTCTGTTACCAATATAGTGGAAATTTATTGTAATTATGACTACAAACCAGCATTTCATTTCCTCTTTTTAAGACTTTTCGTCTAATTGACTTTTCCAATTCCGGGGCGTATATTAATCATGGGAGAATAAATGGTGAAATGTAATAAGGAGGTCACAATGAAGTCGCCTACGTATTATGATATTTTAGGGGTTTCCAGAGATGCGTCTCTTGAAGAAATCACAGCGGCAAAAAATGCACTGGCAAAAGTATATCACCCGGATGCAAATGTACATAAAGATATAGATACCACGGCCTTCATGCAGGATATACTGGAAGCATATCATGTACTTTCAGATGAAAAAAAACGAAAAGAATATAACCGCGAGACATTCGGAGAATCAACCCGTGTGTTTAAAACTTTTACAGTAGGCCCGGAAGGAGATTCAAATGATTCTTCTTTCGTTACATACTGGAACGCGGCAAGCCAGCTGAATGAAACTATTGATAAAAGTGTCCGTCTGATGGAACGGGAGTCAAAGAAAAAAAGCATTCCTCAGCGTATTATCAAAAAAATCGGTAAAAACCAGCACCATGAGGAATCCTTCCGCAACCGTCAGATATCCCGGCTTTCCAAACAGGCAATCCAGTATATAACGGTACTGAAGATGGCCGGAATCCCCATTGAATACTGGCAGCCGGAGGCTATGAACTGGGTGCTGATCCGCTGGGGACAGAAACAGACACTTGATTATCATGTGCTGTTTGCAAGGTATGACGCCTATATCGAACAGACAGCGACAAGCACGGAGAAAATGAAACTGCGTTCCAAAAACCGCAGATATCAGAATAATTTAAAAAAACTGCTCTCCTACGCATTAGAGTCGTAGGAGGCAGTCCTCCAGAAGGGCTTCACAGCCCTCTTTTACATCTTCATAAGTCACATCAAAATTCCCTGTATACCAGGGATCTGCTATATCCTGACCCTTTCGGTCCGTAAAATCCAGAAGCTTTGCTACTTTGCCGTCAGGATCATTGTTTCCGATTATCCGGTTAATGTTGCGGATATTCCAAGTATCCATGCCGATAATGTAATCAAACTGATCATATTCATCCCGCCGCAGCTGGCGTGCCCGGTGGGGAACACACGGAATACTGACCTGACGGAGTTTCCGCTGCGTACCGCGGTGCGGCGGATTGCCGATCTCCTCCCGGCTTGTTGCGGCGGAATCAATATAAAACAGGTCGGAAAGTCCGGCCCGGTCAACCATGTACTGGAAAACAGACTGGGCCATGGTGGAACGGCAGATATTGCCGTGGCACACGAAAAGCACTCGTATCATATTTTAAAGTCCTCCTGATTTGCTGATATTTGCCCTGTTTTGCCGCGATTTGCCGGGTATGTAGCTGCCGCTGAGATTGTTAAAACAATCACAGAATAAGCAAAACGAGGCAAAATGTGGCATATTGAGGCCGTCAAAAGTAGTAAAAACGTAGTAAGAATGAGGGTGTGTTACTACCGTCCTATTTTAGCATATTAGCTTGTCAAGTAAAACATCCTTATTTTATTTCAATACTATAATCTTCATTCTTCCAACATTGCCAGATAGCTGTCCAACCTTGTATTCACGTACCCGGCAAACAACTTTTCCATTGCATTCAGATTATGATTTACATGATATTCATCAAAAGCATTGTAATAAGCAACCCGATCTGTAAATTTAATATCAATCGGCGGATATCCTGCTTTCATCAGTTCCAGATTTACAAGCAGCTCTCCCGGATCAATACTTTTACAAATTATATTTATGAATAGTCTGCTGTCACTTTGTATCAATATTTTCTAATTGCCAGTTTATTATTTCTCTTTGCGTAATTTGAAAACAATCTTAATACTCAATCCTGAAATAATCCAGATACGCCTTATATCTGTCCTGTGCCGTCAGGCATGTATCTGTCAGATATCCTTTTTCGTTGTCCCATTCTTTCAATCCTCGATAATAGAACAGCTTCAGATTATCTTCGATGATAAACGGAACAATATTGTATTTCAGGCACTCTTTAAACATAATCAATCTGCCCACACGTCCGTTGCCGTCCTGGAACGGGTGAATTCTTTCAAATTTCACATGAAAATCCAGAATATCCTCAAAAGTCTTTTCTTTCCTGGCATTATATTCTGTCAGCAATTCTTTCATCCTGTCAGCAACTTCTTCGGGAAGAGCAGTATTCATACCGCCAACCTCATTTGGCAGTTTCTTATAATTCCCCACCGCAAACCATTCTTTTCTTGAATCGCTGGTTCCGCTTTTCAAAGTCAAATGAAGCTCTTTAATAAACTTCTCTGTCAAAGCAGATTTTGCATGATCTATGATCATATCAATGCAGCGGAAATGATTTGCCGTTTCAATTACGTCATCTACATTGAGCACCTCATTTTCCACGCCAATTGTATTGGTTTCAAAAATGTATCTTGTCTGATCGTGGGTCAGACGGCTGCCTTCTATATGATTTGAGTTATAGGTTAAATCAATCTGCGTTTTATGATAAATCCCCCCTGGATAGTTGCTTGATTTCTGCTCCTGTAAAATGTCCAGTAAAGTCACCTTTGCTTTTCTCTTGTTCAAGCGCTCCGGTTTTTCAGCATCTTCGGGTATGTTCCATGCCTTGCCGGTAAGAACTGCTCCATTTACACGTCCTTGAGCGCAATAATTTCTTACGCTGCGCTCCGATATATGCCATTTTTTCGCTGTTTCATTTACTGAAAGATATCCCATACTGCCTCCATTGTAAATCAAATCAATACTTGTACTACTTTATAGAGTATAGCACATATCCGGCAATAAATTCAAATATTCACGATATAACAAAACATATTTTTGCCGTTCTCGAAAATTGTAAATCTTATATTTAAAAACAGGAAGAAACCCGGTACGCAACCGGATCACTTCCTGCTCTGCAAAAGCCTGAAATTCTTTATTATTTTACTTCAACCAGCTCAATCCTGAAATTCAGCTCCTTTCCGGCCATCTCATGGTTGGCGTCAAATGTAATCGTTGTATTGTCTTTGGCTGTTACTTTTACCGGGAATGGCTGTCCGAACTGATTTGTCAGATAAACCTGCTGGCCTGCCTCAAGTTCTTCTGCTCCCGGAAGCTGTGCAATCTCAACAGTAAAAACAGCGTTCGGATCCGGCATGCCATAGGCCTCTTCCGGCATCAGATGAACGTCCACAGTCTGGCCCACTTCCATATCAGCTACCGCAGCGTCAAATCCATGGATCATCTGTCCGGCGCCGCAGACAAATTCCAGAGGTTCACCTCGGTCATAAGAAGAATCAAACTGTGTTCCGTCGTTAAACGTTCCTCTGTAATGGGTACGACAGATCTTTCCTACATTGCGGCCTGTCAGAGCCGGCTGTGATCCGCATCCGCCGCCGCAGCTTTCTCCGCATCCGGATCCACAGGAATGCCCTTCCTCATGATCACCGCAGCTGTGTCCGTCTTCGTGATGGTGATGATCACAGTTTGCTCCGGTGGATACCAGTTCACCTTTCAGATAAGCTTCCACTGCCTGATCCGCATCGCCTTCCGCTCCGGCGCACAGTTCAACCCCTGCTTCAGCAAGCGCTGCCTGCGCTCCGCCGCCGATGCCGCCGCAGATCAGCACATCCACCGACTGTTCAGACAGAAGACCTGCCAGGGCCCCATGTCCCACACCATTGGATCCGATTACTTCACTGGAGATTACTTTATTGTCCTCAACCTCATATACTTTAAAAAACTCGGTTCTTCCAAAATGCTGAAATACATTTCCATTATCATAAGTTACAGCTATTTTCATTTTTATCTCTCCTGCTTTCTGTATATTATTTATCTAACATTATCCCTATTCCAGATATAATGTCAATATATTCTTAAATGATTCTCTTTGTTCCTGTCCGATAGCTGCCGGATTATCAGATGAAAAATTCCATCAGAACCGGACGCTGAACACCTGAAAAGTCCATTTTCCCCTCTCTATAGTCTCCTTTCCGTTATATAGACAAACAAAAAACCAACTGCTAATATTCTTTCAGGAAAAAAATAAAAATTAAGACGCATAATCTCCGGCGCCGGAAAGGATCTGATATCATGAACCCTCTTAAAAAAATGTACTGCAGGACATTTCAGACAGGATTAAAAATCGCGCTGCCGTTCCTGCCTTACCGGAAACCGAAAATTGTCGGCAGTGTAAAAGCGCTGCCGGAAATCATACAGAAGAAAAAATGCACCAGAGTTCTGATTATTACTGACGCAGGCATCCGGAAACTGGGGCTGACCCGCCGCCTGGAAAAAGCCCTTGATAATGCCGGAATTCCCTACTGCATTTATGATAAAACGGTTGCCAATCCGACTACTGATAATGTGGCTGAAGCCAGAGCACTTTATCTGGATACGGGATGCGACTGCATCATTGGTTTTGGCGGAGGATCCAGCATGGACTGTGCCAAAGCCGTGGGGGCCCGTATTGCAAAACCCAGACAGTCTCTTGCAAAAATGAAAGGGATATTAAAGGTACATAAAAAGCTGCCGCTTCTGATGGCTGTTCCCACAACTGCCGGCACAGGCAGCGAAACTACGCTGGCGGCGGTTATTACTGATGCACAGACCCGCCACAAGTACGCAATCAACGATTTCCCGCTGATTCCCAGATATGCGGTCCTGGATCCGAAGGTCACCTTAAGTCTGCCGCCATTTATCACCGCTACAACAGGTATGGACGCGCTGCCCCACGCAGTGGAGGCTTATATTGGCAATTCCACAACCTACGGGACACGCAAAGACGCCCTGCTGGCAGTAAAACTGATTTTTGAAAATATTGACACAGTATATAAAGACGGAAGCAATGTGGAGGCACGCCGCAGTATGCTTCATGCTTCCTTTTACGCCGGATGCGCATTTACCAAGTCCTATGTAGGATATGTCCATGCTATTGCCCATTCTCTTGGCGGAGAATATAATGTCCCCCACGGCCTTGCCAACGCAGTGATTCTTCCAATGCTTCTGGAAGCTTACGGAGAAAAGATCCATAAAAAACTGGCCCGCCTGGCTGTCGCCGCCGGACTTGCCGATCAGGAGACGCCCTGTGAGGAAGCCGCCGGCCGTTTTATTCAGGCAGTCAAAGATATGAAGAAGCGATTTGGCATCGGAGATCACATTCCCGAGATTCAGGAAACCGATATTCCCAAGCTGGCGCATTATGCGGATAAAGAGGCAAATCCCCTCTATCCCGTTCCGGTTCTGATGGGTGCGCCGGAACTGGAGCAATTCTATTATAAACTGATGGCTGCCCCGGAAGAGTCTTCCGGGGCAGCCGGACGCATCATAAACTTCAGAACAGATACATGATATTGTTGGAGAGAGGAGAAAACGAATATGACAGAACAGGAAATCAATGGTCTGGTTGCCAAACAGAGAAAATATTTTCAGACCGGCGCTACTCTTCCGGTGAGTACCAGAATTACTGCGCTTCGCGGTCTTTACGATACTATTTCCAGATATGAAAATGAGATCCATGACGCGCTTAAGAAAGATCTGGGGAAAAGCGGATTTGAAAGCTACATGTGTGAGACCGGACTGGTGCTGGATGAAATCAGTTATATGCTGAAACATATCAGACGATTTGCCCGAGAGAAGCGGGTACGGACACCGCTGGCTCAGTTTCATTCCAGAAGCTTCAAAAAGCCGTCGCCTTACGGGGTGACGCTGATTATGAGTCCCTGGAATTACCCGTTTATGCTGACTCTGTCGCCTCTTGCGGATGCATTGGCCGCAGGAAATACTGCAGTAGTGAAGCCAAGCGCCTATTCGCCATATACAAGTGAAATCATAATGAAGATTCTGTCGCAGTGCTTTGATCCGCAGTACGTGGCCGTAGTAACCGGTGGACGGGCAGAAAACACCTGTCTTCTGCGGGAGCATTTTGACTATATTTTCTTCACTGGAAGCCAGGCTGTAGGAAAAGAAGTTATGCGGAATGCCGCGGAACATCTGACTCCCGTCACTCTGGAGCTGGGCGGGAAAAGTCCCTGCATTGTGGATCAGAGTGCGAATATCCGGCTTGCGGCCAGACGCATTGTTTTCGGAAAATATCTGAACTGCGGCCAGACCTGTGTCGCTCCGGATTATATCTACTGCCACAGGTCGGTCAAAGACGCGCTGGTAAAAGAAATAAAACATCAGATACAGATACAGTACGGCCGGGAGCCCCTTCATAATCCGGACTATGGGAAGATCATAAATGAAAAACATTTTGACCGGATTCTGGGACTGATTGAAGAAAGGAAAACTGTCCACGGAGGAAATTCCGACCGGAAAGCTCTCCGCATCGAACCTACCGTTCTGGATAATGTCACCTTTTCTGATCCTGTTATGCAGGAAGAGATCTTCGGCCCGGTTATGCCGATCCTTGTATTTGACAGTCTGGAAGAAGTGATTGACAGGATCAACACCATGCCTCATCCACTGGCGCTTTACTTTTTTACTTCCGACAAAGCGGCGGCAAAAGAAGTTACTTCCCGCTGCGGTTTCGGCGGCGGCTGTATCAACGACACAATCATTCATCTGGCTACTACGGAAATGGGCTTCGGCGGATTTGGTGAAAGCGGCATGGGCGCTTATCACGGAAAAACCGGATTTGATACCTTTTCGCATTATAAGAGTATTGTGGATAAGAAGACATGGCTTGACCTTCCCATGCGGTATCAGCCTTATCGGAAGAAGCATGAGAAAATGGTGAGATTTTTCCTTAAATGACCGGCCTGTCAGTACAGCTTTACAGAAAAATCAGCGCCGCTGCTATTGCGCAGATTGTGCTTAATAATGTTCCGAGCAGATAATATTCTGCAAATACCTGGTCTTTCGCGATCCGGTCATACCGTGCAATGGATTTTGCTGTAAGTACCAGCCCCACTGCCGCGTATTGCCCGATCGCGATAAATATAACCATTATAATCCGCTCCAGTGTACCGATCATCCTGCCGGCATTTCTGTCCGTTCCGTTTTCATCAGGAAGTTTCTTATCAGAGACTTCCTTTTTCTCCGGTCTGTATCCGGAGAGAATATTTGCTATAAGTATATTTGCCGGTTTGTGGATCAGAAGCAGAACAAGTATCCATTTCAGAAAAACCGTTTCTGAAACATCAAATGTATGAAAAAAGAGTTCTGCTTCTTCCCGGTACAATTCCGTAATGTTATTCTGGCCTATCCAGAATGCAATCCCCAGAATCGTGAGCAGATGCGCTGCCTGGTCAATCAGGAAGAGATTGCGTCTGTCATACATACTATTCCTGATTCCGCATCTGGTCTTCAATAAACTGCATACTGCATATTTTATTATGTCTATCGCGGCATGTGCGCCTGCAAAAACCAGGATATATCTCATCTTCAGGCCGGGCAGGAAAAGAAAGAGCAGAAGCCAGGAACAGGCCGCATAGATCAGACTGTGGAAAACCGTCCACAGAAACTGTTTCTGCTTTTTATCCGCCATCTTCTGGGTCTGAAAATAAAAATCACCCAGCACATGTACACACAGCAGTATGGTAAAAAATAATTTATTCATCCTTTATCTCTCCAAGTATTTCCGCTGCATTTTTTAATGCATTTTCATACGTGTAATATCCGCCTGCCGCAAGCGCCTTCTGTACAGTAGGCTGGGAAATATTCAGCCTGCGTGCTGTATTCTGCTGTCCGTCTTCATACAGAAGCATATCCCAGATAATTTCTCTCTGACGTTTCGTCCAGTTTTTCTCTATCACATATATCAGGTTAAATATAGTATTCAGCATTATTTCTGTTCTGCGGTTTTGTTCACCCATTTTAAAACAGAGTTCTGCCGGAACCGGACGATTTTTCTTCTCCCGCTCTTTCAGGCGTTCAATCGCTTCTCTTGCCCGGTAGTAGCCCGGCCCGTCGGCGCCAAGCGCCATTTCTGCGCGGATATCTGTAGTAATCTGCCCGAATCCAATGCCAAACCGCAGATGCACCGGATAGAGCTGCATCCTGATTTCACTGATTATGTGCAGGACATTTTCTCCGGTATACAAAAGTCCCTGAAATTCATCCCCTAATGTTATAAGAAACCTGGATGCAATATACTCTTCGTACTTTTCATTCACCTGCTCCAGGATCGTCTGCATATGTGTCTGGACTTCTTTTCTGTTTTCCAGATGTCTGGAATCTTTTATATCACCTATTACTGCAACAAACGAATGTCTGGTATCAAAATGATTCATGTTTTCCCCTCCTATATCCTAAGTATATAGCAGAATTCATGAATAATCAAGTTTTATTCATATTTAAGGCTATAAATTAAAAATATAGCTTTATATGCGAATAAAACATCCTATAATTTCATCCTGTCCACTTAAAACAGCCTGTGTGTCCGGACTTTATTTCACCGCCTGCCGGTAGTAATCATTTTCTATAATAAGCTGAGCCAGCTTCAGGCGGTTGGTTGCCAGATATTTTACGTTCTCTACATATACCTTTTCTTCCTCTTCTGTCATCTCTACACCCTGAGCAGGTTCGAATTCTCCTGTATACCTGTTGTACATACCCCTCTCGGTAAGCCAGGAATTCGAAAAGAAGATTACAATCGGATCTGCTTCGGACAGCACGTCTGTGCCTGACAGCATTCTGGAGTCATACTTCAGTCCCAGTAGGTTTGACAGCGTAGGCAGAATATCTACCTGACTGCAGGGTTTGTCCACCACGACCGGCTCTTCCATAGATCCGGACCAGAGAATCCAGGTATTCCGGTATACGTCTGTATCAACTGTTTTTTCATCCAGATTTTCCAGCGAATCTGCATTGAAGGAGTGTCCGGCAAGCTCTTCCAGCACATCCAGATCGGAATAGGGAATATGATCCGGCGCCATGGCAATAACTGTTTTATCTGCGATTCCGGCTTCTTCCAGATACTCCACCAGCCTTGTAAGTCCTTTTTCCAGTTCCAGATTTGCCGCTATATATGCCTTTGTTTTTTCAGAATAGGGCAGATCTTCTACCAGCTCTTTGTTGCGGGCAGACATCTGACTGTCCTCAAATCCGTAAGGAAGATGTCCGCTGATCGTCAGATAATAGACATGGAAAGGCTGAAGATCTTTATAGTCATCGAATGTCTGCTCAATCATATAGTCATCAGACTGGGGCCAGTACGCGTTTCCATAATCATTGATTTCTCCAGTCAGAGGGTGTTCACACTCGGTAAACTGCCGCCAGTCATAACCCAGATTCGGGTGGGACAGCTCCCGCCCGTACATATTCTGATTGAAATGAAATCCGATTGACGTGTATCCCAGCCCATTCAGCTGGTTTGCCAGGGTAAAGGGCAGATATGTTTTCTGCACGCCGGTTTCCGTCATACTGACCGGAAATCCGGCTTTCGGATACAGCCCTGTAAGGTTCTGAAACTCTCCTCCCGATGTACTTGTAAAATGCAGGGTTGAATAAAAATTATTGAATACAAATCCTTCGTGAGACAGTTTGTACAGGGTAGGCGTGATTTCCGGGTCTATCATATATCCGCTGAAGCCTTCAGCGGTAATAAAAATCACATTATATCCCTCAAACATTCCTGTATATTCATTCTGCCGTGTAGGAACAACAGATTCAAAATATTCGTCCAGCCAGGCAGAATCGTTGTTTGGAGCAGAGGCTTTCAGAGCTTCAAAATCAATATCCAGCGCATTATACGGATATTCTTTTTCTTCTTCCGTCTTTTCTCCTGCTACAGTAAGCGCGGCGGTATCGTCAATCTCCGGAAGCGCGTTTTCAGGCACCCCGAAAATACGATGCTTTATATCAAGGCGCAGCATTGTAATAACTCCCAGCTGTTCCACCTGATCGTCAATATTGGTGTCTGTCTGATATAGCTTCTCCGGCGTAAAATCTCCCTTCCAGGGCAGGATAAAGATCACAGCCAGAGCCAGCAGATGGACTGCGGCCCCGACAATAAGAGCAGCTATTCCTCTTGCAACAGCCGCTTTCCTCCGCATTCTTTTTAATTTCTGCTCTCTTCTGGAATTGCTCTTTCTCTTTTTCTTTTGACCTGCCGGATCCAGTATTTTCATAAAAAAAGCAAGAACAAGAACAGGCAGAATCAGCAGGAAGAAAATCCCGATTTTATGATCCCACAAAGACTGTACAACGGCTGAAGCGTAGTCTGTCAGATGATTTCCCGCCGCCGTCTCCGCTCCGCTGAATATCTGATAATACTGCTGAAGAATATCTTTGCAGATACACTCTGCAACAAACAGCACAGATAATCCGACGCTAAGAATTATCCCCACTATTCTTGCCGGCTTTTCCGGAAGAAAAAACAATATTCCCGCACAGATCATTCCGCCCGCAAATGAAAGCAGCAGAAATACCACTGCATAGGACATGTCCAGCTTCATATACAAATGAAATACCAGTTCAAGATAAAAAAAGAGAAACGGAATATACATTCTCCAGTTCTTTAAATATTTTATTAATACTTTCATCTTCTGTCCCCCATGTTTAAATCCGGTCACTGCTTTCTCAGGCAGTTATTTCATTTCTTTTATCAGTTCTGTCAGAAAGTGCTGACCCTTTTCTGTATAAAGAAATATTTCATATGGATTCCCTTTAGAACTGAGCCGCTCTTCCGCCCGGATTCCCGCTTCCCGTCCTTTTTCCGTAAGTATTTTTCTTGTATATCCATTCTGATATTTCTGTTCCAGGCATCCTGCTTCAAGGAGCATTTCGGTAAGGCTTTTTATTGTCAGCCGCTTCATCTCTTTTTCGTCCCGCAAATCATTAATCTGCGCAACAAAATCGCTGATCGTTATCTCCGGAACATACTGAATCCGTTCCAGCATTTCTTCTGTGAGATGAAAAGCCGCCTTTTTCCCCTTTCTCTTTTTATCTGTCAGAGGCGGCTCCTCTGCCGCGGCCAGAAAAGCAGCTGCAGCAGAAAGCTTATCTTCTCCCATTGAAAAGGGGCCTTCCGACTGTCCGCTCCCGCTGTCCGGCCCCCAGGTCTTCCGGTCCCCGTGCGTAACCGACCGAATCTTCTCCAGAAACGTTCCGCCGTACTGCTCCAGTTTCTTTGCGCCCATTCCGTGTACATCCAGCATTTCCTCTTCCGTAAGAGGAATTCTGACGCACATATCCCGCAGCGTCTTATCTGACGCAACCACATAAGGCGGCACGGACCGCGCCCGGGCAAGCTCTGTCCGCAGCTTTCTGAGTTCTTCGAACAGTTCTGCTCCTTTTGCCGTCAGATCTCCTGCCTGGGGCGGTTTCTTTCTGGGCTGCCTTTGCTTTTCCTCTTCCTTTTTGTATGTGATGAGAAATGGTTCTTTCTGTTCTTCCAGTTCCTCAGACTTTTCTGTCAGTTTCAACAGCGCGTATTTGTCCTCTGTCTGCCGGAGATATCCCCGCTCCAGCATACTGCGGATTACTTCTTTGATCAGAACCTGCCCCAGTTTGCTTTGTCTGCCGTAAACCGGGTTCTGATCCATCCGGTAATTCCGTATCTTTGCCGTATTTTCGCCCAGAAGAGTGCCGGCAATCAGATTTATGCCGAAACGCTGTCCGGATGTGCGGATGCAGCGGATCACATCTGCCGCCGCCTGAGAAGCATCCACCTCTTCAAATTCTTCCAGACAGTTGGAGCAATTGCCGCATTTTTCTGCCGACTCTTCCCCGAAATAATTCAGAATGCAGTGGCGAAGACATTTCGTCGTTGTACAGTAGGCTTCCATTTTACGCAGCCGTTCCATATCCCGGGCCTGAATCATCCGCAGTTCTTCCCCGGTATACTCCCGGTAATTTTCTTTGCTCTCCAGAAGGAACCGGTTGATTACGGTGTCCTGGGGAGAATAGTAGAGAATACACTCTGCCAGTTCCCCGTCACGTCCGGCCCGGCCGGCCTCCTGATAGTAATTTTCCATGCTCTGAGGCATATTGTAATGCAGTACAAAGCGTACGTTTGACTTGTCAATTCCCATACCAAAAGCATTAGTGGCAATCATTACTTTTATCCGGTCATAAATAAAATCTTCCTGACTTGTCCTCCTTGCTTCCGCACCCATACCTGCGTGGTATCTTCCTACCTGAAATCCGGCGCTTTCCAGATACAGATACAGCTCATCCACGCCTTTTCTTGTGGCACAGTAAATAATCCCGCTGTCTTCCCGGTGTTCTTCCACATATTTTCGAATGCGCTCTTTCTTGTTCTTTGTATTCTGCACTTCAAAATAAAGATTCTCCCGGTCAAATCCGGCTACTGTCTCAAAAGGGTTCTCCATCTGCAGAGAATGCAGGATATCCTCCCTTACCCGCTCCGTAGCTGTGGCGGTGAACGCAGAGAGAACCGGCCGCATCGGAAGCTGTCTGATAAAATCCGGAATCCGTACATAACTTGGACGGAAGTCCTGCCCCCACTGTGAGATGCAGTGTGCCTCATCTACTGTTATCATAGAAAGCTCGGTATGACAGGCAAAGTCAAGAAACCTGGATGTTTCCAGCCGCTCCGGCGCAACATAAATGATCTTATACTGTCCTGCCTTCGCCAGTTCAAGTGCCCTGGCAATCTGTGATTCTGTAAGAGAACTGTTAATATAGGCCGCATGTACGCCTGCCTCATTCAGCGCTTTTACCTGATCCATCATCAGAGAAATCAGAGGAGAAACCACCACGGTAATTCCCGGCAGCAGCAGAGCAGGCAGCTGATAGCACAACGATTTTCCTGCCCCGGTGGGCATAACTGCAAGTACATCCCGCCCGGCCAGAATATGTTCTACAATGACTTCCTGCCCCGGCCGGAATGTATCATATCCGAAATACGTTTTCAGCGTCTGTTTTTCCAGTTGTTCGATTTGTTTCCGGTTATCTTTTGCCATAAATTCCTCTTTATATTCTGATTATTTTCATTCAATATTTGCCATAAAAAGTTCATAAAAATCATCTTCTCCTTCGATCATCGGAGAATTTTCTCCGCCTCCGTTGGTGCTGCGCTTCATTGCCGCATGAAATTCTTCTCCGGCGCATATCAGCTCCATCTCATAAATCTCATATCCCAGTTCCCGACAGGCCCGGCAGAATGCAGAGAAGGGATCTTTCTCCTTCCTTGTTGCGAGAAGTTTCTCTCTCACCTCGGGTTCGCGAAGGGCCCGGTTCTGCAGTTCATCCAGCATATCAATAACAGTTGCCATCGTGTACTCCTTTCTCCGGCCATTTGGCCGGCCTACAGTCTGTCTTCATCTTCCCCCTGGATGAATGTTTCCAATTGTTAAAATTTCCCCGTTACTGTATTCCTCTCCCGGTTCGGTCTGAACCGGAACCATATATAAAAAGACAGAATTACGGTCAGGATATCCGCCGTAATCTGTCTGACCTTACTCTGCGTCCGACTGCCGGCCGAAGTTACGGTAAAATTCCCTGAAATTGTAACCGGCTGCCAAGCGGTCCAGAACAGCAAATCCGACTTTTCGGAAAGGATATTTTCCATTGTATTCCATTTTTTTCAGCTCCCGTTCAAATGCATCTGATACTATTCGGGCATCGTTTCCGAATGCGCCGCATCCCCAGGCACCCAGCACCAGTTCCCGGTAACCGGAATGTGCTGCGAACCTCAGCATATACCGGATTCTCTGATATACAATTTTTTCATATTCATCATCTGAAATGTTCCTGTCCCTCATACTGTTTACCGGCGCCGCACATGTCAGAACGGAAACAATTACCGGTTCAGCAAGAAGCATCCCCTGTTCATCACGGATGATTTCCACTTTCGGAGAAAGGATCATTGCGTCAGATCCCATATAGGACTGCAGCGACCGGTTATATCTGTAATACTCCTGCGCCGCCACGCTCTCAAGGGAAACAAGAAGCGTACTCTTTCTGCACAGGTCTTCCTCCTGCGCTCTTGCTCCGGTCCGTACGCCGCCGCCCGGGTTAACAGGATTGGCGAAATTCAGGACAAGAATCTCAGTTTTGATTACACGCTCTTCTTTCTTTCGCTCTGCATATATTCACAAAATAACTCTTGTATAAGTATACCATCAATACATTTTTAACTCAATTTTATTCTGCATTCTATATTCTGTTTTATTGCCGGCCTGCGTTTTTTCTAAGGCCGCGGCCCATAGCCGCATACACTACACCCGTCAGCGGAACCGTCGCCAGCAGCGCCGGATAGAACAGGCTGATATCCAGCTGTCCGTACAGCGCGCCGCCGATCATGGGTCCCAGAGCCATACCCAGATCAAGGCCGATATAATATGTGCTGTTGGCCAGTCCTCTTTTCTCCTTTCCGGCCAGCAGGATTGCTGTGGACTGACACACGGAACTCATAATTCCGTATCCACCGGCCAGGAAAAAGCATGCCAGAAACATCATTCCGTTATTTTTCATTCCGGCCAGACAGAGAATGGCCAGCAGCAGGCTGACTGAGCCGCACAGCAGAAATGTCCGGAAAGGCAGTTTGTCAAAAAGATTTCTTAAGGATAATCTCAGTACAATAAGCACCAGCGCGTAAACGGGGAAAAACATACTTACAGTAATATTAAGATGCCGCACTTGCGCATAGGTAACAAGAAAGGACTGGGTCGCACAGTATGGAATTGCGAAAAGCATAATAATCAATGCGATCGGTACAACTTTTATATCAATCAGCTGAATTGATCTTTTTCCTTTTTTATTTATGGAGGACACATCCGCGCAGTCATCTGAAATGCCGGATACGTCTTCTGCTGAACTGCCGGATTTCTCTTTCATATTCTCCGATGTACTTTCCGGTTCTCCTTTGTCCCGGATAAACTGGATTACAATAATAATTGCCGCGGAAAACAGCAGGGCAATAAAAAAGGAGACCCGATAGCCGAACATCTGATAAATGCTGACGCCGATAGCCGGAGCCACGGCCATTGCCAGGGCATTCATGGTTCCGTAGAAGCCCATACCGGAACCGATCTTATCTTTTGGAAGCATATTGGACATCCAGGTCGCCATACAGACCGAACAGCAGGCAAAACCTGCTCCGTTGACAATCCTTGACACAACAACCACTGCAGCGTTCGGAGCCATGATATAGCCTGCACACGCAGCCGTCATCAGTACTGCACCGATCAGAGATACACGGTATTTACTCATTTTATCTGCCAGATTTCCGGCCAGAGGACGGCAGATCAGCGAACAGAGATTCATCATTCCTCCCACAATTCCCATCAGAGCAGCCGATGAACCGATGCTTTCCGTAAATCCGGTAATCAGCGGCGTTACCAGCATAGGACTGGCCATATAAAAAAAACTGGCGGCCAGCACCAGAAGGATATCTCTTGAATAAACATTCTGTTTCATTTCCGATCAGACTTCCTTTCTCCTGTACCCGGCAGCCGGGTACAGGAACATTCTTTTTAAATATATTCTTTTATCTTACCCGGCATACTCATTTTTCCTGCCCTGAGACCTGTCAGAAGGCCGCACGTAAAATAAAGCATACCGTATATTATACAGCATGCTTTATTTTGCGTCAAAAGACTGATGATTATGAAAAAAGTTATAAATAAATCCTGACGATTATTTCTCCCGGATTTTCTTCAGCGCCGTTGAGAATTTGATGGGATTGCCGTACATCAGTGTTCCGAAGCGGAAAATCTTCGCTGCCAGAACACCTGCAATCACGCAGCTGGCAGCCAGGATTATTCCTGAAATAATGATTTCCCATGTCTCCACACTTCCCATTGTAACCCGGATCAGCATTCCGTTATTTGAAGTAAAGGGAACAAAGGATGCCACCCGCATCAGGATTCCGTCGCTGTCATTCATACCGTAAATGGCAATGAAGAAAGAAACAAGATAAATCATGGTAACAGGCATGGATGCTTTGCTGATGTCTTCTGTTTTGGATACAAGAGCGCCCAGCATGCCAAAACAGAATGCGTACAGCAGATACCCCATCATACCGAATACGGCAAATGTCACCCATACCGGAACCGGGATCTGGAAAACACTGTCCAGCAGTCCGCCCCAGCTTTCTCTGAAGACCTGATATGCGCCTACTGCGCTTCCAAGTATCAGTACACACTGAATCAGGCCGGCAATGGCTCCTGCAAATACTTTTCCGAAGATCAGACTGTTGCTGTCCACGCTTGTTACAAGAATCTCAATGGCACGGTTGCTCTTCTCGGACGTAACAGATGTAGCGATCATCTGTCCATAGAAAATCAGAAGGAAATACAGCACCATGATCATAATGTATGTATATGCGTAGTTGCCCACACTGTCCTTGCCCAGAATCTGTGTTTCATATTCCGGCTGCGTCTGATAAAGAACATCTATTTCCGCTGCGTTCAGCCCCTGCTCTTCCAGAATCTGGGATCGGTATGCGGATGCGGCCGCCTGAGAAAATGCCTGTTCAAGGGTATCTGTCATGGAACGATTTTCCACCACATATGTATAGTGGAGAAGATCCTCCATGACAAATCCTGCCTCGGCATCTCCGTTGTTTACCGCGTCTTCCAGCTGACTTTCGTCTGTGCACTCCATCCAGTCAATATTCATTCCCATAGCTGTACCGAAAGCTTCCAGGTCGGCAATGCTTTCGTTTACATCATACAGAGCCACCGTTTCTGCTTCTGCGTTCTGTTCGCTGTCTGAACCGGATCCGCTGTCGTTTGACAGAATAATACCCGGAATGCCAATTATTCCCACAGCCAGAACCATCAGAAGAATTGTCGTCAGAACAAAGCTTTTATTTTTAAAGTAATTATTCAGCTCAAATTTTAATACTGTAAGAAACTGTTTCATGCCTGGTCACCTGCTCTTTCCACAAAGATTTCCGTCAGAGACGGTTCATAATTGCCGAATTCCTCCGGAATCAGCTTCCGATCCAGAAGGCCGGTAAGGAGGCGTTCTCTTGTGCATCCTTCTTTCATCTCCGCGATCACCTGATCTTTTCGTCTTCCCACGACTTCGATCATATCCGCCATATGCTCTCTGAGAAGCTGTTCGGGTTCCTGACAATCGGGCCCCAGGCCGATCACCAGACGATTATGCCCGAATTCCCGTTTAATCTGATCCAGATTACCGGAGAGCACAATATCCCCATGATTGATCAGCACAATATCCTCGCAGAATTCTTCCACATACCCCATCTGATGACTGGAGAAAATAACCAATTTGCCGGATTCGATCTGTTCCTGGATCACTTCTTTCAGAATCTGCGAATTTACCGGATCCAGACCACTGAAGGGTTCATCCAGAATCACCAGTTCCGGATCACAGACCAGAGTCTGTGCCAGCTGTACTTTTTGCTGATTTCCTTTTGACAGAGTTTCCAGTTTTCTCTGAGCGTATTCTTCCACACCCAGCCGTTCCAGCCAGCGCATAGCCTGTTTTTTGGAATCGTTCCGGCTGCTTCCACGAAGCTGCGCCAGATACATCAGCTGTTCAAGTACACCCTTTTTGGGATAAAGACCTCTTTCCTCCGGCAGATAACCGATTCGGAATTTTTTCGGATGAAACGGCTTACCATCTACAGTAACTGTTCCGGAATTTGCCCGGAAAACATCCATCAGAATACGGATCGTTGTTGTTTTTCCGGCTCCGTTTCTTCCCAGAAGTCCAAGCGCTTTTCCGCTTTCAATAGAAAAAGATATTCCGTGGAGCACTTCTTTATCTCCAAAACTCTTTCTTAAGTCTTTTACCTCTAGTTTCATCAGTTTTCCCTCTCCTTTATTTTTTATGAAGTCCTTTCCTTCACTGTACTAATACTATCACACAATATTGGAATTGTGAATACTGTAATTGTATTTTTTGTATTCAGCCCGTTGCCTCTGTATAAAATAAATGTTCCGTTCTTCCAAAATAAAGAAAATAAGACTATAATATATGACTGTAATTTCAGAAATATTCAGAAAAGGAACAATTATGCAGTATACAACACCCCACTATTATAAAAAATTTCATTGCACCGGTTCAGACTGTCCGGCCACATGCTGTGCAGGGTGGCAGATTCAGATCGATCCTGCCTCTCTCAGAAAATACAGGAAAGTCCGAGGGCCACTCGGGAACCGCCTGAGAAACGAAATCGACTGGAAGGAAGGCTGTTTCCGAAGATACAGCGGCCGCTGTGCCTTCCTGAACGAGAAAAATCTGTGTGATCTCTATCTGGAAGGCGGAGGAAGCAGAGCCTTCTGCCGGACATGCCGTACTTATCCCCGGCATATTGAAGAGTTCGAAGGTCTTCGGGAGATTTCACTTTCCCTCTCCTGCCCCGTCGCAGCAGAGCTGATTCTATACGCCAGGGAACCTGTCCGGTTTCTCCATGGCGAAAACCCGGACAGAGAGGAAACCTACGACGATTTTGATTTTTTCCTTTTTACGAAACTGATGGACGCCAGAGGCCTGATCATCCGTTTTCTCCAGAACCGGGAACATCCTTTCCGGCTCCGGGCCGCTGTCTGTCTCGCGCTGGCTCACGATCTGCAGGAGCGGATTGACCGGAATGCTTTATTTGAGGCGGATACACTGTTTGAAAGATATGACTCTCCCGGAGTATGGGACTGGTTCTCAGACCGGCTTGAAGAAATTAAGAAAAGGGCAAACTATGCGGACATACAAAGGGACACAGAACAGGCTCTGTTCTCCCTCCCGGACCATCTGGAAGTCCTCTCACCGGACTGGCCTCCTTATCTTCAGCAAATACGAAAGGTCCTTTCCGCAAATGGAAAATCCTGTCTTCCGGAGCAGGATTTTTCCTCCTTTTTCACTGACACAATGGAGGAACAGCTCCTGATCTATTTTGTATTTACTTATTTCTGCGGCGCAGTGTATACCGGCAATGCTTACAGCAAGATGAAATTCGCGTTTTCCGGTACGCTTCTGATCCGGGAGCTGGTCCGCGGGGAATGGCTTCAGGCTCCGGACCAGTGTGATAAGGAAACTGTGATCCGGACAGCCTGCCGCTGTTCACGGGAAGTAGAGCATTCTGATTACAATAAAGTTACAATGGAACGGATGTTAGAGAAGGATAAACGTTTCGGAATCGAAGAACTGTTTTCTCTCTTATAAGGGGATTTTTGCAGCAAAAAACAGGAAACGGTGCTCTCCTGCCTGTCTGACGGCAGCAGTCCGCTTCCTGTTTTTCTCCGTTTGTATCTCTATCTCTGTCTTATTTTCGGTTTCCGCGTCCCAGCTGCCAGAAGGCGACCGCGCTTGCGGCAGCCACATTCAGAGAATCCACTCCGTGGGACATGGGGATCCTGACAGTATAATCACAGGCCGCAATCGTTTCCGGGGACAGCCCCTCTCCTTCAGTTCCCAGAATAATTGCCAGCTTCTCTTCCCCGCATACCTTCTCGTCATCAATTCCAACCGAATTATCAGTAAGAGCCATTGCCGCGGTGCGGAACCCCAGCTCTTTCAGAAGGGTCATGCCGGCCCCCGGCCACACCTTCGTTTTCCGGGTCCCGTTTTTTTTCGTTTCACTGCCCTCTTTTTCTCTGCTTCCGTCTGCGTCTCCGCCTTCCAGAATTGACCAGGGAATCTGAAATACTGTTCCCATACTTACCCGGACCGCCCTCCGGTACAAAGGATTGCTGCATCCGGGCGTAAGCAGTACCCCATCCATATTCAGAGCGGCAGCAGACCGGATAATTGCGCCTACATTTGTCGGATTCATAACGTTTTCAAGGACGGCTATACGTTTTGCACTCCGGCAGATTTCTTCCGCAGACGGAAGTGGTTTCCGGTGCATGGCGCAGAGCATCCCTCTTGTCAGCGGAAATCCGGTAAGGCGGGTGAGCACGTCAAACCCGGCGGTATAGACCGGAATGTCCCTGCAGCGGGCAATCACTTCTCTGCTTTCCCCTTCTATATGGCGCTCCTCTGTCAGAATAGAAACCGGCAGATATCCTGCATCCAGGGCACGCAAAATAACCTTCGGGCTCTCTGCGATAAAAAGCCCGTCTTCCGGTCTGTCTTTATTCAGAAGCTGCGCTTCCGTAAATCTTGCGTAAATATCCAGCTCCGGGGCATCAAAATCCCCGATCTTCTTTATGCGGTCTGTTATCAGCTTATCTGCCATCTGACGTGGCTCCCTTCCTCATCTTTCTGTACGACCAGCTGGTCCTCGATTTCCTGTTTCAGTTCGGATACGTGGGAAATAATTCCGATCATCCTGGAATCTCCCGCCATGTTCTGAAGCACCCGGACCGCCTTATCCCTGGAATGCTCATCCAGAGAACCAAATCCCTCGTCAATAAACATAACGTCCAGATTAACTGACGCGCTGCCGGCACGGATCTGATCTGCCATGCCAAGAGCCAGTGAAAGCGCTGCCATAAAAGACTCTCCGCCGGACAGAGTACGTACTTCTCTTTCCTTTCCCGTAACCGTAGAGTAAACCATAAGATCCAGACCTCTGTTTTTTCCTTTTCCTGCTTTTTCAATATCAAACATCCGGAGTTCAAACTGGCCGCCGGTCATATCCTGAAACCGGCGGTTGGCCGCATAAAGAATCCGTTCCAGATAATACCGCTGTACAAAGGTTTCTATATCCATCCGGGAACCGGTCACATTTCCGGCCAGCAGATTATAGAGTTCATCCAGACGCCGGTGTTCATCCATGACTTTCTTTCGTTCTTCCATAACAGGTTTCAGAGCCTGATAAACGCCTGTATCTGCTCTGTAATACCCTTTTTCCCGGTCCTGTGCTTTCTGTGCTTCATCCAGACGGGCTTTGGCCTGATCCCGTGCTGCTTCCAATTCCTCCGGCACAGGCTGTTTTTTCCGGCCTGTTTCCTTTTTTGCTGAATCTCTCCGGCTTTCTGCGGCGGCTTTTTTCCGATTGTAGGCGTCAATTATTTCCTGCAGCCGGGCGGTTTCTGTCCGCTCCCGGGTTTCGGTCTGCTCTTTCCACTGAGATTCTGTCAGAGCTTTCTCCTGCATTGCCCTCTCATAGGCCTTTTTCCGTTCTCCGCGTTCCTTTTCCTGACCGGGTAGCTCCGTACGGTAACGCCGGATCAACGTCTGCGCATTTTCCAGATCCGACTTTGCCTTCTGACCGGCAGCTTCTGCCCTGCTGCTGCTCTGCTCCGCATGGCTTTTTCTTTCTTTTGCTTCCGCCAGAGCCATCTTCGCCTCTGCCTCGGTTTCATACTCCCGGGAAGCATCCAGACTGTCCCGCCGGGCCTGACATGAGGCGAATAACGCCTTTGCCTCCGTCAGTTTCTGAGCCGCTGTCTCTGCCGCAGTCCGAAGTTCCGATTTTTCTGTCTCGATTCCCTGCAGACGGCTCTGCAGCCGTTTCAGAGTCTCTACATCCTCTTTCAGTCCTTTTTCTTTCTGAGAAAGAGACTGTTTCCGCTCCAGCAGAATTTTTTCTGCCTGCCCGATCGTCAGTTTCTCGGGAATCTCTGCGCCTTCCGGTACATTTTCTGCCAGTTTTCGCTGCAGTTTTTCCATTTCACCTGTCAGAGTATTTTCTTTTTCCTGAAACAGCGCAGCAGCTGAGCGGGAGGCGGAAGCCGTATCTTCCTGACGAGATCTGAGGCTGTTTACTTCCTCCCCCAGAACATCCAGTTCATCCCTGCTCAGATTCTGATGATCCTCATCCAGCTGACAGGGCCGGGGATGATGGAGAGAGCCACATACCGGACAGGGTTGTCCGGGTCTGAGCTGCTCTTTTGCGATAAAGCCTGCCTGGGCATTCAGAAAGATCCGACGGCTGTTTTCGTACTCCTTGTTTTTCTGCTCATATATACGGCTTGCATCGGCATACTCCTGCCTTGCTTTATCTGCCGCCTGTTTCTGTTTATTCATCTCCAGGGCCAATGTCCTTATCGAGAAAAGATCTGCTTCCATTTCAGCCATTCTGTTCATTTCTCCCTGCCAGCGTTCCAGAAGCAGTCCGGCCTGCCCCAGAGTCTCTGCCTGACTGCGCCACTTCTGTTCATTTTCCTCCAGCCGTGAAACGTTCTGCCGCGCTTCGGAAGCAATATTCTCTGCCTGACGGGCAGCGGAAGAAGCGGAAGAGATCGCCTGCTCGGCTTTCCGTATCTCCTGGAAAACATTCATCGCTCTTTCTGCTTTTTCAGACACTTTCGTATAATTCTCTATTTCTTTATGCAGCAGCGCATTTGTCTCTTCCGTCTGTTTCTTTGTCTCTTCGTACATCTTACTGAGCCCGGGAAGAGCCTCTTCCTGCTCCGCAAGACTGCGTTCTGCTGCTTTCACAGTCTTTTCCGCATCCATATACCGCTCATAAACTGCCTGAATTTCATAAGCATCACTGATCATCCGGATCTGATCCGCAGTTTCACTGATCTCCTTTTCCTGTGCTTTGCACTCTTCCAGCTCCTGTTCTGCCTGCTCCAGTTCCTGAAACCGTCTGAGCAGCTGCAGCCCTGCCGTGCAGGCATCTCTTTTCTCCAGATAGAGGCGGTTCGCCTCCCGGTATTCTTTTCCGGCAGCACTGCACCGTTCCTTCAGCGTACTACAGAGATCCTCCAGAATTGCCAGCATTTCTTCCAGATCCACCACTGACAGCCTGTCTGAACTGACAATCCGTTTTTTCAGTATCAGCAGTTCCTCTGCTTTTTCGTAATCAGCAGGGACTTCCACATGGGACGCTTCGGTCTGACAGATCGTCCGGATCTGCCCCATTTCCTGCTGCTTTCCTTTTCTCCGGCGTCCAAGCTCTTCCACAATTTTCCCGTAAAGTTCAGTATGGAATAACTTCCGGAAGATCACTTTTTTATCGTCCGACTTTGCCCGCAGAAGTTCCATGAATTCTCCCTGGGCAATCATAGCCACCTGCATGAACTGATTCTTCGTCAGTCCTACGATTTCTTCCAGCTTTCTGTCTGTCTCCTTCTGCGGGTACTCGGAATCATCCGGCATAATCAGAGAAACAGAACCGCTTTCCTCTTTCACTCCGGTTCCCCGTTTCAGAGGGCGGAAATGGCGGGGCACACGGCGGACAGTATATGTTTTTTTCTCAGCTCCCGTGGCTTCGGAAAATACCAGCTCCACAAAAGGTTCTGTTTCAGGCCCCACATACTGGCTCTGAAGTTCTGTCCCGTCCTTTTTATTTATTCCGGAGCTTGCCTCTCCGTACAGTGCAAATACGATAGCGTCAAATATAGTCGACTTTCCTGCTCCTGTATCTCCGGTAATCAGGAAAAGATTCTGATTGGTTTTTTCAAAATCAATCACCGTCCGTTTTCCGTAGGAACCGAACGCCTGCATGGTCAGTTTTACCGGTCTCATTCCTGGCTCACCCCCTGCACGGTATTAATCACATTCCGAAGCAGTTCCATTTCGTCTCTGTCTTCTTCATTCTCTTCGCCATTCAGTTTCAGAAATGAACAGCAGAGATCAAAAGGATCCAGCTCTTCCTGCGGAAGAATTTCCTTTGTATAATCGTTTTTCCGGACTGCCTCCCGACGGATTTCCAGAAGATTCGGAAAGGCATTGCGGATCCGGTCCTGCATATCAGATACATCCAGATCTGCCCGGTCTGTCAGAACAGCCGTCACGTAATCTTCGCAGCTTTGCTTTAAGATCTCTTCCAGACTGCCCCTGATGATACGGATCTGCCGCAGCGGATGAAGGGGAAGTACCGTCACGTTCCGGCTGCCTTTTTCCCTCAGTTCCGCCATAACAACTCCTTTCTGCTGTCCCGCCTCGCTGACCGAACATGCCAGTGGCGTGCCGCAGTAACGGCAGAATTCACTGCCGGCCTGCATAGGTTTATGAATATGTCCCAGCGCACAGTAGTCAAAAGGATTAAGGATGTCTGCATCCACCCGGTCTATATTTCCTACCGTGCAGATTTCCGAATCCATCCGCTCCACCTCGCCGGCATCCCGACCGGAGGGAAGATAAAACTGATGACTGACCAGCACATTTCTCTCCGTAAGATCCAGTTCTTCCCGTTCAATCAGTCTGCGCAGTGTTTCATTGTAAGACAGTACGTTCCCGTTCTCATCTGACCCTGTTATCTGCCGGACCATGGAAGGACGGACAAAAGGCAGGAGATAAAAATTCACCCTGCCGTATTCATCCCTCAGGACAACCTTTTCAATATGATCTTCCGGCGCTGTCGGAGGCATTCCGATCATATATACACTCTGCCGGGACAATACGCTCCGGAAACAGTTCAGCCTGGGGCCGCTGTCGTGATTGCCGCTGATCAGCATAATCGACGCGTCCGGCAGAGCAGCGGCAAGTCCTGCGATAAAACGGTCAAACACTTCCACCGCTTCCGCTGACGGCACAGCCTTGTCATAAATGTCTCCTGCAATCAGTATGGCGTCCGGATTCTCCCTCTCCGCCATGTCTGTAATCTGTTTCAGAATATATTCCTGATCCTCCCGCAGATCCCGGTTGATCAGCTTCAGACCGATATGCAGATCCGATAGATGAAAAAATTTCATGGTCTCTTTCCTTTCCCAAATCCGTTATACGAAAGAGTATAGCATGTTCCGCCCCTGTTGACCAGCCAGGTACTGTGTGCTTCTTCGGCTGCTCTGTTCTTTCTCTGCTTTTTCTATCTGCATTGCAGACCGTTTATCCTCCGATCGCTGACACGGCCGCTTTCATCACACCGGCCAGAAGCATTACCCCTATAGGATTCATTCGGAATTTTTTCAGAAGTATGATACAGATCACGAAAATCAGAACCAGACTCCAGTCTGTGTCCGGCAGACGGATCTTCTCTGAGCCGTCCCAGAACGCAGTTACAAGAATCGAGATCCCCGCGGACGCGATCATGGCCACTACCGCCGGTCTAAGAGATCCCAGAACGCTCTGCAGTACAGTCATGTTTCTGTATTTCAGATATAGTTTTGCAATCAGAGTAACAATAATACAGGACGGAAGAATACATCCCATAGTGGCTGCCAGAGCTCCCGGAATTCCTGCAATTTTAATGCCTACAAAAGTAGCTGAGTTGATGGCAATGGGCCCGGGCGTCATCTGGGAAATGGTCACCAGATCCGTAAATTCCGTCATGCCAAGCCAGCCGTGCTGTGTTACAACCTGTCCCTGAATCAGGGGCATTGCCGCATATCCTCCCCCGAAACTGAAAAGGCCGATCTGAAGAAAACTGAAAAAAAGCTGCAGACAGATCATCTCTTTTCCCCTCCTTTACTCAGAAAGGTTCTGACAATGCCGATCAGGCCGCAGACAAGAATAATACAGATCACATTGATCTCAAAGAAACATGCCGCCGCAAAGGCTCCCGCCATAATACAGAGAGACGCCGGATTTCTGCCCTCCACAATCCCCGCGGCCATATCATAGACTACCGAAGCAATCACTGCCCCTACTCCGGCCTGCATGCCTTCCAGCATCTGGCTGATAAGCCAGTTGTTCCGGAACGCATTATAGAAAACAGAGATCAGCGCGATAATCACAAAAGGCGGAATAACAGTGGCAACAATCGACACCAGTACTCCTGGAAGTCCGGCAAGCTTATACCCCACTACAATGGCCCCGTTAACCGCAATGGCACCCGGAGACGACTGGGCAATGGCAGTCAGGTCCAGCATCTCATCTTCTTCGATCCAGTGGTATTCGTCCACAAACTTCTTTTTCATCAGCGTTACAATCACATATCCGCCGCCGAATGTAAAAGCACTCAGGTACAGAGTTGACAGAAACAGTTTTACCAGCACTTCTTTTTTCTGCTTCATCTCATTTCTCCTCCTTCCTCCCCAGTATAATGACGGTTGATTTATATGTAAAATAGTATTATTCTATTAAATACATAATAAAATTCTTATATAAGGAGATACACTATGACACTTCGGCATATGAAAATATACGTCTCTGTTTTTCGTCTGAGCAGCATGACAAAAGCGGCGGAAGAACTTCATCTGGCTCAGCCCTCTGTCAGTCTCGCCGTCCGGGAACTGGAAGATTATTACGGAATCCGGCTTTTTGAGCGGATCGGAAGACATATTTCTTCGACAGAAGCGGGGAAAGAATTTTACAGCTACGCGGTTCACATTGTTTCACTGTTTGAAGAAATGGAGAAAAAAATCAGAAACTGGGATACACTGGGCATCCTCCGGATCGGAAGCAGTATTACCATCGGGACCCGGATTCTTCCTTCCCTTATCGCCCGGTGTCAGACTGCCTTTCCCGATCTGAGAGTGGAAGCTGTGGTAAACAATTCCACAGAAATTGAAAAGAAAATTTTAAATAATACAATTGATATCGGTCTGATCGAAACCCAGACCGGACAGAAGGAACTCTGTTCTGTGCCTTTTATGCAGGACTGCCTGTGCGCCATTCTTCCTCCCGGGCATCCTCTGGCCGGAAAGAAGGGCGTCTCTCTTTCTCAGCTTGTCCGTTACCCCTTTCTTATGCGGGAAAAAGGCAGCGCGGGGCGGGAGATCCTGGAGGCTGCATTTTCCATCAGCCAGCTGTCTGTCCGTCCGGTGTGGGAAAGCACAAGCACCCAGGCGATTGTAAAGGCAGTATCCCAGGGGCTTGGTGTGGCAGTTCTTCCTTATCTCCTTGTAGAAAAAGATATTCAGGAAAACACTGTCGTGGGACGGACATTAAATCCGCCCATACAGCGCAGCCTGAATATCATTTATCACAAAAGCAAATATTTAACGGAGAACATGAATGCTTTCATCTCTCTGTGCAGAACTTACGGCGCGGAACAGGAACCGGTTGTCATCCCTTCTTCTTCCGCTCCTTGCCCGTAAAATGCGTTATGTCGATTCTGAACACCGCTGTTCTCTCCAGCATTTCTCTGCTGAAAACAAGGTCTGCATCCGGAGCCGCATGCTCCATGATCCTGGAAAGAGCATATTGCTTTTCTTCATCAGAAGTAATCCGGCTGACTCTGCCCTTTCCCATGATGCTTCTGTAGGCATAGGAATAACTGCAGGTATAATTACCGGTGATCAGTTCGTGACAGCAGTCCATTTCCACTGCAACATCCGGATTAAGGGCAAATGCTTCCGCCTTTCTGCCCTCCGCCGCGCCGTGAAAATACAATACCAGCCGGGTAGTTTCTTCTCTCATATCAAAATCGTATCCGAAATTCACCGGAACTATGAACATTCCTTCCTCATCCACGGCGCCGATCCGGACCACATCACATTCTTCCAGTATCTCTCCCAGAACCTTTTTATCCGTGACTTCTCTTTTTTTCAGTCTCATTGCCCGCATTATCTTTCCGTCCTTAAAATCCCATTTCTTTCATCTCATTCTGCACCTGTTCCTCGCAGGAGAGCATGGCCAGTATGGTTTTCCCGAATACATCATTCAGTTCCCAGCCAAGCCGTTCCGCACCGGTACGGATCACATCCCTGGAACAGCCTGCGGCAAATCTTTTGTCTTTGAACTTTTTCTTTACACTGGACACTTCCATATCCATCGTGCTTTTGGACGGACGCATAAGTGCCGCAGCCCAGATCAGACCGGTAAGCTCATCTGCCGCAAAAAGGACTTTCTCCATCTCATGAACCGGCTCCACATCACTGCATATTCCATACCCGTGCGAGCATACCGTATGGATCATGTCTTCTCCCACGCCGCCTTTTTCCAGCAGTTCCGGTGCTTTTTTGCAGTGCTCCTCCGGGTACATTTCAAAATCAATATCATGCAGCAGACCGCTGATTCCCCAGTAATCGATCTCGTCTTCATATCCCAGCTCCTGCGCAAACCAGCGCATCACTCCTTCTACAGTAAGTGCGTGCTGAATATGAAAAGACTCCTTATTGTATGTCCGCAGCAGGTCCAGCGCCTGCTCTCTTGTAATCCTGCTTGTCCGCATATATCTTCCTCCTGTTATAAAATCAAATGTCAGTCATCTGCTCACCTGTTAATTATATATACATTTCCGTGCAGATGCAATTATTCTGTCCATCCGGATGCTATTCCGCCGTCTTATATTCTTCTTTCTTTTTCATTGATGCCAGAACTTTTCTGAACTGCACAGCAAACAGAACTGCAGTAAAAGTAACTGCGACAGTATCCGCAATTGGTTCTGCCATATAAACTGCTGTTGTCTGTCTGGACTGCAGAATCTGCGGCATAATATAGATCAGCGGAAGAAGAAGGACAAATTTTCGCATCACCGCGACAACAATGGATTCCACAGCTTTCCCCAACGCGTTAAATGTCATCTGGCAGGCTACCTGTATGCCGAACAGGAACATAACCGCCATATAAATGCGAAGCGCTGTCTTTGTGTATTCCATCAATTCTGCGTCCGTGGTAAACATTGCGGCAAATCCTCCCGGGAACAGCATAACGAAGAGCCACAGAATAACAGAGTAACACAGGCTGGTCTTCAGCAGCAGTCTGAAAGCAGCCTTTACTCTTCCGGGATTTCCCGCGCCGTAATTATAACTGATAATAGGCTGCGCGCCCTGTCCGAGTCCCTGAAGGGGAAGCATGGCAAACTGCATAACACTGGTCAGAATTGTCATAGCTCCCACAGCAATATCACCGCCGTACTTCTGAAGGGAAGAGTTAAAGCAGACAGAAATTACACTCTCGCTGGCCTGCATAATAAAAGTAGATGTTCCAAGAGCCAGACAGGGAAGTATAATTTTCGGCACCAGACCGAAATTTTTCTTTCTGATCTTCAGAAATGTTTTCTTTCCGCACAGAAACCATACTACCCAGATACAGGATAAAGCCTGAGAAATAATCGTAGCCAGAGCCGCTCCGCGGACGTCCATGTTAAGTCCGAAAATAAAAACCGGATCCAGAATGATATTCGCCACTGCTCCGATCAATACCGAAAGCATACCGGTTTTTGCAAAGCCCTGGGCAGTAATAAATGCGTTCATGCCCAGTGTAACCTCAACAAAAATTGTGCCCAGCGCATAGATATTCATATAGTCTACCGCATAACCGATGGTATTGCTGCTGGCGCCAAACGCCATCAGAAAATCCCGGTTCCGGATCAGTAGTACCGCTGTGAGAATTACAGAAATGATAATCTGCACGACAAAACAGTTTCCCAGCGTTTTTTCCGCGGATTCTTTGTCCTGTTTTCCCATAAAAATAGACGCCCTCGGTGCTCCTCCATAGCCCACCAGTGCGGCGAACGCTGAGACAATCATAATCAAAGGCATACACACGCCGACTCCTGTCAGAGCAGTGGCGCCAATCTCCGGTATATGTCCGATATAGATCCGGTCCACAATATTATACAGCATATTAATAAGCTGAGCGGCAACTGTAGGAACCGCCAGCCGGAACAGCAGTTTCCCGATCGGCTCTTTCCCCAGAGCTTCTTTATCTGAACCGCTCTGCCCGGATATCTGGGTGTCCGCCGCAGCTGTTCCGTCGTCTTTTTCTTCATTCTCCTTATTTCCCAGGAAATCGTCTGATTTACGCTTCATATTCTTTCTTCCCTTCTATTTCCATTGCCCGGTCAATATTATTCAGCAGTTTCTTCCGGAATCTTGCATATCCTTCCAGCTCTTCCTCCGTAAACCCTTCCAGCACCATATCCCAGAATTCATCCTGAACCGATTCGATGCTTTCTGTTACCGGTCCGGCCTCGGGCTTCAGGATAAGATGAATCCGCCTCCGATCCTGCTGATCAGGCCTCCGATCCAGCAGAGACTTCTGGATGAGAGACTCCACTGCTTTAGAAACCGCGCCTTTGGACAGCATCCGCAGCTCTACGATATCTGCTGCTGTATCTTTTTCAGGATTGTTCTGGAGAAAACTGATTACATCTGCCTCGATTACAGTCAGATGGTGTTCTGTACAGACTCTTTTCAGCATTTTTTCATACAATTTAATTACGCCCCGGATTCCCATCCATGTTTCTGTATTCTGTTTCATATCTGCCTCCCGGTAATTAAGTTTATAAAAAAACTGTTTCCGCATAAACCATTATAGTCTTTCTGCAGAAACAGTCAATATTAATTCAAATATTTTGTGGCTTAATCGCAAATTTTATAACATGATCCTTTTTATGCTCAAAAATATCATAAGCCTCCATAATCTGATCCATACCACAGCGGTGAGTAATAAGAAAATCTGTGTCCAGTTTTCCGGCCGCAGTAAGATCCATAATCTCCTGACAGAAGCTTCCGTCCACACCGCCTGTTTTAAACACCAGATTTTTCCCATACATATCAGGAAGCGGAAGGATCTGCGGTTCTTCATACATTGCCACAATTACGACAACTGCATTTGGTCTGGCGATCCGCCACGCCGTCTGAAAAGTATCCTTTCCACCTGCAACTTCAAAGACCACATCTGCGCCTCTTCCTTCTGTTGCCGTCCGGATTTCCTCTTCGATCCTGTCCCGTCCCGGAACGAGTATCAAATCGGCCAGTCCCTTTTCTTTTGCAAGATGCAGTCTGTACTCATCAGTGTCTATGGCAATAATTCTGGCCGGCGTATAAAGGCGGGCACAGAGCATGGTACACAGACCTGTGGGACCGGCGCCAATCACGGCAACCGTATCCGCGGGCTTTACTTCCCCGATTTTTGCAGCCCAGTATCCGGTGGAGAGAATATCTCCGTTAAAAAGCGCCTGTTCATCTGTCACGCCTTCTGGAATTTTGGTCAGTCCATTGTCTGCAAACGGAATTCTGGCATACTCGGCCTGACCGCCGTCAATCCGGCAGCCCAGCGCCCATCCGCCGTCTTTTTCTGTACAGTTATTAACAAATCCCCTGCGGCAGTAGAAACACTCTCCGCAGAATGTCTCTACATTTACAGCTACCCGGTCACCGGGTCTGACCTTTTTTACCGCACTTCCTGTCTTAATAACTCTTCCGGTAAATTCATGCCCCAGAATCGTACCCGGCACCGCTTTCGGCACTGCACCGTGTTTGATATGGATATCGCTGGAACAGATGGTAGTCAGCGTTACTTCCACAATCGCATCTCTTTCATCCAGAATCTGTGGCTCCGGGCGCTCTTCCACCCCGATTTGTCCTTTTCCCTGATATACAAGTGCTTTCATCTTTTTTCTCCCGGTTCCTAGTTCAGAAACGTCCTGTAATCTTCATAATTTTTTGCAAGCAGTTCCGGCGTATTCAAGCCATATGGGCATTTACCCATACACTGCCCGCAGTGAAGGCAGTCCTCAATTTTTTTCATTTTCTCCTGCCACTCCGGGGAAAGCCATCCTTCCTGAGGCGCGCGCCTGAGCATCAGACTCATCCTTGCACAGTTATTAATCTCAATCCCCACAGGACATGGCATACAGTAGCCGCAGCCCCTGCAGAAATCTCCGGACAGCTGTTGCCGGTCCGCTTCAATCTCCTTCATAAGCCTCTCATCAAGACCGGGCGGACAGACCTGATAGGAAAGGAACTCATCCAGCTCTGACTCCCGCTGCAGTCCCCAGATGGGAGCTACATGAGAAAACTGAGGCTGAGCCATATAGGCATAGGCGCATGCAGAATTATGAATCAGTCCGCCGGAAAGCCCCTTCATGGCAATAAATCCCATGCCGGCCTTTTTGCAGTTTTCCACAATCTCCAGGTCAGCATCTGCAGCCAGATAGGAAAACGGGAACTGCAAAGTCTCATAAAGTCCGGAATCTATCGCCTCCTGCGCCACTGAGATCCGGTGATTTGTAATGCCGATATGACGGATCTTTCCCTGCTTTTTTGCTTTCAGAGCCGCTTCGTACAGTCCCGACTCATCTCCCGGTTTCGGACAGAACGCCGGATTGTGAAACTGATAAATATCTATGTAATCTGTTTTTAATTTTTTCAGGCTCTCCTCCAGATCTTTCCAGAATCCTTCTGCTGTCTGCGCCATCGTCTTGGTACTGATAATAATCCGGTCTCTTGTATATTCAAAAGCCGCGCCCATCTTTTCTTCGCTGTCGGAATAAGCTCTTGCAGTATCGAAATAATTTATTCCATTGTAAAATGCCTTCTGAAGAAGATACACCGCATCTTTTTTGCTGATTCTCTGTATAGGCAGCGCTCCAAAGCCATTTTTGTTTACCTCAATTCCTGTTTTTCCTAAAATTACCTTATCCATGTTGTTTCCTCCTTCTGCGGGGAATCTTATTCGAGGAGACCCGCGATTGTTTTTGATACATCTTCGCTTGCAATAATAGAAATATTATTCATAATAATCAGATCCTGAATATTATGCTCTTTTACGAAATCCATTACATTATTCTGTGTATACCGGAAATCAATGACATAAACTGTCTGATAATGGTCTACCAGGAACGGAACAAAACTGTTCCCATAAGACTCTTTTACAACAACACAGGACGAGCCGTCATTGAGTTCCGGATTGTTAATCTGGACAAGAGGTTTATCTCCCGCGATAAAACAGGAATAAAGGGAATTTTCATTCCAGGTGCTTACATCCTGAATTACGTGCCATTTCACTTCAGAGCCATCTGCTTCCCAGTAAGTCATGTCATTTGTAGCCATTGGAATATATGCGTCTACCGAATCAGGATTTTTCGCCATGTCTTCATTCTGCAGTTCCTGGTAAAATGTGCCCAGAAACGGCGCAAATGTCATCTTCTGAAAATCAGACAGCTCGTTTGGCTCAATTCCTTTCTGTTCACAGAAATTCCGATATACATAATACGCCGCAAGCTGCGTCCAGTGATGGTCGGTACGGAAATACAGATACTCGTCATTGTGTTCACGCAGGGTATCAATAGTATCTACCGTCTTTACGCCGTCCGTCAGACTGTAATAATACCTGATGGCCTGCTGCTGATCCGCTCCGCCCAGCGCTTCCAGCTCCTCTTCGCTGAGCATGACTCCTGAATTATTCGGAACCAGAATGGAGTACACATTTGTTTTGCCTTCCAGTTCAGCGGCTGCTTTATTTAATGCCGCAGTATAGGTATCTGCAGCTGCCTGACTGTAATAATAGAGTGAATAAGCAGCTCCATCCTTAACATACAGATTCTGCTGAATCTGTTTCTGAATCTCCGATTCCATTGCCCTGCTGTCCGGCGCAGAAATCTGCTCCACCTCCTGAGGCTGTTCGCTGCTGTCATCGGTCTTCTCCTCTTCTATATCCGGAATGTCATCACTGATCTGCCTGCTTCCTACCATCATAGTAGAAGATGTAATTCCATATGCGTTTTCAATTTTCTGATCCACGGCAATCAGTCCGTCACGCATAGGATATGTGTCCGAGTACCATAAAGACAGATCATAAAAAAACTGACCATCCCACAGGGAACTGACGGTAGGTGTCGGAAATTTCGTCAGCGTCCGTTTCTCCACATCTGACACTTCAGGACGGAAGAAAAACAGCAGACCGACAATTCCTCCCAGCAGCATTATAAACGCAAAAATGCGTACACTGAGGGCACGGTAAATAAAGATCGTTTCTTTTTGCTTTTTTGTAATTCTTTGTTTCCCCATTAATTATACACTCCCTAGAACTGAAAATATAAGAAAGGATTATAGCTGTTTCCGATCAGCGCCAGAACGGATAATATCAGCAGCAGCGGCGGTACAATCAGCTCTGTAATATTAAAAACTGTAAATACCGCCGAATTGCGGCTTCCGAACCGAAGCAGGTTCTGCCGTATCAGTTTCCCAAGCGGCGTACATGCGACAACCGCAAAAATAAGAAGGAAAATATTGCTGAGAAATAAAGTGCTCACATCCATTCCCATAAATCCATTTGTGCCAATCCCGAATAAGCCTCCCAGTACAGACCCGAGTTCTCCCAGACTTTCAAATTTGAAGATAACCCATCCGAAGAAAACTACAAATAAAGTATATATATACTTAAGCGGTCCGGGGATTCTGTCCTTGATCACAAAGCGTTCCAGCAGCAGGAATACAAGATAATAAAGTCCCCAGAAAATATAATTCCAGCTGGCGCCGTGCCACATTCCCGTCAGGAACCATACAACCGTCATATTACGGATATATTTCAGCGTGGAACAGCGGCGTCCTCCCAGCGGTATATAGACATAGTCTCTGAAAAATGTACTGAGAGAAATATGCCACCTCCGCCAGAAATCTTTCACGGATTTCGCGATGTACGGATAATTGAAATTCTCCAGATAACGGAAACCGACCATCCTTCCCATACCGATCGCCATATCTGAATAAGCTGAAAAATCAAGATAAATCTGCAGCATATAGGCAAACATTCCCAGCCACAGTCCAAGAGTGGACTGCGCCGCGAGAGCATCGCTTCCCGGCAGAATCAGAGAATCCGCGATTTCAGCGCAAGAATTTGCCAGAATTGCCTTCTTGGCAAGGCCGATACAGAATCTCCGCACCCCGACATAAATATCTGTCTGCGAGACTTTCCGGTTATCAATCTCATTTGCGACCGTTTCATAGCGGACAATAGGTCCTGCAATGCACTGGTGAAACAGACTGGAATACAGAAGCAGCTTCCAGAACGCCGGCTGGGCGTGTATTTCTCCCCGATATACATCAACCACATACGAGAGAAGCTGAAATGTATAAAAGGAAATGCCGATAGGAAGAACGATATTGGGAATCACTTCCGGTACGCCGAACAGCATCTGAAAGTTTTCCAGAAAAAACACTGCATATTTAAAGTATCCGAGCAGTCCGAGCAGGACAACGCATTCCCCGGCCATATATAATTTTCTGCCCCGGTCATTTTCAGATTTTTCAATTCTGAGAGCAAAAAACCAGCTTGCAAATGTTTCGCCGACTAAGAGGAGCAGATATTTCGGCCCGCCCCAGGCATAAAAAATCAGCGAAAACACAAGCAGTACTATATTTTTATATTTATCTTTTACACACAGATAGATTGTCAAATTTAAGACAAGAAACAGAAACAAAAAAATAAGGCTTGAAAAAACCATGATGTAAACTCCCCTTTGAATTACAGAAAATATATGTTCAACGAAATTCTACAAATCCCGACATTTCCAGTATAATGTCAGAAGTCCGGAAGCACAAGAGATGTTTTGAATCTTTAACACAACTGTAATATTATTAATTTCTTGATTTTTTATGTAAAAGAATCGCAACAATTGCATTATTTTCAGAAAGAATATCTGTCACATGCTATTTCAGTATAAATTACATCTTCTTTAAATTTTCTGGTTTTCCCGTACAGATTAAATCTTCGTATATTTTTTTATGAACAGCAGATAAATTAAAATTCCTATAAATACAATATCATAAATTTTAATAAAACTGCCTAACAGCAGGTTGATGCTGATATATCCAATAAAAATCCCGGCTTTTATAATAAATGCCAGAATTCCTTTTCTTTTCGTTAATATTACAAGATAAGCCATAACCGGTGAAAAGCATGCGAATAATGTCCACATCTTTATATATCCCCAGCCATAGACCGATCCTGTAAGTTCTGCCGTCAGGTAATATGTAATTATCATTCCGATACAATATGTAAAAACATTCAGCATGGCATATTTTCTATCTCTGCTGAACAGACTGATACTCACCCCGATTACTACCCAGACTCCGGCTTCCGAAAAAATATTTGCTAATGAAATCCCAAAATGCTGGGCATATAAGTGGATGTCGATTTCTTTTATAAGAAATCCTGTCAGCATACCAATGATAAGCATGCTGACAGGATTTAATATACTTTCTTTAATCGTTTCTTTTTTCATAACTTACCCCCGAAAACGAATCTGAACTTAACTGAAAAAGATATTTTCACGTTACTATAAGGATATGTCCGAGGCCTCTCCTTACCTGCTGTACTGTCGGATAAAAAAGCTCTGATGACCATGATCCGGGACACTGCATAGCTTTTTACCGGATTATGGAAGCCCCCTGCTTTATGCTGCACGGAGCAGTAAGCAGGGGACTTTCTTATTCTTTTTATTTGTTTAATATATTTAATAATTCTTCTATGCATACAGATGAGTTGTTCAGACAATAATTTTTCCCATTGACAGAAATACTGTCTGCACCTGTTATAATTATTGTATCATCCAATTCATTATTCTCATCAAATATATGCATAATCAGTATTTGATCGCCGGTTTCCGTCAGAGAGCCGTCTGAAAATAATGTTCCCGGCGTTCTTCTGTATGAGTACTGTTCCAGCAGATCTATGATCTGTTCTTTTTCGTCTTCTGTTATTTCATTGTAAGTTGTATCGTTAATATAGGGCTCTCCGTCTCTTACGCCAAGCTCCTCATATATAGCTGAAATATATTTGTTTGACGGAACGGATAACTGAAGCGGTCTGAAATATAATAATATTCCGGCTAAAAGAACAATTATAACGATGACCAAAAAAACGATCTTTCTTTTTTTCATTTCTTCATTCTCCTCAACCATAAATGAACAAGCCACATAAAAGCGTCCTCCGGAATTTTCCGGCCCGGTATTTATCTGCCGATCATACTTCTTCCGAGAATATAAACCCCAACCAGCATTTCACCCGCGGATAATCCCAGAAGGATTCCGGAAAAAAATTCCTGCATATCAGAACCGCCCATTGTATGCGAAAGTGCCTGCAGGGCAATTCCCATCACAATCAGTAAAATTCCATATAACTGATTCTTTTGCTTTTCTAATTCCTGCGTTCGCCTCAGCAAATCCATAATCTGCTCATCATCGTATAAACGTACGCTTCTTTCTTCTGATTCTTCTCCGTCCATCAGTTCGGCAACAGTAATCTCCAGTTCTTTACACAGACTCTGAACAACCCCATAGTCCGGCATACATTTACCGGTCTCCCATTTTGAAATTGTTTTATTGGACACTCCGATTTTTTCCGCCAGCTGCTCCTGCGTTAAATTCTTCTCTTTCCGCTTCTGCGATATAAATTTCCCGGTATTACATTGATTCATCAGCCTTACCTCCATTTCATATTATTTATCTTCAATGGAAGAATATCTTTTCCCAGCTGAAAATAACACCCCTTGTCCGGAGAATATCAGTGGAATTACTGTTCTTTATCTTTCTCTCTGAAATATTCTTTTAGTGCATCTTTTACCGCTTTTTTAACAATATAATATAATGCTGAGATTGCGATAAGTACTGCAATTACAGTAATCGGCAGCCATTCCATATTCTTTCCTCCCCAAAGCTTCTAAATATCTTCGATACAAATATCAGGATCTCAAAACTGTTTTTCTTATTATTTATAGTAGCAGATATTCCACGGTCACAGAACATATTTCGCTACAGAATTATACTCATCTCCGCTGATCTGATAAATCCCATTATATGGCTGTTCTATATAATATCGATTCTCCTGTGCATATGCATACAGAACGGAGCTGCCGCCCCGGGCGAAACAGAATTCAATCTTGATCGGATTTTCCGCGTTAACCGGAAAATCATTTATACTCTCTCTTCTGGTAGTTCTTCCATTGCCCTCCAGCACATAAATAAGATCCTTAATTTTCTCCCTGTCTGTAATTTCTTCCTTGGTGGTGTCAGTACTGATTACCACATTTCCCAGGGTTTCTGCCTGCGGTAGATCCAAAGAATAAGTTCTCCTGTGCATCAGAAAGAAAAATACGATTCCAATCACAGCCAGAATGAGAACCACTATAAGAATCCATATGTTCTTTTTTCTGTTCACTTCTTTCTTCCTTTCTCCATATAACCCTGAACTATCATAATAAGCCGTTTTGTCTTTGTATCTGTATAAAAAATACACAGTAATTCTTGAAAATACACAATAAATTTCTTAATGTTTCTTTAATTTTATTCCTTATGCCCGGCTGACGGGGCATGCAGTAAAGTACCTGTTATTCCGATAATGTTCATATATCTCCCATTATCTGTGCGAATCATTTCCCTGTCACCTACTGCATAAGGGTTATCGGTATTCAGCCAGTCATTCCATGCCTGCTCAAAGCATCCCATTTCCCACATGTTAAGATGATTCAGCTCATTTTCAAATTTCGGTCTCCACCAGTTGATAGAGTGCCACATTTCCAATGCCTCTTCCGGCCAGTACGGCCTCATTTCATCCGGAATATTTTCTTTCACTTCATATTTCATACCCGGGAAAGCAATTGCCGCAATTCCGTTCTGTTTTAATAAAGGACGTATTTTTTCCTGGAAAAATGTGTCATTGTTTCCTACATAATGATAAGCATCCACACTGATCACAGCGTCGAAAAATTCATCTGCAAACGGCATGTCCATTGCATCTGCGTGGATCGGTATGACCGCCTGTTCAACTCCTGCCTCCCTGAATCTCCTGTAATTGTCAGTAGCAGAAATCCACAGATCCAACGCGAAAACCTGCACTCCATATTCTTTTGCAAGGAAAACAGAAGTCAATCCGTTTCCGCACCCCAGATCCAGAACTCTCATTCCTGGTTTTAAGGGTACTTTCTCCAGAAGCTCTTCCAGAATCATCATTGAATTCGGGCCCATCATATTCGGTTTTAAAAAATCTTTGTCATATTTCTCTGTTCTGAAAAAATCCATTTTCACATACTCCTCATGTTTTCTATTTTCCATTTTTATTTTCTACAGTATTTGCAATAGCAATAACGGCCGGAAACAAAACCCCTGCTATCACCCAGACAATCCATCCTTCTTTCCAGCTTTCTGACGGGAGGGTGCAGGCCAGGTAAATGGCTGTCGCAACCAGCCAGTATACAAGCGCAATCAAAGATTTCAGCGTCTGCTTCTTCTTCGCCCTTGCATAGTCTCCTTCCTGCAATAATTTTTCAAAACTTGCCCAGATGATTCCGGCTCTTATCAGAAAAACAACGCCAATCCCGACGATTACAATCGAAACGCAGAATATAAATACCATAAAGAGATCATTCTCTCCGTTAATAGCTGCTCCTCCGAAAAGAGGAATCAGAGCCATCACGCAAAGACTCACCCCGATAATATTATTTCTGACATAAGCATCTTTAAAGCTGTCTCTGCGCTCTTTCACCATGCCGGTGACTCCATACTCTGTCTCAAACACTTCTTTTTCAAGATATTCAAACGGTGCTGTCTTGCTTCCACTGTAAATAAATATGGCCACGGCAACCGCGATCAGTATAAGCATGAGAATCATGCCGATTCCGCCTGCTGCGTCTTCTGATATATTCATTCCGGTATCTTCACTGATGGCTCCCAGGATAAAAAACATATCGGTGAAAGAATACATAAAAAAGTGCCGAAAGCAATCGTCTTTGAAGTTTCCTCTTTAACGGAAAGAAATGAATTTGCCTCTTCCATAGATACGTGCTTTCTTGATGTTTCTTCCTCATCTGTAATAACAGTCTCCGGATTACCGATCTCTTCGATTTCATCTTTTAATAAATAATCTGTGGTAACCCCGAATCATTTTGACAGCCGAATCATTTTTTCCAGATCCGGGATGGACTGCGCTCCTTCCCATTTAGAAACAGACTGCCTTGACACATTCATCTGTCCTGCCAGTTCTTCCTGCGACCAGCCGGCTTTTTTGCGCAGCTGAATCAGTTTGTCTGCAAAAATCATATTGAATTCTCCAATGTATAAATTTTATAGTCTGATTTTAGATTTTTTTGCAGTTGCATTCCACCAATCCGCACTTTTCAATGTGTCAACTGCCAGTTGCGTCCTGTCAGAATCGCTTATTATTCTCTCTGTTTTCATTCTTCCCCGGTATCACGTGAAGCGGATCCCCCACTGAAGCCGGACGGCACACAGACTAAAATTATTTCCGCGTTTCTCTTTCCCGTGGATAGACAAGTCCCCACTGTCCGCGCAGCTGATCCATAATCCCCATAACTTTAATGCTGTCGGAAAGCGGCATCGAACTGCTCTCCTTCTCCCCGGAACGGACAGCATCTATACATTCCAGTACCTCATACTCATATCCGCTGATCTGTTTTGGCACATCCATCCGACGGACAAGTCTGTCTTCTGTATCATAAACGGAAATACTCTGTGGATTATTGATGTTTTCCACAATAATGTAGCCCTTTTCGCCATAGAAAATGCCTTTTCGGTCCGATCTGCTGTAGATATCATGGGTCAGCACCGCCATGCGTCCGCCTCGGAAAAAGATAGTGATGGATTCCATAGCATCCACCCCGGTGTCTGTCATTCGGACAGATGACTCAATCCTTTCAATATCCGTCCCGAAATGCATCATGGCAAAATTAACGCCGTACACGCCAATATCCAGAAGCGCTCCCCCGGCCAGTTCCGGCCGCATAATCCGCTCTTTGTGAGAGATAGGATAAGAAAGATTGGCTGTCAGTACAGAGATATCGCCAATGATTCCGCTGTCGATAATTTCCTGAATCATATTTCTCGACGGCATATATCTTGTCCAGATTGCCTCAGCAACAAAGACCTGCTCCTGCTCCGCATATTCCCTGATCTGTTCTGCCTCCCGCGCGTTCACTGTAAATGACTTTTCGCACAGAACCGGCTTTTTATGCCGGATACACAGCTTCATGTTATCGAAATGGCTGGAGTGCGGCGTTGCGATATAGATCAGCTCCACTTCCGGATCCGCACACAGCTCTTCGTAGCTTCCGTAAGCCTTCTTAAATCCATATTTCCCGGCAAATTCTTCCGCGCGTTTCAGAGTACGCGAAGCTGCCGCATAGCATTCTACCTCTCCCATCTGTCTTAATGTATCGGCGAATGTCTCCGCCATAACTCCACAGCCTAAAATTCCTATTTTCATAATGTCCTCCTCATTTTACACAATATCTATAAATCGTATCATTTTTAATTCAGATCTTTTTTAATTCAGCAACAGCCGCGTAATGCAGCACATCAAATTCAGCAGGCGCTATATTTTCAAGAAGATCTCTGTGTTCCCGTTCCCACATTAATATTTCATTATCTGTAAGAGACGCGCCGATTCCACGGCACGCTTTTATTCTTCCATTCCAGCTTTCACGGGTAAACGGTACTTTCAAATAGTATTCATCTTTTCTTGCTGCTAAAATAATGAAAATTTTACTGCATTAATCAAGACGCTCTGATTATTGTAATTTCCGACAGCAGAAATAAAATGACAAATGCAAGAACAACAATGTAATATGTAATAATGCTGTTTCCATATTTCGGTATAACGGTAAAACTCTGCCGCACTCCTTTTAAACTGAAAAACAGCAAAAAAATAAGCTGCATAAGAGGAAAAAGAAATAACCAGATTTTAGGAGCATAGGAATCGACAATACCATTGTCAAAATGAATTGGTATCTGGTCCGGCAGCAAATAAAAAAATATACAGGAAATAATTAATGTAACAGCAAACACAATCCATGCCATTTTATTGTTATACAGTATCCGTAATAATAGTTTCATAATCTGCTCACCCCTGCTTTAAAAGATACCCTTGTTGTATTTGCTGCTTTTTCCATAATAGGAATCCTAAATACAGAAACAGGACAGCGCATCCTTCCATTACTATAATAAAAACTATGTTTTCCATAAATTCCTCCGGATCTTTTCTTCTATTATAGCATGTAATGAACGCTCTGTCCTTTTCTTCTTTATCAAATCACCTGTATTCCTGGCCGTCCCGCAGAAAAGAAAGATATCTCGTTCCCTGGAAAGTAAGGCTGCCTTTATCTCCTTCGACCAGCATCCCATTTATTTTCCTCCTGACGCGCTCTTAAGAGCCGGAACCACTATTTCATATCCGTCCTGCCCGTTTACAGAAGCTTCAAATGAATATACCGGCTGATAATATTTCTTGGAATCTATTACATATTTCATACTAACAGCCCCGAGTTCGAGTTCTTTTATTTCATCGCCGGCCTGACCGGAATAACGGAAATTTCCGCTTTGTATCTGTTTCCACGCTTCATCTTCAGACAGAATCGGATAATCTTTATACTTCTCACATGAGAGAATATGATTGCTGATATCTCCCAGCTTTCCTCCGTCATAAAGCGTGCAGTACAGCGATCCGTCATAGAACCGGTCTCCATCTCTTTGCTGGGAAACCGAAAACTCATAGCCAGGCAAATCGGACGATTCATCTGACTGCTCCTGAAACACCGCTCCCTCCGGCACCTGAATTCCATATGTGGACAACGCACTTCTGACAGTTGCCTCATCTTCCCCGGAAACAGGTTCCGGATAAGTCTCTGCTTCCGGATCGTCCCCAAATACAACGGCATAATCCGTATAACTCATTGTCCCGCCTGCGTAGTCAATCCACAGAGAATTCTGCTCTGTACTATAATAGACAGCCGTTTCATCATACAGATCTGTCCTGGACTCATCCAGTGTCTGCCCCAGTGAAGCGAAAAAATTATCGGCAATCTTTCTTGTCTCTTCTTCCGTATATACAGGAATTTTATAGACTGCTGCTGTTCCCGGCTGACTGCTGTAGTTCTCCGTTGTTGTCATCTGAACATCCGACATGTCAATCCGGCTGCTGAGGCCGATTTCCAGATTGCCAAGTTCCTGCCGGTCATACATAATAAAAATTCCGACAAACACCAGGACGATAGCGGCAAGGGGGATCTGGGCAGCTGCCATTTTCAGAACACTGAATCGTTTTCTTTTTGCTGCCGCTGTAATCTCCCGAAACAGAACGTAGATTCCATAACCGATCATTGTTCCCAGGAAATTATTCAGAATATCATCTGCCTCCGCAACCCCCCGCGCTAAAATAAGCTGAGTCGATTCGATCAGTACAGTCACTGCCAGCCCTGTCAGATATGTCACCCAGAAGCGCCGGAAAAATCGTATTCCCAGCGGCAGCAGGAATCCAAACGGCACAAAGAGAAGGATATTCAGAACGATATTTCTCCATTCTGCTCCGGAAAAACTGTACCATGCTTCCCGATAAGAATAAAACAGAGGCATCATCCTGGTATCGGACCAGCCGGAAACGCGGTCCAGAAGTGTAGCCGAAAGCATTACTGCAAGATAGCAGAAAAAAACGCCTGCCCACAGCACATTCAGCGGCCGGATCCTCCTTTCCCCTTTCATCATCTTTTTATATATGATAAAATAGCCTGCTCCCGCAATTCCTCCCGCAATCACTGCCAGAATTGCCCCCTGGAGCAGATATTGTTTTACCAGTTCAATTATATTGACTAATCTCATTATCCCCTTCCCCCCATATTAGCACAAAGGTGCCACATAAAATATACTTTCCGTTTCCTTTTTACATCTTTAAAAAATTGAATAATACAGAATAAATATTTAAAGTTCTATATGGAATTCTTAATATTTTATTGAATTTTATTTATGAAACTGTTTTCCCTGATTATATATCACTTCCGGCGCTTTCGCAGCGATAAATATATCGGATTTTATAGCAGGCAAGTCTCTTATTGACCGTGCACCAATGCCGCTGTATAATAAAAAATATGTGAAAACGGCGGCAGTTCCTTATACTGCCGCTTCGAGAACAAGCAAAAGGAGATATGCATATGCGCCGCACTGATCATCCATTTAACGGGAAGCAGTTCATATTAAATAAAAGCACAGGGGAAATTCACAATCTTGACTGCGAATCACCACTGTGCTGTATTGACAAAATAGATACCGATCAAATCTTTGCCTGTGATACTTATGCAGAAGCCGTACTGTTTGCATCCGTACTGGGAATCGAAAGAAACGGATGCGCACACTGTATGCCGGAGCACCATCATAGTTAAAAACAGATTTTTCACAAAACAGACTCCGGTGCTGAAAATAAGCATCACTCTTATCGGATTAAATATGCTGCTTTTTCAAGATCCTTTTTATGAACATAAATTTTATATTCGTAGGAATAGTTCTGATTAATTCCAAAACTGCCAACTCTCCCTCTGCTGTTGCCAACTATTGGCGCTGCCTGGAGATTTGTGGTTTTTACGGTATAATCAATACCATTCTGAGAAAGAATATCCCGTACCTGTGCCTGACGGTTCATTTCCGTTGTCACAATCAGCTCTTTACGGTTAAATATTGTTATCATATAAGTCTCCTGTTCCGATCTGCAAAAGCAAATCAAGTTCTATACATTTTTGTGTAGAATATTATATTGGTTTATACGCTTCGTATTATCTGAGATTGCACAGATAATACTTTGAAACTTAAAACATTCTCATACTTTCAGGCTTTTTGCCTTTTCCTGCGCAGAATTATTCAATTTCTCATAGACGTAGTTTCCATCTTTCCAATTATTAAGATTGCGGAGTCTTGCTCCATGATCGCCGTGCTCTGAATCATCAAACAACTCTCTTAATTTCTGACAAGGCATATCTGAGCATTCCCCACAATGTTCAAGCCCCTTTTCCATACAGCATTTCGCTTTATCACACTCGCCCCAGAACATAATTCCTTTATTGGCTTTGCATCCCTTACATCCAATTTTCTCTTTCCATTCACATACTCCACAATATGTACCGCAAAAGGCTATCATGTTTCTGTCTGTCATCAGGAAGTCCCCCCTTTCTTCTTCTCTGAATTGCCACTGGTTAAAAATGGAATCACCAATAATAAACCGTTCATCATATTTCCCCGGTATTTTCAATGCATTTTCTGTAAATTATTCAGCGCATCAGGATTATTGGCGATAAATGCTTCCATCGTCTTGCAGTGATTCAGTTCCTCGCAGTCACCGCAGGTTGCTGCACCTTTTTCCGAAGCGCACTGACGGATACTGCAGAGACTTTCGCAATATACGGTTTTTACACCATCGACACGGCATCCTTCGCAGTTAATATGTTCAGGAAGAATAGGCGCCTGATTTAATTCGGCCCACAGTCTGGCGGTTTTTTCCCGTAAAGCCTGATCATTATTCAGTGTTGCAAGATAAGCATCACATTTTTCGCAGTTCAGTCCACAATACGCAATCATATCCCTCATGGCTATGTACCTCCGTTATCCTGTTTATATCCTGTTCGTATATATTCTATCAGCGGCTCCACTTCATCAAAATCATCATAATCACCATTTATACCATCCCGGTGATAAATAACCCCATTCTTCTCGTTTCTTTCAAGGCAGTCTAAAAGATAATCCTCACCATATCTTCTGGCAAACTCAGTAAATGCATACGGTTTTATTTTACCTAGTAATCCTTTTCTGCATTTTCCGGTGCACTCATAACAATGTCCGATTTTTCTGGAAATAGAACATTTTCTGTTTTCACACCAGTCTTTGTCCGGACATTGCCCCGAATCACAGCCGTCACACGTCGTGTTTTCAGAACACAGGCAACAGGCAAGTCCGCAGCGGGCAATCCCTAACTCTCGCTTCACAACAACACCTCCGAATTACAATCTGTCAGCCTGACTTTTCTTCATTGTACCATTCGCTTATTCCTCTGTCATTATATTTCTCGCTTATATGAAAAGACAGCAGAATATCATTTACCCGCTGCCATCAGAAAAAGAATGAATAAAATTCATGATAATTCTGCAGGAAATTGCCCGTGATCAACAGTTTTCTTTATATGTTAAGACGCGTTGCTTGTAGCAACGGGCAATTCCGACTACAATAATGGTATCGAAGGAAAGAAAGGAGAATATTCCTAATGCTCAATGAAAATATTAAAGCAATTAGAAAATCAAAAGGTCTTTCGCAGCAGGAGCTTGCTGTCAGGCTGAACGTTGTACGGCAAACAGTTTCTAAATGGGAGCAAGGGGTATCACTTAGATAAAGATACCACACCAATCCCACGCTGGCTTTTGCTCAAC
>ERZ1090861.23-NODE-23-length-119777-cov-23.664230_pt1 | contig 119777 bp, 148 predicted proteins | sample MGYA00478482_ERZ1090861 | MGnify/ENA primary metagenome ERZ1090861 (study PRJEB33644, sample SAMEA5815744) | chicken gut metagenome | biome: Chicken; feature: Gastrointestinal Tract; material: Caecum | place: Ireland | collected 2019-01-01 | study: A study of... | reverse complement strand
TAGACAGATATATACGTATTCGATATTGCTTATAATTAAAATATTAAATGATATTTTTAAAATTTTTTTATAATTTATAAAATTTATTTTTTATCTTTAAAAAATATTTTAAATAATGGAACGTATTTTTATGAATAAAAATAATAAATAGAATATAATTAAAGAACAAAAATAGACTAATAAGCAGACTTATAGTCTATGTATTTTTTATAAACTAAAATTATAACTTAGATTTGAATCATAAATTAAATTTCTAATATTTTTATATGAATCACTATTTTTATTACATTTATTTAATTTTTCTTGTACCCAACTAGTTAATTTAATAACTAAATTTTTATGATGATTAAATTCATCTTTTTCTAAGTCATAGTCATATATTTTTTGAATAGATTTTTTTAAATAGTATAAAGCAGATTTGATAGATAATTTATCAAAGTTCACAATTACTCTTCTATAATTTTTAGAAAATTGTTTCTTACTACCTTTGATTTTATCAACATGAATAACAGAAGTATCGTCACGATATATATATTCACTTTTTTCATTTTCGTGATCTAATTCTGTTTTTAATCCCTTACTAAAATATGTAATATTATCATCTTTATCATTTTCTTCTAATTTAATTGTATTTAAATCTATTTCTAATTGATTTAATTCTAATGTTTCTATTATTAAATCTTTATATTCTTGCAAATGTTTAGAAATATCATAATATGTTTTTGTTTTTTCAAAATTATCCATAAATAAAATATATGAATTTTTAGTAATAATTGGATGATCATTGTCTAATTTAGTTTCTTTAATATTTAATAAATCAAATTGTTTATAAAAATCATTATAATAATTATCCATATTGTTTGTTTCAACATATACTTTATCATGTTTAGCTATATAATTACAACTTCTAACTAAAATTCTTAAATATCTTGTAATTTTAGTTTCAGATATATTTAGAATATGAGCAATAAGATGTACCGGAACTTCTATATATTTAATATCTTTTCTTTCTCCATATAATTGACTGTCTTCATATCTTTTATTTAATATTTCTTTTTCCATTAATTGAGAATAAGCCATACTAATTCCTAATATGGCTTTTCTTAATTGATTTAAAGCAGTTTGATAGCTATAAGCTTCATAATAATATCTATTATATTTTTCAGCACAATATAATAATTTTTTTGCATCTTTTCTTTTTTCTCTTTTAGCTCGTTTAAGTATATATAAATCCTTTGATATTAAATTTTTATTTAGTTTAATATATAAACCATCTTTAAACTGTTTTAATTCTAATATATCTGTTCTTTTTAATATAAATAATAATTTTCTTATTGTTTTTCTTGATAACTGACTTCTATATCTTAAAAATCTATCAGGTACTTTAAAATATGTATCAACTTTTGTATTTATAGATCCGTTACAAAAGTTATACAAAGAACATATTATTAATATAGCTTTTTCAATAGTAATATTGTATTTTTTTAATAACCACTCTTGGTCAATTAAAGAACCTAGTATAGTAGACATTTTCTTTTCTTCTGCATACCAAGTCCATTTTTGTTTATGCTCTTTATCTTTAACGTATACGGCAGCAATATCTATTTTATCAAAACTATTTAATCTATTTTTAGCATTTTTTAGAGATGGAATATCACTATAATTACTTAAAATCATTGCATCTAATTCATAATACATTTCATTGTCTTGATAATTAATCATATTTACTACTCCTTTCATTAAAGTTAAAGCTCATTTATATTTTATAACATGTTGCAATAAAAAAAGATGTCCAACTTAACGCTAGACATCTTTTACATAAAAATAATATCTAGCATTCACCCAAACAGTTTGGAAACCCTGTTTTAACTAAATATTATTTTTAAATTTATATAAAATAGTATTTCTACTAATTTATAACATATTTAATTTTATTTGTTTGAGTGAATTTTATTTATTATAAAATAAAGGACGGTTTCCAATTTCCTTTATTTCTATTTATATATTATATAACATCTTTTGATATTAAAAAATGATAAAATATATAAAAATTTTTAATTTTTTCTTCATATTATTATTTTACGTAAGTTGTTTTTAAAAAAGAGTTTTTCTAGGTTCTTTTATATCTTTTAAAGATTGTACTTTATTACTATCTTCTATTTTTAAAGTATTTTTTAAACTATTAACTGTATCTAGTAATTCATTTATATTAAATGTTTTTATCTCTAATTCATCAAAAATTTCTTTTATACTTTGGCCATCTTGATTTGATTCAAATTGATTTATTATATCAATATAAATACTTTGAATCAGATCATTGGATATTTCTTTATCAACTTGTTGTAAATCAGTTAATAATAAATTTATTAAAAATTGATTTTCATTAAAATTTAAATAGGCTTTTCTTTTTGATATATTAAATTTTTTACAAGATTCAGTTAAAGCTTCTTCATTTTCAGGAAAAGCTATATTATTTGCCATACAATTTATATATAATTTATATAATCCTAAAGCTGTCTTTTCTCCTACTTGATAACAAGCACTTGGTATATTATCACTTGGATCTCCTACAATAGATTTACATCCAATATATTCTTTAATATTAATTCCTTTTTCATTTAAAGAATTAATATCTAAAAATTCATCTCTTAAAGGTCTTCTAATACGACAAAGTCTATCATCATCTTCAGATTGACTATGAATTAATTGTATTAGATCTTTATCATCAGAAACAATTATACTATTTTTAGTTAATTTTGATAAAATATAAATTAAATCATCACCTTCCCATCCTTCTATAGAAAGAACAGGAATACCAAATAAAGGTAATATAACTTTTAAATCATTTCGCTGAGTATTATATTCTCTTCTAAATTCTAAATCTATTAATTCTTCATCTGTAAATTCATGAGAATCTTCTAATAATACAGCCTTATCATCATGTTTTTTATAATTAGAATATAAATCTAATCTTCTTTTAGATAAACCAGCATCGAATACTACTATTGGATAATAATTATAAGATCTTAATTCTTTATTTAAAATTCTTAAAGAACCAAAAATACCTCCAGTTTTCTTACCATTAATAGTACTCATCTCCCAATTATGAGGTTCAGATAAAGCACGATGTAGCATATAACTACCATCAAAAATTAAAACTCTATTAAATAAATAATTCATATATTAGTTTTCCTCCTTTTTTAATGTTATATAATCAACGCCAGCGTTTATATATATTTCATTTAGACAAGCTCTATATATAGATTTTACTAAAAGATCATAAGCATCCCATTCTTCTAATTGCTTGTAATCTTTATTTAATTCATCTAAAAATCCTTGAACTAATTGAAATCCACTACCAATTACACCATAATTTTCACAATCTATTATAGATCCATCATTATACATTTTAAATATTTTATCATTATCTATAATTAAGGCTTCACCATCAATACTTATAATTCCATCTTCTTTATAAACTCTATTATATTTTATTAAAATATTAAAAATTTTAGTTACTATATTATTAACAACATATTTTTTATCTAATTTTATTTTATCTAAAACATCTTTATAATCCATTAAATCATCTAAATTACAAAATACTAAATCCATATTTCGTATACTACCAGCCATTCCTAAAGCTGTTTGAGAATAATGACTTTTCATTATTTTTTTAACATTATTTACAGCCATATTACCACATGTACCCTGTTTATCAGATCCTATTAATACTCCATTTTTATATTTAATAGCTATAACAATACTCATATATGCATATCTCCTTTTAAAATTAATTTTAATAAACTTTTTATTTATAGGCATAAAATTATATACCTTTAATTTAAATTCGCTTTATTTTTTAATTTAAAGCGAATTAAAGGTATATTTTATAAAAATTTAACCTTCTTTTTGACGATGTTGATATACTAATCTATTTTTAATCTCCTTAATTGCTTTTATAGGATATATTTGATATTTATCACATAAATTTCTTATATCTTCATCTGTTTTTGAATTATAAACTATATCATCTTTAGCTTTTTTAGATAATATTAATTTTTTACTTTTTGATAATTTAACATCTTTATTTTGTGTGACAAATATATTAATACCAAATTTATGAATCATTTCTTGTTTTGTATTATTTATAGATTTATTTTCTTCTTTATTATTTGATTGTTCACTAAAAGAATCTTTTATGGTAATATTAAAATTTCTTTGAATTAATTCCATAATAGTTCTATAATTATTTATACTTAAATTACATATATAATAATCTAAAGCTTGTTCGACGCCTTGATATAATTCAGATAAGTCTATAAAAAATCTTGTAGTTTTTAATTGTAATTCTAAATAATCTATATCATTTTCACGTTTTCTATATTTATTTAATTTAACATAAGTAAATTTTTTAATTTTATCTATATCCTCAAATACAGATAAAATTAAAATTCTAGAACAACCTGCACTCATTCCATTATAATATGTATCACATTCATTACAGCTTTTAACCATCCAAACACTACCAGGTATTAAATGCAATTAAATCACCTTCATTCTATTATATTATATTTTTTTAAATACATTAAATCTAAATCACTTATTTTATTATTTTCTATATCATTTTGCAATTTTTCAAGATCTCTATACTTCCATAATAATAATTCATAATAATCAAAATATGATAATAGGTCAGCTTTGTCATTACCTTTTTGTAAATTCATAATAAATAAAGCAATTTGTGTATTTATTCTATTCTTTGGAACATTATATCTTTCACAAAGTTCTTGTAAACATTGTTCATAATATTCTTTTTTATTTGGAAAATGTATTTGTAATAAAGAATTACCTATATTATTTGGTTGTGTTTTATAAAAAGAATCAGTTTGTGAAAATAAAAGAGCTTCTGTCATAAATGCTATTATTACACTAGGGGTCCATTTATCATTATTTCTTTTATAATTTATATCTATTAAAGTCTTTACTAATTCTTCACGTTTTATTTTTTTATATAATATATTAGACATTGTAATCATTGAAATATCAGTATGATCAATAAGAGTAACAATACTATTAAAATTAAAATAACTATTATAAAATTCAGCTTCATTACATTTTATTTTTTTAACACTTTTTAATGTATCTTTACAAAATTTATTCCACACTTTATTCATATTTTTCATTTGACAAAAACTCCTTTATCATTTAAATTTTTATATATTTATATTTATCTTTTTGTTTTATAATACTTTCGCTTAATGTTCTGCCTTTACTTTCTGAATTCTTTAAATTTTCCCATACTTCAGGTTCTACATTAAAATATAAATAACTACTATTACCTTTAAAAATAACTCTTAATATTTTTCTTGATTCATCATAACCCAAAGCTACAATATTTGTAGAATATACTTTAAACATTTGAATTTCTTTAATAATTTCTTGTAGATTTTCTTGATCTGAAAAATCCATGTATAGACACCTCCTTAAATATCTATATATTTAAAACATGTTACATTATTTAAAAACACTAAAAAATAATCAATATTTTTATATATTGATTATTTTTCCATTTCTTTATATTCATATTGAGTACAAATAATTGTAGTTTTATCATTTATTTGTTTAACTTTATATTTACTATGATCACAGGTATTATAATTAGAACAAAATTTACATATTTTTATTTCATATACATTTTCTTTCATTTATCATCTTCCTTTTTATTTTGCATTAAGATATCAATATAATTATTTAATTTATCTTTTAAATCATCATAATCTTTACTATTTTTTATTAAGTCTTTTAAAGTAACAGCTACTACATCATTTCTAGTTGATATTTCTAACTCTTGAGCTTGTTTTATGAATTTATCTTTTACTAAATTTAATTGATTTAAAAGATTAGAAACTTGTTGATCAAATCCCATATTAATATTTCCTCCTATTTCTTTTTGTAATATTATCTTTCTTTATTTCATTTTTAATTTTATTTAATTCTTTTAAATATTCTTGATATTTTTCACAATAGCTATGACAATTATAACTTCTTTCTTTACAATCTAAACAATATTTTTTCATATGTAATTAGCTCCTATTCTAATATTTATATTAAAAAATAGGCAGTATATAAGACTGCCTATAATAAATCTTCTCCTTCAATATCAGATAAATTAGTTTGATTAGATAATTCAGGTGTATTATTTGTATTATCTTCTTCATTATTTTCTATTTCATCTCCAATTGGTTCTTCATCAAAGTCAGGCATATTTGAATCATTATCAAAATCACCAAAAGATGGACTAGAACCAAATGAAGGTCCTGAACTTATATCATTATCTTCATTATCAATATCTGATGAAGATTCTTCATCTTCTTTATTTTCAATGTCTTTTATTGCTTCATTTATGATATCTACAATATCTTGTTGATTTAAGTATGAACTTAACCATTGTATAATCATTTCAAGTTTAGTTGTTTCAGTTATACTTTCCATATTATCTACCAAACTTAACATATCGTTAACATTTCTAATTTTATTTTGTAATAATTCATCTCTACGATTATCTTCAACTGTAATAATTGGTGTTAATTTAACCTCAAAATTATTTACAACTTGTGCTCCTAATCCTTCACTTAAAGCAAATATATTGATAAGATTTTTTATAGCAGAGCATAATGCAAGTTGTCCTCTTTTTATACGTCTTGCATATGTTGTATTCATTTCAGTTAAAGATCCACCATTAGATAATCCTGAACCATCCATATCGGCACCAAGTAATGCTTTTGGTATTAATAAAGCACCATATACTTTATTTTCAGATTGATTCAAATCATCTAAATTACCTATATCAGCATCTCCACCAATATTAACTGTAGAAATTGTTCCTTTACCATTTTTAGTTGTAGTATATAATATATTTTCTATAGGCTGTCCACCAGTTCTACTTTGTAGAGTACCAGCATCTTTATTCATTATTAATGTTTGTTCTATTTGATTTTTAATTTCTCTTAATTTTTTCTTTTTTTGAGATTCTGGCATATCTCCAAGTTCAACTTGAACAACTCTTGTTATAGAAGATTTTGTAATTCTTTCAAGTAATACACTTTCTTCTTTTAATTTAAGAGTTTGATAAGGACCATATACATTTTCAAGTATAGATTGACCTGTTTTAACTTGGAATGTTAAAGAATCTCCTGAATTTTCAGTTTCAGATCCATCTATATATCCATCTTCTGTTTTATCTTCAATATTATTATCTTTTATTAATCTAAAATATTCAGGAAATCTATTAATATTTGGAGATAAACAAATATGTACAAATTTAGTTGGACTTAATACATCAATATTACTTGTTGAACCTGAATACCAATAATTGCTTTTATTGTCAGGTGAAGTACTATTTATATCATCTTTATTTCTAATAAATCCACTTGTTTTACCTTTTGATTGTAAATCATATACTTCTGCTGGATTAGGTACTTTTTCAATATATCTTTCTAATTTTGCTCCTTGAATTGGTATTTGAGTTCTTACACTTGTATTTTGTTTTATAGGTTCTAATAATAAAGTAGGTCTTGTATTATTATTTGATGTATTTTCAAATAACTCTAGATAAACATCTCCATATAACCACATACAATAAGCATAAGACCAAATATTTTCAGGGATATTTAAATCCTCTATTAATTTATTTCCATATTCAGCTATATCAGAATTTTCAGATTCTATCCATATAACTTTACCTTCTGAATTATATTGCACAGTATCATTAGCATACATTTCAACAGCAGCTCCAATTCTACCATCGGCTACCATTTCTTCAAATATTTCATATTTTGTATTTCTATCACCTTTTAATGAAGTTATATTTAATAAATCTGATAAATCTATTCTTTTACCAGAATCAATAGCATCTGTTATTCTATTAGCAGCACTGTCTTTAGTATCTGTAAAAGCAGTTGTTTCAGATGGACTTGTTTTAGGTACAATTCTTACTTTAAAAATACCTTCAGCTAATTTTGTTAATATTCCCATTTAATAAAGCCTCCTGCTAATTTTATTCTACTAATTTTGATTTATTTGATTTTATTTTATCACTTGTAAAAAATTCATAAATTTCTAAAACATTTCTAATTATACCAGTTGTGATATATATACATAAAACTAAAAATATTACAAATATCATAAATAAACCTCCTTTAATCTACATATAAAATTTGCAATAATTCTCTAACTTCATCACAACATTGTTCTAATAATTGAGAATTATTTGTTAAAGCATATTCGTTAATAGCTTGATTAATTTTATCTATATTCATAGCTTTGGCAAAAATTTCTCTTTCATTAATATCTTCTATCTTACTACAAGATATTAAAATTTTAGTAATTAGAGAGCTCATTGCAATTGCTTTTTCTTCTATTTTTAAATCTTTATTTTTTAAGTTACGATATAAAGGATTTTTATTTCTTGAGTTATATATAACATTATAAGTATTATATATTTGTAAAAAATCTTTATCATATTTATTTATGAATTTAATAACGTCCATTGGAATTAATTCATTACGAACCATTTTTTGAATTAATCTACCAACTTTAATCCCTTCTTTTTCTTCAATATCATATAATTTTTGCATTATTTCTTTTTTTGTAAGTTGCATTGGAATATCTTTCCTCCTTATAATTTCTTTTTCAATAATATTTTACAGTAAAAATTTATATTACTCTGTTGATTTATTTAAATTATTATAATCTTGAGATAGTATTTGTGTTGCACTATCAATTTCTTGTTGAGATGCATCTAATCTACCATAATCATAAATACCTGGAGATTTCATATGCTCACACGCTTCTTGTAAATCAGGATGTAATTCTGCAAATTTATCTAATAAATTATTCATTGCTTGTCTTAAATCTACTTTATCGATTTCTTCATATACTTCTCCTGTACTTTCTACTGAAATAACAGATATTGTCCAGTTTACTTCTACTACACTATCTACATCTTTTACAATAGGATCAAATGTAATTCTAAATAAACAATTATTACCCGTTTCTCCTGAAAATAATCCAGCTTCAGCAATACTTTCATTTATATAATATTCTTCAGGTAAATATGTAGAAATTACAAGTTGTATATAATTTTGTGTACTTCTATTTATTATTTTGTTTCTATCAGGTAATTTAATTCTAGGTGATATTTCATCTAATAATCTAGTATCATTAACAGTTACTTCTGTTGTAATACCAGAAGGAGATGAAGCTGATGCAATATTTGTTCCTACACCTAAATATCTTGGAATCCAATCATAATGTAGTAAAAATGGTTGTGTATCATTAAATTCACCATTTAACCATTTTACAATACCCATTAATTGTGTTTTCAAACATCTATTATGTCCTTCACGTCTTTCTATTTCATGACCAGTATATTTATTTATTTTTCTAATTCTAACATTAACACCTAAATTAAATCCTGCATCTTGTAATTCAAATAGACCTTTATTTTTAGCCATTATTTTCCTCCTAATTAAAATATCTATTAATATTTTACACAAAAAATAAAAGAGATGATTAATCATCTCTTTATACAATTTATTATTTATTTCATTAATTTGTCTAATTCATATTTTGATCTATATGAAAGTTTTGCATATCTATCTTTTAAATCTAAAAATGAATTTAAATCTATATTATATTCTTTTAATTTATTTAAAAAATCTTCTTTTTGCTCATTAAAGAAATCAATTTCTTCTTGTTTACTATTTAAAGCATCTTTTTCGAATTGTTCGAATGTATAATCATCATCGCACATTACTTTTAAACCTTTTAAAGTGTAATAAGTATTTAAAGAAAATTTATTATCTCTATCTTTTAATACTTTTTTATGAACTTTTATTTTAATTACATTACCATAATTTTCATAAGGATAAAGTATAATGTTTGATTTATCTTTCATAACTCCTACATTTTTTATATTATTTTCTCTTAATAAAGTTTGAATTGTTTCTTCTATATATGATAATAAATCAAAACTTGTTGCTCCTTCTGTATTTACTAAATGTCCTCTATAATCTCTTAATCCATGTATTTCTATTAATTCAATTAAATCTTTTACCTTCATAATAAATACCTCCAAAATTTATTTCTAATTTTTACTGTATTTATTATAATATAGTTTTTAAAAAATGTAACGGGTTTTTATAAAATTTATTTATAATTTTCTTCTAATATAATTTTATCTGCTTCAAATATTTCTTTTAATTTATCTTCATTTAATTTAACAATATATTTATGAGTTTCATCATAAAAACCATAATCTAATATATCTTCTTTATTTATCATAAAAATCATTCCTTTTATATAGCATATTTTTTATATCCTACTATTTTTGTTAAAGGCATTCCAGTATAATTTTTATTTACAGTTACAGCACCATCTGCCCATATTTGAGCTAATCTATTCCATTTAATTCTTATAGTAGTACTATTATATACTTGAAAGAAAAATCCAAATATATTAAATAATTCAGTACTCCAAGTTGAAGAACTTATAGCTGATTGAGCTTGAAAAGCACTTTGAGTAGCATTTATCCAAGATGTTGAATTTGTTAAATTAGCAAAACTTACAACCTCTCTAGATCTAGTAAATTCTAATCTTTCAAAATTATCAATATTTATTGATGTTGTTATTGTTATATAATTAGAATCATTACTATGAGGTATAGTTAAATTACCTGACCATAATTCAATCGGTATATAAGAGCTTATTGGCCCCCCCCCAAATACAACACTTTCTGCGCTTGTAATAGGGCTTATTATATTTCCATTTTCATCTTTTATATATTTTCCATTTATTTGACTCATAATAACCTCCAATTAATCTCTATTTTGATTAGTTACTTCAGAGAATCCAACTCTATCTTCACTACCAACAGAATATCTTGTTATATCGTAAGCATATTTAGTTCCAACTGCAAATGAGTGAATTTTAATTCCGTCAATTGTTTGAATAATATCAGCAGGTACTAATTCAACTCCACATCCAGCAGGTCTAACAACTTCAATTAAATCTCTGATTTTACTTAAATTACTTGGAAAGTAAATATATATTTTTATTTTACTATCACTTGAAACGTATTCTATATGAAACATGCTTAATGCTTCTATTTTATCAATTTCACCTAAAGCATTTACTGATAAAGCTGTTGCCAATGACATACCTAATTCAGATCCTCTATTATGTATCATTTGCGGATAATGTTTTATAATTAATCTATTTGTTGAGTATGATTCTTCATAATCATATTTATATCCAACATATGATGCAAGCAAAGGTAATAAATGATCTGGACATTGATCAAAATCAATTAATGATATCCAATAATCAGCATTTGTTTTAAAATGATTAATTAATAAATCAAATATTTTACAAAAAGCCTGCATATCTCTACTAGATCTTAAAACCCAAGGTATATAATTTTTACTTTCTATAATTTCTGTTGACATAATCAACCTCCTGAATTTATTTTATATTAAATAAATTTTTTATTTTATCAATTATCTTTTTTATGAAAGATATAATTTTTTGCCATAATGTTTGATGCGTTAAAATATTGTTAGTATATGTACTAATTGCCCAAGCAGAATCAATTTCATATTCATAAGGTAAAATAGCACAACCATTATCTCCCCAATCTTCTCCCCAACTATTTTGAATTAAATAACCACTTTCATTCCAACCATATATTATTAACATATGATAGCCTGTTATTTCTTTATCTGTTATTTGAATTATATTATTTTCATCTAATTCTAATGAACCTCTTACAGGAATAGAAATAGGTACTAAAGTATCTTGTATCAAACAGTTTTTTATTTCATTTTCATTATATATTCTAGCATAACTTTCGATTTTAAATTCATCTGCCAATGCTATTAATTTATCTAAATTATCATTTACTAGATTTTTAATTTCAATCATTTCTTTATTATAATTAAAATCTTTTTCTAAAACATCTCCAACATTTTTTAATGTTTTTATGGCTTCTCTAGGATACATTCCTTGTCCTTGATTATAATCATCAGGTCTATATCCATATATGAATCCTGTAGAAAATTTTAAATTTTCATCTTTATAACATTCTTCTAAAAAAGTAGATAAAGCAAAAGCTACACAAGAATTAATTGAACCTTGATTTTTTACTCTTGGTATTTTTATTTTATATTGATCTGCATATAAATTTGATGTCATTGTAGCTAATTTATAATCTCTTCTATCTTTTCTTTCTTTTTTACAACCATAATTCATTTTTAATTAATTCCTTTCAAATAAAATTATACAGTTTCTCCAGTATATGTTCCTTCTATACCTAAAATAGTTTCTCCTGATTTTATTTTATTAGCAGTTAGACCTATAATATTTGCCAAAGATGCATAAGAAATTTTAGCTCCTAATATACATGTATTATCTATATAAGTAGTTTCAGATCCATCCCATTTGCCTTCAACTTTGACTTCACTTGTTTCACTTAATAACTCAGCATTAACTTCTTGTGTACATGTAGCAGTACTTTGTTTATTCATTGATCCTGTAATTAATTCTCCTTTAACATATGCCGTTTTATTAGGTAATAAATCAGCTGCTGTCGCGTTTGCATCATTTGTATTAAGTCCTTCATAAGTCCCAATAACTCCTAATATATTAACATCTTTTTTAATATTACCAGCTTGAATATTACTATCAATTGTATTTGTAACAGCATCTACAGTTACTTTAGTTAATGCATTGTAATTTTCCTCAGGAGTAATTATTTTTTGTTTTGTACTAGGAGTAACTTGTACTTCATGTCCGTTTAATTCTATGACACTACCTGTTACACCTAAAATACTTACATTACTTTTTATATTCTCAGTTTTAATATTGGTATCTATTGCAGATGTGACAGGTCTTACTTGTATACTTGTATAATAACCAGCTGAATTATCTTGCTCATCAGTAGATGGAGTAACTACTAAATCTCCATTATTAGCAATAGTACCTGTTATTTTTTCTCCATTTACATAAGCAGTTTTACCTGTTAAAATATCTTTCATTGTAGCATTTGCATCAGATGTATCTATACCAGTTGAAATATTTTGTATTTTAGATGCATAACTTCTAAAAGTATCAGTATCTTCAATTGCTTGTCCTTTAGCTATAATTGCTTGCTTAATTAAATTTTTAGTTTCTGCTAAATATTCAATTTTATCATTTATAGTTCCCATTAAAATATACTCCTTTCTTAAATTTCTTCTCCATTTATATTATCTAATTCAGTAGATACATTTCCTATATTTGTTTCTAATTGGGTCATTTTATCATTTAAAATTTTTCCTTGAGCTGCAGATAAAGCTTTTGTAGCGTCTTCACTTGTTAAATTATTAATTACTAATGTAACATATGAACCATCTCCAGCTAAAAATTCATTAGTGTTACCGTTTGTTTTTAAATTATTTAATTTTTGTAATTCTGATGCATCTACATCACTACTTTTAATTATATGATTTTGATCTAAATATAATATTTTATTTACAGTTTGTTTATCTAGCATTAAGTTATTCATATATAAATTCCTCCTTATTTATTTCATTTATATTTTCGCAATGATTTAAAATTCTATTTTTCTCAATTAAATAATTATTATTATCTGTCCATAATTCATATACATCTTCATTATTTAATATTTTTTCAATAGAAATAATTTTATATTTATTGAAATTATCATCAATTAAATAATCATTATCAGCCAAATCTATACATCTCTTTGTTTCTGTCTCATTTATATAAAATTCATGAGACCAGGTAGCTTTAATTATTTGATTATTTTCTAATTGAATTTTATATACATATTTTGGTTTATGTTTATATATATGATTTACTTTATTGTATTCTAATTTATTTTCCTTATTTACAGTCAATATTTTATCATCTGTTTTTATATTTTTAATTTTAATTAATCCTCTTTCTGTATTAATTAATGTATTTTCGTTTAAACAAGCAACTCCACCACCAGAATATGTAAATGTAAATTGAGTAAAAACATGTCCTGTAGAACTTACTATAACAGATGCTTGATAAACCTTTGAATTTGAAATTGTAAATTCTACTAACGTTATTGTACCTGAAGCATTTAAATTTGATATTGTTTTTGTGGTTTTTTTAGTAAAAGTTACATTCTTTTCATTCTCATTAACCCACCAAGCCCATTTCGCTGCATCTAAATATTCCTGATCATTATTTAATATATTTTTTATAGTAAAATCTCCTGAATTTTGTGTTATTATATCTCCATTTGGAAATAAAACGAACCAATCTAAAGCAGCTATAGTGCTTAAATTAAAAGTATTACCTTGATATACAGCATATGAAGTTGTCTCACCTTGACGATACATAATAGTGCTTGATGCTCCTCCAATAGATATACCTATATCAGTTCCCCATAATTTTTGTAAATATTCTTCAGCTTGATCTCTTGTATTAATGAAACATCTAATTTTTGATAGAGTAGTATGACCTTTTACAGCTATATCATTTGTTATACTAGGCTTATGAACATTAATAGATTTCCATCCTTGTGCTGTCTTTACAAACATTTTTTTAGTATCATTTACTAATTTATATACAGGAGAAGATACTCTATCACTATATATAAAATTATAAATATCGGTTGTTGCAGCGTATGCTTTAATATAAACACAAGGTAGATCTTTTGGAATAATATCGTTATTTTTAAACGTACTTAAATTTAAAATTCCAGAAGCATAATCACCATAACCGTCATTAGGTTTTAAAGCATTATAAAATGTATAATAAATTCCATTACTTAAATTTTCATCTTCACATATAGATAAACTTAGTTGATAAGCTCTATCAAATGTGCTATTACTTAGTTGCTCATCACTTAAAGAAAAATGTAAATCTTGAGATAAGTAACTTGGAGTTGATGAGGTATAATGACTTGGAGTGCTTAAAGCAGCTGAATGCGGAGGTGTTGCAACTTTTGTATAACACCAACATGCATATTGACCTTCAGGTAATATACCATAACTCCTAAACGGAGAATAATACCATCTATTTAAATGCAACCAGTTATTAGTAGTTCCATTTGAAGCACTATAATTAAATAAGAATTTCCAACATACAAATTGACCACTGGCAGGTGTTACATATTTAGACATATCAAAATTAATTGTAAAATCATCATATTGACTTGCAAAAGTAGAAGGAGATACATTTGTAGCAATTGTTTTTACTAATATCCAATCATCTCCTTGATCCCAAAATACATCTTTGTCTTCAATACCAGCTCCTACATATAAGGCAAAACTGTTAATATTTGTCATTGAATATTGATTTATGTAATCTTGAAAAGCACTTTGCATATTCCACATATGAACACCTGTATTATAATTTCCAGGATCATATCCTTCAGTTGTTCCATTCATTCTTAATATAGCATCATTTACTATTGAAAAACTCATTAAATTGCCTCCTATAAAAATTAAATAGCGAATTATACTTCTATAAATCCAATGGTAAATCACAAGTTATACTTGAAGGTTGAGTTGTCACATAACTTTCATTTGAATCTGTAATAGCAACAACAGTTCCTGTTGGTAAAGAATCTGCAGATTCTTCATATTCATCAACTGTCATTGATACAAAATTTGTTACACTATTGTCATTACTTGGAATCCAATGTTTATTATTATTAATTTCAGAAGCTTTAATTGTATTTTTATTAGTTAATTTACTTGCATCTACAGCGGTTACTGGAATTGTAATATTAGCAGTTCCATTAAATGATGTAGCTGTACCAGTTACTCCTCCACTTATAGCTATTGTTCTTGCTGTAGTTAATTGATTAGCTTTTGTTGCAGTAGTAGCTGTTGTAGCATTACCAGCTAAATTACCTGTAAATGTTGTTGCATATACATTTAACCATTTAGTACTAGAACTTCCTAAATTCTGTACATTACTTGCACCTGGAATAAGTGTACCATCTTCTAAAAATCTCAATGATTTATCTAAATTATTATTACTAGCTTCAATTGTTTTATTTGACATATATCCTAAAAGCATATATGTTTGATATACACTTAATGTAAATTTACCATTACTAGAATTTGCTTTTAATAATGTAGTATAAGAACCACCACTTGCAGTTGAATTAATTACTGCAGTACCTTGACTTCCAGCTAAATATGTACCTGTTGTTTTAGAACTACTAATAGTTCCTGTCATAGTACCTCCAGATAATGGTAAATAACTGTGAGTATGAGAACTTGCTGCAGCTCCAATTTCAGATAATGACCAAGTAACATTAGCTGAACCATTTACAGATTTTCCAGTATTACCTATAGTAATTGTTCTAGCTGTACCCCAATTTGCAGTTGTTATATTTGCACTACCATTAAATGATGTTCCATTTATAGTTCTTGCATTTGCAAGTGTTGTTGCTGTAGAAGCATTACCTGTTAAAGTGGCTTTTATAGTAGCAGGTAATTTTAGATTAACATTTCCACTACCATTTACTGATGTTGTAACAGCTGTTCCTGTTCCATCTGAATTAACAATTCCTATGTTTCTTGCAGTACCCCAATTTGCAGTTGTAATATTAGCAGAACCATTAAAACTTGTTCCATTTATAGTTCTTGCTGTTTGTAATTTAGTAGCTGTTGCAGCATTTCCACTTAAAGCTCCATAAAATATATCAGCATACATTGTATTAAATTTTAAGTCAGATGTACCAAGAGATAATGTACTATCAGTTGTTGGAGTTACGTTACCTGTTAGAGCTCCTCCTGAAAGTGGTAAATAATTTCCACTAGTTCCAGATGGAGTGATAATAGTAACATCATTATGTGCATCATCTGTAACAGTAGCATTATTAAATCGTAATTTACTTCTTTGTGTCATTGCAGTACCTGAAGAATTTAAAATAGTATGTCCTCCTGATCCTCCAGCATCTATTGTAATATCTTTAGTACCATCAAAAGCAACACCATTTATTTTTCTAGCTGTTTGTAATTTAGTAGCAGAACCAGCATTTCCTGATGTATTATTTACAATAGTTATAGCAGTACTAGTAACTTGTTCAAAATCAGGAGTAGGTTCTGCTTCACTACCAGCTGTCCATGTATTATATAGATTCCATATTCTAGTTGATCTACTACCTCTATCCCCTTCAGCAATTACATCAAAATGATAACCTCTATATCCAACATCACACTTGCACCACAATTCAACTTTTGCAGGACTGGTATTATTGTAAGCAAGTACAAAATCAGCATTAGTTATACTAGAACTTCTAACTAACCATTTTAATTCTCCTACATCAAATGTACCTGTACTAGAAGTTCTAACATGTGCTTTTAAAATACCCATCATATTAGAACTATCTGAATATGAACTATATACAAAAAATATAATATGCTTATCTACATATGATGAATCTACTGTTATGTCAGCAAATTTATACCAAGGATTTGCTGAAGTAGAACTTGATTGACCAACACTACATCCTCTTCTCAATGTACTTAATTGTACATTTGCACTACCATCAAAATTTACAGCACTTGCAACTGTATCTCCTGTTATTGAAAAAGATCTAGGAGTAGTTAATTTAGCAGCACTTCCTGTAATATTAATTCCCCAATTACCACTAGCTCCTGTACCTGTTTTAGTTACTGTATAATTAGTATAATTTACACTATTTAATAAAGTACCAGAACTATTAGGTAATGTATGAATAAATTGACCTGTATGATTACTTGCTGTTATATCGTCGTATCCGGTGCTTTGTGAATATAATCTAAATGTCCCTCTTTTATTTCCAGCTGTTCCACTAGCAATTCCATTACCTATTGATAGAATTTCTGCACCAGTAGTACTTGTTGTTCCTTCTAATATTGTTAATTGAGCGTCTCCATTATTAATTCGCATATGAGCATTTCCAGTAGCACTTGCACTTGTAAATACTAATCTATAATTAGTAGTGGATGCAGGGCTTGTTTCAGTTACATGAATTTGGGTACTAGTATCTGCATTACCATTTAAATTACCTTCAAATACATTAGCTACAACATGACCATTATCTTTAATAACCATTAAATCTTGATATTCTTGTGAAGGATTATTTTTTTGTTGAAAATTATAAACATTAGTATTTGATGTAGCATCATCAGTAATTAAAATACGTTGAGATACATTCCCATCTGCTAATGAAATACTAATTTGATTATTATCATATTCTGATACAGTTAAAGCTGATGGTATTAAATTATTATCTTCATCTATTTTTACTATTTTATTATTAATATAATCTGGTGAGTTTATTTTACTTAAAAATTTTGCCATTTTTTTACTCCTTTATTTCAAATTACACCAAATCTTGCATATCATCTTTTACAAGAGATGATGCATCGAAGTAGAATGTTTGAGTACTTAAATTCTTATAAACAGCTATATTTGTTTCATTATGAACATAATCTACAATTAAATCAGTATCAACTTCAGATACAAATTCAATATCTACATCACCAGTTAAATAATCAACACTACCATTTCTAGTTAAAATATTATCTACATTATATATTGCTCCATTATTATTATCTCTTAATGTCCATTGTCCATCATTAACTCTAATCATTATAGAACCAGGCAATAATGGTGCATTAACTAATTTAAAAGTATAATGTAAATTATCAGCTGCTGTTGAATTATTTAATTTTGGTATTGTAACTGTATAATCTCCTGTCAATTGAGATTTAGAAATTGAATTACCTTCTTCATCTGTATATTCAATTGGATCTAAATCTACCATTAAAATTCTATTATCTACTGCAAGTATTGTTTCAATAACTTCTTTATAATTAATAATAGAATTAAAATTAACTTTATCTATAGCATATTTATATCTCAAATCATTATTTATATTAATCATTATTGTTTGTAATTCATCTCTAGTTAAAGGTTCTTTTGTTAAGAATTTTCCTTTAATTGTCCAATAATATTTATTAATTGAATGTAAATCAATATTTATTGTTAAAGGCAATATTTTATATTCTTGTAAATCAGACATAATCATTGTTTTATATGTATCATCTTCTACAGTTTCCCAATCTTCAGTTCTTAAAATATACAATTTAACTATAAATCCATCTAATAATTCGATATCTGATAATTGTTGAACACCTGCTTGACCTGCATTTTGATAATCTCCAGCTAAATAATTTTTTAAACATTGTAAATCTTCTGAAGTAATTAAACCATCTTGATTTATATCAGCTAATTTTCTTTGATAAGTTGTCAATGGATTACTTGTTGAATCAGCTAAATAATTTTCTAAAATAGTTACATCTTCTTCATTTATATAAGTATCTTTATTAATATCACCTACATAATAATTAACAGCCATTCCTGGATCATTTGTTAAATCAGTAGCTCTAACATTAGCAACTCCAGGTTCTCTTAAAACAGCCCTTTCAAAATCAGCAAGTGTTATTAAAGTATCTAAAGTATTTTGATATTTAACACTGTTTTTTCTAGCTTCGTCAGGAGTTTCTGGATCATATCCTACTGTGCTATCATAATGTGTAAAATGTATAAAACTACTTACATTATATATTGTAGGACTTGCAGGAGAACCACCTCTACTCCAAACATTACCTGTTATATTCTTTAGAGTATTAGCATATATTTGTCCTGATTCACCAGCACTCTTAATATAAAATATTTTAAATTTAGATACATTGAAGTTAGTATAATAATCAATTAATTCAATATAAGCTGTATCATTAACATCTACACCAAATTCAAAAAATCTTCCTACATTAGTAGTTAAGTAAATATTATCTCTTAATTCCCATTGTTCATTTTGATCATCAATTAATATAATATGATCTTGATCAATATTTGAATCTTTTAAGTAAATTCTATTATTAACTATATCATCAGTAGTATAATTATAACCATATATAGAATGCCAAGGTTTTCCTGAATCTGGATATGGATTATTTGATGTTCGTACTGGAGTTACTGGGACACCCTGCACTAGTTCAATTAAAGTTTCTAATCCATTATTAGTTGTATTAGATGGTAATTCATATTGTTCAAAAGTTGTATAAGTAATTTCATCATTATCTGTAGTAAATGTACAAAATCTAGGCATTGTAGCACCATTAGAAAATGTATTAACGATATTTGCTTCTAATACAGCTGATTGATACCATCTCATTTTATATCCAATTAAACTATATATACTTGCAGCATTTTTTCTTTGAGTAACTGAACTTGGATAAACTTCTAATGATTGCATATCTTGATTATAAAATAACATATCTCCAATCATTGCCATTAATTTAACTAATACCATACCAGGATCATTCTCGTCTGTAGATTTCCATTTTTGAGTAATACCTGGTATTGAATTAATTAAATCATCTAAAATATTAACATAATCTTTATCTGTATAATCTATTTTTACTGCATTATAATCTGTTTTTTGTACTTGATTTATATCTGCCATTTTTTAACCTTCCTTAATAAAAAAATATTATTGATTTCTCAATAATATTTTACTTAATTTGATATTTAATTATTTTTATTGAAATATTTCATTTAAAAAAAATAAATTGAAAAATTTTAAAAATATATTGCCTTTTTTAAAATTTTTTTATATAATGTACATAAGTATAGAGAATAAATAAAACTGTAACAGGTTTTATATCTTCTTTTGCGTATTGGAAATGGAGGTTTCTAATACGCATATCTTTTTAATTCTTTTTATTTAATATATAATAAACACTTTAACAAGCCCTCAAAATATATTATAAATATAAATTAAAAGCTATCTAAATTAATATGATAGCTTTTTTGTTTTATATTCTATATGGATTATCATCAGCTGTTATTTCCATATTATATTCATTTATTTGACCTGTGCTTTTTATAGTATATTGTATATAAATTTTTACAGTTGTTTTATCAGCTACAATAGTTATATCACTAGGCTGCATATCAATTCTTGGTTCATAAGCTGATACAGCATTTATAATATCTTCTTTTAATAAAGCTTCGACAATAATACCTTGGTACATAAAAATTCTTTCTATTAACATACAACCATAAGCTGGATCTCCTAATAATTCTCCTGGTCGTGTTCTTAAAAGAATACCTAAACATTCATTTATTGATTTATTCCCAGAAGATAAATTTGTTTTATATGTTCCTCTGCTAATTATTTGAGGAAAACTATAAGTTGTTTGATTCATAATTTTTAACCTCCTACATAAGTTCCTACTCCTTGACCATCACCAAAACCATTTATTCCAATATAAGGTAATGGATTTGTAGAACCATATTCTCCTGATCCTCCACCTTTTGGTCTTATTTCAAAATGTAAGTGAGGACCTGTTGAATTACCTGAGTTATCTGAATAACCAATTACTTGACCTTTAGTAACTTTTTGACCTTTAGATACAGTAACATTTTTCATATGTCCATATATAATAGTATTTCCATCATCAGCTGTTAATCTAACATATGTTCCATATCCTGAACCTGAAGGTCCTGCTGCATAAACAGTAGCATTTGTACAAGCAACTAATGTAGTTCCATTTGGACATCCAAAATCTACACCACTATGTTTAGCACCACTTGGATAATGACCATAACCAGCTGTAATAGAAAATTTACCAATAAATGGTATACAATATTGTCCTCCACCAGTTGCAGCTAAATCTGTCAAATTAGATGCATTAAATTTACCTTGTTTATCTAACTCTACAATATATGAATATGTTCTATCTCTTCTAGATTTATATGTATTGTAACTACCTAAGTTATTTTTACAATATGTAACAAATTCTTCAAATTGCTCCATTGTAGATTTTCCATTTTGAGATATTTTAGATGCATTTTGTTTTGTTTGCGTTACACCAGAACCATATTGATTCATAATATCTGCTAAGAATATAATAATTGCTGGATTTTGTATATTATAGGGATCTCCTTGTAAATTAGATATACTATTTTGAGTATCTGAAGAAGCGTATTCTTTTTGAGCTTCTTTTCCTTCAGCAGATCCTAATAAATTTGAAATACTTGTATATAAAGCAGTTCCTGGTGTTGGATGAAAGTTAGAACCATATCTATTTCTTTGTTGAGAAGCACTACCTTTTCTAACACTTTCTTTTAAATCATTATATAATTGACAACTTTTATCTGTAAATTTATCTTCCCAAGCACCATCTTTTTTTGTTATTTCAAAACAACAATCATATGCTCTAGCATGATGCCACTGAATAAGTCCTATTGACCATCCACCATTATCATATGGATTTATTCTAGTAAAAGCACTATTTGGTATATTATCAGGCCAAGCATTTATATCCATTCCTATTTCATTTCTTAGTATAATAGGCATTGTTAAATTTAATAAATCTTGACCATTAGCTAAATAACCATCAGCTCCACTGTCTTGATTTGCAGGATTATATGCATCCATTCCTAATATTATATATTGATTTGTATCATTATTAATAAAACTACCATATACAATATTACCCTCTTTTAAATCTCCTACTAAACTAATAGCCCATGGAAATTTAGTTCTATCATTATTTTGTGATTTATTACCATCTTTGATATAATTTTCATAAATACTTAAATATTCAGGTTGTAATAGCGGAATATATATCTGTATTCTATAATTAGCTTCAGGATCTTGTGCTGTATCAGCATTAACTACTATTGCTTTATATATTGAATTATAATAACTATCTGCATTTAAAATATTCATAATTATAATACCTTTCTTATAAACTTCTTACTCTAGTTACTTTTAATTGTGAGCTATAAGCTCCTTTTGTAGTAATATTATCAGTGCATCCGTTAATCATATATACTCCTTGTGTTCTAGAAGTAGACTCTAAAATTCTAGGAATAATTTGAACTTCACTAGCCAGAGGAGGATCTGCAGGTATTCCAACAATTGTTAAAGTTGCATTATACATTTCAAAAGCTTGATCTGATAAAGTTCCCATTTTAGATTCATATTCTTTTGTAATTTCTTCTTTATTTTCATTATCAGTTGCTGTTTTTAATTTTTGTTCATACATTCTATTTTCATAGTTTATTTGATATTGCTGCACTAAATAAAAAAACAAATCAGTTTCAGGATTCCATTCTAAAACAATGTTTTTGGATTGTAAATTCCAACTAAATTTATAATCTATTTTTAAATTATTCTCAGTATCTGTTGGATTAATATAAGCTATATGAATTGTTTTATTTCCATCAGTATCTGTTAAATAAATTATATATCTAGGTTTTTCATATGTTTTAATTTCTTCACCAGTTTCTTCATATTTTTGCTCTAATTTTTCTTTATCTGATTTAGACATTTGATCTTTTAGTACTGTTTCACAATATTGCATTGGACTAGCTTTATTTACAGCATTCCAAGTAATTTCAGGTGCATCTCTTTCCATTTCTTCTGTTACATCTATAAGATATTTAGTGTCTCCACTTATTGTTTCTCTTCCTTGTTCAATACCATATGGAGGATTATCAGGATCACCATAATAATAATATAAAGTATCTTTAACTAAAGAAATTAAATTTCTATTTTCAACAGCTTCAAAACTAGCTTCTATATTGCAGGATGGAGCTACTTCTGATACCCCTTCAAATGTATAAACAGTCATACCAGAAGACCATTGAACTACAGAAGAGGCTTTAGTTATAATAAATTGATATTTAGGAGAAATTAAATTTTCATCTTCAGTATAATTATAACCATATTGTATATAACCTCTTAATTGTTTATTTGGATCTACATCTTCTCCGAAATCATATGATAAAATTTCAGCTACTAATGCATCTAATGCTTCAATTTTATCAGAAGGATTTTGACCATGATTAAATGGATCATAATTTACTTTTAAAATAAAACTATTAGCTACACCAGCTCCGTTTTTTTCTACTGTTAATTCTGCTATTAAGTTTTGTTTTAAGTCAGTAGATGCTGTATTAAATATTATAGGATTATTAATACCAACTTGAAATGATATCCACACACTATAAATAGGTCCTTGTTTTTCTATCATATTAGTTACTTTATTTAACATATTATTGTAATTAGTTACCATTTCATCTTGTGAAACTAAAGCTTTAATATTTTTAAAATTTCTTGTTATACTAGCCATTACTTAATACTCCTCCTTGATTATATAAAGAAACAATTACAGGTATTCTTAAAGTAGTACCTATTGGAATATCAAAAGGATCTATAATATTATTAGCTAAAGCTATTACCCACCAAAATCTAGGAGTATTATAGTATTGATTAGCTATAATATCTAATCTACCTTCTTCAGCAATACTAACAATCATATATTGATCTTCATTTGATTCATCTACTATTTTCTGAAACCAAGTTTCATGATATATTTTTTTAGTTTCAGGATCTTGTATTCTTCTTAAATTTTTATATCTACAAGCATTATCATATTGTTTTGGTTTTAAAAATTCCATAGGAATAAATTTTTCTCTTGTTTCAGCTAAATATGTAGGTGAAACATTATAACGTCTAATTAATTCTACTTCATTCATTTATAAGACACCTCCTATACATCTAATACTTGTCCACCTAAAGTACCACCATTATTAGCAGCATTTGTTCTAGCATTAGATCTTTCTCTTGTTTCATATCTACCCATAACGTTACTATTTTCAGATTTACCGGGATATAAAGTGTTATAAGTATTTTGTGTACTAGCAGCACCTGCTCCTTCAATTATTTGTTTTGCAGATATAATTGTATCTGGATAACAATCCATATTTATAGTAACTGTATTCCAACCATAAAATGTATTTAAAATAGGTTTTTTCCATGTAGTACTATAAGATACTACATATCCTTTTAAAATCATTTGACCAAATATAAAATAAGTTGTTGGTGGGATTAGTCCTTGTGAAGTATATTGAGGATAACAAGCAATTTGTAACATCTTATTTGCATTTGTATACCAAGTTCTTGTATCAAAAGGACCTTTAGCGCTTTGACTTTGTAAACCAGCTGATTGTCTATTTAAAGCTCCTCCTGCTGCAATAAGCGTATTATAATCGTGTGAAAAACTACCTGTTATTAAATCTCTATGTAAATCTAAATTAAAATTTACATTTTTTAAATCTGTTTGAGCATAAGCAGATAAAGGAGATGATCTTCCTAAAACTGTTTGAGTAGCCCATTGAGCTCCAATACTTTCGGTTACTTCATCTGGATATAATGGTAATTCGATTAAATATTCATAATCTCCTCCAACTCCCCATTGATTTGGCTTACCATATTTAACAATCATATAACATTCCCAAGTTTTAAATCCAGCTAGTCCATTTGTAGCTGAAGAACTAGCTTGATCTATATTTGTCATAAATGGGATATGATAATCTTTTACATATGCCATTATTTACTTACCTCCGAAATTGTTTCATTATAATTATATTCACTTTCAAATAAAGCTTCTGTTTGAACATCATACCAACCTAACATAAATGGTATTTGAAATTGTCTTAATGTTGTTGATTCTCCATTAACTTCTTTTTCAAGTAAAGTATAATCATCTTCATTTATATATCCATCTTGATTTACATCAGCTCTTGTTCTAAAAGTAGCTGAATATTTAGAATCTAATTCATCTTTAAAAGTTTGTTCATCTTCAAGATCTACTTGTCCATTCTTATTTCTGTCTAATTTTTTTATTTGTTCAGGAGTTAATTCAATTTTACCAGCTAAATAATCTACAATTAAATTATAATCAGCTGCATCATCTAAATAATCTCTCAGTAATTTTAAATCTACACTATTTAATTGATTATCTCTATTTAAATCTCCTAAAGTGAAATAAGCTTTACTTAATTGATAATCTTTCATAATCTTTTTCATATTATCACTATATACTCCTGGATAAAAGAAATCTTCATCATACATATGTTCTGGATAATATTCTTTCATTAGTTGCTGTAAATATGTTATATCTTGAGAATTTGAATATTTATGTATTGCCATATTTAATAAATAATTAAAGAATTTTTCATGCACAATCCAATCATCTGTTACAAAATCTATAAATGGAATATTAACATCTTGATCATAATGACCTTGAATTATTAATAAATTACTAACATTTGCAACTACATTTGCATTTCCAGGTTGATCATATGTAAATACAGTAGTACCTAAACTTGGATAAGTAGGATCTCCTTCAACAAATTTATATAAAATTTGAGCATCTTCTATATTAACTTGACCATCTTTATTGATATCCATAACAGCTAATTGTTTTGGAGTAGCTTCCCAATGTAATTGTTCTGAACCAGGACCTTCAGCTGTATATCTTGCAAGTAAAGTATAATCTTGCATATTAATTCTTCCATCAAAATTGATATCTCCAACTTCTAATATTAAAGATTTTTCATTGGCTGTAAATACATCATCATAATTAGATGGACATTGAATACAAAGCCAATTAGCATCATAACCATTACCTATATCAACACTAGAACAAGTATACTGATAACCTTCCCCTGCTTTTAAATCAACTTCTACTACATTTTGTAATACAGATTCAGAACCAATAATATCTTGTTTTAATCTAACAAATGAACAACCAATAACTAAATGTACTGCTTGTGAACTGTTATGAGCTATTGTGACTTTTTCACCTGGCGTACATTTATATAAAGCTATTTTATATAAACCTGATGTATTATAATGAGGTACATCATCTCTACCTATTTCATCTCTAATTGCATAATTATAAATAAATGTACCATCAAATTGATTAACAAATACAAGCATATCTTCATTTGGAAAATAATTTTTCCTTGAACCTTGTTTGATGTCTAATCTTAATTTTCCATCTATTAAATAGTTATCCATTATTGTTACATCTGTAGAATCAATGACACCATCTAAATTTAAATCAGCTTTATTCATTATTTCTTGAGGGTATGTAGCATTACTATATACTATATTATAAAGAATAGTTCTATCTTGACTATCAACTTTATTATCTCCATTAATATCTTTTGTTAAATCTACCCATTCAGATACAGTATCTACTTCCCATCCAACAGATTCACAATAATCTTTTATAGCATCTAAATTATTAATTATGAAATTTGATTCTTCATCAGATATATTTTTAGATGTCCATTGTATTAAGTTATCTTTTAATTTCATATTAAATAAAGTATTCAATTCAGGAAATTTTTCAGTTATTTCTTTTTCAACAGAGAACATATCTTTTACATTTGGTAAGTTTAAATAATGTATTAAAGATTGTTGATCTGTTTTATCAAATTTACCTAAAATAGCTCCTGTTTGTGATAATTCATGATTTAAAAATCTTTTTAAATATTTAACATAAAAATTATCTGTTCCAAATTTTATATTCATTTATTATCTCCTTAATCATATAGTTATTTCGCACATAATTATAGAAATAACACATTTTTATATTTAATTAATATATTTATGTACCTTTAATTTAAACATATTAAATAATTCTAATAATATTTTACAAGATTTAAATTATGCTAAAAATAGAGAAGAATTTAAACCTTCTCTATTTTTTATATAAATATCTAATTATTAAAACTACTTAAATTTCTTAAATGCTTCATATTATTTAAAGTAGCGTTTGTATTCCATGTTGGTTGTAATTGCTGTGTATTAGAATTACTAATTGCAGTAATAATTTGATCCATTTTCGAAATTAATGCACTCGTCTGATTTTGAATTATAGTATCAAATGATATGCTTTGTTGACTTGTCTCTCTATATGTATCTGTTAAATTTCTTAATTCATTAGCCGTAGATGCTGTAAGTACTGTTTCATTTTCATGCAATAAAGCTGGATAATTATCATAAGGTACTTTATTTAAGCCTTCTCTATGTAAATTAAATTTTTCTTTTAAAGTATCTTCATTAAAATCTAAATTTAATTCAGTACCATCACTTGCTTTAAGCTTAACATTATCAGCTTTTAAATATTCTGCGGTATTTAGAACATTATCTGCAATACCATATCCAGGTTCACCTTGTATAGTACCTACAATACCTGATGCAATCATATCATTAATAAAATCAGTTGAAGCATTTACAGATACACCTGTAATATCTTGAATAGCTCCTAATAAGGCATCATCATCTGTTTTATTTAATAAATTTGCCGAAATTAATAAAGTTAAAACTGCATTATCAGCATCTTGTGATTTATATAAATATTTAGCTAATAAAATTTTATTATAAGCTTTCCAATCTTTACTAGTACTGTATTTATCTAAAGCTTCATTTATTTCATCATTACTTCCTAAATTCCATTTTTTTTCTATTCCTAAATTTTCAGCTATTTCATTTGTAAGATTAAAATTTTTAGTTATATCTACAGCCCCATTCTTATCATTCCAATTAGCATGAAATCCTAATAATCCTTGTGCAGCTGCTTCTCCTTTAGATTTTCCTTGAGCTATTGCTTCTTTATACCAACCAGACGCATTTTCATCTTTTTGACCTACACCCTCATTTATTCCATCTTGAAATATTTTTACAGCTGTAGTTATACCAGCTGCAACAGCTCCAACTCCTAAAGCTATAGGACCAGCGGTACCTAATAAGCTAGCCAATCCGCTAGAAGTTCCTAAACTTCCACCTGATAATCCAGCTAATCCACCAATACCTTTACCAATAACTGATTTAGCAAGTCCTCCTACAATTATACCTCCTAATCCTGCTACAGCAACTTTTACTATATCAAACCATGTAGGAAATTTTTCTTTTAAATAAGCTACATCATTAGTTATATTTTCTAACCAAGTATCTCTCTTATCTTGAGCTGTTTGTAATTCACCATTTTTTACATCATTTGTAGCTTCTTCACCTGAACTTAAAACTGATTCACCAGCTTTATTTCCAGCTTCTACCATTTTTTGTATATCTTCATAACTTTTATCTTGCCATGCTTTGGCTGATAAATAATTACCTCCTACACTATTAATAGCTACATCAGCTACAGATGAACTCATTAAATCCCCATTAGCATTAGGAACCATATCAGCAAAATATTTTTGAGTAGAAGCTAATATTCCCAAAATCTCAGCATAATCTTCAGGATTATTCATACTTAATCCAGCTTGATTTATTTGTTCCCAAGCATATTTTTCTATAGCAGAACCTTCTGTTATAACTTTACCAGGATTTGTAAACAATGTTGAAAAAGAAGAAGTTAAATTATCTACTTCTGTTTGAGATAACCCCATATCTAAAGCCTTTGCTGTAAATCCAGAAGATTCTGCCATACCTTTTGCTGATTCAGCTTCTTGAGCATCATTTAAGTATTGCATTAAAGGTAACATATCATTAACAATTTTTTCAGTATAATATGTATTATCAGCTACATCTAAAGTAGCTCTATTTATACCTCTCATTTGTTTTACAAATGTTGGTCCAAGACTTTGTTGTAATTGCTGCCATAAAACACTAGAAGTATCTAAATAAGGAACTATTTTTTCTGTTATAACATTTTCTATACCTTGAGCAAACATAGCCTCAGAACTAGCTCCATTTGAAGCTAATTTATTCCACATATTTTGCACATCAGAAGTTTTAATATTATCAGCTAAACCCATACTTCCTAATTCATTGTTTAAATTTCTTTGTTTAGATAAATAAACATCATTTGTTGTAACATTCCTAGCTGCAATATTAGAAAAAGTACTTTCATAAGCATTAACTTGATTATTAAAACCTTGTTTAATACCAGCTACAAATATATCTACACCTTCTTTAAAGGCGTTTACAGCAATTTGCATAATACTAGCAGCTTTACTAAATTTAGATGAACTATTATTTATATCATTTACTGTTTTATTTTGAGCTAATTTTGTAATTAGCTGCCCATTATTACTAGTAGAATTTGTTTTGTAATATTCATAATTTTTATTTAATTGTTGTTGAGCATATTTTTGCTGATAAGTTCCTGCTATTACTGAACCTGCATTAGTCCAAGAAATATTATTATTAACATTTTTAATACCAGATCTATTTTGAACTTCTTCAAAACTAGATCCTTGCTTATATAGCTCATTTCTTTTATCTAATAATTCATTTTCTTTTTGTTTATGTTTTAATAAGCTCGCAACTTCTTTTGCTTGATCTTCAGTTAATTTAATACCTAATTTTTGCAATTCATTTTGAATATCTGTCTTCTCATTAATTTGTTGCATTATAGCTTGAGAACCGGATAGAGAATTAGCAAAATGATCTTGCAAATAATTTAATCGTTCATATAATTTAATTGCTTTTTCTAAATTAGGTAAATCTATAGGACTCCATGATTTACCATAAGCTTCAACATTTTGTTTTTTTCTAGGCATTATTAATCTCCTTTTTCATAAATATCTATTAATATTTTACTTAAAAAATAAGTTTAAAAACTTTTATAAAAACCCGTTACATTTTTTAAAAAGTGTTATATAATATAATTAATAAGATAATTATGTTTATTTATAAATATGAAGGTGATAGAGATGTTAGATGTTTATTATATAATATGTATGAAATGCAAAAATAATAATACAGCTTATTTAGCAGAAGGTATAGGAAATTCATCTAATTGGATTTTTAATAAAAAAGAAGCTTATTGGTTTGAAAGTGAAAAAGAAGCTAATAAATATGCAAATAGATATTTTAAACATTTTAAAGATTGGCTTATAGAAGAATTAACTTATAAAGGAGATGATTTATAATGAAAACAAGTAAAATTGAAAAAGAAAAAGCTTTAAATATAATTAGATCAAAATATCCAAAAGCTGATTTTTGGATAGATGAAGAAAGGCAAACTTATAATATAGCATTTGAAGGACCAGATAGTAAAGTATATAGCTATAGATGTTTTAATACATTATGTTTTTTACAAAGATTAAAATTAATAGATGAAAATGTAATGTATAAAAAAGACTATAATTCATATAAAAAAGACTATGATAAAACTTTAAATAAATTAAATAATATAAAAGAAGACAAAGAAGAATATTATTTTATGACAAAAGAAGAGGCTATTCAAATTACAGAAAAAGAATTAATTAGATTAAAATCAATATTAGATAAAGCGATTATATTAGATATATAGAGGAGGAATTATATGTATAAGATAATTAAAAGAAATTATAATAAATCTAAAGGAAAGGTATTAAGAACTTATTATTCTAGAAACTGTGTTTTAAATTTCTTAGATCATAATATACAAACAATGCAAGATAATATAAATGATGAAGATGATTTTATAGATATTGAAAGAAATCATAAAATAGTAGCAACTATTTATCCAATAGATACACATATAGAATATTTTGATATTAAAAATGCTATATATAAAATAGAAAATTTAAAAGTAAAGGAGAGTGATTAAAATGCCAAGAAATGTAAGACCAAGCGGTTGGTATTATGATGGTAACCCTGACTATAAAGGAACTACTGTTGCAGAAAGAAGACAAATGCAAAATACTTGGGATTTATTAGAACAACAAGAAATAGCAAATCAAATTGAACAAGAAAAAATAAAACAAGAAAAAATAAATAATGCTAATTTAATAAATGCTATAAATAATAGTAATTTAATAAATAAACAAATCAATGATAACAATAATAAAACTTTAAAAGAAATTGAAGAAATGAAAACACAAAGAGTTCAATTAGAACATTATTATAAAATTTGTGATGACATAGGTATTGATTATGAGGACATTAGATTATTTTTAAATAAATTAAATGAATCTAATACTGAAATTAATGATAAAATAAATGAATTAACATTAAAATTAGATAATATTAAAAACAAAAAACATAATGATGAGCAAAATAGATATAATCAATATATAAATTCATATAATAGAGTTTTAATTAAATTAAGAGATGTTGAAGATGAATTAAATAATTTATCTATATTTAATAAATTATTTAATAAACAAAAAATATTTAAATTAAATCAAAAACGAAATGGATTACAAAAAAAATTAAATGAATTAAATAAACTAATAGAAAATTATGAACCAACTTTAGATAATACAGAAAATGAAATTAATGGAATCAATAAACAAATTAACGATTTATTGGATTTAAATAAACAATATATTTTAAATAAATATAAAAAATTTATAGATTTTAGAAAGAATCAATATATTAAAGAAATGGAAATTTTATTTAAAAAATTATATATAGACTATTTATATATTAGTGAAATGATAAAAGAGGGTACAAAGCAAGATTATATTGATTATATTAAAGATAATATATTATAATTAAAAAGATAGGTAATTAAATACCTATCTTTTATTTCTATTTTTAGCTTCTTCAATAGCTTTTTCTTTTGCTTCATTTTCTTCTTTACGCATTTGAATTAATTTCTTTAATACATATACTCTTTCATATTCATCCATATTATTTGTATCTTCAAAAGATATTGAGCTGCATAATTTAGTTATCATTAATTGCTGATCTATAATATCTTCAACATCTTCTTTAAAAAAGCTTAAATGTTTATCATCTAATTTTATTACAGCTCTATAAACTGGGATTGAATAATTCATTTGTTATTGGTAATCCATGATTAATTACATTACCACAATTTGGACATTGAGCTGGTATAACTTCATCAAATCCAAAAGAATTATCTAATTTAGCTATATTATTTCTTAAAAATCTATTATCTAATATATCTAGATTATCAACCCAATCTTCTAATTCTTCTGATAATAATTTTTGACCATTTATTTTATCTATATACAGCATTGATGATACAGTATATACTAATTCATTTCTATCAGCATTTGGAAATTTATCAATGTATTCTCTTAATTTATCACCCATGTTTATAGTATCTTGTAAACTTGGATATTTTAAATCAACTTGTAACTTACTTAAAGGTAATTCAACCTTTAACATTTTTAATTTTTCTTTTGTTAAATAATTAACATCTAATTCAGATAAATTTACTTGATGTACAAAAGTTGTAGTACACTTAGGACAGAAACAACTTACTTTATATGTATCATCTAATAAACTCAAAACTCTTAATTTAAATAATAAGAAATTTGCATCTAATAATTTTAATTTTCCTGCGTCCACATTTTGATCTAAAATACAAGCTTGTAAAATGTCTTTTCTAACTTTATCTTCACTTTCATTTCTTAAACGCATTTTATCTTCTTTTGTTGTCATCCTTCTTAATGTAATACTTTTTCCAATATTATCAGCTTCTGTATATACAAGACCTTTACTTGGTAATGTAAAAGTATCTTGTGTTTTGATATTTTTAATATCTGGTAATATTTCTTTGTTTTCTTCTTTGTTCATATTTCCTACCTCCAAAAATAATATTTTTATTCTTACAATAATATTTTACATAATTATAAAACCATCATTATTTAACTCATCATACATATCTAAAATCTCTTGATCAGATAAATTAGTTTTATTATTTTGTTTAATTTTATTAACAACTAATCTATTTTGATTTATAGTTTTATTTATTTCTTCATCAATTTGTGTGTTAATATCTTCATCTTGATTATCTGAATTATCAAAATCTTTATTAAGACTAATAGAACCATCAAAATTTTGAGAAAATCCAAATAATTCATCAGCAACATTATTACTACCACTAATTGTTGTCATATCTGAATTATTAGCTATTGTAACATTTTCCATATAATCTAATTCATTTAAATCTACACTTAAAGTAGCATTATATACAGCTCCACCTAAACTATCTGAAATATCTTTTCCAACAGATTTTATTTTAGTGCCATCATCTAATATTTTTGTTGTTTGTTTAGGGTGATCTATTTTACCTGTAGTTTCATTCTTTTCAAGATTAGTTATTTCTTTTAATAATGTATGACATTTTATTAATTTTATTCTTTGTTCAACCAAAGTATTTCTAAATATAGTATAACCAACACATTCTTTATTTTTGATTATATCCATAGAAACTTCTTTTGTATTAAATCCATCCAATTTTAAACTTTGTAATAACATCAATGATTGATAACCATCACAACTTACCCCAGCTATATTCCAACCTAAATCATATTTTAAATAATGTATAAAATCTTTTACTTTAATCATACTTAACTCATCATTAGCTGGACATTGAATACCAACTGAAAATACATGCCTAAATACAATTTCTTTTAAAAGAGTCTGATCTCCAGTATCATCAAATCTTTCTTGATTTTTATATCCAAGAACAGCAACAGCACTAATTCCTGTCATATCTCCAGATTTTGATAAGTCGCAATGAATAAATATTTTTTTACTGTATAAGATTTCAGGTACTATTTCAGGATAAAAAAAGTCTTTAATCTGTAATGAATCATTTAAACCTGTTTTTATTATTTCATCTTTAAAAGGATTTTTCATATCTCCTATACAAGGTTCTACTATTCTATATGGAATATATTTATAACTTGATTGTACAGAGATACCACAAGTGTCTATCAATGTTCTATTAAAATCCATTTCAAATCTATGTTTCATTTCTCTAGGTACATCAATAACAGTATATCCTTTTTCTTGAGCTTCTTTAATTTCTTCTTCACTCGGATTAACTCCCATTATGTAACTAGTTAATAATTCATTTCCTACTGCTATCTTAAACCATTCACCACTAAACTTAGATGCAGGTAATACTTCCCATTGTTTATATCTACTTACATGCATTCCAGGTTGTCCTTCATTATCACGAATAAAACTTTCAAGTACAGCATTTGTAGATTTAGCAGATGAAATTAAATACATTCTACCTTGAATACGTCCACCTTTAAGAAAACGAGATGATAAACGTAGATATAATTGATTATATATTTGCATCATACCTGCTTGTAAATAATCAACATTATCATTATCACCAAAAGACATTTCATCCATAGCCGCAAACATAACAGCAACAGATAAAGCATGTTCTTCAGTAGAACCAATATCTAAACGAATATCTTTATTAGGTTGATATACTAAATTTGTTCTACCAGATATAGTACCTCTTTCTTGAAACCAAGGACTTTTTTGTAAGGCTTTTTGAAATTTACCCCACATTGTTTTTTCAGCCAGTTTTAAGTTTAAGTTAAAGAATAAAAACCAAATTGTTTCATCTGCACCTAAATAATATCTATTTGGATTTTTCAAACACATTAATTTATATAATTCATAACACAAACTATAAGTTGCAACTGTAGATTTACCAGTACCAGTACTTCCAGTTATTGCCCATTGATCTATAAAATTAGCAGGATCATGTACATAAGCTAATTCTTTTTTCCAAGTATCATAAATATCTCTACCATAATTTGTATAATTACCTAAATATTGTTCATCACATAAAAAAGTAGTTAAATCAACTGGTATTTCTTCATAATCTTCATAATAGATATCTTCTAGTTCTTTAGATTTACCATTATCAGCAATTTGTGATAATATATTTTTAACTACTTCCATTTCATCATCATTTAATTTATTTAATATTTCTAAATTGTTCTCCAAAAGTATTCCTCCCAAGATATCTTCTTATTAATATTTTACAAGTATAAAAATAAGAGAGATTTTATTCAAAAAATCTCTCTTGTATATATTTTAGAAGGTCATTAATTTGTAAGTGAATTTGATTGAGTACCAATATAATTTGGTTTTGTATATGTTGTGTAAGCTGTTTCATCATCTCCAACATACCAAGAACTGAAATCAGGTTTAGCATATGGTACAGGTTTATCATAATAAATTGTTGTTGAGAATTGTCTTAATTCAGGATTTTGTCTTGAATATTGACCTTGATTATATTCATTTATCCAACAACCTAATAGCCACCAACTTATTTGTCTTGTTCCATTAGGAGCCCATTTATATAAAATACCATCATTGCTATAATATTCTTTGAAACCAATTTTGTCATTTGTTATATTATGTGCCATAGCATACCAAGCAAGTAATATGTATTCTGTTTTCATACCAATATAATCAGTAAATGAAATAGGAGAATTTCCTACTGATGGTACACCTGCATAATTAACTTGACCATTTCCAGTTCTAATACTAATTGGTTCAATTGTCATTTGAGGACCTGTGTAATCTCTTAATGATAAAGCTAAGGCTTCACTTGCTTCATCAGCAGTTGCAACTAATCTACCATCCATTCCATATAAATCTCTTTCAAATTTTATCTTTAAAATAAAATCTGAAGTTCTACCAGGTTCAAAATCAGCTTTGTGATTTAAAATATATGTTGTACCTAAATATTTGTTCATTCCATTTTGTAATTGTCCTGCGCTATCATAAGATAAATCAGAATCAGTAAATATACCAGCCATTATGCTTCACCTCCTGTATTTAATTCAACACTACCATAAGAAATATTTAAGTAAATTTCAATATTCTTAATAGTAGGCATTACACTAACATCTAATCTAATTTTCAATGTTCTAGGATCTGTATCAGAACTCATATTATAAATATTGTAATCACCTACAGCTCCTTCACTCATCATTCCTTCAAGGAATTTAGCTGTTTTTATTGAGAATGTTTCAAATGCTGTAACAGCATTGTATTGATATTGTAACTCTGTTGCTAAATTATAAACAAATCTTCTAATTTCAATTACAGCTAGATCTGCGCTTGATTCAGAAAAAGCATTATCTTCTCCTGATGTAGATTCAGGCATTAATATTGTGCTATTTCCTGCAATTACAAATCTTCCACCTTGTAATCTCATTATAGGATTTATATTAACAGCTGTATCAGATTGCCATTGTTCAGATAAATCTGAACCTATTTCAAATTCAGGTCTTAATATATTTGCAACTTGTCCACTAGCTACACCTGCTTTTGGTGTATATACTTTTCCACCTTTACTTAATGCATTTCCAACAACTGTTAGATATACATATGATGGTGGCATCCAAACTTGTTCAGTACCTACTTGCATGTATTGCCATGGAGCACATATACTTCCACTTGGAATTGCTTGATCATCACTTAATTGTTGATAAGCTACTTCAGCAGCTAATTCTTGTTGATCTTCTGCAGGTGTTCCAATAGGAATATCTATTAAAGCTCTACAATCTTGTCTTAATAAACTCAAGTTTAACATTGCTTCTGCAATAGGAGCTGATGTAGACATATCTTCATCTGTATATCCTCCTGATGTTAAGAATTTTGGTTGATATAAAATTTTATCTTTAATAAAATCATAACTTTTAGGAATTTGTGCAGCAACTTTACTTTCATCAAAATCTGTTCCACCTGATAAAGCCTTATTACTTACTGTTTGTAATTCAAACTTTTGAGGATCATCTTCTAATACATCTATTATAATTCTATCAAATTCTGTTGTTTTTAATGCATCTATGAGTTTTTGATTTGTTTGTTCTTGTGAATCTTCTTTACCTATATTAATTAATTTTTTTCTTTCTAATAATGTATATTTTAAATATACTTCTAACCAATAAGCAATACCAGAATTACGAACTGTAATAGTCATATCATTACCAAAAGTTCCTCCATATTTTTCAGAAATTTTTACATCATTATGATCTGCAGATTCATCTGAATCATAATGTGATAAAATAACTTCAGCTTTAGTAACTCCTAATTCTTCTGATGAAGTATCTTGATTTACACATGCAATTCTTCTGAATAATACAGGAATTCCTGAATTTAATAAACCAGCTACTATTTCATGTGTTATAGATCCTTCAGGACTTCTATCACCACAAGTATCATTAAAATCATCTAAACTTGTAAATGGATAAACAGTTTTCCAGTCACCTGTAATAGCTGTTCCAGGAACATAAGCCCAATTATCTACAAATGTAGTTGAGTTACGTAATTCTCTAGATAAGTTATTAGTATAAATATTAATGAATGACATTTATTATTTCTCCTTTCTTTTAAAAATTATTTTGTAATTAATTTACATTCTAATACTTTGTCTTTATTTAATCTTGTAATTAGTTTAAGTTTATTTTGTTTTGATTCAACTTTTTTGTTATCTGTAAAATTATCAAATTTATATTTTGTTATAGTATTATAAGTTTTATAAGCTTCTAATTTAAGTTCTACCTTTTTAATTTTATTTTCTCTTGTCATATAAGCTTCTATTTTTAAGTCACCTTTTTGATTTCTACTTAAATTTTTAACATTGAATTTTTGAATTTTATCATCTTGTTCTTTTAAGTATTTTTCAAAAGCTTCATTGAATGTTTTAGAACTATATTTAAAAGTTTCTTTTTCTGTATCATCACAATTATCACATTCTTCAGTTACAGATTTACTTTCAAATACTCTTTCTTTCATATCTGATATAATAGCTTCATCATTATTAGCTTCATAAATTGCATTTAAAGCTATTTCTTTAAGAAAATCTAAAGGCATTTGATAATAATTTCTGTATACATAATCATATAAACTTCCACTAGATTTTACTTCATTTTGAAAATCTTCAAAATTATCATAACTACCTTCATTTAATTTTTTAGATTCATCTAATTCTTCTTCTGAATCTTCACTTTCATCTTCTTCAGTTTCTGTATCTGTATCTGTATCTGTATCTTCTATTGCAGAATCTTCTGTATTTGTTTCAATATTTTCATCTGAAATAACTTCTTCTGTATCTTCATTAGATGTTTCAACAGGTTCAACATCTAAATTATCATCAGCTAAATCAGCATCTGAAACAATTTCTTCACTTGTTTCTACTTCTACTGGTTCTTCTTCTGTAGATGTTTCATTATTTTTTTCTACAGTAACTGTAGAATCTTCTGTATCAATAACAGTTTTATCATCTCCTACAGTAACTTCTACTTGATCTGTTTCAATTTCAACATCTTCTTGTAAATTTAATTTTCCTTGTAAAGCAAGTATTGTTGCTTCTGTTAAATTCATAATTTTTCTCCTTTCTTTTTATTAATTTAAAACTGTAAATATATCCTTATTTTCATCTAAATATTGTCTTATGGCTTGTAATTCACTATTACCTTCACTTAATAAAGTATCACCATCTAATTCAAATTTAGAAGAACTTGATTTATATTTACTTCTAATTCTACCTAATACAATTTTACACATAGCTAATGATAATTTCCTTAATTGAGTTTCCCAATAATCTTCTCGAATATCTTCAACTGAATAATATTCAGGTTTAAAATTAATAGTTACTCTATTTGGAATATTTGGATTAGCTGATATGTATAATTTTTGATTTGGTTTATCCCAAACAAAATCCATATCTGTTGCAAGTATATTTAAATTACGTTTAATTAAAATTGCATTAGCATAATTCTCTATATTAAACATTCCTGTCACATTCATTAAATCCATAGCAGGCATTTGAAAAGGCATTCCTGTTAAAATACTATCTTGACCTCTCATAACAGATTCAACTGAATCTACATGATATTTTGATAAGTCAATACATGGTGCATAAGGAACAGTTGCTGTATATAAATCAGTCATATAATGTTTTAATTCTTCAAATGCTTGTTCTACAATATCTTTAATATTTTGAGGAGTTAATTCTAAATCTAATACTTGTCCTCCTAATTGACTTTCAATGTACTTTACTATTTTTTTCAATCTTTTAGACATACGAGGATAAGTACGAGGTTTTGTTATATCATTATCTTTATAAATAGGGTCTAAATTTTCATCTGACATCATACTTTACCTCCATACATATTTGTATTAAAGTATTTAATCAAGTTTCTCGGAGGTAGGTTATAGGCGAGAAACTTAAAATAAATACTTTATATATTAAGTTTATTTTTATCTTAATCTTAATATTCTATTATTCCATTGCAGCAGCTGTAACAGTTAATCCAATATTAGCATCTGCAAGTGCTAAATAGTAAGCAGCTTCTTCTGAAGATTGAGCAGCAATAACTATTTCGTCTTTAGGTTTTACAACTTCTATAAAATTAACCCTAAAATATCTGAATCCTGCATCTTCTGTTCCTTTATTTGTAATTGTTATTTTTTGTGGAACACTTGATAAATCTAATTTTGCCATATTAAACATTCCTCCTCTTTTAAAATTTAAATTGGTATTTGAATCCAATTCATACTCTTTAATTTTCTGATTAGCTATTTAAAAAAATAAATAACGAAAGAAGTAAAAGAGTTTTGTTTTTAATATTACTACCCCAGATTATATCTCCTATTAATATTTTACCTTATTAATATAAAAAATCTGCTAAAGATTGGGTTATCTTAGTTGATTTACTTTTTTTATTTACTTTTTTATCAGTTGATGTCTTTTTATTTTCTACTTCTGTTTTTTCTTCTTTTATTATTTCTTCAAGTTTTTGAGAAATTGTCTCTTCAGCTTTTTTAGTAACTTTTTGATTTGTTTTCTTTCTTCCGAACATTTTATTACCTCCAATTAAAATAGCTTTAATTCGCTTTAAAATTAAATTTAAAGCATTTTTATATACAATTCATATAAATATATAGAGTTAGCCTAAAATAAATAATCAATATCTTTGACTAACTCTAATATTATTTTACAAAAGCAAAAAGAAAAAAGACTGTAAAAACAGTCTTTTTGAATATTATAAGGCGAATAGTAAATATTGTTCGCTGCTCTACCTCTTGAGCTACCTCCCGAATTATTTGGTCGGGAGGGTTGGATTTGAACCAACAACAAGCGGATCCCTAATCTTTTTAAAAAGGAACTATTTATGCCTAATATAAATCAATCCCATAAATGCCAAAAATATTTATTGATTAAATTAAAAGCTTCAGTTTTCATATTATCTCTATATTCATCAATTCTTCTAGATTCATCGAAATAATTCTTTTTTAATTCAGAGTCTACTTCTTTAAAATCAAATGTATGTAATACAGGTTTACCATTTTCATCACGTTTACTTACATATGTGTGTTTTTTAAACCATTCTTTTACACTCAATTTTTCATCTTCTTCCCAATCTTCTATACCCCATAATCGTTTATCATATTCTCTATGATATTTATTTTTTATTTCCGTTTGGGTTTCATCTGCTTGCATTAAACAATAAGAAATTCGTTTTAAAATTAAGTGCCATCTAGTAAACTGATCTTTAATATCAGGTTTATCATAATCTTCTAAATCACGTTCTTTTTCTAATTCTTTAAGAGCATTTTGTACCCAATCATGAGGTAAGCTATCTATTTCTTCAAATTCTAATTCAGGATAGCTATGTTTACCTTGTCTTAAAGTTTCAATCATTTTTGGTAATATTTCAAGTAAAGTATATTGTAAATCCCAGCACATATCATCACTATATTTTTTTCTAGCTCTTTGTATTTTATATTTAATATCTTTAAATAATCTAAACATTTTAATTTACTCCCATTTAAAAAGTTTTGTAATCTATTTATAGTTTCATTTAATAATTGTTCATTTTTATTCATTTTATATACTATTAATATTTTACTAATATATTATAAATTTACAATCTATATATCTATGTAATAATTGATACATATTTTGTTTACCTACAGGATTATTAGTATGAATATATACTTCATTTATTGGAATTTGATTTTCTACAATATATTTGCATATATCATAACCAGTTTTTTCTTCTCCCAAATCATGATCTAAATCTATAACTTTATATTTTCTTTTATTTAATTCATTTATAGCATCTTTAAATGTTCTAGCTATTATAATATTATAATGATTTTGTATATAATTACAAGGAGTTCTTAAATCATCTATATATAATAAATCTTTCATCTTAATCTTCCTTATTAGAGCAATTACTAATTATACAATTTAAATCATTTAACATAGGTTCTGTTTTTTCTAATATATAATATTTATACGCATTTCCACTATTTAATTCTGCAATGATAGCATTTAAATTATCTTGTATAGTAAAACAGCAATATTTTAATCTCCTAATTTCTTGTTCATCTAAAACATTATTCATAATAATTACTCCTTCTAAATATTTTATATATGGCGAAGAGACTGGGATTCGAACCCAGGCACCGATTACTCGATCTACTTCATTAGCAGTGAAGCCTCTTAACCAGCTTGAGTATCTCTTCAAATTAGTTTTTCATGTCTTTGATTGTTAATATAATTCCCACTATAAATAAAATTAAACAAAATAATATAAAACCAAATATCATTAATGCTAACTTTATATTATAAAATGTATAAGCAATAGCTCCTAGTACTCCAAAAAATGTTAAACTTATTAAAATAAATGATATTATAATTGTATATAAAATTATTGATAAAACTTTTTTCATAATTATTCCTCTCTTTCTCTTTTGTCTTTTAATTTGTTAAATATTTAATTTATTTATAATTTCCTTAAAAATTAATTTAGATGTGATTCCAACAATGTTAGTTTTTAATTCATTTGTTTTTTCATTTAAACTTGTTTCAAAAATAATAATATGTTCATTATTTTCTGCTGGAAAAAATGTATAATATTTATTATTTATTTCTAAACCAGGTTCTGTTGTTTTATATTTTTGTAATAAGTTTTCTTTATTTAAATTTTGTTTTACATCCTCTTTGTTTTGTTTCATTTAATATTACTCCTTAACAAATATAAATGATAGGGTTTAAAAACAACTAACTTTACACCCTAGTAGAATGGACATTACCTTCATAACACAGTCTTCTCGGATATGGTCATAGTGTTACATATCTACAAAGTTTTTTAAGGAATACTCCATATCAATTAGATTCCTATATTATTATAGTTGATTTGCTTGTTTACCTATTATATAGAAACAAGTAAAAGACATCAGCCTATCAAGGATTCGAACCTTATCTTCTCCGTCGAGATGTGTTACCGTTACACTATCAAGGCATATACATTAGGAATTATATTCCTAATTTAATATCATTTTCCATTTAAATTTTATTCCTCCATATTATTAATTTGATTACATACTTTAGTTAAAGCTTTACCTAATAAATTTTGACCTCTCCAGTTTGTTTCATCTTTTATTAATTCATTATCTTCATGTAATCCAATTCCCCAAATTCTATCAAAAGGACTAGCTTCTACAAATTGATAATTTTTATATTTTATCATCACGTTTTTTAATTTATTATTTGATGTAAATTTAGCTAATAATATATTGATCATAATTTTTTCTCTATTTTTAGACCATATATTTTCATTGTAGTTTTTTACAAGCCTACCTAAAGCTTTTTGTTCTTTAGGAGTTTTAGCTTCTAAAATTCTTTGAGCTGTTTTTTGATCTTTGAATAATATAGCTTTTTCATACATTAAAGCTTGTTCACTACAATTAAATTCTACATTATTATAAGTAAATTTACAAGGATACCAGTTACTAAAAATACCATTCCAAAAGAATACTTTATTATTATATATTCTCATTTTATTTAAACTCCTTGTATAGTTTTAGTTTTAAATTTATTATTAAAGGTTTTTCTGAATTCATTAATAAATTTATCACATTCAAAAGTTATATAACCTTCATTATATAATTTATCATAATATTTAATGCTTTTATCTGTGCCAGATATTGCACTCCAAATATATTGAAATCTACCTAATTCAGATAATTGCTCTAATCTCATTTTAGTGTAATTTTCACCTTTTATAACAAGTTTATTATTTTCATTTTGTGCTTTTATTATATTAGGATAATATTTCTTTTGTAAAAAGTAATCTAATACTTCATTTTCCATATTAATCCTCCTATATAATTTAATATGTTTAGATTAAATATTTAATCTTTTTTAATATCATCTTGTAATATAGCATATTGTTGTTTAAATTGTTCTTCGGTAACTAAATTAACAAGATTTCCATCTACATCTAATATTATATAACAATCACGATAAGGAATTCTTGTTTGCAAAGATATAGTTTTAGTCCATTTATCTTTTTCATCTGCATACTTTTTACAAGAAATGCTTACAACACCATCACTATCCATTTCAACTTCACAATGTTCTTTATTTAAATATTGCCCTAATTGATATAAACATTTAGCTTTATCTTTAGTTGGGATAGCAATATAATTATTACTTTTACATATAACTTTCATATACCTACCTCACTTTATAAAAATAAAATGTGGGTATTCCAACCCACTTATGCCGGTTTGGAGATTTTATGCTTATCCCAAAAGCTTTTTCAAATTATTTCAAAATTTGGTAACCACGGCTTTTAATTTATATTATTGACCTATATTAAATAGACCATTAATACCATCATTTAGCATTGTGTTTGGTAATTGACCGTTCCATTTTTCAATCATAGCTTTTTGATTTTCAATTTCTTTAAGTCTTAAATAATTATCTGTAATTTGAGAATTTTGTGCTGCCATTACTTCTGCATCAGCTTGAGCATTTTCTATTTTCTTTTGATTTTCTACTCTAGCTTTTTCTAACTCATATTGTGCTTTTTGTGTTTCTTGTTCTACAATTTGTTTTTGTTCAACAGCTGTATCAAATTCTTCGCTAAATGATAAATCTAAAATATCTAAACCTGTTAAAGTTATACCACTGTTTTGAAATTTTTCAGTTAATCTATCTAATGCAAATTGAGCAACTTCACTTCTCTTTGTTATTAATTCTTCTGCTGTAAAATTAGCAACTGAATCTTTCATAACACTCTGAATAGCTGGTTCTACAATTATATTTTTATAATCTACACCAACACTTTTATACAATTGATTTGCAGTATCTTTAGTTATATTATAATTTATAGCAATTTTATAATTAGATATTTTCTGTAAATCTTTTGAACTAGCTTCCATCGTATATTCTGTTTTTTGTGTACGACAATCCATTAATACAATTTTTTCTATGAATGGAATTTTTAAATTTAATCCTTCATTTAACATTGTATGTTGCACTTGCCCAAAACGAGTCTTTACTCCTACAAAACCAGTTGGAATAGTTTTAAACGAATTGAAGAATGTTATTATTAAAAATATTACTATTATTGCTAATAATACATATTTCACAATTTTATGTATTTTATCTTCTAAAATTAAACGTTCTTTTGTATTATAATCCATTCTTGCTAATTCTTCATCACTATAATCTTTTAATTTTTTCTTTTTCATATTTATAAAATCCTCCTTTCTTTATTAATAATAAAATAATTAATTTATAAGAATATTAATTATCTTCTTCTTCAAGTTCCTCAAGTTCAAGTTCTTCTTGTTCCATACAATCTTCGCAATAACCTTCTGCATTATCATTATATTCCCAATAATCAATAGGTTGACCACATTTATTGCAAAAATATTCTTCTTTACTTAAACAATCAGGACATTCTCCAACAGGAGCTTTTCCTTTACTATAATAAGTTTTACCACATTTAATACATGTTTTATTGTAAATATTCTCTTCCATATAATTATTTCCTTTCTTCGGGTTCTCCACAAAATACACATACAGACTCTCCAGAGGAATCAATTTTATAAATACATCTACCGATAGGACTTAATTCACAATCCCATTCATCTCCATCATATAGATCTTCTTCAATAGGTAAAGAGTTTATTAAAAGTCTTTCATATCTATTATATTTTCTTTCACAGCTATCATATAAATCTTTAGCTTTTTTAACAGAACTTTTTAGCATAGATAAAGTTTCTTTTTCTATAGGATCCAATTCCCATTTAATCTTAGTTACTAAATTTTTATCTAATGGTTTTATAGGTTTAAGGTGTTTTGTAAATGAACCAGTTGGTTTTATTGTACCATTTTTCTTTAATATAGAATTATTATATTCCATTATATTATAATCATTTAAACCTAAATTATAATAATATTTTTTATCTTCAGATGTAACATTGTAAGAATCAAAAACTCTAACTTCTTTTTTATTCATATCTTGAATAATCCTTTCTTTAATATCTTAAATCTTCTATAAATTCACTAAATGTTTTAGTTATATATAAAACTAAATTCATAACATCTTGCTCTGTTCCTTTAATTTTAATTGTACATGTATTCCAAATAATTTTTATTGATTTTAAAATAATTTTATTAGATCTACAATATTCTATTATTAATCTATGTACTTCTGATTCATTTAAAACAAAATATACATAATCTTGAGATTCTACATCCCAATGAAAATTTCTCTTCTTTAAATCAAATTTTATTTTTTTAGTTTTAAACATTTTTATTTCCTTTTATTATAAAATATTTAATTGGTGGGTACGAAGGGACTTGAACCCTTACACCTTATTTCAGATACTGGATTTTAAGTCCAGTGCGTCTGCCAGTTCCGCCACATACCCATAAAATGTAAAGTATATAGAATATCAAACATGTAGGCCTTCAGCTAGTATCAGGCAGCCTAACGTTAGCTTATTTACTATAGTATAAGAGGATACTATTAACAATATTCACATATACTTTACATAAAGCGAATTTTCTAATTATTATATATATTAGATCTCTTTTAAATATACTATAGTAATTATTAAAAAATAATACAGAAAAACTAATGGACAAATAATTGTCCTGGCTCGAGAACCTAGATTCGAACTAAGAACCCAGCAGTCAAAGTGCTGTGTGATACCATTTCACCATTCTCGAATATAAAATTATCTTTTTTATACCTATCTTATACAATTTATAACAATTTATAACAATTTATATACTCGACATCACAAGTATTGCATTTTTAAAAATTATTTCATTATACCTTAAAAATAATTATAGAAAGGAGGTATAGCTATGAATAATCTCATAATCTAAAATAATTTTATTTGGATTTCGGAAAGATTAAACCGACAGTAGCCATGGTGGTTCTTCTTGGATTCGAACCAAGGACTTCTTGCGTATCAGACAAGTGCTCTAACCATCTGAACTAAAGAACCATATAAATTACATATATATAATTCCACCATTTTGTTGACTTTCAATAGCTTTCATAAGTCGTTCTGCAATTTCTAAATCTTTTTTATATTCATCTGAATTAGGATCTTTTGCATTTTCTATATGTCTTTCAAATAATTCCCATACAGTTAAAGGTTCTTCATTAAACATTATTTTTGTTGTATCTAAATATTCAGGTAATACTTTAAATTTAAAATAAGCATAAGTATTATCATGTTCATCATCATAATCTTTAATAAATTGTTTATGTTGACGAATATCTTTTATTTGTTGTTTATAATCAGTTCTATTAGCACCACCTATTCTAGTATATACTATAACTGTATTTCCTTTATCTGCTAAAAATATATCTCTATATCTTGGAAACATTTCACGTGTTAAATTAGCAAACCCTAAAATAGCTTTTGCTTCTTTATTTTCTCCAAATAATTGAGTATATAAAGACATAATTAATTCCTCCATTTTTAAAAAATATTAAATGAGAATAACAACCCCCTATTAAATTTATTCTCTTGATATATCCCATCGACTTTATATATCTTCCACCAGCTGGTGGGTAGAGAGGGTATCGAACCCACTCGGATTATAATAATATCAGTTTTACAGACTGACCTCGCTCCTTACGAGACTACCTACCCATATTAATTATATAAAAGAAATACAATAACCTCAAAAGTATTTCGCGATGTCCTCTCAGCTAGGAACCTTATTACTAAGTTATCTAGAATTTTAATAATAAGCGACATCTTCCACTATGGCACTTCCTTATGGACTCAAACCATAACCGACAGTTTTGGAGACTGTGATGCTATCATTACACCAAGGAAGCATTTTTGAATGGCGGCTTGTACGAGAATCGAACTCGTGTCGCAAAAGTGACAGTCTTGCATTCTAACCATTAAACTAACAAGCCAAATAAGGGAGTAGAGACCGGTTATTTTATCTCTACTTTATCTAGACCGGACTACTTGCCTTTTTATTATTACGTTAGATGGAATAGTATTAATTTATTCTAACGAGTTTGAAGTTGTTCTTTCTTGTTGTTTTCTACATTTAGCTTTGTGCAGAGGATACTCTAGAAAACCTTATAAAACCTTAGCCTCTGGTGGGTTATGTTGGACTCGAACCAACTACCTCCGCATTAAAAGTGCGATGCTCTACCAGATGAGCTAATAACCCAAATTTGGGAGTAGGTATTATACTGATGGATTTGATTTTGGAACTGATTAAGTATAATACCTAACTCAATGATGGATTGATTTGTTTTAGGTACAAATCTAAACCTTTGGCGCCGAGTAGAGGTGTCGAACCCCCACCGAAGTTGCCCTCGATGTACCGGTTTTCAAAACCAGTTGTCAGTAGCCGCTGACATACTCGGCATATATGGGTTTCAGCACGGTAACTCTCCGTTATTCGACCTACTTACATTTTAATATTTCAGTTCTTAGCTTGAATTGCCTACAAGCGCCGAAAAATATTTTATCCTATTGCAAATCCTGTATAATTTTCAAAACCCTTAGGTCTATCACATTTAAAGTATTTATTTGATTTCTCATCAAATTTATACCAAATAGGATTTTCATCATATTGATATAATCCACTTTTTATATTTTCTATTAAACCATAATTATATATTGTTTCATTTAAATCACATGTGTTATTTATAATAACATGTTCTGCTTCATTAAAATTATCAAAATAACCAACACATCTTCGATCTTCTTCTTCTTCGTTATTTTTTATTTGAATCATTGTTATAAAATACATTTATATTACTCCTTCATTTAATTTGCTTTAAAATTATATATTGGTTTTATTCTTTCAACTATATCTACAGTATCTTTTATATTTGATTCTATTTCTTCTAATGGTTTATAAACCATTGGTGCCTCATCAATAGTTGATTCTGATACAGATGTTGTATATATTTCTCTCATTGATTGCTTATATTCTTCCATATCTACTAATTGTTTTGCCTTTGATCGCGACATTATTCTTCCAGCTCCATGTGGTGCAGAATTATTCCAATCTTCATTACCTTTACCTATACATATTAAAGAACCATCCCTCATATTAATTGGAATAATTAGTTTTTCACCTTTTTTAGCGGATACAGCACCCTTTCTAATGATATTATCTTCAAAGTTTAAATAATTATGTATTGTTTCAAATTTTTCTATTTTATCTATATCTAACTCATTCATAATCATAGGATTTATAACTTTATTGATAATATTCTTTGCCATTGTATATCTATTTAAAACAGCATATTCTTGACATATTTTCATATCATGTAAATAGTCTTCTTTATATTTACCTTCTAAATAACATAAATCTTTTGGCATATTACATTTTTTATTATTGTATTTAGTATTTAATTTTTTAAGTTCATCTTGTATTTTGTTTTTCATACCATGTTCTTTATAATATTTAATCAATTGTTCTTTTTCTTCAAAGTATTCATCATAACCACTATGTAATTTAATTGCCAAATTTTGATAATAGTTTGCTACTTGATTACCTAAATTTCTTGAACCACTATGTATTACTAAATATTTATTTCCACTAGAATCAATGTCTACTTCTATAAAATGATTTCCTCCACCTAATGTACCTATTTGTCTTTCAAATTCTTTATGATTTTTTAATTCTCTGTAACATATAAGTTCTTGTATCTTTTTAAATTTAGTTCTTATTTCATTAAAACCTTCTCTACCTGATGGAACTTCTTTTCTTATTCCTTCATCTAACCATTGAAAATTTAAACTTATTTTTCCTAAGCTTACACAATATAAACCGCAACCTATGTCTACACCAACAATGTTAGGAATTACTTTATCTTCAAGATTAGCAGTAAATCCGATAACACATCCTTTACCACTATGGCAATCAGGCATAATTCTTATTTTACAATCTTTAAACATATCTTGTTGTAACAATAATTCTATTTGCTCTAAACACTCATATTCTATATTATCTGTAAATATTTTTAAGTTATATTCATTTTGTAGTTTTTGTTTGTAATTAATTATATTATTCATTTGTAGTCTCCTTATTTCTTGTTAAATGCAACTAATTTTTTTCTACCACATTTTTCACATGTATATACAGCATAATGATTATTCTCTTCATCTACAAATGGACAAGGTGTTCCATCTCCGTAAAAATGCTCACAAAACCAACTTCTTATTAATTTAAATATATATGGCATTATTTTATACCTCCTCTATTTTTATTATTAATCTTTTATTTGTACTAATAAATCATAATTATCTTTATAAAATAAAAAATCTTTATATGATAAAGTTTCATATTCTTCTGTGCCATATTCTCCAAATTCAAACTCTATTTCATTTTGCCTATATACAATATCTTGTAAACTAATTGCGTTGGATATTTTAGATTTTTCTTTATCTCTAATTTGTATAAAAATCTTTATCATTTAATTTCCTCCATATAAATATTACTATTTTCTAATTCCCATTCAAATTCTGAAAAATCTCCATCAATGGTATTAAATCTTCCATATAATAAATCAACTTCTGTTATTTCTATAAATTCAGGATTTCCTGTATGAAAATTTTCTCTTTTATAATAAAATGTTGGATAGTCTTCTTTTTGATTTAAAATACAATCTATTAAAATATTAAACATTTCTTTTAGACTTATATTTTTCATTTTATTACTCCTAATAAATATATAAGTGATGGCTGTATGCCCAGATGCATGCGCCGTACATCCTACATCATTTAAAGGTCGTTTACCGCACCATCATCTTATTTATAATTTTCCTGTTTCTGCATCTATGTATAATTGTCTTAATTCTTCTATTGTCATATCTTCAGTATATGATATGTTATTATTTTTTAACCAAGAAGTTAATTTAATATATTGTGAATGTTCATCGGGATATGACCATAATTCTGCATTCATTTAATATTAATTCCTTTCTTATTTTTTCATCACCCTTATTATATTATAAAATTTAAAAAATGTAACGGGTTTTATTTAAATTTTTTTAAAAATTTTGGAGGAGTATATTAGAATCGAACTAATGATCAGATATTTGCAGTATCTTGCTTTACCACTTAGCTAATACTCCATTAAAAATATTTTTAAATTAATTCTTCCTTTTATTTTATTTTAATGGTCGGAGATGTAGGAATCGAACCTACCTGTTATCCAGTTTCCAAAACTGGTGGCCCTACCTTGAGCCCGATCTCCGAGATATTATATAATAATATAACATGTATAAAAAAATAGAAGTGTATTAGAATACACTTCTACCTGTATATTTTTTATATGAAGGAAATAAAGGTATTCTAATTACTATAAAACAAGCATGCTTAATAAACTACAAGGATATTGTAGTAACCACGAATCAATAATGTTAATATTATTCATGTTAAGCATTCTTAAATCCATAATAATTAGCTCCTTTCTATAATAGTTTACGTTATATGTTTTTATTTTTTAAATATTTTAACAAATCATTTATTTTTTGGCAAGTATCTACTATTAATTTCAAAGATTCATTGTCTTTATTTTTAAAAGATTCAGTTAGAATGTCAAAAGGAATAGTAATAGGATTATATATAGATTTTTTAAATTCTTTTTTCTTTTCATCTTCTTTATTTTGTCTTTCTATTTGTTCATGATACCATTTACTAAATTTTTCATCTCGTTGTTCTTTAACATTAACTCCCATATATTCTAATAAATTCTGATATAAATTAACCTTTTTAAATTGTTTATCTAAATCTTCCATACATCCTTGACAAGCATCAATATTCCAATCTAATCTTAAATACATATCCCATAATTCTTCTATTATATCTTTTTTAGCTCTTCTAATGATTTTATCTTCATGGTTTTTAAATCCTTTTGGCTGTTTTTCAACACTTAGTAATGAATATATTATTGAATTTTGAGATTGAGCGTATTTAGATAATAAAGTAGTATTATTTTTATCAACAAATTCTAGTCCATCATAAATATAAGTTACAGAATCATCTATAATGTAATAATTATAAGGATTAATTTCTTTATTTTTTATTTTATTTAATAATTCTAAATAAGTTATTCTCATTTGAAAAACCTCCCAAATAAATCATCAAACATTTTATTGGTTTCTAAACTATCTTTTTGTTCTTGCGATAAAGATTCTAATATACTTTTATATGTATTTTCTTTCGATCTTTTATATAATTCTAAATATTCTTCTTCTGTAATTAAATTTTTATCTATTAATACTTGTATTATTGTATCAAGATTAGCAATAGTTTCAACATTTTGTACCACAATATTATCTTTTTTAAGTAAGTTTAAATATTCTTCATCTTTTAATGACATTTATATTATCTCTCCTTCTATCCATATTAAAAATATTTTTAGGTAACATACAAAAAATTATTAAATCATACGTTATTTTTTGTTTTAATTTTTCAAAATCATTCATAATAAATACCTTTCTTTTTATATTGTAGTTTTATAGCTTTTATTATATAATATAGCTATGATATTTTCTTCAGGTAATAAATAATTTAAATCTCTTTTATATATTTTAATTTGATTAAAATCAACCATATCTGCTATTATATTAAAATATTTATTGTCAATAAAACAACAATAATCTGATAAATTTTTATTGTCAGCTTTTAATTTAATTATTTCATTTTGTAATTGTCTTATAACTGTTTTCACTTTATATACTTCACAATTAAAACAACCAGTAGTATATGTCTTTTGAATACATGTATCACAATTACTTATTAAATCTGAATATTCTTCCATAATTTCTCCTATAAATATTTCTCAACAGTATCTATCCATTCTTGTAATATTTTTAAATATATTGTTGGATTTTCTTTTACTGGATATTTTTCTTCTATTTGTTTATTTACTTCTTCAAATTTAGTTTGAATTGCAGCTTGATTTAATTTTAAATTAAATTCATCCATATTATCAAAATCTTGTTCTATTTGTTGATTAGGTTTAAAACTTGTTATAATTTCATATAAATTATTCATTTTAGGATCATAACATATAGCTCTATCATCTATATAACATATTGCGGGTGGTTTTTCTTTACATACCTTATCTACAACAATTCCATAATCGAACAAATAATTCATTATAGCGTTTCTACCTTCTTCAGTAGTACATCTTGTACTAACTATAACTACTTCATAATTATTTTTTCTTAATTTATTTATAGTTTCTTTTATATTTTCATTTGGTTCATCATAAATAGAACCATCTTGCCAACCTTTTGAATATTTATGTATAACTCCATCAAAATCAAATACTATTGTTTGTTTACTCATTTTTTATATCCTCCAAATAAATAATTCTTATATATTCTTATTCTTTTTTAATCTACATCTTCTTATTTGTATAGCTTGTACGGAATGATGTATTACTTTGGATAATTCTCTATCGGTTAAAGGACAACTAAATAATAATTTTTCTTCTTCAGGTGTCCATTTATGTCTTTCACAATTAATTCTTCCCCTAGCATAATTTTGCTTTTGCTGTCTAAGTTTATATTCTCTCCATTTATCTAAATTTTTATACATTTTCTTTCTAATACTCACTATATTACTCCTTTTTAAAATTATGATAAATCTATTTCTTTTATGTCGTTTTCATCTTCTATTAAAAATACATATTCAATATTATATACTGATCTTCTATTTACTTCTATTTCGATTTTACCTTCTTTTTCATTATATCTTCTTAAGGTATATGTAGGTCTAAAACCACTGGAAATAAAACCAGATAAAGGATCTATATCCTCTACATATTTTTGACCTTCATACATAATATCCCATAATTTACCTTCATACATACAACGTAATCCAAGATATTTATGAGCTGAAATACTGATTTGCATTATAATACACCTCTTTTATTTATATACCAAATAAAAGCATCTACACTTGCTTCAAGATCTTTTAATAAATCTAAAATTTTATCATCATTAAAATTACTTATACTATCAATTTTTCTTTTAATTTCATTACACTTTTCTTGACATTTATTCATTATTTATTTTCCTTTTCTTTATTTTGTCTATATTTTCTCATAGATAAACGACTAGCTTCTCTTCTTTTAGTTCTTTGTTCTTCTGACATATTTCTAAAATAAGCATTATTTTGTTGCCTGAAAGCTACTTTTTTACAATCATCAGAACAATATTTACGTTTACCTTTTGCTCTAAATTCTTTTCCACATATACTACATTTCACATAATGAACTTTATTTTTTATTGAATCTAATTCTTTATATTGCTCTGCTACTAAATTTAATAATTCTTTTAAATCAGATATATTAACTATAGCAGTATCATTACCATAAAGAGATGTTATCATATCTTGTCTTAATCTTAAAATTGATTCTTTTTGTTTATCATTCATTATTTTTATTCTCCTTATTTTCTATTCTTTTATAACTAGTTATTTCAATATAAGTATCATCTGACATTATTCCCCAATATATTCCTTTTTCATTAATAACATTTATACAAGTTATTTGATTTCCTTGAGTATCCGTACATATATAATAAGATGGATATATACAACTATAAACGATACTACCTATTATAATTACTAAAAAGAGTATTGGAAATATTGAATATATTATATCTTCTTTATCTATTTTCATAATTTTTCTCCTTAATCTATATAAGGTATATGATCTGTCATATAAGTATTTGTAGAATTACTACCATAATAATTAGGTTGCCATTGTTTATCTTCTATAGTTATCCAGCCTTTTCCTTGACAACCATGACAAGTTTTTTCTGTATATGTTTTACCTGAAGTTGAATATCCAAATCCCAAAGGATCTAAATATGTTTTTATTTTTCCAGCACCACCACATACAGGACATATCTCTGAATGACTCATAATTAATCTCCTTCCACATATAAATTTGTTATAACAAATTCAATTTTCATAATATTATTAGTCTCTGTAATTTCAGCTTTAACTTTTATATCATCATTTAAATCTTTATACATATTTGTAATATGAATATAAGGTAAGATTTTTTGAAATTCATTAAAAGATAGTTTATATTCTTTGAATCTTAAAATAGTTATTATTTCTGCATAATTCATATATAACTCCTTTCTCCTAATTGAATTAGGTGGAGGTGTTTTAGGTCTAGGTGGTACATCTCCAAAGTTAACTCCTCCTTTTTTAATATTATATTCTATTAACATTCTATCTTTATAAGGATTTACCATCTTTATAAACTCCTTTTATAATTTTAACTACAATTATCATTAATTATGTATATATTATTTTTATTATTATTTATGTTATATACTTCTTGTATAAATTCTTCTATTGTATCAAATGTACCTAAAAATACATTATCAATATATAAGTTTATTCCAAAATATGTTTTATTATCATATAAAATAATTTTTCCATCTATTATATATGGTTTTTGTATAAAATATAATTCATCCTTATCTTGATTAATAATAAACATTTTATCAACCTCCTTAATATAAATATATTAAGAATTTTTAAAATGTTTACCTTTTTTGATACATTTATTTTTAAATTTTCTTTCTATTTCGTATACAATATGTACATTTACTTGTTCTGTATTTAAAGGATCTACTACATACCAATCTTCTCCTAGAAAAAATCTGCATAATTCATTTACAGCTGTTTGAGCTTTCATATAAGGTATTACATCTGGATCATTTTTTATATTAGTTAATTTTAAAATTCTTTTCATAGTCTCTTGTGAAGTTTCTCTATTAAACATTTAAGCCTCCTCAATTTTTTTAATAATTTCAGGTGTAATATCTAAACATTCTCCATCTAAACCAACACCTCTACTATATTTATATAATTTATACATAAAATATTTTTTAAAATCTTCAAAGTCAATATTAGGATATCTTCCTGTTATAAATTGCTCACATTGTTCATATAATTTATCATCTAAAAATGCGTTAAATCTTCTCAAATGATTTGCTTCAAATGTCATTTCTAAATATATTATATTAATATATAATTCGTACTCATCTACTGTAAATTTAACTTTATTTTTATTATATTTATCATTTCTAGGATATTGTTTACTTTCTATAATTAATTTCATTATTGTTCTCCTTTTAATATATTTTTAATGAATATATAAGGCCATAAAATTGAAAGTAATAAACTAATTCCAATTTTTTGTATACCTTCTAAATAAATAATTTCTTTTTTAGTATAATTTGTAAATTTAACACTATAATTACCAAATAATATTATAAGAAAAATTATTAAAGCAGGTATAAGCCAAATGCATAATAAACTTATAAAAATATTCATATATTAGTTTTCCTCCCACAATTTATTAAATAATTTTTTAACATTTTCATTATTTTTTATAGAATTAACAATAATTTCTTTTTCACTAAATTTACCTAATATTATAGATAAATATATGTTCATACAATCTTCTTTAGCTATATTATATTTTTTACTACTTTTTATACAATCTTTTAATTGTTGTAATAATTGTTTATCTAATTTTTTTAAATTATTGTCTAATTCTTTAAATTTCTTAGTTGAGTCTAATTGTTTATTATTCATAATTAATTTTCCTCCTATAAATTATTACTCATATAATCATCCCAAATATCATCAAAAATATTTTCTATTTTAGAGATACTTCTAAATTGATGCCATTCTAATTCAGGTACTTGTTTTACATTTAAATTATCAATGGTAAAGTCTTTTATTTGCTGTCTAGTCCATTTTCTTTGTAATCCATATTTGATACTTTTTACAACATATTCTTGTAAACTTCTATAAATAGATTCTTTTTGTTCCTTTGTATAATTATACATAGTTTATCCCTCCTTTTTAGTTTTTAGGTTCAAAATTTTTACAATGTTTTAATAAAATACTATCATTAAAACTATGTCTATTTTCCTTATTATGTTTAATACATTCATACCAACAACAATCCCCGGCACTTGCTACATCTGTTATTTTATAATGTTTACACTTAAAACAGTTTTTATAATAACCAAGTTTATATAACAATCTATTTATACAAATTTTAACTAAACCACCAACAATAATTAAAATGAGTAATCCGATTATTATTACTGTTACTATATCCTTTACTGTTATTATAATATGCATATTAAATCCTCCTTATTCATATGACAATCAATTTTAACGGGTTTTTATTCAAAAGTAATATAATTTTACTCCTCACAAGAATTTAAAAGATTTTCATAGTATTTAATCATATTTTTCTGTTCCCTAATACAACCTTCTTTACTTATACTTGTCCAACATTCAAAATAGGAATCATCTTTAGATTTATAATATTTAATTGTTTCCTTACAATCTTTAATTTTATTTTTCCAATAAAATTTATCGGCATATAAAGTTTCATATTCGCTTGTATAACCATATTTAACTCTTACACTATGTATAGTTACTTGCATTGTTGTTTTTACTGGAAAACTAAGTAAATTTATACCACATTTTTCTGCTGGTTCACTTAAATATTTATTAGGTCCGTAATCTACATCTAACCACATAATGTTATTATCTTCGTAATCTTTTATAGTATCTATAATTTTTTCATATAATTCTTGTTTAAATTGTTTTTGTTGTTCAGGTGTAATCTTTGAAGTATTTAAAGTCGCTAGCATATTTATTAACATACCTGCTTGTGATTCATCTCCATTATCCATTTTTGGATTTTTTATTACATTTGTCCACCAACTGCTTGCAATTTTACAAATTTCTTCAATATTATTCATTTGTACCTCCTTAAATATATCTAATTCAGTTTAAATTAAATTTTAAAACAATTTTTTATTTAAATCATATAATTACATAGCTCAAGAATTAAAATGTTTTATTTTTGATTTATGTTGCTTGTATCTATATTTTTTATGACTTAAACCATCTTTATAACCCTTATTATAGCCTTTTTGGTATTCATAAACACCAACACCTATAATACATATAAGAGTTATACATATATAAAAGATTAATTTTAACATATTTTATTTACTCCACATCTTCTTCTGATTCATTTTTAAATAAATCATTTTTTAATTTATCTATAAATTCATCTAAAGAGTTTTCTGCTACATTTAATACATTTTCATATTTTTCTAAAATATTTAATTCTTTTGCAAGTTGTTCTGGTAAAAAATCAAAATTAATTTTATCAAAATCTTTTGCTTGAGCTAAAATATCAAATTGATTTTCTATTTTATCTAAATAATCTTTATGCTTAGATACAGTATAATCAGCAATAACATTTTGTTCAAAATATATTTGATTTTTAATTACCAAATTTAATAGATTTAAATAAAATTTATAACTTGTTTTAAATTCTAATTTATAAGATATGTCTTTATCCATAGCTTCTAATTCTCGACCTAATTCAATTTTATATACATTTTTTTCATTTTTATCTAATCCATATAAAATCTCAAAATTAAAATCCAATAAAAACATTTTTCCTAAAGTTAATATATTGGAAATACATTCATCACTTAAATCATCTATATATGGAATACGAGCTGTTAAATTGCGAGCCAAATCATGAGCTTTACTATTATCGTAAAATTCTTCAAAAATATCATCTAAAATATCAGTTGCTTTATCTAAATTTAATTCTTCTCCATCAGCTTCTGCTTCCATACAAGCATCTTTAAAGGCTTGTGCATATTCATTTAATATAGATGAATCTGTTTCTTCTAATTCATTATTTTCTCTCCATTCTTCGATTTTGTTTTCAATTTCTTGAATACCTGGATTACTCTTTAAAAATTTAATAATTAATTTGAATTTTTTAACTTCACTTACCATTTTCTTTATTTTCCTTTCATATAAAAATTTAAATTCAACATTATTATATTATAAAATTTAAAAAATGTAACGGTTTTTTAAAAATTATATTCATTATTTTATATTAATTATAACAAGTAAATAATAAAAAAGATAAGTAATTAACTTACTTATCTTTTAAACTTATACAATTATTTGATTAATTTAATATTACAAATTTATTATTGATCCATCCTAAATATGATTTATCTCCAAAAGGTGTTCCATCTCTATAAGTGGAATGAGTATCTATAAATATAAAATTATTATTTAAATCTATATGAGTTACAGGTGTATGTCCTATAATCTGATAAGGTATTATAGGTTCTTCATTTTCATTAAAATATAAATGCTCTTTTCTATCAGCCCATAAAAATGAACTACAATTATTACTACCACCTCTCATATAAGAACAAAGTGAGGCTAAAAATAAATTATTTAGCTTATTTTTATTTATCTTTTGTAAATGTTCTTCATAATTAATATCATCATAATCATTTTGATTAAATACATTTTCTAAATATTCATTAGTAAATCCTGCATGAGAACAATAATATTTTTTATCTCCACATTGAACTACTGTATAAAAGTCAAATAAATCAATATTTTTTAATAATATATTTTCTATTTCTTTTTCTTGACCATATTGATGTCCTGAACAAGGAAATCCTAAATAACTTAATTCATGATTACCTAATAATAAAGTATATTTATTATTACTATTTTTTAATTCTATTATTTTATTTAATGTTTCAATTGAATCATATCCACTACTTAACCAATCATCAACATAATCTCCAAATAATACTATCTTATTAAATTTATATTTTTTATCTAATCTTTTTATATCATCTAATATATAATCATGAGTATGTATATCTCCAACAAATAAAATTTTCATAATTTACCTGCCTCTATTATTTATTTATTTTCTTTGATCCATGTATTAACTTTTTCTAAAAATTCTTTTTGTATATTTTTAGGTATTTCAGGTAGATCATATTCTATTTCTTTTTCATCATCAATACAAGTAATATCCATATCTTTAAATGATTTAAAAGGTCCATCCTCTAAATTTTCTACAAATCCAGACCATCCAGTTATCCATAATTCATCTTCATCTAAATTATATTCATCAAAATCATAATCATAATCATCTTCATTTTCAGGAGTAGCACTACCTGATAAATAAGGGCATTCTCCATCATTATCTTCACTATCAATTACTTCTATTTCATAATTTAAATTAATTTCTTCATCCATGTCCTCATCATAATCATCTTCTGTTAATTTTCCTTGTAAAGCTTTTATTGTTGCTTCTAATAATTCTTCTTTTTTATCCATTTTATCTCTTCCTTTCTATTTTTTACAATAATTATTAATCTATATCTGCATTTATAACAGGTTCTTCAGATCCACAATATAAAATTTTATAATTATTATTAGCATCTATTAAAAACATAGACCAATAAGAATCATTATCTACATAAGAATCTTCTATTGTATTTATAACATATTCCCAACATTCATCTCCTGATAATTCATCCCAATCTTCATCATCTATAAATTCTTCAATCATATATTGTTTACTTTTAATAGCTTTTTCTAAATCTTTTATGGTATTATAGCCAGTACTATAACAATCAATTTCTTCATCATTAAACCAACCAAATAAAATTCCTTTTTCATTTGTTATATCTACAGGATCCATTCTATCAATATATTCATAATCAGGATATAATAAAATTGCATTATCTCTTTTATCTTTTTTCCTTTTATTATTTTTATTATTTATTTTTTCTACATATGCATTTATAGCTTCTATAAATTTTTGCTGTACTTCATCAGGTATTTCAGGCAATGTAAATGCCTTATTATGAGTTATATCACTACATCTAATTTTCATATCTCTAAAGGTTTTAAAAGGTGCATCTTGTATATTATCAACATCTGCAACCCAAGTAAAATACTTGTTATTTCCATCTTGATCTTTAGTTATCCATTTTCCTATTAAATCAGGTTGATCGGTCATATAATCATGACCTATATAAATACTATTACCTGTTTCATCATCTATATAGCCATTTGCTTTATTATTATATTTGTATGTTTCATTCAATAAATTAATTAAAGATTCTGTCAGTTTCTCTTTTTCAGTCATTATTATTCCTCCTTTAGTTATTATTTTATTAATATTTTACTTATTTTCCCATACATATACTTTAGTTCCTGCATTATATATAGGATATACTAAACCCTGTTCTTGTAATTGTTTAATCTCTTTATGATGCATTGGATCTCTATTTTTAACTTTACCATTATTAACAAAATAATTTTTAAAACTAAATTGAGTTTTTATATATTTCATATCAGCTAAATTTTTAAGAGAGTTACCATTAAAATAATTATAATCTATATAATATACACATGATTCTGGTTTATATGTTTTTATAAAATATTTCCAAATTTTAGATGCTCCCCCAACTACATTATATCCTAACTTCGTAGCACCTCTTATAACTTCATATTCATATTTACCTTTACCAAAAAAGGCATCTCCAAATAAATATGACATGTATACTTCTTTTGTAATTTTATCAATTAAGCATATTGCAAATTTTCCTCCTCTAAATCCTTGAATATTATTTTTATTAAAAAATTCTTTCATTTCTTTGGATTCTTTTACGATAATATTTAATTTACGAGCATATATAGTTTTATTAATTCCTAAAGCACTTTTAATTATATTTTCAAGTATGGGCCTTTGTCTTTCATCATCCCATTCATATTCAAATATATGAATTAATCTTATTCCTCTTTCTTCACATAATTTTGATTTATTATAATGAGCTTTTTTATCTATATTATTTGTAGTATGATAATAATTACCATTAAATTCTATAGCTAATTGTTTTTCAGGAATATAAATATCTAATTCATATGGAGTTATTATCTTTTTTGTATTTATTATAATTTGACCTTTATAAATAGTTTTAATATATTCTTGAAGTTCAATTTGTGGTTGAGACAAATTACGATGTATTTTAATTTCAGAATCATTATATAAATTATATTCATTTATTAAAGTACTGCAATAAGATCTACTGATATTTAATTTTTTTGCGATAGTATATATACATCTATCTTCTAAAGGTATATTTAATATAAATTGTTTAAATAATTCTTTATCTCTTATTATTTTTAAGTGTTCTGGTGTAATATGATCCCAATTATGGGCAGGATTATTTATATTATTATTTTTTCTATAAGTAATTCCTATTTGTAAAGAATTATTATAATTTTCATTTCCATATCTTTTTAATTTTGTTTCTTTTGCTTTAATAGCATTCTTTTTATTTCGTTCACTTCTAGCTTTTTTATCCAAATATTTCCAATAACTATTTAATCTTTCAGTTCTTTTCTTTTTTTCTTCTTCAGATAATTTTATTTCTTTTGCTTTTAAAGTTTTACTAATTTTATCTCGTCTTTCTTGTTCTTTTTGAATTGATTTACCTTCATGAGATTTTTTTGCATAATATTTTCCAGAACAAGATAAGCAACAAAAATATTTTTTATTTGGATCTTTATTATAATTTCTTATTTGATTTATTGTCATCTCAAATTCTTTTTGACACCAATCACATTTATATTTCATAATTTACCTCCAATATAATTATATTATATCTCATTTATTGCAAAATATCAATACCCAACCTTGTTGAAATATTAAACAAATTAAAAAGAGATGCATTTCTACATCTCTAAAAATATAATTAATAGGAAGTGAAAAGATTTCATTGAATTAAACAGTAACTCTTCCTCTGATATATAGGTTAGCATTAACCATTTTCTTACCATAGATTGATACCCAACCTTGTTGAGTTGTATAATCAGCTAATGTTACTGGTGTTGTGTATGTGATTGGCATATAATCACCAACTACATATCCTGCTTGCCAGAATTCATTTCCGATTGCTCCTAGGAAGAAGTCGTTTGTTCCTATAGCTGGTGTTTGATATACTTTAAGTGTTCCTAAAGTTCCAGCTAAGAAAGATCCACCGTTTTTTGGTGCTTCGTTTGCTTGGAAGTTTTTAGTTTTAGCAAGATATGCTACAACGTTTGCTCCAGCTACTACGAAGTTAGGTGTTAAGTTACCACCTGTTCTATTATAAATTTCAGCTGCTGCTAAATTGATAGCGATTGGTAATCCTTCAATATGTTCAGCATCTGATACACCTGGTCTTGGTGTTGCTGACCATACGATAGCATTTCCACCAGCTGCTTGAGTGAAGATATCTGACATTACATATCTTTCTCTCTCTTTGTTCATTTCATTAGCAACTTGTTTTTCAAATTCTAATGGCATATTTACACCATATTCTTTATTGATTCTGTATGCTGCTGTTAATGCATATACAGCTCTGATTTTATGCTCTTCAGCTTCAATAAGAACTGGGTTAATTCCTAATGTAACATCTCCAACTTGTTGTTGATTATGTCCATCTAATTCTGGATATAAATAGTTTGGAACTACTGAATTATTATATGTATAAGAGATTGTTGTTGCTTCATCAGATACAGCAGCATTTAATGTAACTTCACCAGTTGCATAATTTACTGTACCACCATCTGATAATGTTCCATCTCCTTCATCTGTAATAGTTGTTCCATCAGCTTTTACAACTACAACACTTCCTGCGTCAATTGGTGTGAAAGCTGCTAAATATGTTTTTGATCCATTAGCAAATGGTGCTTTATTTACAACTTTGCTATCATAGAATTTATCTGTTTTACCAGCTCCTGTTGAATCTAATACTAGATCACCTTGAGCTGTTTCACCTTTGTTTGTTCCATATCTTAATTCTAATAATGGAATTAATTGAGCTGCTGTACTCATTGGTTGTACAGAAACTATTTCTGGTAATATTGTATTTTGAATTGCAAGAGATGTAATGTTGAAAGCATCTCTTTTGAAGTTTCCAACGTTTGTAGGTTGTGTATAACCTTCAAATAAATTTCCTTTTTGGATATTTTCAAATAATTGACCTGCATAGTATTTTTCAAATGTGCTCATTGGTCTAGCTCCAACTTCTTTTCTAGCTGCTTCTAGTAAACCAATTCTTTTTGCATATTTAGCTATAACAGGACTTGATTCAACTTGTCTTCTTAAAGACTCTTTTGTCATTCCTGGCATTATAAATTCCTCCTCTAAATTTCAATATTTTAATTTTCAATTTTTTAATATAAATTTTTGAGATTAATTTTAGGTATATCTCCTTACCTTGTTAAACATATCTTATTTAACTAAAATATATAATTTAATACATCAAATATTTTTTAGATGTTAATTATTTATTTGTTAAAGCATTATATAAATCAATATCTTCTTGAGATAAATCATTACGTTTAAAGTTTTCAGCTACTACTTTAATATTTCCTATTGGATCAAAAGCTAATTTAGAAAATCTATCTTCTATATTTTCTGTCTTTTTAGCTTGTTGTTCTAATAATGTAATTTTTTGTTGTAACTCTTTAATTTTATTTTCTTGTAATGATTTTTCTTGTTCTATTTTTTTACTTTCAATTAACTTATTTTTATTTAAATTATTTAATTGTTCTGTTAATTGTTTGTTCTCTAATATTATTTTACTGTAGTCCTCTAAATTTTTTGATAATTCTGCATTAGATTTCGCCAATGATTCGTTTTTTGATAATTCTGCATTTAATCTACTTTGTAAATCTTCTACTTTTTTATTAATAATATTAGATTTTTGTTTTTCTAAAATTTTAGTTTTTGTTTGTAATCTTTGAATTTTTTTATTGCTTTCTTCTAATAAAGCTTTTTGTGATTGATTTTCATTTTGTAAATTTTCAACTATTGCATTTAATTCATTTTTTGAAGAAATACTTTCTTTTAATTTAGTTTTTAAATCTTCTTTAGAATTTTTATAATAATCTAATTCTTCAATTAATTTTTTATTTTCTTCTCCTAAATTATTAGATGCAGTAATACTTTCTTTTAATTCATTTTTATTTTCAATATATTTTTCTTTTAATAAGTTAAAAGCTAATTGTTTATTAGATTCTAATAATTTATTTTCTTTATTAGAGCTTAAAGATAATTTTTTAGTTTCAATTAAATTTAACAAATTAGATTTATTAATATTATTTGTATTATCAACAGCTTCTTTAATTTGATTTAATTGATTTTTAGTATCACTTTCATTTATAGCTCTTTCAAAACTTTCGTTTAATTTATTGATTTGTTTGCTTTCGGCTAAACTAACTCTAGCTTTTTTATTTGCAGGAGTTACTACAACATCAAATGTTATAAAATCATATGTTTCAGGATCTATAATATTTTGACCATTCTCATATATTTCTTCTCCTATACCACGAGAACTAATTCCTAATTTAGCTCCACTATCAGCTAAAGCTTTAACTATTTTTCCTGTTGGTGTATCTAATATTTCTGCTTCACCATAAATAACACCTTCTTCAGGTCTTTTTTCTAATTTTGTTATAGTTATAGCAGCATTTTGTGCTTTTGTTTCACATCTATCACCATCTGGATGATCTAATTCTCCAAACAATGTTTTTGTTTCTAATGCTTCCATAACATCTTCATTATTAAAAACTCTATTATCCCAAAGTTCTTCACTGTATAATCTATCAGCATTTCTAGTACCATGTTTAAAATCAGCAAATATACCTTTTAATTTACCTAATATACCTTTGCTTTTTCCTTCTTCATATACAGTATTAGAATCTTGAGCTTCTATAATCATTGCTTTTCCCATATTGATACCTCATCCTTCTTTCAATATATTAATATTTTACAAATAAATTATTTTTTATCATTCATTAATATTTTACATGAGACAGTTTTTAAAATATGTAAAAAGCATAAAAATAGTAGGTAATTAACTTACCTACTATTTTATTTATTGTTGAATTTCTTCTATATTACCTTTAGCTCTATAATTTTTTCCATTCCAAATTAATTGATCTACTTTATAAACTTTACCATATTTTCTTAAATCTTTAGGAAATTGAACCCATGCTTCTCCATGTATTCCATCATCACCACGAGCTCTTAATTCATTTCTATCATAAACTATTTCAACTTTAGCTTCTTTCATTCCATCTATTCTTGATTGAATTTCTTTATAAATATTATAAACTCTTTTAGGAGCATCTTCTAAATCAATTTTTGCTTGAGACATTAATTCATTTAATTTATTATTTTTATTTATTTGAATTCTAGGATAATATCTTACATTTATAGTTTCAAATTTAAAATCCTTATATACAACCTTTAATTTATTTTTATCATATTTGAAAAAACTATACATAGGACCTAAAGTAAATATTATATCAGATAATTCATTTAAATTAATATCTACATTATATTTACTAGAATCTATTTGTTTATAAATATTTTCTTTTGTAGAATCTGAAACTACAATTTCAGTTCCTTTAGGTACAGTTATAGATTCATTAGAAGCTCTATATTTATCGCTACCTTTACCTGCTGTATATAAATATCTAGTCATATTATAATCTTCAGCTAATTTAATAGAAGAATCATTAATATAAACATTAGCATCTCCCCAAATACTAACAAAAATATTTTCATTTTTCTTATCTATTTTTTTATCTAAAGAAGTTCTTGCATCATAATCATTATTTTCATTTATTACATTTTCTTCAACCCATTGACTAGAATAACGATAAGTTGATATAGATTCACCGTTATCTTTTTTCATTTTTATCCAATCTTCAATATTTGAAACATTATTTATATATTTAATATATTTTTGTAAATAATCCTCTAAATATATACCTTCTTCAATATCACTAAGTAAGTTACTTCCTGGACCTTCATTTTTAGAAAACAAAGCAGTATAATCGTTTAAACTGATTTCATGATTATTATATAATATAGTAACATAAAAATTATAAGTACCACCTGCAATAGATCCTGTATCTTTTTCTTGTACTTGAGCTAATACTTTATATTGATTTCCTTTTTTATCTTGAATAGTTCCTTGATAATCATTACCTGATAATTTATAATCAAAAGGAATATGTTCATAATCACCTTCTAATGGTTCATAATGAATATTTTTATCTTTATTTTTAAATTTTTTTAAATTAGATGGATTACCTTCTTTTAATAATTTACCTTGTAAAGCTAATATTGTAGCTTCTAATAAAGCATCACTTTTCATATCATCTCATTCCCCTTTAGATTTATATTTCAATAATATTTTACAATTAAAAAAGGATAATACTTGAAATATTATCCTTTTAAATAATTAGATTAAATCATTTTCTTTAGCTAATTGATATATTTGTTTACATACCAATTCAGATCTTATTTCAGTTAAATTATATTCAGATGCAATTTCAGCTTTTTCTTTTTCTATAAAATCTTTTTCATCTTTATAATCTTTTATATGTTGAATGTACCAATCTTGATTATCATAGAACTCGGCTTTAGCTATTTTATTTATATTAGGTCTTCCTTTTCTTCTCTCGTTTTCATATTGATCTTCTGTTAATGAAGTTAGATCTTTGAATCTTTTACATTGTTCTTCTAATTCAGCTTGCATCATCTTTTTATATAAAGCATATTTTTCTTTTTTTCTAATTTCAATAATTTCATCTACTGTATAAGACTTACCTTTATACCATCTTATATCATTTGATGGATTCATTATATCATCATACTGTACATAATAAACATCTGTTGGATCTTTAATAGAAGCTTGTTTTGCCAATTCTTCAGCTTCCTCATCTGACATTTCTCTCCAATCATTATGTAAAACATAACCATTATCAAATTCTCCATATCTAGCTATACGTTTTTGTGCTGTACCTTCTGTTTTCTTTTGTTTATTTGTTTTTAATTCTTTCATTTTCTTTTCATAATTATTTATATCTTCTATTGTTATCCATTCAGGTTTTTCTTTTAAACTATTCCATATTTTTTTCATTTCATTTATTTGGGCATCTACACTACCTGCCCATAAATGTTTTTCATTTCTATTTCCATTTCCTAAAAAGTATTCACAATCTTGTTTCAATCTGTCTAATAACATATAATTATATTCTAAGTTTGTATTATTTTCTTCTTTCTTTGTGTAACTTTCAAATTCTTGAATATAATGATTTCTATATGATTGTATAGCACTTTGTAAATTACTTTCATCATCATCTAATAATTGTAAATCTTTTAATCTTTGTTTAAATTCTTTTTGTTGTTCTGGTGTCATTTTATCCATATCTACTGCACTATTTCTTAATTTTCTTAATCTACCATTTAATTTAGCTCTCTCAGAATATAGTTCTTCTTGTTCTTGTTCTGTACCTATTGATAAGCTTACAGAATCTCTTCTTCTTATATAAGCTAATTGTTTATTTATTTCTCTTAATCTATCTTTTATTTCTGGTATTGTATTATATTTATCTATATTAGATTCATTTAAATTAGTATTTAATGTAAACTTAACAGTATCTTCTTGTAATTTTGATTCTGTTTTTTGTGGCTTATAGAATAATATACTGTTATAAGCTGTGCCGTATACATCTAATTCTGGAAATCTTTCAATAACAGCTTTTTTAATATCGTCCATTGTGTAATTTGATTTTCCATTTTTATATACTTCATATACAGTAACACCATTACCCATTTTTGTAGGTTGGTTTCCAGACCAAGCTGTTTCCCCATAAGTTTTTGTATCCTGTTCTGTAGTTAAATCGTATATAAATTTTGATAAATTTTCTGCAACTCTATCTCTACTTTCTAATTGTAATTTGTTTTCCTGTTTTTTATCTAATAATGCTTCTTCTAACCCTTCAAATGGATCGTAATCATATAATGCTTCTTTATTATTAACATTATATACAACAGCTCTAAATCCTTCTTTCATTTTATTACGTGCCACTTGTATTGCTTCATCTTCTGTTTCAGCTTCTATTGTATCTACATCTGTATCATCTTCATTAAATAATTTAACATAATATGATTCCTTTAATTGTTTATTATCCATATCTTTTAAAGCCGCTTGCATAACATATTTAGAACCTTTTTGAATAAATTTATCTTGTTTTAAATCATATAATCCCCATGTTCCTTTGAATTCATCTTCATTTGGATATTTTCTTATTTGATAGTTATCAGTAGAATTTTTACTTTCAACTTTTTTATAACCATTCATATCTAAAACATGTTTCATGCTTCTTGTTACTAAAACATCTCCTTCAACTCCTGTTTTAGTATTTGTTACTTTAAATTGATATTCACCATCTTTGGTAGGTTCAAGTATTGTTATTTTAGCTCCGTAATCATTTATATATTCATCACCTACATTTATATCATTTGATTCAGTCAATTGTTTATTTTCTGTCTTTTTTTCTAAATCAGAAGCTTTATATTCATCTCCTTGTAATAGATAATTTTTTGATGTTAAAAATAATTCTTTTGCACAATCTTCCCAAAGATCTTTATCTTCACAATTACCATAATCTTGTGTACATTTCATATCAATAACACCTTTATATTGTGTTTTAAAATCTTCAAAAGATTGTTTATCATCTTTTTCAATTTTTGAATATTTATCTATATTATCAACATCTACAGCAGATATAAGAGTTTCATTATTGTCATCTAATTTAGATAAATAACCTTCATTAAGATTATAATATTTTTTCATTATTTATAAACCTCCTATATTTAATCATTAATATTATTTAAATAATCATCTAAACTTATTATAGGTTCAGATCCTTCAATAAATGATAATAAAGCAAATACATCTCTTAAAGCTAATGTAACATCATCTAAAGAACCATATGTTTTATCTATCCAATCTATTTGTTCTTGATTTAAATTATGTTCTAAATCTAAATTTTTTAAATCATCTAAACTCAAAGGTTTTTTAGTAAAATCTGAACTTGGAAATTTAGTTCTATCTTCAGATTCATTTACTAAAGTATCAACTTTATCAATCAATTCATCTTTTAAATCTTGAAGCTGATCTACTTTTTCAATACCTTGTTCTAAATTCTGTTTAGTTTGTTCTAAATCATTATTATCAGGTACATTATTTATATCTTCAACTTCTTTAACAATTTTATATCCTTCTTCTATTAATTGTTTGTATTCTTTTTGTAAATTTGATTTTGAAAAAGGTTTATTTGTAATACGTTGTTTATTTTCATAATATTCTACGATACCATCATCATTTAAAGAAATTGTTTTTATATCATTCTCTTTTTTAAAAGTAACTTTTCCCTCATTAACTAATATTTTATCTATTTCAATTTTTTCAGGATTTATTTCTTCATAATTATTAAATTCAGCTTCAGGTGCATCAATTTCTATTGGTTCTTCTATTTTTTCTGGATATATTGTTAAAGTATATTCCCATGCATTATTATTTTCATCATATACAATATTTCCTAAGAAATAACTATCAGTACCATCATAAGTATATAATTCACCTTTACCATCATCTAATTTTTGTGTTTGCATAACTAAATTATTAGCATCACAATATTGTTGTATTATATTAGTATTATCTTCAACTGATTCTGTAATTTTATTTTCATTTAGAAAATTTACAAAATTTTCTATTTTAGTTTTATCTTCACTTTTTAATATTTCTGTTTTTATTTCTCCATTTATTTTTAAAGTTACATACATTGGTTCTGTATCATAACTAGGATCTTCATTTCCACTAACTCCTGAAACAATAACTCCATCTATATTACTATCTATATTTTTCATATATTCTTTTATATCAGCAATTATTTCTTCTATTGCAACATTTTTATCTTTTATAGTAGTAATACCAAAAGTTATTTCAACATATTCATCAATAGCATCAAGCTTAGGATAAACTTTATCTAATCCTTCTTCTTCTTCAAAACTATCCTTTAAATATGCTTCATCTTTTAATAAATCTTCAACTTCTTTTTCAAATTCTTCAATTGCATCAGTTTCTTGATCCCAAGAAAGATCTCCTTTCTCATCATGCCAAATACTATCAGCTTTAGTTGCATTTAATTTATAAGGAGCTAATCCTTTAATTATATAAGTATAATCAACTTTATCTTTATATTCATCAAAAAGGCTATTATCTTCTTCTATTTTATTTCTTTTATTCATAGCCTGTGCTAGAGCTTTATGTGTTAATTCTCTTTTCAATTTAAATTACCTCCTTTAATTAGATTTTATTGTATATATGAATTTATTATTTTGTGTTTCAAAAGTTACTTCATTATTTAAATCTTCAAAATATTTTCTGATTTCATCTCCATATGTCATTGCATTCATTAAGTTATTACTATCTCCACTTATAACAATAGTTATTGTATTTTTATCAGATTCAATTGTTACAGTACAGCCTGTTTTTTGTTGAATCGTTTTTTGAATTTGAGATAAATTTGCAAAAATATCAGATGAGGATAATGCTTCTTCTTTTTTAGTATATGATATAGTACTTATAGTTTTCCAGTCAGTTTCATTTTTTAAAGTTTTAACATAACTATCAGCTTTTTGTTTATCTGTAAATATTTTAGCTTCATTTATATTAGTAGTTGTTATATAACCTAATTTATTTGGATCAACTAAATATTCAGTATTTTCAATGATATCTTTTATATAACAATCATAATCATTATAACCATTTGCTATATCAGTATTTGAATTTTTTGATAATCCAATAACATAAGAACCTTCATCAACTTCTTTCAAATAACTTTCTACTATATATTCAGTACATATATCATTAATATCATCTATTTTATTAGATAGAACATCTTTACCTTTATTAATTTTTTGACAAGCATAACATACATCTTTATTAATATTTTTTATATTACAAATTTTATCAATTATTTTATTTAAATCTTCTTGAGATTTTGTATTTAAAAGCGATTTAATTATAGATTTTAATTCTTTTTTACTTTGATCCATATAAATTTATTATCCTCCTTTAACTGATTCCTATTATATTATAAAATTTAAAAAATGTAACGGGTTTTTATAAACTTTTTATATCTTTTAAAAACTCTTGCATAGCACTTTCTAATTTAGTAACAACTTTTCTTTTAGATTCTTCTAAACTTAAACTTTTACCTTTTAAATCAAAATAATGATCCTTTAATTTTTGAAGCATATCTTGATTTCTTAAAGCTTTAAAAATTAAATTACCTAAACTCATTTCTCCTTCTTCAGCTAATCCAATTTTTCTATTCATGTATAACTCATTAATATATTTTTGAACAGCTTCCATATCATTACTATTTAACATTTCATTACATTTAGCTAATGTTGCATCTAATTCTTCAGAAATATCTGGAATATCATATTCAACTGGTTTAGGTTTTTGAATCCATGTATTTTTTAAAATACTATATCTACCATTAGTAGCATTACCTGCATTAACATCTTCTATATATAATTCTACAGGAATACCATAAATATCTATATCAAAATTTCTATTGAATGATGATTTTTTAGAATCATATAATTGCTGTAAAATAGTTTCATCTATATAACTTAACTCATTATTTACAACAAAATGTAAATCAATATCACTTTGACTATTATAATTATAAGATGCATTAGATCCTACAATGTCAATATCAACTAAATTAATTGGTAATTCAATAAAATTAAGAAACTCTTTAGAAATATCATTTAATTTTTCAGCTACTTCAGGTTTTAATTTATTATTAAACCATAATTTTGGATTTAAAATAGGATGTAATTCATAAGCTTCTTTCTTTATAGATTTTTTCATTATTATTTATCTCCTTTATTTGTTTTCTTTGTAGATTTCTTTGTAGATTTTGAGTCTTCTTCTGTTGTGTTTTCTATCAATTGAGCTTCAGTAGATGTAGTAGTATTATCTTGAACATTACTTGTATCTTGTACTAAATTAATTTTAAATTCTGATTCTTTAGGTATATATGAATAATAACCAGTATCATCTTCATCATAATCAAAAACTCTAACAAATTTTAAATTTTCTAAAATTCTTAATCTTGTTATTAATCTTTCAGTAAAAAAATCTTCTCTCCAAATATGATCTTCTTTAGGTTTTAATTTTATATTATCAATAGTTAATACTCTATCAGAAATATTGATTACTTTTTTAATTTTCATTACGTTCACCTCTAATATTATTTTACAAGAAAATGAAGAAGAATCTTAACAATAGTTAATCTTCTTCATTTATATATTTATTTAATTTAAATTAGGATTATTTTCTTCCTCTATTAAATCTTTATATGATACATTAAATTTACTTAAATCATCATAATAAAAATTAATATTAGGATCAATTTTAACAACATTTTGATAATTAGCTCTCCATAAGTAAGCATCATCTGTATAAAAAGATAAATCTTGTCTAAAATATACTCCTCTATTAATATGATTAGCTATATCAGAATTATTTTCAATTCCTGAATTGAAATATATATTAAATTTATGAGCTATATTTAAACCATGACCTACATAAACTAGTAATGAAGGTCTTAAATGATAATAAAATAAAAATTCTCTAACTAAAGCATCATTAGTAACTTGATCTTTAGACCATACACTTAATTGATAATTAATTGTTATAGGTATAACCTGAGCTCTAACTTCTATAATTTGATTATTTTCATTTACTCTTTTAAATACTTTTTCACCTATGAAAGTTTGATATCCTTGTCTATCTAAATTTAATTGCCAATCAGTTCTTTGCAAACTTATAAAAGGTAATACTACCTTATCATCGTCTAATTGACCTAAGATATTAAACATTCTATCAGCTGGTCCAATTTGAACATTTGGATTTATTTCATTATTTTTAGTATTTTTAAATCTAGCTCTAAAGTCTTCTACAATAGCTCTATCATAAGCATAAACAGATACATCTTGCTCATGAATTTTTTTATCAACTAGACTCTTTTTATTAATATCTTCACTCATTTATATCTCCTTCTATTCAGCTATTATTTTTACTTTAGTCATACTTCCTAAAGTTCTCATAGCAAATATTTGCCATAAATTATTTAATTTTTTATGATTAAAATGTTTAGAAGCAGCTATGAACATTCCTGTTCCTTTTAAATTTATATCCCCAGAATTAAGAAATCTTATCAATTTTCCAATAGATGTATATGTATTAGGAATTCTTATATTATTATCTATTTCAATGATCCAGGTATTATCTTTACGTTGTTTATATGTAAACGAATCATATATAGCTTCCATAATACTTTGAGTATCTATATATTTAGTATTGATCCAATCAATCCATTTAACTTGATATAAATAATTTATTCTCAATTGAATTTTTTTTCTATTTATAGAAGTATTTATATATTGAAATATTTGATCAGATATCCATTCTACAAATTCTGGGATAATATTTAATTCATCATCTCTAACATTCGTAAATTGAAATTGCAATATTAACATAAGCTTAACCACTATAAGGACTATTTTCTTCATTTATGAATTTATATTGATTCTCCCAATTAATATATTCTTGCGGAGTAGTATCAATATCATGATCATTTGTAATATATTTAGCTGATTGATCTTTAGATGTTCTATCTGATTCAGCTTGATTAATTTTTTCTGTATTAACCAATGTATATTGATTTTTTTGAGGTAATTGATCAAATACAGGAACTAAAGCACAAGCATATGAATCCGGATATTCCAAATCATTACTTATTTTAGATATACTAAATACTCTAGGTCTTGGAGTTCCTTTTGTAGCTTCAACCATAACACGACACCCAACTTGTAGTTTAGGTGTATCATAAGCAAAATGACATAATATTGGCTGTTGTTCATTTAACTCAGATACCCAACCATATCTTTTTAATGTATCTATTGAAGGATTTTCATCAAATATTACATCAATTCTAGTTGGCATAGAAAAAGTACTATTATCCTCTGAATGTATAGTTAATTCTTTTTTTACAATATATTGATATCCAACAGATATTCCTATTAATTTACACATCTCTTTAAAATATCTTCTATATATTAGAGCATCTTGTCTATTTAATAGTCCCATAGTAACTCCTTTCTATTTATTCTATATCTAATAATATTTTTACTTTATCATAATTGTCATATAATCCAATAATTTTACCTATACTTCTTATATTAAAAATAGTTTCATCTTGATCATATCGGATTGCTACACCTTTTCCAGGTATATCAGAACAAGTTACTTTGTCTCCAATACAAGCTATCCCTATAATATTTGCATCAACACATCCACTATTAGATATAGTAATTTCATTATTATTGACATTTGTACAAACCCCAATAATTCTATCTTTTTTATAATTACAACTTTTATATACTTTATTATTAATAGCATTTTGAGAAATAATATCTCCTACTTCTATTGTTTCATCAAATAATTTTTCATATACATTATCCATAATAATCTCCTAATCTATTTGAAATAAATGTAAAACATTATCTTTATAACATGCCATTAAATTTTCCATTGTATATATTGGTGTATTATCTCTATTATCATAACTTACAAATTTAAATCCAATATCTGTTAACATTTCTTCTGTAACCTTATCTATTAAATATTCATTTTTAAACAAATTATCTAAAACAGCTATACTTGATGCTTTTGTAGCTATTTGCTGTGCTATACTTTCTAAATTATACATAATCATAATAACTCCTCCTTATATTATTATTTTACATAAAAATATGTGTATAAAAAATTATACACATATCTAAATTATTTACTTTTTTTTATTTGTTTTCTTTGTTGTTGTTTTCTTTTTGTTAGTATCTTCTTCATCTTCATTATTTTCTGATTTTACTTCATCTTGATATCCTGCAGCATCTTTTACTTTCTTCACAGCTATATTTGATAATAAATCTAGGATTGGAACACCCATATATCCACCTAAACTAGTCAACCCAGCAGTTAAATATTGACTAACTCCAAAATTTTTACATAATAAATATATTACAACTCCTACAAACATTGATATTGCACAACCTACAATATAATAAAATAATGACATTTTTCTAGGATCATTCTTTTTATTTTCCATTTCAGCTAATCTCCTTACTAATCCCCCAAAAGAAGCTAACAAGGCATTTATGATAAATTCCAAAAAATTGAATTTTTCCATTTAATTATATCCTTTCTTTAGTTTCCATTTTTTGCTTTAATCCTAGACCATACACTATCATATACAGCAAGCATTGTTATAATTGCTATAAAGAAAATTCCTATTGTAAATTGAATCATAGTTGTTTGTTCAAATGTTGTATATTTATCAACACACACAATTAAGTAATATTGTGGATCTGTATAAGGAATTTGTTTCCAATATATATTTAAATCACCAATTGGAGTAGTTACAACATATTCACCTACCATGTTATCTTCTATACTATGCCTTAAAGATTGCATCTGCTCTGTATTTGTATCCACCCCGCCTAGCCAATCAAAATCTTTTTTATCTTCTTGACTTGATAATAAAATATTTTCAAAGTCTAAATTTAATAATCTTAAATAAATTCCTTGATCATCATCTAAAGAAGATAATGCTTCGTCTAAAATTTTATCAAATATTACTTGATCTGGTACATGCTCTCTTTTTAAAGATTCAATAGAATCAGCTATAATATCAACTGTGTGCTTTGCATCATTATATCTACTCATGTAATAAGATTCATTAAAATAATTAAATATATAAAGAAAATACGCTATTAAAACAACACATAATAACAAAGGTAATAATATTGAAAATTTTTTAATATTATGTTTTGTTTTCATATTGAATTTACTCACTCCTTTCAAAAATTTACATAAAAAAGGCTATTGTATATTATTTATGTACAATAGCCTATATTTTAAGCTACTTCATTAGGAATTCCGATTCTAGATAATTTATTATTTGTTACATCATTTTCAAAAGCTTCTAATAAAGTAGAACCTGTATTATCTGATGTATAATCATCTAATACTCTAGCTAATAAAGTTATATTATTTTCATTAATTACAAAAACAAGTTGATTTTGTTTATAATCTGTATTTTTTGCAAATGGTATAATTTTTTGTAATTCTATTATTGATTTTAGTTCATCAATTGCAGCTTTAATATTTGTTGCTTCTAATTGTGAAGTTGTATTATCATATTTAATATTATTTGCATTAGCTGAAATATCAATATTAATTGAGTCATCAGATTCAAAATTAATATCTAAAGAATTATCATTTGATGTAATATTTAATATTTGAATTGCTTGACTATTATCTGCTGGTGATATAGAAGTTTGTGTTATTTTAAATCCATTACCTGTTTCACTATTATCTATTAGAATTGATTCAACTAATTTATTACCTTCCCCTAAAAATGTTTTATCTAATTTATTATTAGATATTTGAGTTATATTATTATCAATTACTTTACTTGAAATAGTTAATTTATCATCAACTAAATTTATATTGATATTTCCTTCTTTTAAAATATGTACAAATGAATTACTTTTTGATTTATTTTCAATTGTAACTTTATTAAATTGCATTGTAATATCTTCTTCTGTATTAGCTATATTAAAATCAGTTAAAAGAGTTTGAGCAATATTACTATCTAATTTCGTATTATCTCTTAATATTTTAGGATTTGTTTCATCTGTATTATCTACTAAATTATAATCTGATGTAACTGTATTTACAATATTTTTATTACTTGCTTGAATATTTCCTTGACTATTTATATATAGATATTTTCCAGCATCTGAGGTATCTTGTTTTATATTTAATTTATTATTATTTAAAGTATCTAATTCAGATTTAATAGTTGTATTACTTCCAGCATTTATATTTATATCTTCTCCTGTTAAAGTTATATTCTTATTTCTATCAGGACTTACATTATTAACAGTACTAACACTACTTAAATCTGTCAAGTCATACATTTTAGTTAATCCTAAATTATCAGTTCCATATATTTTATTTGTTTCTTTACTTAAAGTAACTTTATCTTGACTAAATTTAGTCAATTCAACCAAAGCGCTTTGAACATCAGTAGAAGCAAGTGATGTTTGACTAGGATCAAATATTATATCTGATGCTTTTCTAGAAAATAATAAATCCCAATTATCAGCATTAAATGTTTCTTCTGATACTAATTCTTTATTTGCTTTATATAATTTATTATCATATAAACACATTTGATTTAAACCATATCTAAAATATGGAGTAAAATTACCAATAGAACCAGTAGCTTTTAAATTAACAACAGTATTACCTAATTCATCTACACCCCAAAATGATTGAACTGAACTATCATCAGATTTAAATATAGTCTTTTGTAAAGTATTACCACCACTTCTAACATCTTTTAAAGTTTTTGAAACAGTCATTATTTGATTTGTATTTTCATTTGTGATATTTAAAGCTGCAACAGTTTTAGCATTCATATCATCAAATGTACTTATAGCTACTTTACCTTGTAACGCTGTTTTTAAATCTTGATTATCATCTACACTACCTTTTAAATTTGCAAATGTTACTAAATAATCTAATCCCATTGTTTCATATAATAATTCTGACCAAGGAGTAACTCCATCTCCTCTTTTTATTCTATGAGTATCATCTTCAACACCATACTCACCTAGGGCTAATATAGGATCATTTATTGTCCATTGTGTGCTTGTATCATGTCTTAAAATGATTGTATAATATTTATTTTCTTCTTCCACTAAAATAACCTCCTTATTTAATTTAAAAACCTAATAACCAATAGAAATATGCTTTTTGCTTATACATTTTGTAACAATCTTTTAGTGATGCTTTATCAAATTTTAAAAGTATTTTTTGTCTTTTTCTTTCTTCTTTATCTAATTTTTTATTTTTTAAAAGTTCTTTTCTTCTTTGCATACATCCTTTACATGAGCCTACACAATATTCCCATTGTTTTACTTGGTTATCTTCATCTAAATATTTTATTAATTGTTTATGAGTTTCTTCATTTTCTATAAAAGGTTCAAAATCTTTTAATTTTTTAAATTTCAATAAAAACAACTCCTTTTATTCTATATCTAATAAAGCTATAACTTGATCTTTTCTATTTGTAAATTTTATTACTTTACCAATTGATCTACTATCAAAATACTCTTTATCTAAAAAGTCTTTAGATTTTGCCTTACCAGCTTCTCTACTTATACATAAACGATCTCCTAAATCTACATAACCTGTTACATTTACTTTTTGTGTGCCATTATAAGCTACTTGTATAACTTTAGATTTATCAATAGAAGAATCACCTGCATCAATCATTATAGTATCTACTTTTAATGAATTACCTCCATCAAGTATAATATCATTTTCTCTAACTTTAGAATTACCAGCATTTACAGTTTCAATATTTAATATTGTATTATCACTAGAAATACAAACACCTATAATTAAACGAGAATTTATCAATAATTCTTCTTTATTGTTATATACAGCTTTTTTTATTAAAGATGTATCAGGATCTAGCATTATTATATCGCCTACATCAATTTGTTCAGAAGGTATGGCTTTTCTATAAAAATCAATATTAGCCATTTAACAAACCTCCTTTATCCATAAATTTTTTGTTCTATTTCAGTATATCTAGCTGAAGCTTCTGTATTAGTTTCAAATGTTTCTATTTTTTTAGCTCCATTAACATAAACATATATAATTCTTGTATCATCATGTTTATCTATATAGAAATTATCTAACCAAAATAAATTTAACATATCTCCAGAATTCAATTTAATAAACATATTTATTATGCCTCCTAATTATTTATTATTATCATTAATATTTTACTTAAACAAATAAAAAGAATTGATATATTTTTTATATACCAATTCTTTTAAATATAAATATTTAAATTTTAAATTAAACTTCCCAAATAGTTACTTCTATTCCATATGGTTTAAAATGATTTAAGTCACATTCCCACATTAATTCAACATTTAATTTTTATTTTCTAATATAGTAGTATCTCCTGTTTCTGTATAATTATTATATAACTCAACTATTTCATCTACAGATGCTTCTGGATGATTTATTATATATTTTTTAATCATATAACCTTCTTCTACTTCAGCTGGTGAATCTAAATCTATTTCTAATTCATCTAATACTAGATCATATTTAGTTTGAATTGCTTGTTCTTCAGGAGTTAATTCATCAGGAGTTAATTCATATGTTTCATTTAGTTGAGCAGCTTTTACATATCCCCAATCACTTTCATCATTTGGATTTTGTATTTCATACATATCATCAGTAAATTCTACAAATGAATTATCTTCTCCTTCTTCATCAGAAGCATTTTGTCCTTTCCAATAATGAGCTGGAATAGCTTTTACTATTTTATATTCTTTTCCTTTATAAGGTACTATATCACCTTTTTTATATTTTAAGTTTGATTCTTCTTTTAAATCTAATTTAGATTCTAATTTAGTTAACCAATCACTCAATTGTTTTGTTGTTACAGTTAAAGTTGTTGGTACTTCTAAATCTACATAATCAGGATTTATATCTATAACTTTACCTTTTACCCATTCAGATCTATTTTGAGTATATCTAGGTCCTCTTGCATACGGTATTGTTATTTCATCTCCAACTTCTAAATCATTTACATTTTTTACACCTTCAACTTTTTTAGATTCATCTAAAGGTATATCTTCTAAATGAAAAGCACTTTTAATTGTATTTAATTTATTTATATGATCTTCTTCATCTGCTATAATTTCATTTATTTCTTTTTCTAATACTTGATATAAACTAGGTATTAATGTTTCTTTAGCTTGTTTTAAAAATGAATTATAACCATCAATAGCTGATTGTTCATCAACAATTAATACATCAATTGTACTGTTTGTTGTTTCTACAGCTAATTTATCTTCTTCTGTTGGATTTTCAACTTCACTTACAGCTTGTTCTACATCTTCTTGAGTTTGAGTTTGATCTTCTTCAGTACCTTCTAATTCCTCTTCTTCATGTAATTGTTTTGATTCTGTAAATTTAGCTCCTTTATTTAATTGTTCATAAACACTATCAGTTGTAGCTCCTGTAATTAAAGCATCCATTCCTACAACAACCATTTGTTCAATAGCTTCTTCTTTACTTGTTCCTCCAAAATCAAATATAGAACTAAGTAAATCAAAATTATTTTTAACCCAACCAGTTAGGTCTACATTAACAAAATCAATACTATTTAATTTTTCAATTTCTAAAGGTGTAGTTATTCTTAAACTTTTAGCCAATCTTACTAAGAATTCTTGAGCTGGATCGTTATCAGCATCTTCTATATCTACATTATATGCTACAACCATATCGTAGGTATTATCTCCAATATCAATATCTTCAAAATCTTTATATTCTAATAAATCATATAAAGTATCCATTTGATCTGATTCTGTTTTTATTGATTTATTTTCATTTAATTTTTCTTTTATATTTTTTATTAAAGCAAGTACATTATCTTCTTCAATACCTATTTCATCTTCAGGATCTGTATTTGTTACTTGACTTCTTTTATTTATATAATCTTGTGTATTAGATTTTTCAGTATCTATCATATCTATTATTTCATCATATGCATCATCATCTATTTCTCCATCTTCATATAAATTTTCTATTTGTTCTTCTAAATCATCAAATGTATATGCATTTAAAGTAATTCCTTCTTCTTTTTTCTTTTTCATTTTTAAATCCTCCTTTTCATTTATTAAGTTTTTATTTTCTAATAATTTAAAGAAATCCTTATCTTTATTTTTTAACATATTTATTATTTGAGGTGTTGACATATCTTTATCTGGAGTATATTTTAATTCTTTTTCCTCTCCATTTTTAACAATATATTTTAATGTATATTCTTGATCTTTATTATACACGAAATACCATCTCCTTATTTATATTTTAATACCATTCTTCATCGTCTTCATCTTCATCTTCATCTTGCATTGAAAATTCAAAAGGACCATCACATTCATAAATAGAAGCTTTTTTAGGTTTTTCATTATATTTAGATAAAAAATCTTCATTTAAACATAAATCAGCTAGTTCTTTTAAAATTATTTCATAATCAGAAGTATTATGAATATCAAATACATCACTTAAAATATTTTTTGTTTCAGGAACATATTGATATAACCAATTTGCATAATCAGATAAATCATTTGCCCATCCTGTTAATCCACTATTAACATTATCAAATACATCTCCATCATTATACCATTTATAAACTAATTTATTAATAGCTGTAACTATTTGATTAACCATAGTATCACCTTCATCCATATCAGGTAAATACTTATCATTAATTGGATGAAATTTTTTATAATAACTCCAATCTATTGATTCTTTTAAACTTTTGTTTGATTCACTATTTATTAAATTCATTGTAGCTTCTTGTAAATCCATTTTATATCCTCCTTTTTTATAATTCATCAATAAAATTATTTAATATTACTTCAGCTTCTTGATATGTTTCATAATCTAAAGCATCCGTTAAATATTCTATTTCATCAAGATAATCTACATTTTCAATTATTGCATCTAAGAAATCCTCGTTCTCAGTAACCCATATTTCTTTATAAGCTTCTTTATTTTCAGCTTGTTCTTCTTCAGGTATACTATTTTCATCAATATAATCTTGCCAATCTTCTTCAAATTTATTTTTGATTTCATTTCCTAAAGTTTCTGATATTTGCATTAATTTTCATCTCCTTTATTTATTTTTCATTATTTTCAGGATCTTCTTCTGTATCTACATTACTTTGATTATCAATAGTATTATCGTTATTATTACTATCTTCATTATCGTTGCTAATATCTTTATCAACATCTTGCAAATCTTCTTCATTATTTTCTTCATCTTGTTCATTATTAGCATCATCCTTACCAAATAATTTCGTATAGAATCCTTTCTTAGCATTTTGTCTTGCTAATTCATTTGGCAATGTTAATTCTTCTCCTTCTTTTACTCTTAAAAATTTATTTACATCATCTATACGTTTAACTATGAAATCCATAACAGTACTTGTTACTTGTTGTAGCCATTTCTTGTTACTTAACATAGAAATTAAATGTTTACAAATTGAACCATAATCATTTGGATTAGTTATTTTAGCTTCTCTATTTTCAGGTTTACCATATTTATAACCAAGTTTAGTTGCCATATATGCAAATCTATATTTAAAATCAGGACAAGTACAATCTACTTTTATATCCATACCATCAATTGAATTCATTATTGCAGCAGTAATTCCTTTTGTATTAATTTGATAATTTTGATTTTTTTCAGCTTCTACTTGAATCCAATATAAAATATTTTCCATTTCTACAGTATCCCAATAATCTCCTACTCTACAAGTAACTCTTAATGAATTAGTTGTAAATACAGATGTAGTATCAATATCAACAATTGAAAATCCTTTATATCCAGGAGCTTTATTATATCTTGTTATTGTTTGAGATTTAGCTTTTGCTAACATATCATTTCTACTTACTTCTTCTAATTTATTTTTATTACCAAATTTTCTATTTTCATTTAAAATATGAACTTTATTAATGTCTTTATATATTACATACCAGTGATTATTATTTGTTATAACTCCATCATATCCACTATTTGTTATGATTGTTACAAATACATCTGGGTCTATATCTCCTCTTAATGTATCTATAAGATTTTCACCTGTCATATTATTTATAGCACTTTGTATATCACTATAATCTGTATATATAACTTGAAGATTATTTCCATTTTTAACTACCTTAGGTCTGTTACCAAAATATTTACCGTCTAATTGTTCCCATTCTTTTTGTTTATCTTGATAAAATTTTAAACCCTCTTGTTTATCTTTTACATGATATACTTTTCTATTAAACATACAAATATAATTTTTAATATCTTTGTTATTAGAGTTCTCTAATTCTTTAATTAATTGTTGTTTAATACTATCACTTAACTTGTCATTTAAATTAAATAATTTTAAACTGTCATCTAGTTTAACTTTATATACTTTTCCACTATTACCTGCATAACTTTGAGCTTGTTCATAATCAGTTGTTAGATATATTCCTCTACCTAATTGGTCACCATTACCTGTACTCTTACCTATATCCAAATAAGTTAAATTAGTGTTTGATGAACCATGGTATAATACTATATCTTTAAGGTTTTCTTGTAATTTTTCACCATCAACATTAAATCCATTATTATAATCTTCTATATCTCCTGCTCTTGCATATATAGATTTTCTATTTCCTTGTGGTAGAAATATTTGATATCCAGCATTTTGTAATCTTGCGGCATCTTGCATACTTACTTTATATGCAATTCCATCACCACCAATATTTAATATCTTCATTTGTCCTTTTTTAATTGGTTTTAATGCTTCTATTTTCTTGCTTTCTTCAACAATATACATTCCTATATTCTTATGACTCTTCTGTAATTCATCTTTAAATTTTTGTAATTTTTCTTTATCATCATTATATGATATATCAAATGATTTTCCATCTTGTATTCCTTTTAGTACATAATTCTCATTAAGTGGTTGTCTCATTGCCTCATCATAAATTTTTTTAAGTCTTTCATAGTCATCTTTAAATAAAGTACTTTCTGAATTTTCCTTTTTAGCATCATCCCACATCATTTTATAAAATTTCATCTTTTTCTTTAACTGTGCTAAATTACCAAAGTCAGAATTATCAACTACATATAAATCTCTATTATCATTTACACCTAAAACAGTAAATTCATTTGCTCTTAAATCTTTTGCAAAGTCAGTTTTAGAGGCATAATCACTATCCTCAATAGCTTGTACACCAGGTTTATATGGACTTCTAACATAGGCAACTAAATGCATACCTTCTGTTATTAAATGACCATTAGTATAAAAATTTTCTAAATCTTTAACTAATTCTTGTTTGGTCCAAGAGTTATTATATTTCTTTTGTAAATTATTATGCAAATCTTGATATCTTTTTCTAAACTCTTTGGAATAAATAATATTTTCAGCAGATTCTTCTTTATCATCTTTAGATAGAAAAGCTTTTACTTCTTCTTTAGTTAAGTAATTATTCCAATCTATACTAGCTTTTTCTTCTAATTTATTTTCTTCTTTTTCTAATATATCAAAACTTTTGGTATCTATATCTTTTAAATCATAATACTCTAAACCTTGACCAAATTTACTTTCAGTACTTTCATCTGTATCATAATCTTTATTACTAATACTATTGTCTTTATTGTCTTTATCAGATTTATTAGAAGATTTAAATTTCATTGACCTGTTTTTATAAGATTGCAAAATTTTTAACATTTCATTAGCTGTTTTATTTTCATAATTAGATGCTTTAGCATTAGGATTTATAGCTTTTATTTTATTGAATATATCAGTTTTTTGTCTATCCCACATATAATTTTACTCCTATCTTTTTTACTATCTGTATTATATAATAAATTTTAAAAAATGTAACGGGTTTTTATAAACTTTTATATAATTTATACCTTCAATATTATTTTACATTTAAATAAGGTTAGATTTTTATTATCTAACCTTATCAAATATAAATATTTAATTATTATTAATATTTTAAAACTTGTCCTGGATATATAGTATAAGGTGATTGTATTCCATTTTTAGAAGCTATATCTTTCCAATTAACTCCTAATTTTTCTCCAATACCAGATAATGTATCTCCAGATTTAACTGTATATGTTTTTGCATCTGTATTTCCACCTTCTCCAGGTATTGTTAAAATTTGACCAGCATAAATTGTATATGGAGAACTAATATTATTTGCAGATGCAATTGATTTCCAATTAACTCCTAATTTTTGTCCTATTCCTGATAAAGTATCTCCTGATTTAACTGTATATGTACTTCTTGATGCATTATTTGATGAGTGTGAACTTGATGAAAGTTTTAAAACTTGTCCAGGATATATAATATATTTTGGACCAACTATATTATTAATAGATGCTAAATCTTTCCAACTCATACCATATTGAGAAGCAATTTTTGATAAATTATCTCCTGATTTAACTGTATAAGTTTTATCTGTTGTTGCAGTTCCACCATAACTTTGATTTACAAGTTTTTGTATTGCATCATAATCATATCCAGCAGCTGTTAAAGCATCTTCTCTTTCTTTACCATTACCCCAAAGTCCAGCTTTTACTTCTTCAGCTAATTGCTCATTTGTTTTTGTTATAACAGGTGTATTAGATTCTCCTGAATCAATACCTTGAATTAAATTAGGATAATCTAAATATGCATAGTTAGCATCTAAACTTCCATTATATCCAGAAAATCTAGCTTGTGATGTAAATTGCCATAATGTTTTATCACTTCTTTCAGAAGCTTGAACATTTAATCCTCTTTGTTTTCCACCACTTGTTGGCCATTGAGCTACCCATTTATCATATGAATTTAATTCACTTCCAGCAAGTTTACCACTAAACCAACTAGATGATGCATATACACCTACATAATATCCTTGAGCTTCAACCATGCTACAGAATTTAGCACATATAGCTCTTAAAGTACTATTTGATGGCATACCATTTCTTTGTTTGTATCCATCAGCATCTTCCATATCAAACCAACAACCGTATGAATAACTGTCTTTATATGGTGCAACAGCATTTAAGAAAGCATTAGCTTCTTTTTCAGCTCCGCTTACATTTAGTGCATATGAATACCAATAAAATCCAAAAGGTATTCCTAAAGACTTACATAAATCAGCATTTCTTTTAAATTTATTATCAATTGTTCCTTGTGTTCCATATCCAACACGTATAATAACAAAGTCTATTTGACTTTTTAAAGTAGCTAAATCAATGTTGCCTTGATGAGCTGATATATCAATTCCTCTTTTTGCCATTATTCTTCAACCCCTTCCATAGACATTTCGTCTTCATTGTATTCAGGTTCTGTTCTTTGTAATTCCGCATTTCCTAAGTTTTCTTCTTCCATAAATTATCACCTCTTTACTTATTCTATTAATATTTTACATTACTTTACCAAATCTATCTGTTATTCTAAAATTAAAATTATTTACACTAAAATAATTTGAATCAGTGGTTTCAATTTTAAATCCTATCCTATTACGTCAAAATGATAAAATTGATCCTTGTTAATAACTGATATAATAATTAATAAATACCAGTTACTATTATACCAACTTTTGATATACTAGCATTTCTTTCTATAGATACATTACCAGGGTTATTAGAATACACAAATAATCTGATTTTTTCTCCTCCATGTAATTCAATAAATGGATTACAAACATATATATTTGAAATAGGAACATCATATGTTGTTGTAACATAAGCTTCAGCTGAAATATTTTCATTTGAAGCATCTATTGCAATACCCAAGTATACTTCTCTTGCAATAGAGGAAGCAATTGTTGCAAAAGCTTCTATTTTTGCATGTAAAGTTCCTACTCCTTGTTTAACACCAATTGATTGACCATCTCCATTGTTTACTAGAAATCTATTATAAGGATATGCCCAATAGTTAGAGGTATTAACAACTTGTTTTGCAAATCCACCTTGTAAATTATAAGTTAAATTACCACCTAAACTAGTCAAACTAGCATATTCTAATTTATTGCTTAATGGTTGTCCTCCCCCCCCCATGACTACAGTGAAAGGACTTACAATAGGTGAAAAAGCTTGATTATTTTCATCTTTTAAATATTTTCCATTAACATTACTCATTAAATTAGCTCCCTTCTATATTAATATAACTTGTTCATACAATCTACAATTAATTTTATATAGTTTCTACCATTCTCACTTGCGTTATTTGGTAAAGCTGTAATAACTTCTACTTTAACTTTATTATCTTCACTTAATTCATATATATTTTGATTAAATTTAACATTACTTCTATTTGCATCAAACACTGCCCAATTATTAACACCTGTTTGTATACCTAATACAGTATTATAAACAATATCATATATATCCTTGTATATAATATCATCAATATTAACAGTTATATTTCCATTTGATAAAGAATTTATTGGATATACATTATATAATCTAATACTCCAATTCCTCATTCTATTAAAATGATCAGCTAATATTAAATCACCTTTATTAACACTAAAAGATATAGATGATTGACTTAGATTTACTAAATCTGACCATTCTGACCATACAGGTTGATAATAATTTTTTTGAACTCTAACTTGCATGCTATATAAAGTTGTAATTGGAAATCCAGTAACTAATGAAGGATTAATACAAATCCTTAATTTATAACTTAAATCAGATGTACTGAATGCTTTATCTTCTATTATAGCACTACTTGTCATATTCTCTGTATTAGCTTTAAATGCAAATATAAAATTATTATTAATACGAACTTCAATATTTCTATAATTATAATTATTTAAAATATTATCATCATAAGTATCATAGTCTGTATCTTCAGGTAATTCAAATAATATTCTGAAATTTGGATTATGCCATTGTGTATTATTAATAGGATAAGAAATAACAGGTTTATGTAATCTTCCTAAAGGTAATATAAATGGATAATCTAATGCAGGTCCTTCAGCTTTACCTGAATTATCAGGCTTATTATAAAATGCTGTTATAGATATATAATTTAAAATACCTCTTTTTAATTCTTTAGTTATATCAAAAATTCTACTTGCTGTTAAATTTGAAGTATTAACTTCAAAGGTTTTAAATAATTTTGTTTTTGCTTTATCTTCATATATTCTTATAATATATCCATCTATAACTCCACCATCAGCATTTGAAGGATATGTCCATTGAACATAAACATTAGGTACATCATCAACATATACATTACTTCCAGCAGATATAGAATTGCCTGTGCTATTATTTTCTCTGTATATTAAAGATACAGGAGGATTATTTATATTAGTATCATTATCAGGTCTATACTTAGGTCTAAATTGTACAGATATATTTTGTTGAAGAACAGTACTATCAACACCTGAAGATGGATTATTTCTTTTAATAGAAATAACAGTATCTACTTTATCTTGACTTCTTTGAGCTACACTAAAATGTTTATCTATAATTGTTTTATTTAATGTTTGAGTTTCATTTACTAAAGCATTATTCTCAGATTGTATAGGATTATTATTAGAACTTTGAAACCAAACATTATCTGTGTTAAATTTTAAATACGTTATAAAATTATTTTCTCCTGTATAATTTCCTATATAATTATTCCATCTTTTAGCATTTGTTTGCCAAGTTAAGGTTGTATTTCCAGTTCCTGAAAAATTAAGATTATTTAAACTAAAAGAAGATATTAAAGGAGTTCTATATGCATATAAAGTAATAGAAGTACTAGCTGTCCAATCTCTTCTTTGAGTGTGTTGTCTATAAGCTTGAAAAGAATAAGAAGAACCATCACTAACACCTTTTTGATTAGGATAGAATCCATAAGTACCACCATTATTACCTATATCCCAATTTTCTCTATTTCCATTTACAATAACCCATGTATCTGTATCAGTATTATCCCCTGAGGCATTTCCATCTATCCACATTTCTCTTCTAGTATCATATCTAGATATAATATAACTTGTACTACAACCAATTGTAGGTTGTCTATATGGATTATAAGGTAATTCTGATATAGGAATACTAGCTAATAATGTATCAGCCCAACCTTTATCACAATATAAAGCAGAACTTCCTTTAGAACCAAATCTACAGTTTATGTATACATTACCATTACCATTTGTCCATGAAGTTGAAAAAGATACATTAAAAGGTTTTCCATTATACACATTTTCAACATTACCATGAATTTGTGAATTATCAGTACTATTAAATGAAGCAGATAAACCATGTCCACTATAAGCTTCACCATAAGAACCTCCATAAGGCATATATACATTACCTGATACTGATACTGTAACAGATGCATCTGATTCAGAATTTCTTGTAATACTAACAGTTCCTGTAAAATTCATTGTAGGTCCAGCATGTATTTGAACCTTACTAACATATCTAGATGCAGTTGCCATTATTTATCTCCTTTCTTATAATAATAAAAGCTGGTATTTTTATTTACCAGCTTTATTAAATAATTATTTTTTACTTATTTCTTCTTGTTCTGTTGCTTCTGGTAATTCTTCAATTACTGTGTTATTTTCAATTGTTTCTTGATCTGTATTTGTAATTCCTTGTTTTAAACCATATACAGCAGATTCAATTAACATGTCCAACTCTGATTCAGATATTGTTATACCTTTTTCATTTAAAATAGTAGATGCTTGAGTTAAAGCTTTTTGTAATTTTTCAGGACCATCTAATTCTTTATATACTTGTTGAGCCCATTTAACTACACTATCTACAACAGTTTGAACTGTCTCATTTTGAACTTTTTCATTATATGTTTTCTTAATTTTATTACCTACTACACCTAATATAATAGCTATAACAGATGCAACAGCTGGTAATAAAATGTCTAAACATTGATTTAAAATATCCAACCAGCTCATATAATATACCTCCTTCATAAAAAATTAGTAGATGATTATATTCATCTACTAATATTTTACATTAATTTATTTCTTTTTAGTTTAATATCCTATAACTATAAAATTAATAAAAAAGCCTTGTACTCTAACATTACTAAATAACCTTACCCAATTATTATTAGATGCACTAATTCCTACAGTATCAGATCCAGCACCATATTCAAAACAAGCCATAGGCATATTAAATACCTTATATCTACAATTTTCTGGATAATTAACAGTAAATACATACTTAGTTGAAGCTGCATCAGGTGTAAAATCCATACTATGAGCTCTTCCCCAATGTATTAATAATCCATTAGGTAAATAGCAATATCCATTTGATTGACTTTGAGATCCTACAAAATCTGCTATACTATTTCCTTGAGGTCCTATAACAGATTGAATACTTGTAATAGGACTAAATACATTATTATTTTCATCTTTTAAATATTTTGCTTGTACAGACATAAAAAATACTCCTTTCTATATTGGGAGTATTTATAAAATATACTCCCCCCCCCAAGCGCTTATATAATATACTTGAGAGAGGTTTGTAATTCATTTTAAATTAAAATTTAATAAACTTTTCTATTAAATTAAACATCTTATATTAGTTTATCTAAAAATTGTTTTATTTTTGATTTTAATAAGAATTAAAGCACTTATTATCTTTCTTCTTCTAGTTCTTCCATAAAATCTAATTCATCTTCAATAAATTGTCTTGTTTCTCTTTTTACTTTAGCTCTATTAAATTTTTTACGTTTTTCATAATCTTCTTTTGTATTATCATATACAGGTATTGTTATACAATCTTCTCCTATATCAAAATCTAAATCTATTTGAATTGGCTGTTTAATATCTATACCTTCTTGAGATGGTATTAATGTACCTATAGACATTTTATAATTTCTAATCATATCATTTATAATTTCTTCTTGATCTCTAGGCAGAGAATGCATATATCTATGAGCTAATTCATTAATAATAGAACCATTTTCATCATTTGTTTTTCCACCTTCAGATCTATGTTTTAAATGATGATATGTCATATTACCTTCTAGTTGTTGTATTTTTTTACCTGTATATCTGGTTTCTCTTAAAAACATTTTATAAGTTTTTATTACTCTTAAAGCTTCTACTTGTTCTTCTATATGTGCTTTTTTGAACATACATCCTTTTCCATATGTTCTTTCTAAAGATTTTCTACCTTTTGTATTATCACTCATATAAACACTTCTTCCTTTTGAAGTTATAATAAAAATTATCTGAAACTATATAATTTATATAAATAAACATTTGTATGTACACTGCTTAGATTAGATGGAGAAAATAAATAATGATATTTATCAGTTAATTATTTTCATATATACTTTTCCATCTTCACTAGGTTTTGTAGCTTTACCAATTACAAATCTATCTAATGTGTTTGTTACTTCTACAGTACCATATAAGTTAGGTATTAAGAAACAGTTTGCAACCTGCTGTCCTGCACATTCCTAACCATTATAAACTATTTGAACTTTTCCATTTATAACATCTGTTAAAGTAATACCAAATTTTTCTTCTTTATTTGTTGTAACTGATACAGTAGCATCTGTATTTACTTTAACTAATTGTCCTGGTTTAATATTAGTTTCTTTTGTTTTAACCCATATTTGTCCTAACATTTCTACTTCAAGTTGTTCATCTTTTGGAATATCCTTTCCACCCATTTGAACTCCTATTGTATTTGAACATATACCTATTATAGTATTTAAATCTTGTTCTGTAGTTACTTTATGTGCTAATCCATCTTCTCTTATACAAACAACATCTCCATATTCAATAACTTCATTTTTATCTTTTCTAAAGATTTCTCCAAATCCATTATATACAGCGTTATAAACTTTAGAACCTGTTATAGTACCTGAAGTATTTAAATTACCACTTGCATCTACTTTAAACTCAGAATTAGCATATGTACTTCCACCAACTGCAAATGTTCCATTTACTACTGTATTACCTGAATATAATGGTTGTGTTCCTGAAGCTCCAACATAGAAAGGCCCACTTGTTCTTAATGAATTAGCATTATTATCTTTTGTTATAGTAGCATCATTAGTACCTCTCTTAAATGTTATTACTCCATTTGATGTAACTAAACCATTTCCTGTTACTGTTCCTGAAGCTACTAAATTTACTAAATTAAAATCTCCATCTAAATTTAATTTCTTTTGACCTATAATCTTAGATAATGTAATATCAAAAGAAGCATTTCCATCTTTCCAAACTATAGAAGCAGGTCTTGTTGGATTTAAAAATTCTATTTTAGCATCATCAAATATTTTTGTATGTATAGTATCTCCAGAATTTCTTAATGAAATATATGAATTATCAGTAGCAGATAATGTTGGATTTGTTAAAATAATATTATCAGGTGTAAAATTTATAGTATTGCCATTTGTTGTAGTATTTTCTCTTAACCACCATTCAGTTCTTGATAAATAAGTTTGTGGTAAAGAATCATCACTACCTAAATATAAAGTATTTATAACTCTTAAATTTTGTCTATATATTCCATTTGGTACTATATCTAAATAATTAACATTATTTTGTAATAAACTTACATTTTGTGTTGCATTACTATATTGCCAAATTGCTTTTCCTAAAGTTTGTTGAATAGTATCAGAATCTACAAAATCAATATCAAATTTCAAATCAGGAGCAACAGCTGTATCTGTAAAAGAAGCTTTATCATCACTTAAAGTTAATTTAGGTCTATCATTATTAGTACCTATTTGAACAGATTCATTACCTTTTATAATAGTATCTAATTCACTTTGAATTACAATATCTTCAGGATTCGTAATATGTAAAGCATAATTATCAGTTTTATTAATATAGATACTTGCATCTCCTAAATTAACATTAGTTTGATTTTCAGTACTATCAAATTCTAGTCCATGATCTGTACCATCTATATAATAAATATTTCCAGTATCTCCACCATTACCTTTTTTATTAATAAAGTTTGTTATATATTCAACATCTTTTTCATCAATAACTCCATCATGATTTACATCTGCAAGAATTGTTTGCAAAGCATTAGGATTTTTAGTTTTATTAATAAATTCATTAATTAAATCTAAATCTGCTTGATTGATTACACCATCTCTATTAACATCACCATAAAATTGTAATTTATCATTATCAGCTTGAGGATCTTTTATTGTTATATGAGAACCATTTTCATCAGTGTTCATAATAATACCAGGATTATTATTTTCTCTATTATCAGCAATTATAATTGGACCATATACAGTATCTCCTTCTTTACTGAAATACCAATCAGGTAAATTATAAATTAATTCTTGTAATGTTAATCTTGTAACATCTGGATGTTTTGGATCTTCAAATTTTCCTAATACATCTTCTGCCCATATTCTACCATATTTATCTTCATCTTCTACAATTTCAGTAAAATCTTGTCCATCCCAAGTTATTTGACCTAGATATAACATATCCATATCTGTTTGTGGATCTGGTTTTTCATTAAAATAAGATAAATATACACCTTCAAATGTAGTTGTAACACCTTCTTTTAAATCACCTAAAACATTACTTGAACTATCTCTAGCTAGTTTAAAAGCTAAATGATAAGTACCTTGATTTACAGGAGGGTCAATTCTTAAAGTATTTGTCATTATTAAATCCATACCATTAATACTACATTGACCAGTACCAATTTGTAATTTTAAAGCACTAGTACCTTCATCATTAACTTTTGTAATTTCAAAAGAAGGTTTTACTATACAGAAATTTTTAGATGATAATCTAGTAACTATTCTAGCCATATTATATTCTAAATTTAATTTTCCATCATCCTCTTGATTTGATCCAGGATAACATGTTATATCTTGCCCTGGATATCTTACAACTATTTGATTTTCATCCATGTAAGTGCCTCCTTAAATTATATTTTAATCTCATTAATATTTTACATAAAAATAAAAGAGTATATATTTAATTTATATACTCTTTATATTTCCTAATTTATTTATTATTCTATTCACTAGCTGCTGAAATTTCTATTTGTGCAGTTTGTTCTTTTGTACTTGAATTTTTATCAGTTACAACTACAGTTATATTTTTCGTACCAGCAGTATCTATACTAGCTATGTTTTTAACTGTTGTTCCCTCTATAGTAAATTCAGCATTATCTTGTGTATCAGCTTTTAATGAATATGTATAAGGAGCAATTCCACCTACACTTGATAAATTAGCTACAACTGTATTTTCAGCTAAAGGTGCTTGTAAAGATTCAACAGGTGTTATATTTAAAGCTGATATAGCAGGTGTACCTACTGAAACTGTTATATTTTTAGTTGCTGTTTTATTATTTTTATCAGTAACTTTTAATGAAACTTTATAATCTTTCTTTACTAAAGGTGTTGTATTAACTTTTAGTTGAGTTCCTTCAACTTTAAAACTAGCATTATCTATACCATTTACTTCATCTGTATTTAAACTATAAGTATATGGAGCTATTCCTCCTGTTGTAGACAAATCAGCTATTTTAGCATTTGCCGCAACATTTTCATTACCTTCTTCAAGTCCTGAAGTTAATTGAGCATTTAATGAAGTAATATTAGGAGCAGTTACTGTTATAGTTGCATTTTGATCTTTTGTTTTACCATGAGTATCTGTTGCAGTTAAAGCTACTTTATATGCTTTTGTAGTTAAAGGTGTTGTATTAACTTTTAAATTAGAACCATCTACTTTAAAACTAGCATTATCAACCCCATTAGAAGCATCTTCTCTTAAACTATATGTGATAGGAGCTGAACCACCTTCTACTGACATTGTTGCTACAACAGCATCTGCTTGTACATTAGCATTTCCTTCTTCTAAACCGCCAGTTGGAGATACTGTGAAACTAGTGATTTCTGGGTAAGCAGCTTGTACAACTATAGTATCAGAAACAGTCTTTGTTTTATTATTTTTATCTGTTGATGTAATTTCAATACTATATGTTTTAGCTGTAAGTGGATTAGATCCTACATTTAATTTATTTTCAGCAATAACAAAACTTGATGCATCTGTTCCACTTATAGTATATATAAATGGTTGAGTTCCACCTACAGAAGTTAATGTAGCCACAGTTGCTCCAGTATTAACATTACTTTCTCCTTCTCTTAAATCAGGTGTTTTACTTAAAGTTACATTTGTTATTTCAGGATAAGCAGCTTGAACTTCAATTGTAGTAGGAGCACTAAAAGTTTTACCATTAGCATCTTCAACTGCAATTGTTATATTATATGTTTTTTCAGTTAAAGGAGCAGATCCAACTTTAACTGAAGCATTATCAATAATAAAACTTGATTCATCTGTACCACTTAAAGTATAAACAAATGGTTCTGTTCCACCTACTGTTTGTAATATAGCTACAACAGCTCCACTATTTACATTATTTTCTCCTTCTCTTAAATTAGAAGTTTTTGAAATTTTTATACTTGTAATTTCAGGAAAAGCTTCTGCAACACTTATTTGTACATCTTTAGAAAATGTCTTATTATGTGTATCTGTTGCTTTTATTGTAATATTATAAGTACCTTGTAATAAAGCTGTATCTCCTACTTTTAAATTACTTTCATCTATTACAAAACTAGATGCATTAGTACCTTCTATAGTATATGATATTGGAGAAGTTCCACCTGTTGTTTCAATAGTTCCTATTTGAGCGTTAGCAGCTACATTAGATTCTCCTTCTCTTAAATTTCCAGTTAAATTCACTTCAACATTTGTTATTAAAGGATAAGCCTCTAAAACAATAAGTGAACCTGATTTAGAAAATGTTTTATTATTTGTATCTGTTATATTAAATTCGATATCATATTGACCTTCGGTTAAAGCTTGTTTAGCTTTTATTTCATTATTTACAACTTCTAATTTATCTGAATTAGTACCACTTAATTGTATTGTGAATGGTTCTGTTCCTCCAACAACTTGTATTGTTCCTACAACAGATCCAACAGCTGCATTACTTTCTCCTTCTCTTATATCAGATTCAAAAGAAATAGTTGCATCTGTAATTAAAGGATAAGCAGCTAATACATTTATTTCATCAGTTTCAGAATATGTTTCTTTTGTTGAATCTAAAGCTGATAAAGTAATTGAATATGTACCTTCTACTAAATCATTTTTAGCTTTAACAATATTATTTTCTAAAATAAATTTATCAGCATCTGTACCAGATAAAGTATATTCAACTGGTTCAGTTCCTCCTTTTAAACTTAAAGTAGCGATAGTAGCATTAGCTTTACTATTATCTTCTCCTTCTCTTATGTTTGGTGTTATTGTTACAACAATATCTGTAATATCTGGTCCTTCATCTTCTAAAGGTAATTCAAATTCTTCACATTGTTTATTAATTAAAGCTAAATCTTCAGAAGTAGTAGCTTTAACACTTAAACTTTCATTAACTTTAATTGTTACAGGTACCATTATACATTTATCTCGTAAACTTATAGTTATATCTTCATCTTTGTCATTTACAATTCTTTTATTTGCTGGTAATTGACTATAATCTTTAATCATATATAATCTCCTTTCATAAAAATCTCTATTAATATTTTACAATAATCTATTACAATAATCTATTACATCTATCATATATTATTTTTATATAATTTCTTCCGTTTGGACTATCATCTTCATTACTTAAAGCTGTTATAATTTCATTTGTTGGAGTAAAATTATTTTCAATTGCATTTTGATAATCAAATTTAACTTGTTCTTGTCCTTCATCAAAAGGACCATAATTATTAACTAAATTTTTTACAGCTGTTATTTTTTCAATTAAATTAGTATAAGGGTATTGATCTGCATAAATAATATCAATTTTACTGCTAACATTTTGAGGTATATTTACCCAATTTATATTATAACTAGTTCTTACTCTATTAATTAAGGCTTTTGCATTATTATAATGAGACGCTAATATTATATCTCCTACATTAGGATTAAACGTAGCTCTTGTTACTGTTATATTTTTTACATCAGACCAAACAGTCCACATTGAACTAACAGAATTAGCTCCATATTTTTTCTTTACTCTTATTCTTATTGAGTATAAATTTATATTAGTAGGAAAACTTGAACATGCACTTGGATTAATAACTATTTTTCTTAAATAAGTTAAATTTTCAACTAAAGCACTAAAGCATTCAGGTGCAATTATAGCCCCTTGAGTACTTCCTTCGCTTTGAGCTAAACAAATAGTTAAAGATCCATTTATTTGCACTTCTATATTTTCATATCTATAATCTTCATCTTCATAACCTTTATCTGCATCTACAGGCAATGTAAAACATAATCTAAAATTAGGATTTAACCAATCAGCATTTTGCACTGGATAATCAATAACAGGTTTAGCTAAATCAGAAGATAATATAATAAAATCAAATATTTCTATAGTACCTTTATTATAATACCAATATTGACTAGGATCTGTACTATCATTTGCAAAATATGGTGTTATATCTAATTTAGTTAATTGTATTCTAGGAATATCTGCTTTTGGTATAGTATAATCTTGATTTTGAGTATAATATGTTTTTACAATATTACCTTTAGCATCATATAAACGAATCCTATATCCTTGTGTATAACCAGCTTCTATACTTAAATCATCATAAGCCCAAGCAACATTGATACCTGATAAGTTACTATCATTAATTACAATTTGACCTTTTGATACACTAGATCCAGCATTACTATTTCTTCTATATATAACGTTATTACCAGTAACTCCTATTTGAGGTCTATATAAAACCACAAAATTACCTGTAGCAGTTTCATCTGACCACCAATCAGCACTAGGACTATATCTTTTCATTTCAATAACTACGTTTTGATTATCATATTTTTTTGGAACTAATGATCTAATTTGAGCTGCTGTTTGTGTCCATGTTGTTACATTACCAGCATTACCCCAATCAGTATATGCTGTATCTGAACCTCTTTTTAATCTATATCTAGTTTGAAATTCTGATTCATAAGCTGTCCATATTCTATTATTAATATTTGCTATTGTAAATGAATTAGCTGTATTAGCATTTTGTCTAGGTAAATTTATAGTTACATTAGTACCAATTACAGGTTTTTGATAAGTATATATTGGATAACCATCTTGAGGATTCCAAGAATTAGGTGATAATGCTTCTCCTCCTTTAGATACTAAAGTCACTCTATATCTATTAGCATTTGTAAATCCTTGAGCAGATCTTAATGTAACACTATCCCATACACCATCACTAGAACCACTAACATCTCTTAATTTAGGTTCCCATTTAACTCCCCAAGATGTAGCATTATAATCATGAATAGCTAATGTAATAGGTACACTACTATTAGATCCAGCATTATAACTATAATGAAAACTCCAAGAACTTACATCTACTCTACCAATCTTTGTATAATCATTTGGATTCAACCATATAGAAGAAGGAGTATAAGGATCTGGTACATAAACTCTAAGTTCTCCTACTATAACATCAGCATATCCCCAATCACAACCACCTGATTGACCACAAACTAAATGTATTTGAATTGTTTTATTTCCTGCTCCAGTATTAACAGAGCCTGAAAAATTAGTACTTCCATAATATGAACCATGAGTTACTGTAAAATCTCCAGTTCTTACTCCTCCAATAACAATATATCCAGTTACATTATAATCATAACTACCATCTGAATATACTCTGTTATTTGTTACATTTCCCCAAACATTTATAGTAGTACCTGATATTGAATAATCAAAAGAGCCTCTAGCTCTCATGGCTGGATGACTTCCATGCCAAGTAGAATTAATTGATGCCACTTATATTTCTCCTTTCATTTGATTATATAGCCCAAATATATACTGTTACTCCATTTGTTGATATAGCTGATGTACTACTTAATTTAATTGTATTAGCATCAACAATAGTATTATTAATAAAACATTCTTCCTTAGTATCTGTCATTCTACATTGAACTATAACATTATTACTATTTAAATTATGATTAATTGTATAATCTGTTGCTGTTCCATTTCCTATAGTTGTAACATATGATCTACTATTAAAACAATTATCTACATATTGTTTAGATGTTGGTTGAGCATTCATTGTAGGCATAAATGCTGTAGTATTTGATTGAACTTGTGTAGTTAAATATGGAGGCACAAATGTATCTGTAGAACTACTGATTTGTATACTATCAATAAGGGCATCTGATGTATTTGCAAATACTATATTTAATATAAAGAAATTATTTGTTACATTATTTACACCTGAAGTATTTAAATTGTCATATATATAATTATTAGTACTTGTACTTGCAACAGTTGTATTTTGAGCTCTATTATTTAAAGATTTGTCTACTACAAAATAGAATATACCTTCTTTTTGAGTACCACCTTGAGTATATTGTAATGTAGCTATTATTAAAATAGGTTTTTCTGCTCTTGAATCATATAGTTCATCTAACTTACTTTTTAAATCATCTAAACTATCGTTATAATTGTAATATAAAACAGCAAATTCTATATTCATTCCTTCTGTTCCAATAGTTATTGTATCTGTTCCAGTATTACTTACTGTTAATCCTCCTGTAAAATCTAATTTAGGTCTATGATCATATTTAACACCATCATTATAAATTGTATAACTTGCATTCTCTAATATATTTGTATATCCATTTTCTGTTATAGTCATTTTTACATCTAGATTTTGTAATCCGTTAGTTTGAGTATTATTACTTGTAGAATCAAATATAATGTCTCCTGTACTATCAGAAACTAAACTAAATGGACTTGTTAAATTACTTACTGAAGCTCCTTCTATAATACCTTTTTGAGATGTTAATACTACTTTATTTTGAGGTATTGTTTCTCCTAAATTATAATCTATATAATCTAATCCAATTGCATTAACATCAGTTGCTATTAAATTAACTATACCAGTTTTTCCATTTACACTTAAAACATTATCATTTGTATTTATGTGATTCCATTCAGAATTCATAAATACACACCAATCACCTATTTTATAATTATCTCCTTCAAAAGTTCCAGCTGTACTAACTTGATATAAATATCCTTCTTCTGGTTCTGTAGTAGGCGCACCTGTTGTAGCATTCCATAAACCTTTAGGCATTAAACTAGCAGGCATTTCAGGAATTTGAGCTTCTGGTATTTTTCCATTTTCATCTAGTGAAGGAATTAATATTCCTATATCATCTTCTCTTAATACATCATTTGGAATATTTAAAGTTGTATTCATTGATAATGATTGTGTTGCTGTATCTAATGTTCCTGAGGCAGTTATTCCTCCAGTTAAAGATATTGCAATTGTATGATTTAAAGCACTAGCGCTTAAAGCATTTGTAGGTAAATTTCCATCATTATCTAATTTTAAAGCTTTTCCAGGCGTTGCTATACTTGAAACAATATTATCAGCACTTAATGAAACATCAATAGGAGTGGTACTAAAATCAGTTGTTACAGATCCTGTAATATCTCCTATAAAATCTATTGTTCTAACTTCAGTTAATTTTCCAGCTGATAATGAAGGTGCAGGTAATATTCCATCATCATTTACAGCTAATGCTTTTCCTGGAGTTGGAGTTGTTGTAGGTGAAATATCTCTTATTTTATTATCTACTTCTGTTCTATTGTAATATTCATCCGGATCGAATACATCTAATTTAGCTATTTGATCTTGTAAACTATCCATTCTATCTATATAGTTTTGATGAACATGTCTATCAGGATTAACTGTTAATGTTATAGAAGTATCAGTTAGATGAGATATTTTACCAGTTCCTGTAGCTCCTCCATTAAAGCTTAAATTAAATTCATTTGCACTGAATTTATATTGTTCTTTAATATCATCAAAAGTAATTGTGATACCTTCACCATTTATGTTATTCATCATTTGTTTTACTATAATAGTTGCTTGTTCTTGAGATTTATCATTAAAATCTGTTATATCTGATGTTGTATGAGTATGAACTTTATTTGCAAAATCATCAGGAACTTTTCCTTGTAAAAATTGAACATTAAATTCCATTGGATTAGGTATTGATTCATCTTTTAACTTATTATAAATTTCAATAGGTGTTAAAACATGTAAAGCAGATGCATCTAAATTACCTTCATGATAGACTTTATACTTATGAGATGGTTTTTGATATAAATTATAATCAGTTTCAGGACTTTGACTATAATCTATATACATATCATTTGCCATTGTATGAAATTCAGATCTTATATATGAATATGTAGGTTTTCCATCAGTAGGAATAGTATGAATATTATTAATTAATGTAAAATATTTACTTTCATCACTATTATTTTTATATACTACAATATAACTTGTTTGAGTTTCATTAGGCTTATTTGATAAAGTATATTCTTCAGCTGCAACTTCTACTGTTTGAGGGGCTTTGCAATTATTATCATTAAATGCAATTTGAATTGTTCTTAATTCATCACTATCAGGTGTGACTGTACTTTCAGAATCACTTAGTGTTATTAAAGATACATTTTGATAAGGAATAGAATCTTCATCTGTTTGAGCTGTATCGTCACATATATACAATTCCCCTTGAGTTGATATTTTACCATTAGGTAATAATCTCATACCTCCACCTAAAAAAGAACTTATAATTAAATTATCATTACCATCATCTATATACAATTTTCCTTTTATTATTCTTTGTCTATCTCTTATTACAACAGATCCATCTTTAAGTAAACCATTATCATCAGCAGCAAGTAGTGGTTGATCATATCTATAAACAGGATCTATATTATTGCTACCATCATATACATAAGCACTAGGATATGTACTGTCAGACCATAATGTAATCCATTTATTCATCCATAACCATAATGAATTATCTTCCCAACAATAATAAGTTGTATTCATTGAAGGTGTGATATTATATAATAAATCATTTACAGTTTTAACTCCTGTATAAAAATACAAGGTACGTTTAGAAGCAGATTCATCAAAATATAGTTTTTGACTATCTAAACACATATACATATTACCTTGTTTTATAGCAGTTCTTAATAAGTCAAATTCAGTCATTCTAATTATTCTATTAATTACTGGAGTTGTTATTGCCATATTTCTATCTCCTTAAAATAAAAAAATATTAATGAGTTTATTATTTCTCATTAATATTTTACTTAATTTAGATATATGTAATTTTTCTATTATTCCTCTAATCTATCAAGGTATTCTAGAGGAAATATTTATAGATTTTTATTTAAATAATTCATTAATTCATCTTGTTCTTCATAAAAATCTTTCATCTTTTTATTAATAAAATCAATAACTTCATCTTCTGTTTTAAAAGACCATCTATTTTCAGGTACAGAAGCATTTATTTCATCAGTTTCATCATCTTTATATACAAAAATAGATAAATTGGGATTTGTTTTATTTGTTAATTCAATATCTCCATTATATTCATATAAATCTTCATTAAAAGCATAATCATTTATAATTCTAGAATCTAATTTAGATAAAAAATTATCTTTATTTAATCTACTATTATTTTGTGATTCTTTTAAATATTCAGCTAATGTTTGCATTAAATTATCCATTTAATATCCTCTTTTCTAATAAAAACTATTTACAATAATATTTTACTCTAGTTTATTATAATCAGATTTTATATCAATTAAATATCCTTATTTATCTTTCTTTTTTCTGCTGCTCTTCTCATAGTTTCTTTTTGAATTTTATTAGCATGATATTTAACTAATCTCTTAATATTTTGTTTTGGATATAATTCTTTATATCGATTTATAAGTTGTTCAAATTTATGTCTAGTAATATTCATCTTTTCACAATATTCACCAATTGTTAATGTATCATTCATATAACCAACAATTATTCTTGTAACTTCTTCATCACTAAAATTAGATGTATATGCATTACTTATATTTAATTTAGTTCTTAAATCAAATCTACTTTCTTCAGCTATTATTCTATTTTGTAAATCTTTTCTACATTCATCACATAAAAATGTAATGTAATAAGGATCTTTTTTATTATGAAGAATTTTTCCAGGTTTACCACAAATACAACATTTCTTTTCAATTTCAGGTTTTCTAGCTACTAAATTAATAATTTTAACTCTTGTATTTTGCCATTCCTGCATTTTTTTACGATGTTCAGGACTAGATTTTTTTCTTCCACGAGACCAAGTTTTTTTGCTCATTTCATTTCCACATCCTTTCTTTTTAAAGTCAAATATCCTTATATATATTATACTACATAATTCAAAAAATGTAACGGGTTTTTATAAACTTTTATCTACTTTTATTTATAGTTGTACATCTTATATCTGACCATTTTATTTTATAATTTTCTAATATTAAAGTTTGACTTGTAGAATCTACAAACTTATCAATTATTTCTGTACCATCCTTTAATTTAACAAATACTCTTTTACCTTTTTTAAATCCATGATGTATCATTTTATAAAACCAAAACCTCTAAATATTTCCTCTATAGATTTTCCTTCTTGAAATTGTTTATTCACTTGATTCATTAAAATAAAAGCGTCTGCCTGCTCCTCTGTTATAGGATTACCAAGTTCTGTTTGCATTCTAATAAATTCTTTTTTATCTTCTTGTTCTTTTCCAGGTCTAAATCCTACTAATATTGTTGGAGGTACAGGTATTGGTTGTTCTAGAGATCTCCATATATGCAAACAATAATTATGATTATTTATATAATTTTCTTTCTTTGGATGTAATTGAAAACACTCTTCATCATCTTTCCAAAACATTTCTTTCATTTCTTGCATATAGTTCCAATCAGGTAACATATCATCAAATGATACAGATAAATGTTCCCATCCTAAAGCTTTTGTAAATTTAACACAGGCTTGTTTATTGTATTGCGTATTTAACATTAATTTTAATTGTATTGCTTTATCATCATTAACTTTTCTTAATACTTGATCTATTCTTTTATCTTTTAATATTTCATTAATATCCTTCATATAATATCTCCCTATAAATTTTTTAAAATATAACCATTTTTTCTCATTAATTTTTTAAAATCTTCTTTTGAAATGTAACCTTCATAATTATCTCCATATTGACCAGCACAAACAGTATCTTCTTGAGAAGTATCATAATTTTTACATAATCTATAACTACCCCATCTTAATCTAAAATAATAAGTAATGCCTTTATCATCTGTAAAAAGAAATTGAGTTGGAGCTGCTGTTGTTAAAACTTTAAAATCCTGTATATTTATAATAATTTTTTTATTACTATTATATTTAGTCGGTTTACATTTAAATCTAAAATAAATATTACTATCTTTTAATATATTAGGTATATCATTAAATATTAAATTTGTTTTATTATCAAAAAAACTATCTCCTAATTCTTCACTATCATAATTACTTAAATGTTTTTCAGTTATTACAATATCTTTTTTACTTTTTCTAATAAATTGCCATTTATTTTGTGAATATAAAAAATCATATCTTTCTTTATGATCAGTATAATATGAAATAACATATATTGAATCATCTTCATCAAAAGTAGGTAAATATGAAACATCCCATCCTACAATATCTAAAATTATAATATCTTTTTTAACTTCATGTTTATATGATTGTAATTGTTCATTTACAAAATCTTTATCTAAAATTTTATTTACTTGATAATTTAATTTATTTACAACATTTTGTATACAGTCTTTGCAAATATCCATATTAGGCAATGTATAATTTTTTTCAGCATCTTCATAATAACCTATATCAAATCCATCACAATCATAATGTATAGTATTTGGATGATTTTCTCCTACAAATTCAAATTCTTTACCACAAATATCACATTTATAAACATATACATCCTTTTCTACAGTTTCTTTTTTTAACATTCTAGGATCATCGTCTTGAGATATAGGATATGTTGGATGCCCTATATTATGAGAATGACATTTATTACAAGAATATTCTACTTTAATATCTTGAGATCCACAATCTTTACAAAAATCTACTACATAAGTTGTTCCTGTTTCAAAAGATTTTTTTATCTTTTTAACAAACATTTTTATTCCTCCATATATTTTTTATATTTATTTTTAGCATCATTATAACCCTTTTTATACATATCATCATATGATTGTCTTTTATGTTTATAACAATCAGGACATAAACATTCTCCATCTAACCATATTCTATCTCCATCTCTTACATCTTTATGACATTTAGGACATTGAACTATTTTATCTAAATATGAATCCATTATTATTATTCTCCTTTTTTATAATTTTTATAACATTGATACCATAAAACAGGAAATCCGAAACAAACTAATCCTTGAATAAGAGGATCTTTTATTTCGTTTTGCTCCTCCTTATTTTTATCTTTTTTGTATATATGCATAATTTTTAAATTAAATAATAAATAAGTAAAAGCTATACCACATAAATAAGTATAGTTAAAGAAAAACAATATACTACCTAATACTTCAATTATATGTTGTGTAGACACTTTAAACCTCCCTAATATTATATAACATTTTTATAAAAATGTAACGGGTTTATTTGTAATTCCGTTTTGATTCTTCAAAGCATATTTAATAGCATCATCTAATTTTATAGGTTTATAATCATTAATATCTACTCCAGCATTAAATGTACGAGGTGGTACTTGATATGCATTACCATGAATATGACCATGTATCATTACATAAGGATTTACTTCTTTATCCATATGTTTAAAATGAGCTATAGGATAATGCATTAAACAAATATTTTGATTTTTATATTTAATTTCTAAATAATCATATATACCTACAAATTTTGTTTTATCAAATATCTTATTTTCTAAATATATACAATCATGATTTCCTTCAATTAATAATTTATCACCCTTTAATTGATCTAAAATATTCATTGTTTGTATACCTTTATAAAAACTAAAATCACCTAAAATTATTACTAAATCTTTATCAGTAACAAGTTCATTCCAATTGTTAATTAATTTTTGATCATGTTCTTTTATATTATTAACATTTAAATAAGAACTTCTATTTTCATATTTTAAAATATTTACATGTCCAAAATGAGTATCTGCTGTTACAAATATATTATCATATTTAGATATATTTAATTTTTTAGCTTTAATATTCAAAGTATTCTTTATAAATTCGTTTATTATTGTTTTTAAAATTAAATACATATTATTAATAGTTTGCATATTACTATGATTATAATTTTCTTTAATTGCACAACTACTCTTTGTTATATTATTTGCATATTCTCTACCATAATTAAAAGCTCTCATACAAGGTATTCTTTCTCTTTTAATATCCATAATAAGTTGTCTGATAGAATCTGAAAATTGTTTTATAGCATCTCTATAAGTATAATGATTTAAATATAAATTATCCCATAAAATAGATAATCTTATTAAATGAGATAATGGTTTACCTTTATACATATATAAAGTTCTATCATAATAAGCAAAACTATCAATATCTTCTATTATTTCAAAAGCTGAATTATAACAAGATTTAATAATACCAAAAATATTTTTATATAATCTATACCTATTTATATTAGCTATATCTTCATTCATTTCAAAAAATGCATTTATATATTCTCTATATTCTCTATTTATAATTTTATAATCAGTAAATAATATTTGTAAAAAATGTGTATTTTGTTTTTTCCATTGTTCAATTAAATTTCTTATATCAATAATATCAATATGCTCATTATTAGGCAAAATTAAAGTAGTAGATTTTATAACATTACCTAATACTAAATCATCATAACTAGGTAAAACAGCAGCTATACTATCTATATCTGATTCTTCATCATCTAAATTATAATTTTGACTTCCTTGTAAAGCTACAAATAAAATGTTATATTTTTTATCTACTACATAATTATAATGAGCTTTTAGATGTTTAAAAATATCTTTTTTATCCATTTTATATAACTCCCTATTAAATTATATTACTTAATATATCAAATCGCTTTAAAATTGATTTATGTGTGAATTAAGCCTATTTATTTTTCATTTTCTCTTTTACTTCATCATATTTATTTTTTAACAAATTATGATTATCACTACCATATTTTGTATGTTCTAAATATATACCACATTTTTTTAGTTCTTCTGAATAATCATCAGGATTATATTCTCCTGTTCTAAACATATCTACAGTTACATATAAATCTTCCATAAATTCAGGTAATCTTTTAGCTCCCATTCTTATTGATTCACTAAAATGAAGAGTATAAGCAATTGCAATAGAAAATATATCTATTGCATTTTGTAAATCTTCTTTATATTTCGCTTCATATTCTTTTTCTAATTCAGTTCTTAATTGATTTTCAAATTGATTACCCCACTCAAATAATTTTTCTTTATTTTTATCTCTAGCGGCTTTTTCTAATCTTCTCACTTCATTTTTATCCATATTAATCACCTAATTATATATTTTATTTTATACCATATACACCAAGTAATGATGCTCCAGTCCATCCTACACTATATCTACAATTCCAATCAATTTGTTTTTTATTATTATTATTTAATGAAATTAAACCACCATTATAATAATTCCCCTCTAAAGCTTGACATCTCCATGTACAAGTAAATGCTTTTATTGTTCTAGGTATTAAAATAACTGGAACACATTCTCCTACATTATTTCCTATATAAACTAAAATTAATCTATAATCTTCCCAACTATTACTTAAAGCTCGATATTGCCAAGCTCCTGTATTATCATTTGTATGAGAATCTCCTTGCCATAAAACATCCATTCCTACATATTTAGTTAAATTACTTCCATCTTCAAATATAACTGCCTCAGGACTAACAATAGGACTAAATTTTTGGCCATTTTCATCTTCTAAATATTTTGCATTAACATTTGACATAAACTCTTATCCTCCAAAATAAATTATTTATTAATATATTTTTTCTACAGTTAAATATGTATTTTTATTTCTACCCATAAGTTTAATAGTACCAGCAATTCCAATAGTTGCGATCATCTCTATTTTATCCCCCTTTTGAACTTGAGCTATAAAAGGTGTTAATGATAATGCAACTAATGAACCATTTTTACTATTATTTATTTCTTTAGTTTTAGTTATAGCATTATTATGATAAACATTTAATTTTAAAATACATTCAGCAATAGTATCAGGTCCTTGCCACATATCTAAATTTCCTGATATTCTAACTGCATTAACATTATCTCCAACTAATACTGAATTATTATTAAGCGAAAAACAAGAACCTATATTTGTTTCAACTACATTTAAAGATACTCGTTTTTCTTCCCAAGAACTACTTGTTGTTATATCATAATCAGAACCTAAAACTAAAGTTATAGCACTAGGAGTTAAATTCCCCCCCCCCTTTGTAATTATGCTATCAGAACTTACAATAGGACTAAATATGTTTCCATTTTCATCTTTTATATATTTTCCAGGTACACTACTCATATTTATATAACCCCTTTTCTATATTATATCTAAAAATTTTATATATATTTCTTATTAACATTGCTACTGTCATTGGTCCAACTCCTCCTGGAACTGGTGTTATATATGTTGAATAATAAGCATTAAAATGACTTTGTTTTATATCTCCATAATCAACATCTCCACAAAGTTTTCCTTCTTTATTTCTATTCATACCTACATCTATAATAACTTTACAATTTTCTCCAATATAATCTTTATTAATTATTTCAGCTTTACCAATTGCAGAAATTAATATATTAGCTGTTTTGGTTATATCTTTTAAATGTTCTGTATATGAATTACAACTTGTAACAGTAGCATTTTTTTGTAATAATAAACCGATTAATGGTTTACCAACTATAGCACTTCTACCCACAATAACAATATGTTTACCTTGTAATTTAATATTATATTCATTTAATAATTCCAAAATTCCCAAAGGAGTACAAGCCACAAGACTATTATCATTATATTCTTTATTATATAATAAAGCACCTAAATTATATTTAGTAAAACCATCAACATCTTTATTAGGATCAATATATTGTTCAATTCCTTTTAAATGTTCAGGTAAAGGTTGTTGAATTAAAATTGCATCAAATGTTTTACTTATATTAGCAAGTTGTATATATCTTATCATTTCAGCTCTAGATACTTTTTCATTAAAGGATTGATGATAAAAAATTATACCACAATTACGACATTGTTTTTCTTTATTTCTAATATAAATATTTGAAGCATCATCATAACCTACAGATATTACTAATATTGATGGTTGTCTTATTATATTATATTTTATGCATATATCATTAATATCTTTTTTTGTTTGCTCTATTATTTTTTGAGATAATTCTTTTCCGTTCATTTCAACTATCATTTATTTATTCTCCTTATCCATGAAGTATTTTACACTATCAATAATATCTTGATTATTTATTTCTTCTTGATAAGTATCATACTTAGCATTTTCTCTTTTTAATTCCATTATAGCCAATATTGCGTAATTAGCTAAATCCATTAAAGTATCTTCTATTTTTTCATCTTGTACTTTTGCATCTGAAATTTTAACATTATCTTTATTTAAATTTCTAACTCTATTTAATTTATCTTCCATTCTTACTAGAAAAGAAACTAAACCATACTTTTCATAAGTATCGTGAACTGAATTACCATAATCAGCATTTTTCTTAATATATAAATCATGCATGTCATCTAAAAGCTTTTTATGTACATCTATATATAAATCATTAATATTTTTCATACATTTTCTCCTTTAAAATATAAGTTTATAAATTATATAAAATATCCATATTATTATAAGTAATTTTTCTATATACATTTTTATTTTTGTTTCCGTAGAAATACCAAAAAGTTTAATTAAAATACGACTTTTATATATTTGATAATAACATATTATAATATCAATTATAGACAATATTGCTAAAACATTAAAAATGTATTCTAAAAAATTCATATTAACTTCCTCCATATAATAAAAAATAAGTAGATATTATCTATATTTATTATAACATCTACTTATTAGTTTAAAGTCTAGATAATATGTCAATTATCTACATTTTTTTCTTCTCTTACTTTTCTTATAATTTTAAATGTAGAATCTGGTTGTTCTTCGTATTGATAAACTTCTTGCATTCCATCAGATAAAGTAACATCTGTTACAATTACTTGCTCATTTCTTTGATCTATATCTAAAATATCAAAGTTATTAGCTTCTATATAATCTTCCATTTCTTTTAAATCTTGAAATACTTTATCAGTTACAAGTACATCCATATCTAAAGCTTCTTTTACTTTTTTACTTTCATTTAATTTTCCATCCATTACAAGATCATCTAATAAATCTGTTGTTACTAATGATGCAGCTGTATCTACATCATCTTCATCTTCTTCACATTCAGTAATCATTGTTGTTACTTGATCTTTTAAATCTTCATCTATTATTAATTCAGATGCTGCATATAAATCACTATAATCTTCTGCATCCATCATCATATCTACTATTTCTTGAAATGATGTTTCTTCTTCAGATTCTGTTAATGATTTATTTTCTCTTAAATCAGACACACCTGTTATTTCTTTTACACCTTGATAATGATTATCATCAATTTTATTCATTGTATAGAATACTTTAATATAACTATCACTGTTATTAGCATCTGTATATATTACATATGAATTATCTCCACTTCCACCATATTGTTCCATATTATAAGTAATACCATCTAATTCTAATGTTTTAGGTAGTTTATCTAATCCTTGAAAATATTTTTGTAAATCTTCATCATTTGGAAATCCATCTGAATTTATACTTTCATTTTTATTTGATTTATTGATATTTTTCCATTTAGATAAATCTTTTTCTAAATCACTAAGTTGTTTAGCTACCATATCCATATATTGTTGTAAATCTTCTTTTTCTTTTTCATCTGTTTCGTTATCAAATTGTTCTTTAGCTTTAGCTAAATTCTCATTCCATTCATTTATAAGATTTTCTATATCTTCGATAGTATTATTTATATAAGTAGTTGAATACTGTTTATTTTCTTCTTCCAATTTACCTTCTTGTAATTTATTTCCTTGAGGTACTTCTTTTGATGCTACTTGTCTTTCAGGTTCTTCTGTTTCATTTGTTTCTTCTTCTGAATCAACTTCATCTACTTCTTCATCAGTATTTACTTCTTCATCTGGTATTTCTGTATCTTCTTTTGTTTCTTCATCTTTAGCATCATCTTCTGTAGCTTCTATTTTACCAATAACTATAAATGATTCAGGTTGCTCTAAACAAATAGGGCATGTAGCTCCAGGTTCTAAAACATCTTTTTCTACAAATGCATTACCACATCTAGGACATCTTTGAACATATTCTCCTACATATTCTTCATCGAAAGGTATTTTTCCTTCTGGAGTATCCTCTATAATTTCTTGTGCTTTTTCAATTACTTCATCATATTCATCACTAGTTATTTCAGGATCTGTAATAACTAAAATATCATCTACAACTCCTTCTACATCTTCTGTGTCATCTGGTAAGCTATCATATAAAGCTTTTATTGTTGCTTCTTCTAAACTTATTTTTTTATTTTCTTTCATATCAATTTGCTCCTTTATTCTATATGGATTACGATCTATATTAATATAATCTCTTTGATTGAACCATTTCTCAAATAAATCTACTGAATTTACATCATAACCATCCCAATCTTTTGCATCATTAATTCTATAATCATTAACAAGTTCATCTACTTCTTGTTTAGATTTTCCAATTATTAACTGTTCTCTAGCATCATCAAAAGTAACTATATATGTGTTATTATCAACTAAATAATCATAAATTTCTTTAGTTAATTTAGTTCTTAAATCTTTTAATTTTTGCTCTGTATCATCTTCTGAATAAGTTCCACCTGATCTATTAATTTTAAAAGAATATAATTCACTTAGATCTTGACATTCTGATGCTTCATCTTTAAATTTATCTAATTGAGGATAACCTAATACAAATCTAAAATCTGTAAAAGTCTTTTCATTAATCATAAATAAATCTCCTTTCTATCTAACATTTTTAATTAAATTTAATACATCTTCCATAGTTCTTAAAGTATCTTGAGTTATTTCAAAATTACCACTTGCAAATGCTCTTAAAGGTTGATCAGGATTATTAATTGTTACATTTATTTGTCCTCCTTGATCACCCAATAATATAACACTTTGACTTTCTCCATTATCAAATGCTACTTGTACATCATATCCTTTATCTGATAAAGTATTAAATAGATCAGATGTTTTCATTACAATTTTACCATCTTTTGAATCAGCATCAAAATCTGAACTAGTAAACATAGCACTTATTGCATTTGCACTTTTGTCATTTTCTTCTTTTAATCTAGCTTTAACACTTTCATTTAAATTACTTGATTTATTTTCCATAGAAACTTCGTATGCATCTATTTGATCTACTACTGGTTTTTGTTTAAATTTTGTAACTAAAGTATCTTTAAATGCTATTTTAAAGTTTGCTAAATTTTCATTTACCCACATATCTACAGCATCTACTTCATCTACAGCTCCATCACCTATATAGCTTTTTATATCTTTTACAATTTGTTTTTTAGCTTCCTTTGTTAATTCTCCATATTCATTTAATTTATAATAACTTGGCGCTTCTGTAAATGTAGGATCATTTTTAGTTGTGAACCAAATATCTTGATCTTCCAATGCTGCATATAATAAATTTAAAATTTTATCATCATTCATTTTTATTACCATGCCTTTCCTTAAATATTACTAATAATATTTTACAAAAGAAAAATAACATAATATAAATTTAATACATTATGTTATCCTTCAATGAATTATTTAATTAATTTATTATCTATTTAATTTATTAACCCAATCAAATAAATATGAAGCTATTTTTGCATTTACAGTTTTTGGATATTGTTTTAACATTATACTTGTTTTCATTGCAAATTCCATATTCCAAAAATTATATCCAACTACATATGTTTGATCTTTACAAAATGCTACTTTAATAAATTGACCTTTTCTACCAAAATTAATCAATATATAATCATTACTATTTCTAGCGTTTTTAACTTTATTTTCTAAATCATTTAAAAGTACTTTTTGTTTAGGACTTAAATTAATAATATGCTTCATTAATTAATTACCTCATTTCTCTTAATCTAATTCTACATCTGTTATTTGAATAATAGCATTATCCATATCTTCAATATTATAAGTTATAGTATACATATCATCGTCATCAAAAACTACTAATTCTTGAGGCTCTTCAGGATTCATATTATATAAATCACTTGTTAATAAATATACTTCATTATATTTACCTAATACTCCTTGTAGAATAGTGTTTAATTCTCCTACTGTTAAATTTTGACCTATTCTATTTTGCAATAAATCTAATATATTATTATCTATTTCTTCATCCTCTTCATTTTCTTCATCAGCTTCTTTTTTAATTTCTTTATTTTCTTTTAATTTATTATCTCTTTCTGGATATAACCATAAATAATATACATCATCATAATCAACATTTAACATATCTGATAAAGCACTAAATACATTTTCTCTAACTGTACTATCTCCACCTTTACCTTCTTTAAACATTGCATCATATACATTATTTCCAGCTTTTAATGTATCTAATATATCTTGAAAAGTAGTATCATCTCTTAAATCATCAAATAAGAAATTATCTTCTGGTACATTTTCCATATACCATTGTTTAAAATTAATATCTTTTAATTTATTTGTATTTTCTTCTAATGATTTTCCTTCTTTTACAAATAATTTATTATAATAATCTTCTATTGTATCTATATTACCATCCCATCCTAAATTTTTAATTTTAGATATGATATCAGATACTTTATTAACAGTTTCGTTTGAAAGATTATCTAATACATCTTCTACACTTTCTTTTACAATTTCAGGTGATTTGTTTTTAAATATATTTACAATTGCTTTTACTGTTGATTCTGCTTGTTCTTTAGTCATTCCTAATTCTTTTAATTGATCAAATAATTTATCACTTATTTTTGTTTCTTCTACTAATTCTTCATCTATGTCAATACCTTCAAATACTTTTTCTGCTTCATCTAAATTAGATAAAATAACTTTACCTTCTTCTAATGCATATTTTGTTAATTCTTCTTCTGATTTCCATTCTGTTGGATCTGTTGGTTCTTTAAATATATCGAAAGATGTTACTATTTCTTTTCCGTCAGATTTTCTTTTCCAATATACTTTTTCATCAGTTAACATATTTATAACAAAATTATCATCCCAAGCATCTTCATTTAATTTTTTAGATTCTGCCACTTTCTTATATTTAGATAATTCTTCAGCATCAATTGGAACTTTATTTTGATCATACATGTTACCGTCTTCATCTTTATATAATTCAAAAAATGTTCCATTTGGCATTTCATATGTTGCAACATATTTATCGATTGTTAATTTTTCATCTTCTGGATAATCAGCACTTTCATCTAAATGTACTTTTGAAGATAAAGTAATAAAATCATCATATAAAGTATCTAATATTTGTTCTGCTTCAGGTGTAGCATAACCATCTTTAGTATTTAAAAATTCTTCAATATGAGCCATATCTGATTCAAAATCTTCTTTATCCACTTCTTGCATTTTCATTGGTTTATCTGAATTTGAATAATTATCAATTCTTCTTTCTACTTCTCTCAATTTGTCTTCATATTCTTTTACTTTAGCATCATCTTTTAAATCATCATATTTTGTTATCATTCTAATTATTGCATTTTTTCTTTGCTTTAAAGTATCTAAAATATCTTGACTTTCATTATATAATCCTTTTGCTTTGCTATCAGCGTATACTTTATCAGAAGCTCCAAATAATTTTTCATCTTTAACTTTCATAGTTATTTAATCTTCCTTTCTTTTTTTTATTTTTATGCTATTTTACATTCTACTAATATTTTACATTAAATTCTTATAAAATATTTCTATTTTGTATTTCATGATTATTATATTATAAAATTTAAAAAATGTAACGGGTTTTTAAAGAAAAAATAAAGATGGATATCTTATATTATCCATCTAATTCTAATAATGTTTTTCTTTTATTCTCTCTAGTTTTAAATTCAATATTCATATCTTTAAAATATTGTTTTACTGAATCAGCTTCTACTCCATCTATTAATACATCAGACATAGCACCTTTTCCATGTAATTTTTTATAAATTAATTCATCATAACTATCTTTTACTAATAAGTCTATTACTTGCACAGTTTTACTTTGTCCTATACGATGACATCTATCTATACATTGATCATATGCAGCTCTACTCCAAGGAGGACTTAAAAATACAACTATGCTTGTATTAATTAAAGTATAACCTACACCAAGTGTTGCTTCTTGCGCAAAGATTACAGAAAATCCTTCTGAATTTTCATGTTCATCTACTATTTGTTGAACTTTATTTCCCATACCACCCATTATTAATTTTGGATTATATTCTTTGCAATACTCTAAACCTAATTTTAAAGCTTCTGTAAAAGGACAAAATACTAATACTTTTTGATTGTTTAATTTAGCTTCTTCTAAAATATCATTTAATCTATTAAATTTTGTACTAGCTATTTTTTTAGATGTTAATAACTCACAAGCAACAGTAGCTTGTCTCATTCTTGTTATAATAGCTACCATTTCTTCAGGTTCTTCTATTTTATCTAAATCTTTATTTGGTAAATTTCCAATTACTTGATTAAATATATTTTGTTCATCTTTACTAAATTCTAACCATTCTTGTTTATAAATTTTATCAGGTAATGTTAATAAATCTTTTGTTCTTCTAATACTACTTTTATATAGTATATTATGTAATTCTTCCATATTCTGATATCCTAATATTTGTCCCCAGTCATCTTTCATAACATATTTTCTTTCAAATAACCACTTATTATAATTTATTAAACCTATAAAACTCATTGGACAATATAAATCATATGGATTATTTACAAGTAAAGTACCGGTCATTCCAATTTTACTTGCTTTAGAATCTAGATTTAAAATTCCTTTAGATTGTGATGAATCTATATTTTTACATTTATGACATTCATCTATTGCTATCATTTCTAATCCACTATTTTGTATATGATAATTTAAATAAGCAGAAATACTACTATTTGATTTCTTTTCTTCATTACTTAATCTTAATTTTTCTATATTAATAATCCAGAAAAATTCTTCAGGACAACTTTCTATTTGTTGTTTAGTTTCTTCTAAAGTTAAATTAACAATATTACCTTTTGTATTTTTTCTAGTACCTAATACAATTGCTTTTTCATCTTTACAGAATTTATTAATTTCTCTTTGCCAATTCCATTTTAAAGAATTTACTCCACATATAATTAAACAGTGTTTTAAACCTCTATGTAATTTTTTATATCTAGCTAAAATGATTATTTGTAAAGTTTTTCCTAATCCTTGCTCATCTAATAATAAAAAGTTTTTATGATTTAAACTATATTTTACTCCTTCTAATTGATAATCATATGGTACATATCCATTAAAATCTAAACCATTTAAAATATCATCATCTGTAACTAAACGAGCTTTAGGTGGATCATTTAAATATCTTATATTACAATCAGCATATAATTCTTTAATTTCTCCAAAACAACTATATGGAACTTCCCATTCATGAGTAGCTTTTAAATAAACTCTATTCCAATATTTTTTTATTTTATCAATATTTTCTCTAAAATCATTACCAGAAAATTTTAAAAATAAACTATTTCTATCTAATGTCTGATTTTCAGCAGCACCAAATTCAATTGTTATCAAAATACTTCACCTCATATATATTATAACATGTTTAACGCTCTTGTATATCTTCTTTTTCTTTATTTAATAAAGTTTCTAATGAAGTTGATAATTGATTTAAATCTTTTATTATTTGCTGAATTACATCATCAGAATTATCCATATCAAAATAATTTTTATGTATAGATAGAGAATATAATGTATATTGCTTTGAAGTATCAATGGTATGTGTAATTCCATCTTCTCCTACAACAGATTTATTATAATTTTGTTTTTGAATTAAAATATCTAATTTACTATCATCAATTTGCATAATAAAAAACCTCCTCATTAATATTTTAATGTAAGAGGTTTAAAAAAATTAATTTCTTAATTGTTTAGCTACTATTTTATATTCAGATTCATCAGAATCATAATAATCTAACATATGTTCATCTTTCCAAGTGTCATAATCTTCATCTTCTAATTCTAAATAAGCTTTATGACAATCATCATCATATAAAACTAAGAATTCTTCATTAAATTGAAAATAATTATGATTTGCCAATTCACCAAATATAACCATAGTATGTCCACCTGTATCTTCCGTTATATTAGATATTACTTTAAAATCATCTTCATTAATTTCTTTAAAATCTTTTAATTCAAATAATTCTTTATAAAAATCATTTAAATCATTATCTGATTTAGATCCAAAAACACTTATTCTTCCTCCATCTACCATAGATGTTTGAGTAGCATCTTCATTTTTCTTTTTTAAAGATTCTAGTTCAGCTAATGTATATTTTCTACCACATTCATCACATATATCTAAGCCTTCTACACTATATCCACCTTCAAATTCTTTATTGCATTTTGCACAAACCATAAATAAATCTCCTTTCAAAATATTATAAATTCAATAATATTTTACAAATAATTTATGTATTATTATTTATTTCTAAAAATACTTTTAATATATTTATAGCTTCATTTAAATCTAAGCCTTCATCTCTTAATTGTTTATATATTATAGCAGCACTTGATGAATTCTTTTTTAAATTCAATATTTCATCTTCACTTAATATATTTGTACCTTCAAATATATCAACATTAAAATCAGAATTATCATTTAATTCTTCATTTAATGAATCTATTACTGAATTATTTTTATATAAAGATTCTCGTTTAATATTTTTATTAGATGAAGATTCAAATATTTCATATACATAATATTTATATTCTTCAAAAATATTTATAACATCTTTGAAGTTTATTAATCCACTTTTTCTTCTATGCAAAATATTTATAAATAAATCATTACATTGTTCAATTTTATTATTATTCAAATTATATTCTTCAAAAATACTATCATATAATTTATTTATTTGTTCATCAAATAATTTATATAAATGACATTTTAAATTTAAACCAATTAAAAGTAAGCATCCTGTAGAAATTTCATCAGCTTCTTCTTCTAAATATTTTAAATCAGATATTGATATATTTAACATATCTGCAAAATTTTTTCTTGATATTCTTTTTCTTTGCCTTGTATTTTTTAAATTAGCTAATAACATTATTTATATTCACTCCTTAAAAGTATAACTTGACCTTCTTTCAAACTTGAATTAGATAAATTATTATCTTTTTTAATTATATAAATAATTTCTCTAACATCTATATTATTATCATTTACACTTGAAGCAATTGACCATAAAGTTTCTCTCTCACATACATAGTATTCTTTTAATATAACATCTTCATCATTATCATTAATATTAAATAATACACTTATAAAACCTATTATCATAATTAATATAATTAGTATAAAAATCATCCTTTGTTTTTTTATATTTTTTATTTTCTTTTGTTTTTTCATTTTATTTATCCTCCTCTAATATTTTTAATCTTATATTACCTTTAATTAAATTTTGTTCTACATATTTCTTATATATAGGATTTGATGGTTTTACATTTTCTAAAAATTCTTTTAACTTAAATTGAGTTCTATAATAAGGTCTTTTTAAATTAACTTGACAATATTTACCATCTAAAGTATCAATATTTTCATTCATCATATCTTGATATAATAAATCTTTGTATTTAGATAATTTATCATTATTTTTATTTAATTTCTTTGTAGCTTTTATATATTGCATTAATTCTTTATTATCTTTAAAATTTTTCTCTAAATATTTTAAAAGATCCTCAAGCTCCTTATTACTTTTTATTAAATTATCTATTTCTTTAAAATGTGACTCAATAATAGTCATTATTATCACCTCTGATATTATTATTTCTTATTTATGTAAATATTATAATATAAATTTTAAAAAATGTAACGGGTTTTTATAAAATTAATTAAAAAAATAAAGAGATAATTTAATTACCTCTTTATTATAAATCATATT